>Ga0256826_1000065_pt1 | contig 48950 bp, 13 predicted proteins | sample CV79metaG_FD_185975 | JGI IMG/M metagenome (GOLD analysis project Ga0256826, IMG submission 185975) | Hydrothermal vent microbial communities from East Pacific Rise, Pacific Ocean - CV79 | ecosystem: Environmental > Aquatic > Marine > Hydrothermal vents | place: Pacific Ocean: East Pacific Rise...
GAGCTATTATGTTAGCCCAAGAAAAAGAAGCAGAGATTAAAGCTCAAAAGTTAAAAGAACAAAAAGCTAAACAACTTCAAGAAGCAAAAAGATTAAAAGAAGAAAAACTAAAAGCTGAGCAAAAAGTAAAAGATGAAGCTAATGCAAAAGCACTTAAACTTGAAAAAGAGAAACAAGCTAAGTTAAAAAAAGAAAATGAAGCTAAAAAATTAGCTCTTCTTAAAAAACAAAAAGAAGAAGAGATGCTTAAACAAAGAGCTATTATGTTAGCTCAAGAAGAAAAGACAAAGAAGAAAAGAACACTTCAGCAAGAAGAGATGAGAAAAAAAATACAAATAAAAGAAAAAGAAAGAAAACTTGCTCAAATTAAAATAAAAGACAAAAAAAATAGTAGTAACTTTGCAATACATTTAACAACAATAAAAAGATCTCAAGAAAAGAATTTTATTGATAGATATATTTTAGATTCAAATTATAAAATTATCCATAATGGAAATATGTCAAAAATTATTTATGGTAACTATAAATCAAAAGTTGAAGCAGAAGATGCAATTGAAAATCTTCATCCTAGAATTATTTCAAAAGCAAAAATCATATCAATACAAAGTGATAAATAATGTTGGCTATTAAATATACTTTTTATATACTTTTTATATATTTTACTTTACTAATTGCTACATTAAGTTTTATTTTTACTCCATTAAAAGATGAAATTATAAATAAACATATAAATATAAATCAAATATTTATTGATAATTTTGAGTTAAAAGCTAAAAAATATATTTTAAATAACAATTACGAACCTCTTTTAGAAGATATGATTAAATTAAAAGAGACTGGAATCTTAAATAAGATTAAAATCTCATATATAAAACATTATATTACTGTTGATAGTTTACTTTCTCATTCTAATAATATTAAAACTAAAGATTGGATTCTAAATGATATAACAACAGATAGTAGTTTTGGTATTATAGAAAAATATACAGATACAATATATAAATTTATACCGGAAGAAGATTATGAATTCCAAGATGATATAGAGATAAAATTTCAAGCATTAAATGATACACAAATGCAAAATTCAATATCTACAATAAATTTTACTCTGCCTACATTGGAAATCCAAAATGAAAAACTAAAAACAAATCAAGTTCAAGATTATTTAAAATCTATATTAAAATTAGAAGATAAAATAAGAGAAAAAAAATTCTTGATTAATAATATTGATAATTTTGCAAAAATAGAATATATTATAAATAATAACAAAACATTCAATGAAATTTACAATAGTTTAAAACAAATAACAATTTATTTTACAGTATTATTTTTTCTAATTATATTTCTTATTTTAATTTCAAATTATTATTTATTTCAAATAGCAATAATCAAATATTTAAAAGAATTAGAAAGTTATGCTTCTGATGTATTATCAAATAGATTTTACAAGTTTAATTCATCTAAACTAAAAAATAAAAATTTAATTCAAGTTGCACAAGTAATTGGTAAAATATCTAAAAAAACATCTTCAATTATAAATGAACTAAATGTAAATAAAAATACATTAGAACTGCAAGTATCTACAGATAATCTTACAAAACTACCTAATAGTAAAATATTTGAAAATGATTTGAAATCATTATTTTTAACAAACATACATAGTTATATAACACTTATAAAACTTGAAGCATTAAATAATTTTGCAAAAAATAATACTCAAGATGAAACAGATAAATTAATTCTAGATTTTATAGAGATATTAGTAAATATTACAGAAAAATACAATACAAAAAATACAAAAATTTATCGTATATACGGTTCTGAGTTTATTATTATTTCTAAATATGCTGACTTTAAAATAATGTCTGATATATTTGAGGACTTTGCAAAAAGTATGATTAATTTTAAAAAGAATTTTAATATTGACAATAAGGTTTATTTTGCAACATCAATACCATTTGATCACTATGGTACTACAGAAAAATTACTAAAACACTTAGAAGATAACTATTCAAATAATATTGACTCTAATCAATCACATTCAATTGAAAAACCGGATGAAATTGATGAAAAAGATTTATTACTTGAAAAAGTTGTTACTAGTATTATTAAAAATGATGCCTTCTCTTTATCATATAAATTTGACACTTATTTATTTGCAGAACCTGATATTTTAGTTATGAAAGAAGTTGCTGCAAACTTAACTTCAACTGATGGTTCTATTATACCAATAGGTACTTTTATATCAGTTGCTGAGCATTTAAATCTTGCTATAGAATTTGATAAACAATTAATTGTAAAAGTATTTAAATTTATTAAGAAAAATAATATTACATATGACTTAGCTATAAATATTTCTATTAGTTCAATTAATGATATGGCATTTATAAATTGGTTAGAAGCTGAAATCTTATATGACTATAAAAATATTTTAGAAAAAGTTGTATTTAGTGTTACAACATTTGCTGCAAAAAATAATTTTGATACTTTTGTTGATTTTTCTTCAAATATTAGAAAATTTGGAGGAAGAGTACTTTTAAAAAGATTCTCGTATAATGATTTAAAACTAGAACAATTAGAAGCTCTACATCTTGATTTTATACGTGTTCATAAAGATTACACAACAAATATTGATGTTGAAAGAAAAGTTGTTCTTAAAAATATTGTTAACTTCTCTGTAATTCATGATATTCGTGTTTTAGGTGATTTAGTTTCTGACAAATCAGATTATGATGTTCTAAAAGGGATAAAATTTTATGCTACTAGTAAATAAGGATTTAAATGTTTAAATATATATTATCAATTTCATTAACTATATTATTTTTTACTTCATGTAGTAAACAACCAGAATATACAATAAAACACTTTAAAAATATAAATAAAGATGCTGTTTTAAATGCAGCTAAGACTGTATTATTATTATCAGATAAAGATTATAATATTCATTCAAAGAAAAATAGTATTGATGCACAAAAAGAGATTGCACAAATTAAAACTTTTGGAGTATCTATAAAATCAAATGAAATTAAATTAGAAGCAATACAAGAAGATTTTATTACAAAAGCAAAATTAATTATAACTCAAAAATCTGATTTTGATAAAGCAGCAGTATTTGTAAATGAAAATAGCCATAATCTATTTTGGGATAGAGTTGATTATATTTTAGGACTAAGTGATCATTGGCCAAAATGTATTACAAATAGAATAAAATTGAATTTTGATGGTGTTTTGTGTGATATGGTTTATAGTTCAAACTATATTCCTACTTCTAATAATATTATTAGAAATATCAGTATTTCACAAAAAGAAGATATCGATGATGAATCAGTAGCACTTGCTAAAATAGATTTAAGTGTATTTGATAATATGAGTTTACCATTAGTAGATATTAAGGAAAATAATGACATTGTTCCATTAGAAATTAAAGGTATGTTTGATTTAGGTGAAGATTTGATTTCTAATGATAAAAATGATACGAATACAAGCATACTACCTATTATAAATAAAGAAAATAATATTACAATTATATCTTATCTTACAAAAATTAAGAATAATAAATTAATTAAAAAACCAGATGAAAATATTACTATTATATCTTTTGTAACTACAATTAATGATGACAATAATTTAAGTATAAAAAAAGATACAAATAATACTGTAGAACTTAAAACTACTAAATTTAATAGTTTTAAAGATAAATTTATGAATGCTAATCCAGCAACATCATATACTATTAATCTAGCTCTAATGCTAACTATGGATGATGCAAAAGCATTTATAAAAAAACACCATATTGAAGATAATACATTTTTAATAAAATTTAATAAAAATAAAGAATATATTAAAATTATGTATGGTGTATTTAAAAATAAACAAGAAGCTATAGATAATTTAAATAATTTATCAAATGAGCTAAAAAGAAATAAACCTACTATTGAAGGAGTTGCTAGAAAGCAAGAACTTTATAAAACAAATGATATTAAAAAAAGTAATACTATATATTTAAAAAATAATTTTCAAAAAATGGAAGAGATTGATTTAAAAACTGAAAAGATAAAAGTAATAAGTGAATAAAATGAAATTCTTTTTTAAACTATTCTTATTTTTATATCTTACTTTAAATTTAAATGCCAGTTCATTTGACAAAGCTGTTGAATACTATCTAAATAAAGAATATTCAAAAGCATTTAAAATATTTGATAAACTTGCAAATGATGATAATGTTGATGCTCAATACAATGTTGCAATGCTTTACTATAAAGGACTAGGTGTTCAACAAAATAAAGTTTTAGCTTTTATATGGTTTCAAACTGCATCTGAAGCAGGTCATAGACTGGCCCAAAATAGACTTGGATATATGTATGAAAAAGGTGAAATAAAAGGGACAAAAAGTGAACTTAAAGCTGTAAAAGAATTTTTAAAATCAGCCAAACAAAATTATGAGATTGCACAATTAAATCTTGCTATGAAATACAATAATAATATTAGTGAAGAGAGCCTTAAAATGGCAAGATTTTGGTATGAAAAAGCAGCTGAAAATGGAAATACTGCTGCTATGAATAACTTAGCAAATATGTATTATTCAGCACAAACTGTTAAAAAAAATTTAAAAAAAGCATTTGAACTTTATAGTAAAGCAGCAAAAAGAGAAGATAGTGTTGCACAGTTTAATCTTTCAATGATGTACTACAATGGTGAATATATTAAACAAAGTGATGACAAAGCATTGTATTGGCTTAAAAAAGCAGCAAATAATGGCTCAGCTATTGCACAAGTTCATTTAGGTACTTTTTATAGAGAAGGCTATTCTTTAGTAAATCAGGATTATAAACAAGCCTTGTATTGGTATTATAAAGCTGCTAAACAAAAATGGCCAGAAGGTCAATACTATGTTGGTTTTTGTTATTATTATGGATTCTCAGTAAAAGCAGACAATAAAAAAGCAGCTTACTGGATGCATCTTGCTAAAATAAATGGATATACTCATGCTAATACATTTATGAAAAGAAATAAACTTTATTATTAATTTATCCCTTTTATTATTGATTAGCTATTTGATATTACCGATTTATTTATAGATTGTATAGGATCAAATGTTCCATTAAGTGAAGTGATTGCATTTATTTTACATCTTTCAATATATATTTCACATAACTTTTTATTTAATAAATCTTCTTCTAATAATAAATTCCTAAAAATTAATATAGCATCATCAAATTGTGCTTCTCTAAATAACATAATACCTTTTTCAAAGTCTTCAATTTGCTCACTTAAAAACTCATCAGCTTTACCTTTAGAAAAAACTTGATAGATATTAAAGGCATCACTTGTACCATCAACTTGCATAATATCAATAAGCATAATTACATAGTCATCTTTTAAACCATCTTTAGTACTTTGTGAAATAATAATATCGGCATGGTAATATTTACCAACTTGCTCCAATACTGCTGTATGATTTACAGCTTTACCCATAACAGTATAATCACTTCTAAATTCACCACCAACTTCACCCACAAATGCTTCTCCAGTATTTATACCAATTCGAATATGAATTAACGGCATTTTTTCTTTAATATTAATATCATTTATGTCATTTAATATTTCTATTTGTTCAATAGCAGAAGATACTGCCATATCTTCATGATATTCAACATCATATGGTGCATTCCAATAAGCCATAATAGCATCACCCATAAACTTATCAACAGTACCTTGTCCAATCATAATATTTTTAGTCATTGCGTCCATATATCTATTTATAAAGCGAGTAAGCTTATCTGGATCATCAATTTTTTCTGTTATTTTTGTAAAACTTTTAATATCACTAAAAAATATTGTAATTTGTTTTCTTTTTGATGATTTATCACCTTTTCTATTTGAGGTATCAAGTAAATCATCCATAACTTGTTTTGAAACTTTTGATGCAAATTTACCTTTAATATTTATCATCTCATTTCTATTTTGTAAAAAATGTGCAAAAATTGAAACAGTAAGAGATAATAGTATTGTTTCAATTACATATGTACTATCTATTAAAAACCCATGATCATCAAATAATGTTTTTAATACAAAATATGAAACTATTGTCATAGTTAAAGAAACTAATAGATTTGCAAGTGCAGATCCATAAAAAATAGTTGTTAAAATTAACATTGAAATTACAATCGTAGCTATATATTGAAAATTAGTTTCCCATTTTGGTTTAACTAAATGTTTATTACTTAAGATATTTTCAATAATATTTGCTTGCATATCAATTGCAGAAATATTTGTATTAAAAGGGGTTGATGTAAATTGAGCAATACCTGTTGCATTACTACCAACTAAAACAATTTTAGATGCAATATCACTTAATAAAAAATTATTAAAATTTTTATTTAAAATATCAACAGCTGAAATATGTTTGAATTTTTGTTTAGAATTTATATAATTTACATACATACTTCCTGTTTCATCGATTGGGATAGTTACATCAGCTAATTTGATATTTGTTCCATTATTATTTCTTACAATATCAACTTCACGAGCAGAATAAATTGTTCGTACCATTTCTAAAGCTAAAGATGGAAATAATTGTCCTTTAAACTTCATAACTAATGGTGAATAAATAACCCTACCATCATCATTTGAGATAGTATTTAAAAATCCACTTGAATATGAGCTATCTTGAATAATAGGAATGTTTAAAAATGCAGATGATGTTTCATAAAAATGCAAATTTGTATTTTTTTGTTTTATTACTGCAGGAATATATGGTGTTTCATTACTTTGCTCATCTAGTTGTTCTGCATCATAAAATGTATATCCTAAAATAATTGGAACTTCTGAGTCTTCAATAACTAAACCTAATGTTTCATCATAATTTTCAAGTGGAACTTCAGAATCAGGGAATAAATGAGATGGTGATGTTCTATCAGTTTCAGAAAAAACAATTCTAAAACCTATACTTGATGGATTTAATTCTATAATATTTTTTGTAAGTGCAGCAATTGTATTTCTACTCCAAGGCCATTGACCTACGTGATTAATACTTTTATCATCAATATCTACTATAACAACATTATTGTTATTTGATACTGTATTTCTTGAGTTAAAAAACATATCTATAACTTTATTATTTATATATTCTAAATGCCCAGGATATTGTTTATTAATACCTAATATAATTCCGCAAACAAATACTACAAGTGCAAAATACTTTAATAATGATTTCATGTTTTTCCCAATTTATAATTTAATAGTCATTTTACATTAATAATGTTAAAATAGAGGTATATTTAAAGGATTTTATGATTTTGTTTAAAACTATTTTTTTATTAATAACTATTGTTACAATTAGTTTTTCTGCCAGTATTGGTGTAATTGAAAAAGGGAAACTTGATAGATTTGAAAATGCTTTTGCATTGATATCTAGAAACGGTAAAGTCATATCTGTAGATAAGCCCGGTTTTAAAATAAAAAAACATGATTTAATTAAAACATTTAGAAAATCAACTATTCAAATTAGATTAAATGATAATACAGTTATCAAAATAGGTAAAAAAACAACTTTTAAAGTTGATAAATATATCTATGATTATAAAAATTCTAAAAACAATACGGCAAATATGTCTATACAAAATGGTACTTTCCAAATTAAGACAGGTAAAATTGGTGAAAAGTCACCAAGAAACTTCAAAATTAAAACTAAATTTTCAACTATAGGACTTAGAGGATGAAAAAATTCATAATATTATTATTACTTACGCATAGTCTTTTTTCTGCAATTATTACAGGGAATCAATCAAAAGTTAGTGTTACAGGTGGATCTATTGCTGTTTCTGCACAAGGTGTAACTCAAATAGTTAACTCAGGACAGGTTACAACTATAGGAGATGGTTTAGCTCCAAGTAAAGCACGAAATGTACGTCCTGGGGATTTAAATGACTTATATGATGAATTAACAGTAAAGCCCCAAAAAAAAAACATAAATCTTAAGTACCAAGCAGTTAAATATACTCTTGCTAAAAAAATAAGATCTTATTTAGTATCTAAAAAGATTCCAAGATATGCTTGTAAATTTAAAAGAACATCTAGAGGTACTGTACTTTATGTTAAAAATATTAAATTATCTTTAATAAAAAATATATACCCCAAATATTATAAAGCTTTTCAAAGATTTTTTAAAAATAATAAAAATAAAGTACCAACTGCAAAAATCACTGTAAAAGATATAAGAAAATATCACAGAGCATTATATATTAAATACTACTAAGAAACTATTTTTCAGTTAAAGAGTTTCTTGATATATCTTTTAGAGGTTTAATTATATATTGCATAATAGTTTTTTTACCAGTTAGAATATTTATATTTGCAACCATTCCAGGTAGTATTGGAAGTTCAGGTGCAAATTCTTGTTTATTTGCCATAACTCTTACAAGGTAAAATGATGCTTGTGTATTTTGTTCAGTTTGACTATCTGCACTTATAAACAATACCTTTCCTTCTAATAATCCATATTTTGAAGTATCATAAGCAGTAATTGCTATCTTTACATCTTGACCACTCCACACTAATGCTCTATCAGAAGTCTTTATTTTTGCTTCTATTATTAATGAATCATTTTTAGGTGTAACTTCTGCAACTTTATCACCTGCTTTTATAATTCCTCCAACAGTATAAAAATAAAGTTTTTGAACTGTACCATCAACTGGAGAAAGAATAGCTCGTCTACTACTTCTATCTCTACTTGCTTTTGCTTTTTGTTCTAATGAATTAATCTCAACTTGTACTTTTGAGTACTCTTTTAGAAGCTTAGATTTTATTTCTGATTTTACTGTTTTCACTTTTCCTAAAGCTTCATTTATCTCTTGTTGTACTATTGGTAATGTATTTCTAATATTAGATATTTTAGTTACTAAAGATTGTTTTATTTGCATCTCTTTTAAATATTTTTGTTTTGATACTACTTTCTTTTTATACATTTTATCTAATATTTTCATATTTTCTCTAGCTAATTTTAATTCTAAATTTAAGTCATATTCTTTAGATTCTAATTCTTTGAATTTTAATACTTTTTGCTTTAATTGATCTTCTGATATTTGGATCTTTTGTTTATTTGTTCTTGTATCTACTTCAAAAATTTGTTTTTCATTTAGTGCAATATCAGGAATTGCATTTGTTAGTTCTTCTGAAAACTCAATACTTTCATCCAAATTTATTTCACTTAATATTCGAATAGACGATGCTTGTAAAGCATAAAGTTGTACCTCTTTTGCTTTTGAATCAGCAGTAAAGAAAGATTGTGATAATTCATATATAATATCACCTTTTTTAACTTCATCACCTTCATGCACTAAAATATTTGATACTATTCCTCCTTCAAGATGTTGAATAACTTTTGTTTTTCCAGATGGTACAACTTTTCCTGTACCCTTTACCATCTCATCTAATTCACTAAATGTTGCCCAGGTTAAAAATAATGTAAAAAGTAACATTATAGGAATTACTATAAGTTTATAATTCCATTTTTCTTCTTCAAATAATCTATTCATTATTTTTGTCCTCTAAGTGCAGCTAATATTTTATCTTTAGGACCATCAGCTACTATTTTTCCTTCAGTTAATACAATAACTCTATCAACTAAGTCTAGTGCAGTAAACCTATGAGTAATTACGATTAAAGTTTTATCTACAATTATTTCTCTTAATTTATTAACTAATGTTCTTTCTAATCCAATATCTAAACCCGTTGTTGGTTCATCAAGTATTAAAACAGATGGATTATTTACAATTGCACGAGCTAATGCAACAAGATGTCTTTGTCCAACTGATAAATTTGTACCACCTTCACCTACTGGCATACCATCACCTTGTCCTGATTTTTTAACAAGATTTTCTAAACCAATCATTTTAATAACTTCCATCATTTTTTCTTTAGAAATTGGAGCTGAAAGTTCAATATTTTCTTTTAATGAACCAGAAAATAAAAATGGCTCTTGTGGCATTACCCCAACATTTTGCCTAAGTTCAACTGGATGAACAGTAGATAAATCATGACCATCTATAAAGATACTCCCTTTTGAAGGTACATCAAGACCAGTAAGCATCCTTAAAATTGTAGATTTTCCTGCACCTGTTTGACCAATAATACCAACTCTTTCCCCTGCTTTAATATTTAAATTTATATTATCAATAGAAGCATATTTACTATCTTTATAAAAGAAACTTACATTTTTAAATTCTATATCCCCTTTTAGTTTACCAATACCAATTTCTACTTGCTTATCAGTTTCTGAAGGTAAATGCCAAAAATCATTTATAATTATTAAAGACTCTTTTATCTCTTTAAACCTTATAATCATACCTGAAAGTTGTACTATAGGTACCATTGATCTTGTTGCTAAAATTGTAACTGCTATTAATCCACCTACTGTTAAATTATTTGCAGCAATTTCATATACTCCAACAATAATAACTCCAAGAGTTAAGAATTGCATAATTGTTTGAGATAAGTTCATTGAAAAAACATTTATTGATTGTATTTTCATTGCAATAGTATCTGAAAAAGCAACTATATTTCTCCAATTAAATAGTTTTGTAGGAACTGCATTTGATAATTTAATCATCTCAGAACCCTGGATTAATTCAACCAAATAACTTTGTTTAGTTTGCATATTTTGCAATCTATCCTTACTTAACTTTGAAATTGGAATTTGCATAATAAAATTAAATAAAACAATCAATACAGCAATACTTAATGGTACCATTGCAACAGCAGGAGATATTAAAAACATTGTAAATAGAGATATAAAGAAAAATGGAAAATCTATAATTTGTACAATAGATCTTGCAGCAAAAAAATCTTTTACTTGTGCTAATTCCCTAAATAGATTTGCTTTCATTCCAGTAAGCATAGTATCATATCCAGCACGTACTGTTAACATTCTTTTCATAAGTTCATCTTCAAAATACATACCAAGTCTTTTTCCAACTTTTTCAATAATATGATTTCTTACACTTTTAAATATTATATCAAATAATAGGATAATCATAACACCACCAGCAAGTACAAAAAGTGTATCAGTAGCATTATTTGGTACTACTCTATCATAAACACTCATAGTAAATAAAGGAATTGCAAGTGCAAAAATATTTATAAAGAATGTCAAAAGCCCAATTTCAATATATGTTCTCCAAAATGATTTTACTGGTGTCCAAAACCAAGAATGACTTTTATCAATATCAATAAATTCTGATTTTTTTTGATCTCTAAATATTAAAATAGCCGAATTGAAATTTTTTAAATAAGAACTATCATGAGTTTCTTTTTCTTTCGTATAAGGATTTATAAGGGTAACTTCTCTGTTTGCTTTAGCCACTAAGATAAAAGATTCACCTTTTTTATCAAAAATTATACAGGGGAAAAAGTAATGTGCAATATCAGAAGCTGGCATATCTTTTGCTACTGCATTTAGACCCATCTCAAATGAGATATCTACAACAGATTCTTTTGTAAATCCATCTTCACTATTTGGAGCAAATGTTAAGATTGTTTCAAGTGAAACCTCTCCATAATAAAAATCAAGTATATTTTTAAAGGATAATAATAATCCATTTTTTACTGAATTCTCATCAGGGATAACATTTGAAGAGTAGTGTTCTATCTCTTCTGGTGTTACATCATTTATATTTGTTACTTCCAAATTATTTTATTCCTATTTTTTTAATCTTAGTTTATATTCTTTATTCATTTTAGCTAAAATTGACTGAAACACACCATCCCATTGTCTTGCTGTCTTTTGTCTAAATAGTTTTGCACTCTTATACCAGATAGATTTTTCACCTTTTTTTAACCATCTCCAATCAGGCATTTTTTGTAATGGTATCCATACTTTTTTATCCATTGCACCTGCAAGATGAGCAACAGAAGTATCACTACTTATTACTAGATCTAATTGATCTATAAGTGCTGCAGTTTGAGAAAAATCTGTCAGTTTATCGGTAAGATCAATAATATCATTTTCAAATCCACATTTTTTAATATCTTCTTTTTCGCTTCCTACTTGTAAAGAATATACTTTAATTCTTTTATTTTTTAATAATGGTTCAAAATATTTTAAATCAAATACTTTTCCTTCATAAGATTCACCTGTAACACTAGCAGACCAATTTATACCAACATTTATAATACCTTTTTCTTTTGGTATAACTATATCTGATTGTTTTGGTGCAAATAAATAAGGTTCTTCAAGAGGTATATCTTTTACTGTTTTCATATCTAAAACATATGGTAAAGATAACATAGAAACTTGATAGTCAAATATAGGTAGGATATCATTATCTCTTGAAACAACATCATCAATATATTCTAAATTTTTAAACAATGAAACTAATTCTTCTCTAGAACTTAATATTATCTTACAATTATATTTTTCTTTTAAAATAGAGATAAATCTTACAAACTGAATACTATCACCAAATCCTTGTTCACTATGAACTAATACCATTTTATCTTTTACATCTTCATTGCCAGTAAATAAAGGAGCTTTGAAAATATCTTTATATTTTACAATATGACTTCTCATCTCTTCTTTTTGATATCTCCACTCATATTCTTTCCAACCATTTCCAAAATCTTCTTTAATTAAATATGTTGTAGCCAAATCAAAATGTGCATTTTCAAAGCTTGGTTCTAGTTCTATGGCTTTTCTATATGAAGTTATAGCTTTGTCTGTATATCCTAATTGCTTATATGCATTAGCAAGATTACTATGTGCATTTGAACCTTTTGGCTCTAGTTTAATAGATTTTTCATGCATTTTTATAGCTTTTTTATAGTCATGTATTTTATAATATACATTACCAAGATTTGTGTATGCTCCACCATTTTTTGGATTATGTTTAATCGCTTTATTTAACTCTTCAATAGCCTCATCATATTTTTTCAGTTTATTTAAACATGCCCCCTTATTACTATGAACTTCATAATACTCAGGATCTGTTTTTAATGCTACTTCAAATATATCAGCAGCTTCTTGATATTTTTTTTGTTTATATAACACTACTCCAATATTATTTACAGCTTTTGCAAATGTACCATCATGTCTTACTGCTTCTTTATAAGCTTTTATAGCATTATTAGTATCCCCTGCTTGCTCAAAAGTTATACCTAAATTATTGTAAGTCATAGCATCTGTTGGATTTAATTTTATAGCATTTTTATATGCTTTTATTGCAGTTTTATAATCTTTTACTTCTCTTAAAAGATTTCCCATATTTGAATGGTATTGTGAATTTTTAGGTGATAATTTTAATGCTTTATTTAAGTATATAAATGATGATTTATAATCTTTTTGTATTTTCTTAATAACTGCAATATTTGCATATGGATCACTATTCTTTTCATCAAATTTAATCAAATTTTCAAATATTTCAATAGCTTTAGTATAATTTTTATTATGATAATGTTTTATACCCTCTTTATATAATTCTTTTGATTTATTATTGTCCATATTTTTTCCTTTATTTATCATCTTGTGAAACTAAATCTACAAGTTTTTTAAAATTTCTTAATGAATATATATGTGCATCTATAATTCCCATCCAACCTCTTCTGCTCCATAGTGCTAATGTTTCATCATCAAGTTTATTTAATCTATTTTTATCAACAATATAATAGTCACTAATAACTGGTTTTATTTCATCATTTACTTTTACATTAAAACTTTGTTTTATTAGTAAATCTTTTTTTTGTAATTCTTTTACAATAGCTTTTGATAATATTCTTTGCTTATACAATACTTTTACATCATCAATTAAATCTTGAGTTTCATTTGTAAGATCTTTATCTTTATTAAAAATAGATATTTTTTCACTCTTATTTACATACTTATCATTTTTATCTATTGCAATAACTACAGAGTTTTTATTATTTTCATTTATTACTTTTATCATAAAAAAAGGATAAGTATTAAGTATTTTTGGGATAGCAATATTATTATTGTTATGAAAAATTGTGTGGTTTGGACTCAGCCCTGAAAACATTACAAATTCTAAATCATCACCTCCTGCAATAAATATAGGTGCAATACCAGATATAGAGATAATTTCATCTACCCCTAGAGGTATTAGTTTTATAAAATGTATCATATCTAAGTGACTCATTCTTCTATATTTTGTATCTAAATTATCACTTATTTTCAATGGCTTTATATTCTTAAACATTATTTTCCTTTTTATTTTCATTTTCATTTTCTATTAAACTATCAAATGGATCTAGTCCAAATACCTTTTCACATAAATGACAATCATAACACTGATTTTTACATTTTGTTAAAACTTCTAACAAATTTTTTCCTTCTTTTGTATCAAAAATATTAGTTTCATATTTTTTTATTTTATTATTTCTAATATCATTATTATATAAAAAATAAAATGCACTATTTAATCTACCTAAATCTATCAAGCTTTCATAAGATAACGTATCATTATATTGCGTTGTTGCTATTTGTTCGATACCTTTTTTATATTGATTATCTAAAATCATCATTCTTCCACTTATCTTAAAAACATCAACATAAGAAAAATACTTATCTATCATTTTCTTATCTTTTACTACTAAATTTACACCTGTGCGAGGAAGTAAAGCTTTTTCACCAAGTCTCCATCTATCACAGCTAATATGACTTTGTTTTGTTTTATCATGGAAATATTTATTACCACTTCCTATTTGTACATTAAAATTATCATGCTCAACTTTAAAAGGACAATCTTGCATACAAAATTCTGTTATAAGAAGATATAATCTTTTTGGTTTTTGGTATTTTTTATTTATTTTTGATATTTTTTCGAGCTCTTCAATATTTCTACTAAGGCTTCTATCAAGTTGAATATAATCATACCCTAAATTTACATAATTTATAAACGATTGTGTATCTTTTATAAGATGATTTACTGTATTTTTCCATCTCATTAGTGGAAAGTTAGATTGTAATACTCCTATCTTCATAAGATGGGTATTTGATATTGTACATATTCTAAGACCTCTTTGATAAAATTTATCCAACCATTTAATAAAACTATTTAGTATATTATTATTCAAAAGTAGTTCAGGAGGTTGAATAGTTGGATTTATTGTTAAAGATATATTTATACCAAATTGTTCTTGAATTTTAAATAAATAATCAATTTGTTCATCTGAAGCACTAGATCCCATCACATTTCCATATTTTAAATAAGTAAAACCATCATCGTAAATAAAATCTGATCCAAAATAGATATCATCAATTTCACTTTTTAATTTTTTGGATGAATTTTTTATATTTTCATAAAAGATTCTCCCTCTAAAAGTATTATCAGGATGAGCTATTGAAAATCTATTTTTATATCTACTTTGTTTATTGTCATTTTCAACTAAATCTATATATGGGTTTTTTGTTTCATATATACCATTTTCAAGATAGTTAAGATTTAGAAAAAAAAGTTCTGTATTGTATATACGTTTTACTATTTTATAACTACTTTCTGTTGGTACAAAATACTTCATACCTTTAAAAAAGAAATTATAGTTAAAATCAACCCAATCATAAACACGAACCATAGCACGAATTCCCATATTATAAATAGTAGAAAACTCTTCTATAAATATTTTTAGTTCTTGCTGTTTATTCTTTGAGTATTTATCAATTTGTATATCATCTAGTATTCCAATAACATCAAATGAATATTTTTTAGCTAAAGATAATATCACTTTATAATAATTTTCTATATGAGATGGTCTAAAGTTGTCATGTTTAAAAGGTTTTATTTGGATAAGCATATAGATACCTTTTATTTTATCTTTATTTTTATCTAAAAAATCTTCATATTTTTTAAATTCTAAATCACTTAAATTTATATTACTAGGAACTATCATCTAAAAACACATCTCTTTACTTGATAAAGTCAAATCATCGCAAACTTTACAATCCCAACATTCAAACTTGCAATTTTTAGTAAACTCTTTCCAATGCTTTAATTTTTTTTCATCATAATTATAATTTTTCATCCAATTTTTACCTATAATTTCATTATTATTTGCATAATCTTTTACTATATCTATAGAATTACGTAATACACTCATCTCACTTCTACCATGAAGTTTAAATATTTGAATATACTCCTCAAACTCTTTAAAATCATCTTTTATTATAGGCATATTTGCCACTCTTAGATGATATGAACTATCTTGTCCTCTCCAAACGGAGCAAGTATTTTGTGAAATTTCTTGTTTAAAATAAGGTATAGAATCTTTAGCACAATTTAAAGTATAATGTTCATCCATAGCAGGGCAACCCCCTCTACAGCTCTCATTTACTAGTATAGATATTGGTATTTTATATTTTAAATAAGCTTTTTTAAATCTTTTTAGATTATCTCTATCTCTTAAATTTATTCTATCTATATTAACCACATTAAAACCAGCTTTTACATAGTCTACATACATTTGTGGAGTATTTACTTTTCGTAAAACTGTATTTTTAATTAGCAATTCAGGGTATAGTTTTTTTATTTGTCCATCATACATCCAATGAATATGGGGAATAGTAATACTACGAATACCTCTATCATATAAAAAATCTAAAGTTTTTAAAAATATCTCTTTATTTTTTAAAGATGGCTCTACATGAATATTATTAAATGTAACAGATACTGTAATATTTAATTTTTTTTGAATATCCAACATCACACTTAATGTATTTTTCATAATTTGTTGTGTTAGTTGATTTGACTGTCCCATAGCATCATTATAAAAAGGAGGTAGTGCAACAGAAAAATATATATCATAAATATAATCTTTATACTCTTCTAAAAAAGGATAATATAAAGTCTGAAATTCTTTTGGCGTTATAAAACTATTAAAAGGTAGTGAAAACCTCTTAGTATTTATTATCTTATATTCATCTATTTTCATATCTAAAATTCACTTGGTATATCAATAAGAGTATCGAAGTGTTCCATTCCAAAAACATCTTCACATTTATGACAATCATAACATTGATTTTTACAGTTTGTTAATATATCCAATAAATTCTGACCATCTTTAGTTGAATATATATTTTCTTTTACTACTCCTCTTTGTCTATACGATATATAAAATCTACTCTTTTCAATATCATTTCTTAACTTATCTTCTAAACTATCATATCCGCAAAAAAACATCTTTTGACTATCTCTTAATTCTGTATCAAGATTTACCATCCGTCCACTCATCTTAAATACATCAATATAGCAAAGATAATCATCTGCCATCTTTTCATCTTTTAATATTATATCTACACCAATTCTGGGTAATTGTGATGCTTTTGAACTTCTCCAATTATCACAAGATATATGACTTAACTTGAACTTATCGTTAAAGTAAAAATGACTATCTTGAAGTTGTTCATTAATTAAATCATGTTCATCTTTAAATGGACAATTATACATACAATATTCACTAGCTAATAAATATAATTTCTTTTTATATTTTTCATTTTCTTTTTTTATTTTTTTAAGTTCTGATATATTTCTTGATAAACTTCTATCAAGTTGAATATAGTCATATCCTAAATTTGCAAAATTTACAAAACTTTGGGTATCTGATATCTTATGATTTACAGTATTTTTAAATCTTAAAAGTGGAAATTGTTTTTGGAGTATTCCTGTTTTCATGAGGTGTATATCAGATATAGTTATTACCCTTAATCCTTTATCATAATAAACTTTTATAAACTTCATAAATGCCTTTAAAACTTCTTTATCGTATAGTAAATCCAATGGGGCGTTCATTGCATTTAAAGTTAGAGATATAGAGATATTAAATTCATCTTGAATTTTAAAAAGGTACTCTATTTGCTCATCACTTGCACTTACTCCCATTACATTACCATAAGTTAAATACTTAAGACCATCATCATATATAAATTCTTTTCCAAAATATATATCATCTATTTCACTTATAAATTTATCACTATTATTTTTAAAACACTCATAAAATAATTTTCCACTATAAGTAGAATCTGTATGAGCTAAGGATAAAGTATTTTTATATTTACTTTGAATTATCTCTCTTTTAGTGTAGTTTTTATCTATACCTTTTTCTAAAAAAATTAAATGTTTGAAAAATATCTCTTTTTTTATAACTCTTATTAAATTTAATTTATTTGATTCTGTAGGAATATGAAAATTTAACTTATCAAATTTATAAAAATTATAGTTATACCAAGAGTATGGTCGTATTATTGTTTTTATACCTGCTTTATAATATTGTATAAACTCTTTTTCAAAAGATATAATATCATCTTTTAATGTTGGAGAAAATTTAATTGTAACTGTTTCATTAAAAAAGCCTATTGCTTTTAAATTATATTGTTTTACAATTTTTGTTATATATGCATAATAATCATCAAACTTTAAATTGCTTTTAAAAGGTGTTAAGTTTATTAAAACTAAAACACCTTTTATTTTACTATGATTTCGTTTTATAAACTTCTCATATTCTATTTTTTCATCTTCTGTTAAATATATATTTGATGGTATTATCATATAATTTCCTAAACTACATCAATAACAATTGATCTAATAATATCTCCATCATCATTTCTTTCAAGTGCATATTCTGTTCCATCTGCTATTTCTGCTTTTGTATCTCTTAGAGTTTCTGTTCCATCTTCTGCAACTTCTATAAATTCTATATTCTCCCAATCATTATTTTCAATCTTAACTGTTAATTTATCTGTATTAGTTATTTCATCAATTAACTCTTTAGTAAATTTAAGATCTTTATCATCAGTTCCATTTAAATCTAAATTCGTTAAGTCTAAAATTTCAATTTCTCTAATATTATCATGTTCATAATCATTGAAATCTGTAGAACTACCAAGATTTATTGCTCCTCCACTAAATTCGTAAGTATCAGATCCACTATTTCCTCTAAAGTAATTTTCATCGACATCATTTAAATCAATTACAAATCTATCATCTCCTGAATATCCATCATAACTCATCTCTGTACTACTTCTATCACTTGCATAAATTGTATCATTCCCTGCATATGCATTTACATAACTAAATTCATCCCCTACTTTAAATGTATCGGCACTTTGACTTCCATTAATCTGTTCAAAGCCTAAGATATAATCTATATTTCCATTTCCATCATTTGTAATTTGTAAGAAATCATCTGTAGCTGTTGTACCAACTCCTGTATAGTATGTTTTTGAAACTGTTCCATGATCTAATGTATCAAAGTCTAATGAACCTGCATAGTATTGATAAGACAAAGTATCTGTTCCCGCTCCACCATAAAGTATATCAGAACCATCTCCACTTCCTACCCAGTCATTACCATCACCAAGGTTAATAATATCATCTCCACCTAATGCCCAGAAACCATCATTTCCTCCACCAGCAACTACTTTATTTGCTTCATCTGTTAAATAACCAGATATAGAATCACCATCATCTATTAAGTTTTCAAATTCATAAGCTGATGTGTGTCCAAAGTCTTCATTATTCATATTAAAACCACCAGAAAAATCAGCTAAGTCTAACCAATCTCCTTCAGTCTCATTTCCTTCACCTGCATAGATTACATCATCTCCATCTGTAAATATAATTACATCATCTCCATCATATCCATATATTTTATCATTTCCACCAATACCTTTTATAGTATCATTATAGCTACTTCCATATACACCTTCCATCTCAGATATTGATCCATCTGCTCCACCATATCCATCATTTGAAATAGTACCAGCAGTTAAGTCAACTATAGATTTTTCATCAGTTCCTATAAAAGAGATATAATCAAATCCTTCTCCTCCTGTATAATCATCTTCTCCTTCTCCTCCTGTTAGTGTATCATTTCCACCATTTCCATATAAATCATCATCTCCAGCATCTCCATATATTTTATCAGCTCCATCATCACCTTGAATATAATCATTATGATTTCCACCATAAATATAATCTTCTCCTCCTCCTCCAAAGATTCTATCAGCTCCATCATATCCATAAATATAATCATCTCCACCACGACCAACTAAAGAGTTTATAGATGAGTTTCCTTTTATAGTATCAACTAAATCTGTACCGTATACATGCTCAAAACCAATGGCTGTATCTTCATTTGCCCAACCATCATCTACTATTTTATTGTTAAATAATTCTACTGTTATACCCGTATCTGTATCTGTTACATTTTGATAACTAAGCCAGTCATCTGATTCTGCTCCAGCATCTAAATAATCAACTCCATCATTTCCAAATATTGTATCATTTTCAAGTCCTCCAAATATTGTATTATTATTTGTATCACCTGTAATACTATCTATATGATCACTACCTTGAATATTTTCAATTTCATTAAATATAAGTGTTCCTAAATTTGCTCCTGTGATATTACTATCACCTGAACTATTCATAACAACTGTAGCACCTTTTCCTGACTCTGCAGATACAAGAGAAAGGTTTATCCAGTCTCCTCCATCAGTTTCATCACCTTCTCCACCTAAAACAGTATCACTACCTTGTGTTGCAAAGAATGTATCATCTCCATCATTTCCATAAAGTGTATCTTTAAATGATGTATCATCATTTCCTGTAATCTTATCATCAAAAGCAGTACCATTTACTACATTGAAATCATATACTTTACTACTTGTAGCATCATCAGCTATTGTTAAAGTATTATTTTCTAAGTTTATATTTACAAGTTCTGATATTCTAGTAAGATCAATAGTATCGCCAGCTTCATTATCATCATTTGCTCCACCTTCTCCACCATCGTAAATATTTTCTACATCTCCATCATTTGCATATACTGTATCAACACCAGCTCCACCATAAAGTGTATCTTTTACTGTATTTGTATCTGCTTGTGTAGTTTTCCCATATAATGCATCATTTCCTGCTCCACCATATATTGTATCATCTCCATCTCCCCCAGCAATATTATCTTGATCTGATTCTCCATATAGTTTATCATCTCCATCTCCACCATATATATTATCATTTGCTAAACCACCATAAATATAATCAGCTCCATCTTTACCATCAATAACATCAGCACCATCTCTACCTAAAATAGAGTTTGATAAAGCATTTCCAGTAAGTACATCAGCATTATCTGTAGCATATATATGTTCAAAACCTATTGCTGTCAAGTCTGTATCATCAAAACCATTCTCTTTTACAAGCTCATTATTTAATTCTACTACTATTTTTTTACTTCCTACATCTACAGCATTATAAGATAACCAGTCATTTGCACCTGTACCTGCATCAAAATAATCTTTTCCATCACTACCAAAAATTGTATCATCTCCAGATCCTGATAAAATTGTATTTACACCACTATTCCCTGTAATAGTATCATGACCATTTGATCCAACTATATTTTCTATCTCTATAAATGTACTACTTCCTACACCAGTACCTGAAGCAGTAGAATCTCCACTATCTTTCATAATAATCTCAGCACCAGCATCTGTTGCTGTAGCACTCATAGTTGAGAAATTGTAAGTATCTTCATTAGTTCCACCTACTATTCTATCTCCACCATCACTTACATAGAATGTATCATTTCCTGCTCCACCTTTTAAAGTATCTGTTATATCTGATTCACTATTTCCTGTAATCTCATCTGCATAAGATGAACCTTCTACTACATTGAAGTCATATACTTCACTTGAATTTGCATCATCATTTATAGTTAAGCTATTTGCCCCTAAATCTAATATTGCTTTCTCACTTAATCTTGTAAGATTTAATGTATCTCCAGCTTCAAGGTCTCCATCTGATGAACCTTCTCCACCATCATACACATTTACTACATCTCCATCATTTGCGTATACTGTATCTATTCCTGCTCCACCATATATTGTATCTTTTAGCGTATCTGAATTTGCATCATCTACAACTTTTCCATACAATTTATCTGAACCTGCTCCTCCATATAATGTATCTGTTCCTGCTCCTCCATATATAGTATCATTATCTGATTCTCCATATAGTTTATCATCTCCTGCATCTCCATATATTTCATCTGCTTTTAATCCACCATAAATATAATCATCTCCTCCATCTCCATGGATAATATCTACTCCATCTCTACCTAAAATAGAGTTTGATAAAGCATTTCCAGTAAGTACATCAGCATTATCTGTAGCATATATATGTTCAAAACCTATTGCTGTCAAGTCTGTATCATCAAAACCATTCTCTTTATCTGGATCTGTACCAAATCCATCTTTTACAATTTTTTCATTATTTAATTCTACTACAATATGATTATCACCAGTATCTATATCTCTATAAGATAAATAATCTCCAGAACCTGTACCTGCATCAAAATAATCTATTCCATCTCCACCAAATAATGTATCATTACCATCTCCACTTAGAAGTGTATCTGCTCCTGTACCACCATCTAATGTATCTTTTCCTGTACCAGCTCCACCATTTAAAGTATTGTCTCTTGAGTTACCTAATAAATTATCATCTACATCTGTACCTATAATATGTTCAATTCCATCAAAAGTCATATTTCCAGCATCTCCTGATGCTGTTCCTGCAACCATATCAACACTAACACCAATATCATCACTACCTGCATCAGCAACATCAGCAAAACTTAGAGTATCTCCTTTACCTACGTAAGGTGCACTATCTCCTTGAGTTCCACTTGAATCAATAGTATGATTACCACCATGAATCACATCCCCACCTTCTGTTGCTAGGAATAAATCATCACCATCATTTCCATATAATGTATCTTGAGATGCACTACCTTTAATAATATCATTATTTGCAGTTGCTCTTACTACATTAAATCCATCAATTGTATTTGTGAATTCAACGCTATCATCAGATGTTTTAATCTCTTTAGCTGTATTTGCAGTTAAATCTATATCCATATAGTGAGTACTTGCCATAGCAGTAAAATCAACTTCATCTCCAGTTTGACCTGCTCCAGCTCCTGCTCCTCCATAAAGAACATCAGCTCCTAAATGATCCTTAATAGTATCTATTCCAGTACCACCTTCAAGGTAATCATCTCCAGCTCCACCATCAAGGATATCATTTCCAGCTCCACCTTTGAAACTATCAACACCACTTGCACTTGAATCACCATCTTTATATCCAGTAAGTGTATCTTCAAGATTTGAACCTTCAATAACCTCTATGCCATTTAATTCATCAGCTTGTGTCGTTGTAGCCTCATATTTACTTGCATCATTATTCCATTCAACAGTTACAGCTGTTCCAGAATCTTTATAAGATACCTCATCTTTTCCAGAATCTCCACTAACTTCACCACCATATACAGTATTTTTACCACTATCACTTAATATAAATTTATCATCTCCATCGCCACCATATAAGAAGTCATCATTTGTACCTGAACTTATAGTATCATTTCCATTTTTACCATAAATTGTATTTTTACCACTATTTCCAAGTACAATATCTATACCTTTATATCCTGTATAATTTTCGATACTAGCCATAGTATCATGTTCAGCTACATCATAATCATCTGTACCATCAGCATCAGAATCATTATCTTCAGTTGAATCATCTGCAGTTGAAGCATCTCCATCATCATCACCAAGTGCATCATCTTTTAGAACATAAGTATCTCCATCAAGATTTGCTTCAATTCTAATAATATCATCACCATTATTATATGATGATTCACTATTTATATAAGAATAATCAACACTATCACTTCCAGCTGCTCCATCAAGAATATCATCTCCTAATCCACCATCAAGAATATCATCATCATTTCCACCATATAAGCTATCATCTCCTAATCCACCAACAAGGAAGTCATTATCAGATCCACCTCTTAATATATTTACTCCATCATTACCTTTTAAATAATCTTTTAAATCTGTACCAGTAACATTTTCTATACCAACTAATGTATCAGTTCCTGCTTGTAGATGAATTCTTTGTGCATCTGTTATAGATAAATCAACTTCTACTCCATTATAAGCATCTGTACCAGCTGTATCACCATCAGGACCTGTACCATCAGCATCTCTTGTATCCTCATCATCTGCAACAAAATCTGCTATTTGACTATAGTCAACTGTATCATTTCCAGTATCTGAACCATCTACATTTCCACCTGAAATATAATCATCACCAATCCCTGCAATAATTGTATCATTATCATCTCCTGCATAAATTGTATCATTTCCATCTTGTTCTGTAATAGTATCATCGCCAGCTCTTCCCTCAATAACATTGTTAGCTTGATCTCCACTTGCTTGATCTCCACTATCTGTAATATTATCGTTTACTGTACCACCTATAACATTTTCAATAGAATCTAAAGTATCTGTTCCTTGAACAGAAGATGATGCAAATTTTTGTTGTAAATTTATAGTAACTGAATCTGTAGCATCTACATATGATACATAATCTCCACCTTTTCCATCTGTATAAACTTCAGATCCACCTTTAATTTTATCATCACCTATACCACCAGAAATAGTATCGTTTCCATCTCCTCCATCAAGAGTATCTTCTCCCTCTCCACCTGAAAGTGTATCTCTACCTGCTTCTCCAAATATAACATCATCACCTAATCCACCTTCTAGTGTCTCAAGTTCATCATCAGTATTAGCTCCTCCATATATTAAGTCAGCACCATCTTCACCTTTAATTGTATCTGTACCATCTTCACCTTTTAAAGTATTACTAGAATCATTACCTGTAATAATATCTTTTCCTGTTGTACCAGTAATATTTTCAATTCTTTTAATTAAATCGTCATCATCAGTTCCAGCTACATCTACTTTCCAAGAATCGTTATTTCCATCACCTGTTGTATCATCTGTTGCATCTGTACTTAGATCTACTGTAATAAAGTTATCACTACCTAATACACTATAATCAACAGTATCACTTCCTGAAGTATCATCAAGTTCATCTCCACCATCAATTATATCAATACCATCACTAACACTACTAGCTTTAATAGTATCATTTCCTGCTTGTCCAAATATAGTATCTGCACCATCTCCACCTAATAGTAAATCGTGTCCAACCCCACCATATAAAGTATCTACATTACCTTGTCCATCAAGAGTATCATTTCCTGCTTGTCCATAGAAGATATTTGTATCATCATTTCCTGTTATCTCATCACTTCCACTATCACTACCTTTTATATTATTGATATATGTTAGTGTATCTGCTTCATCATCAGCACCATCAAATTCAGTTCCATCTTCTGTATCAGCATCAACTTTTACTGTTGTATCTGTAGTAGTTACATCAGTAGCAAGTGTAACTTGTATTTTATTTTCACTTGAATAATCAGCATAGTTACTTGTATCATCAGATGTTGTACCACCAATTAAAACATCGTCACCTTTTAATCCTTCAAGTGTATCTACTCCAGCTCCACCTTTAAGAACATTTGCAGTATCACTACCTGTAATTGTATCATCTCCAGCTCCACCTAATGCATTTTCGATACCTCTAAGTTCATCACTATCTCCATCAACTACAGCACCAGCAGCATCTACAATTTTACCCTCTCTAGCTTTTAAATCTATAATTGCTCTTTTTGCACTATCTGTTACATATTCATAAGATACTGTATCATTTAAACTACCATCAACATCATCTTTATCTCCACCATAGATTTTATCAGCTCCAATACCACCAGAAAGTGTATCATCTCCATCTCCACCTTCAATAGAATCATTTCCAGCTCCACCATCAAGTTTATCATTTCCTGCTTCACCTTGAAGTGTATCTGATTCTGCATCTCCAAATAATGTATCAGCACCTAGACCACCAACTAACGTATTTATATCACTATTACCAGAAATAATATCATCTTTATCTGTACCAATTACATTTTCAATATGTGTAATTGTATCTTCATCACTATAAGCACCTGTTCCTACTCGTGTTTGTACTGTATATGAACCATCTGCATCTGCTAAATCAACTAATATATTTACTTTATCAGCAGCATCTACACCTTCATTCATTAAGCTGTAATCAACAGTATCAATACCAACTTCTCCAACAGCACCTTCTCCACCATCTACACTATCTGAACCATCACCTAAATGTGAAATGAATCTATCATTTCCTAATCCACCTTTAAGGATATCATCTTCATCTCCACCATTAATAACATCATCTCCACCTTCTCCAGAAATTATATTAACACCAGCATCACCTTTAAGATTATCATCTCCAATATTTGAACCTTGAATATTTTCTATTCCATAAAGGTTATCATATCCATGATGTGTTGAAGTTGCATTATAATCACCATTTCCTTCTGCATCAGTAAGTCCACCATTTAAATCAACTTGTACATCAGTAAGTGAACTTAAAAAACTTGCTGTATCATTTCCTGAATCTGTTCCATCTATTCCACCATAGATTTTATCATTACCAGCTCCACCTTCAAGAATATCATCAGCATCTCCACCATAAAGTGTATCATCTCCATCATCACCTTTTAAGTTATCATAACCAGCTTCACCATAAATAGTATCATTTCCAAATCCACCTTCAAGTACTTCTACATCAGTTGAAAGTGTATTATCTGTATTATCTCCACCATAAATAATATCTTTACCAGTACCACCTACAACAGTATCAGTTCCAGCTCCACCATAAAGTTTATCATCTCCACTATCACCGTAAAGTTTATCTTCATCACTCTCACCATAAAGTGTATCGTTTCCTTCTCCACCTCTTAATGTATCATTTCCATCTTGACCCCAAATTATATTTGCAGTAGTAGAACCAACAATTGAATCATTATTTTGAGTAGCAATTATATTCTCAATATTTATAACTTCATTATGAACATCATCAGCATCCTCTTCACCTTCATCATATACACCATCATCATCTGCATCTGTCCAGTAAATACCATCTAAATCGGTATCAAGTAATAAATTTGATTGTGTTCCACCTTCAAGAGTACCTTCTAGTCCTCCAGTTGTTAAATCTGTATCACCATCATCAAATGTACTATAATCGATAGTATCAACATCATCTCCACCATCAATATTATCAATTCCACCAATATCAGCTTTAATTTGATTGAAAGTATCTCCCCCGGCATCTCCTTCAAGTTTATCCGCTCCTTTACCTCCAGAGATTTGATCTGCTCCTGCTCCACCTCTTAATGTATTTTCACTATCATTTCCTGAAATATCATCTGCATATTCTGATCCAATAATATTATCTATATTATATAAAGTATCTCTATCATCCTCTCCATTTGTTTCAAAAGTTCCATCATTATCACTATCCGTTATAACCTGGTTTGAAGTAAGTGTTAAATCAACTTTAATTTTGTTTTCACTTGTATATCCAGCAAAATCACCTTCACCTGCATCTGTTGTTTCTACTGTAGCTATTAAAGTATCATCACCAGCTCCACCATATAATGTATCTTGTCCATCTCCACCTTTTAAAGTATTATCTAAGTCATTTCCTGTAAGTGTATCATTAGCAGTTCCACCTAAAATATGTTCAATACCTGAAATATCATCACCTTGAGCATCACCAGCAGTATTTGTACCTGATTTTAAGTTTACTATTACACCTGTTGTATCACTAGCATAAGATACATAATCATTCACACCATCTCCACCAATAATTTTATCAGCTCCAGCTCCACCTTCTAATGTATCATCTCCAGCTCCACCATCAAGTGTATCATCTCCACCTTCACCTTTTATATCATCTGAACCATCTTTACCTTCTAAAATATTAACATCTTCATTACCAGATATGATATCTGCTCCTGCAGTACCTCTAATATTTTCAACATCTGTAATTGTTACATCATATGTATTTGCACTTCCATCAGTAATTGTAGATGTAGTATTTTCTGTTCCAGCTAATAAATCAACTTCTATATGCTCATCTCCTGAAGTAAATGAACTATAATCTAAAGTATCACCTTTTGCAGCAACTCCTGATGTTCCTCCATCAATAGTATCAACAGCACTTTCAAGAGCTTTTATTTTAAATAGATCATCACCTTCTCCACCTTTTAAAATATTTACTTGATCATCACCAGTTATTGTATCATCAAGAGTTGATCCTGTAACATTTTCAATATCTTTTATTTTATCTGTCCCTATTGCTGTCCCTATTGCTGTTCCGAAATTATCATCAGCAACATTTCCATCTAGGTCATTATTATCTCTTAAATCAACAGTTACTTTTGCTAATGATTTTACAAAACTTACCTCATCAGTTTCAGTTCCAGAAACAGTGTCTGTTCCTCCATAAAGAATATCATCTCCAGCATCACCAAATAATGTATCAGAATCTGCTCCACCCATTAGTGTATCATCTCCATCATCACCTATTAGTTCATCTATTCCTGACTCACCATATAATGTATCCTTATTTGTTCCCCCAGAAAGTTTATCATTATCTTCTCCACCATAAAGTGTATCATTATCATTTCCACCATTAAGTTCATCATTTCCTGATCTACCATAAAGAATATCTAGTCCAGAATCACCAGATAATGTATCATGAAGTGCTCCACCATCTAAAATATTAGCATTTGAATCACCTGTTAGTGTATCATCATTATCTCCACCAATTATATTTTCGATATTTTTAACAACACCACCATCAATACCATCTACTTTGAAAATTGCATCATTATCACTATTTAAAGTTAATATAACTTTCTTATCATTTGCAGTTGTTGTATCTGATTGTAAAGAGAAATCTATAGTATCATTTCCATCTTCACCATCTAAAATATTTTTACCATTATCATTATCATCATCTAAATCTGTTGAATAGTGAATTGTATCAGCTTCAGCACCTGCTCTTACAATATTATCTTCACCATCTTTTGTCCATATAATATCTTGATAATCAGATCCAATTACGTTTTCAATAGAGCTTAAAGTATCACTTATATCTGTACCATCTCCATTTATATCTTTACCTGTACCATCAGTAAGATTAATAGTTACAGCTTCTTCTGCATTAGCATAACTTACTGTATCGTTACCTGTACCACTTCCATCAGCTTCATCACCATAAAGTTCATTTGTACCTGTACCACCTTCTAGTGTATCATCTCCTGCATTTCCGTATAGTTTATCATCTCCTACTCCACCATCTAATTGGTCATTATCATCATTTCCTATAAGTGAATTATCACTATCATCTCCAACAATAGTATCATTTTGGTTTGATCCAGAAATATGTTCTATATTTGTAATACTATCTTCATAAGCACCATAAGATGCTTTTTGAAGGTTTAAATTAATATTTATATTTGATTCTGTATTTTCACTATAATCTGCCCAGTCATTTTCTGTACCTGAAGAATTTGTTCCACCATCTAAAGTATCATTTCCTGAACCTGCATAAAGAGTATCAGAACCCTCTCCACCTTCTAGTGTATCATCTCCATCTCTACCATAAAGTTTATCATCTCCATTAGATCCTAAAAGTGTATTAATTTCAGCATCACCTTTAATAATATCATTTCCTGCTGTACCTGTAATATTTTCAATATTTTGAATTTTATCAGTTGTATCAACAGAATTAGCTGTTCCATCATTATCATCATCATTATCATGAACGGTAACATCTCTATATCCATCTGCATCAGCAGTAGATTCTAAATCTACACTTATACTATCTGTAGCTTCTGTAAGTTTATCACTATAATCAACAGTATCTCCACCACCATTATCATCATTTCCTAATCCATCAAAATAGTTATCTTTTGTTATATCTGTTTTAAAAGTATCATTATAAAGATTTGAACCAATAGCTCCATCAATTCCATGAAGAGTATCACTTCCTTGTGAATTTGATATTGCTTGTGATGATGTATTACCTAAATCAACAGTAACTCCATCTGCACTTCCTGTATAACTTACAAAGTCTTTACCATCTCCAGTATCACCATTAGCTAATGTACCTCCATAGAATACATCATCACCTTCTTCTCCATAAAGTGTATCATCATTAGCTCCACCTTCTAGAGTATCATCATCATTTCCACCATAGATAATATCATTTCCATCTTCACCTCGTAAGATATCATTTCCACCTTTTCCATAGATTTCATCTGCTCCTGCTCTACCTTCTAGAACATTAATTACACCATCACCTTCTAGTCTATCTGCAACAGTTGAACCAATTACATTTTCAATATTTACTATTTTATCATCTTTTGATTCTCCAGCAGTACCATCATCAGCTACATCAATTGTTACAGTAACTTCTGAAGATGAATTTAATTTAACATCAATTTTTTTATCATAAGCACTATAATTTACTACATCAATGCCTGTATTACCATCAAATCTATTTACTACTAATTCATCAGCTATAAATGTATCATTTGCAGTACCACCAGTTGCATTTTCAATATTAGCAAAAATATCATTTTCACTACTAGTATTGTTTGTAAAGTTAACTGTTACATCACTATCATATCCACTATAATCAGCTCTATCGATCCCATCAGCACCATCGATATCTTTTGAACCACCTGACATTTTAAATAAATCATCATTTTTAGTACCAATTATTTTTTCTATTGAAGTAAATTCATCTTGATCAGATGAGTTTGTATCTCCAATTCTTCCTGTAGAATTTGTAAAATCTAGTGTTAATGAATCCCCATTTGTTACATAACTATAATCTAAAGTATCTATTCCAGATCCACCATTAAAACTATTTGCTTGATCATCACCTTTGAATATATCATTTCCATCACTTCCTGTTACATTTTCTATATTTAGAAGTGTATCAGTAGCTGTTTTTGAACCATCGATAAAAATTTCAGCACTTTGGTTTGCTAAATTAACAGTAACATAATCTTGTGTAGCATCATCAACACTTATATTTTCATCATATGATACTGTATCACCTTTACCATTGTTTGTATCTTCATTTGATTCATCTCCACCTTCAAATATATTATCAACATCATATGCAGATATAAATTTATCAGAGTATGAACTACCAATAATTTTTTCAATACCTTCAAGCTTATCGCTATCTTCTCCACCACCAACACTTTGGTAGTCTGTTCTTTGCATATCTATAGTAATACCTGTATTTGCATCTGCATAAGTAACTGTATCTATATCATTAGCACTATCTCCACCTATAAAGTAGTCATCTCCTGCTCCACCTTTAAGTAAATCTGCCCCATCTGCACCATTGATTACATTGTCAAGATTATTACCAGTAAGGATATCTGCTGCACTACCACCAATAATATTCTCAATATTTTTAACTTTTACATCATTTACATCATTTACAGTTGCTTGTGCTTGACCATCATCATCAGCAAGTGTTAATTTAACAACATCACTTATATTAGTAAAGTCAATTGTATCTTTATTTGCTCCACCATCAATTTCATCCTCACCTGCAACAACAATAAATCTATCATCACCAGCTTCACCATTTAATGTATCTACAGTATCTCCTGCACCACCACTAATTAAATCTGCACCTTCTCCACCATCTATAATATTTGATGTTGAATCTTTACCAGTAATTGTATCATCATAATCACTTCCTATTACATTTTCAATCCCTGCAATAAAATCTTTATCACTTGTAGCAGTAGCACCTTCATAAATTAATGCTTGATGATTATCTCCATCTACCCCATTTGTATTTAAATCTATTACTGCTCTTGTACCTGCTGCTAAATAAGAATAATCAACTGTATCAAGTGTAGATGTATCATTTCCTTCTAAATCTCCACCATATAATTTATCTTCACCTGCATTACCACTTAATGTATCTGCACTATCTCCACCATAAAGTGTATCTGCATTTGTACTTCCTTTAATAGTATCTGCATAATCCGATCCCAGAATCTTTTCAATTGTCTCTAAAGCATCTTTTCCACCTGCTCCATCAACATCTACTTCAAAACCATCTCCATCAGCATCACTTAAATCTATTTTTACTAAATCTCCTGCGCTACTATAATCAGCCGTATCTTCACCATCTCCACCTATTAGTGTATCATTTCCAGCTCCACCAAATAAGTAATCATCACCAGCAGAACCATCTAATGTATTATCTTGATCATCACCTTTAATATTATCAGATCCCTTAGTACCTACAATATTTTCAATCTCTTTTACATAATCATCACTATAGTTATCTGCATCAACAGCATTTTCATTTGTACCATTATTATCAGTATCATCTTCTAAATCAACTATAACTTTTGCATAATCATCATTATTTGAATCTGTTGCTGCTAAATCAATAGTAATAGAATGAGTTGCATCAAATGCAGAGTAATCAACAGTATCACTATCTGCTCCACCTGAGTAACCATCTCCACCAAAGTATATATCTTTACCATCTTCACCATCTATAACTTTTAAATCTCCAGAACCATTATCTTCATCATATAACCCAGCAAAGAATGTATCCTCATCTTTACCACCATCTAGATAATCTTCATCTCCATATCCGGCAATTTTATCAGTACCATTTCCACCATAAATTGTATTTTTATCATCAGCCATACCTATAGTATCGTTATATCCGCTTCCTGTGAAGTTTTCAATATTTTTAATTTTATCATCAGCAGTTGTACCAATTGTTACTGTTGCATATCCTGAAGCATCTATAACATTCATATTAACTTTTACATCATCACCTGCTGTATTATATGAAATATAATCTCCTGAAGTTTCATCACCTTCACCACCATCAATAGTATCAGCTCCAGCTCCACCTACAAGAATATCATCTCCAGTTCCACCAAATAGTTCATCAACATCATCTCCACCATATAGTTCATCATTTCCTGAATCTCCATATATTTCATCTTCTCCTGAACCACCTTTTAAAATATCAGCATTATCACCACCATGTATTTCATCATTTCCTGAATCACCATCAATACTATCAATTCCAGCTTCACCTTTTAATATATTTGCATTTCCATCACCAGAAATACTATCATCTCCAGCTCCACCTGTAATATTTTCTATATTTTTTACTAAATCTTGCTCAGTATAATCTGCACCAGTTACAGTTACAGTTGTTTGAGTTGAACCATCTAAATCTGCATCTATACTTACACTTGCATCTAAATCAGAATAATCAATAGTATCTCCACTACCACCAGAAATACCATCTTTATCTCCATCAACAATATTTTCTGCACCATCATCATCATTAGCTCCATCTGCAGTTCTAATTGATAATTTAATAGTATCATTTCCTTCATCACCATATATTTCATTTGCACTAGATGTTGTAGTTTTACCAGCAATTAAAACATCATTTCCTTCTCCACCATGAAGAATATCAGCTCCATCACCTGTAGTGATATTGTCATTACCTTTATTTCCATCAATATTATGACCATCATTACCAGCACTTAAAGTATCATTTTTTTCACTACCTATAAGATTTATAAATCCTGAAATTGTATCATCTTCATCTGTTGAAGAATCCAAATGTACTGTTGATACGTTTGTAGAAACATCAGCAGTTACCCCAATAAAATTGGTATCATCTGATTTAAATGATGCAAAAGATAATGTATTATTTCCAGCACCACCTTCAAGTATATCTTCTCCATAACTACCATCAAGAGTATCGTTTCCTGCCATACCTTCTATTGTATTGATTGATGCATTTCCTATAATATTATCTGCATTTTTAGTATTATCTGCTAAATCACTACCTTTTATATTTTCAATATTTTTAATAGTATCACTTTCTCCATCACTACCAACAGTAACTGTTGCTTGGTTTGTAGCATTAGTATTTGTCATATCAACTATAATTCTTTCAGAAGTAGAATAATCTACCCAGTCACCTGCACCTGTTGTATGGTCTCCACCATCAATTGTGTCATTTCCAGCTCCACCAATAATAGTATCATCATCATCTCTACCAAAAATAATATCATCTCCACCAGCACCATTTAGGATATCATTACCATCATGACCATCTAATGTATTTCTATCATCATTTCCTGTAATTTCATCTGCTCCTAGAGATCCTTTAATATTTTCAATATTTATTAAAGTATCATTATCTTCATTTGCCACTGTAAAAGTTGATCCAGAAGTATTTGAAGATGCTGCTAATGTACCAGTTACTTGATGATCAGATGCATTTAAACTATAATCTACCCAGTCACCTTCACCTTCATCAGCTTCATTTGTTGTTTGATTTCCATCTACGTCTGTATGTTTTCCACCATCAAAAGTATCTGCACCTAATCCACTTTTAATAGTATCATCATCATTTCCACCAAGAATATAATCATCACCATTAGCTCCATCTAATACATCATTTCCACTCCAACCATCTAATGTATTATTTCCACTATCTCCTGTAATTGCATCAGAACCTTGAGCTCCTCTAATATTTTCTATATTTACTAAAGTATCTTCATCTTCATCCTCTGCTTCATTTGGCTTAGTAAATGTAGATTCAGTAGCTCCATTTAATGTACCTGTTACAGATCCACTATAAGAACTATAATCTACCCAATCTCCTGCCCCAACTTTTACACTATCACTTCCTTGTGTATCATCAGTTTGAGTATGAGTACCACCATCAAAATAGTTTTCTCCATCTATATCAGAAAGTATATCATCTTCAGATCCACCTTCCATTCTATCATTTCCACCTGCACCATTTAGTATATCTGCTCCAGATCCACCTATAAGTGTATTTGATAAAAGATTACCTAAAATACTATCATCACCACTTGTACCAGTAACATTTTCAATACCATAGAAAGTATCATTATTTCCATTTGTTACAGATACTGTACCTGCTGAATAATTATCAGTTAATGTTACTTCAATTTTATCTGCAGAATCAGTTAATGCACTATAATCAAGAGTATCATCCTCTCCACTATCACTACCTTCTACTCCACCATAGAATACATCACTACCATCATTTTTATCTGCAGTTTTAAAAGTGTCATTTCCAGCTCCACCCATAAGTGTATCATCAATATTTCCTGTACCACCATCAAGTAAATCATCACCACCTTGACCATAGATTGTATTTACTTCATCACTTCCTGTAATAGTATCATTTCCACTATCACTACCTTTTATATTTTCAAATCCATAAACACTATCTTTTTCATCATCATTGGCAAATGCATTATCATTTCCACTTGCTATTTGAACAGTAGCAACACTATTTCCACTCGCTAATGTTGTAAATACTTTATTTTGGTTTGTATAATCTAATGTATCTTGACTACTTCCATCAGATGAATCTGTTCCACCATATAATATATCATCTCCAGCTCCACCAGCAACAATATCATCTCCTGATCCACCTTTTAAAATATTTACAGAACTATTTCCACCTAAAATATCATTTCCAGCAGAACCTGTAATATTTTCAATTCCATAAAGTGCATCATTATCTCCACCTTCAATCTCAACTGTTGAAGAGTTGTAACCTTCAGATAAAGAAACTTCTATAAAGTTATCTGCTACAAATGATGAGTAATCTACTGTATCATTTCCAGCATCATCACTTGCATCACCACCGTAATATTTATCAGCTAGTCCATTATCAGTTGCTTGGAAATTTGCTTTTATATAATCATCTCCAGCTCCAGTATAAACAGCATCATCTCCATCTTTTGCTTCAAAAGTATCATTACCAGCTTGTCCATCTAATGTATTAGATAAACTATCTCCTGTTAAAATATCTTTATTTTGTGTACCTATAATATTTTCAATATTTGAAATAGTATCATCATTTGAGTTATCCGCTCCAGCAATATCTACAACAACTTCAGTTGAACCATCAAGAGTTACTTCAATACCTTTATCATCTCCATTATCTGGATTTGTAGAATCTCCAATAGAACTATAATCAACAGTATCACTTCCACCTTTACCATCAACATTTATTACATTATTTTGTGAAAGTTGGAAAGTATCATCATAACTAGATGTACCTATAATATTTTCAATATTTATTAATTTATCTTGATTATCATATCCATCTTGTCTTACTTGATATTCTTCATCCATATCAACAATTATTGCTTCATTTGAATCAATATATGTAGCAGTATCTTCACTTGTTGAATCACCACCATTAAGGATATCATCACCATCTCCACCAACTAATATATCCGACTCTGCTCCACCATTTATACTATTTGCTAATTCACTACCAGTAAGATTATCAGCAGCACTACCACCAATTAAATTTTCTATATTTAAAATAGTATCTTTATCTTCAGTACCAGATACTATTTGTTCAGATGTTATACCAAGATTTACAGTAACACTGCTTGTATAATTTTCATAAGATATAGTATCTGAAGATCCTTCTGCTCCATCAATTCTATTTACTAATGTATCATCACTATTTGTATCAGTTGTAGTCATAATAATTGTATCATTATTTTTTGAACCAACTACATTTTCTAAATTTGTAAAACTATCAATATCTGTTCCATTTACAGTTGCTGTTTGAGCATCTAAATCTATTTCTACAGTATCATCATTTGTTACATAACTATAACTAATAGTATCCATGCCATCTGAACCTGTAAATATATTTTTATCTGCATTTCCAATAAATGTATCATCTCCAGCTGTTCCTATTACATTTTCAATAGCAATTGTTTTATCACTTGCTTGAGAATCACCATCAAGAGTTACTTTAATTTTTCCTGCTGTTAAATCAGCAACAATTTTATCAGTTGAAGCAGTTAAAGCTTCATAAGAAACTGTATCTCCATTTACTTCATCCCCATTATCTTCTGCACCACCATTAAATGTATTTGCTTTTGATGTTGTACCTTGGAATTTATCATCATACTGACCACCAATTATATTTTCAATATCTATTAGTCTATCTTTATCAGTAGTACTTCCTGCAATTGTTTGATTACTACTTTCATCTGAAAGGTTTATATCTAAAGAATCACCAACATAAGAATAATCAACAGTATCTCCTACTGTACCATTTACACCACCATCAATAATATCACTACCATCTCCACCAAGGATAATATCATTTCCATCTTTACCCTCTAATTTATTAGCACCATCATCACCAGTAATATCATCATCATCAGCACCACCAATAACATTTGAAATTCCAATTAATGTATCTTCATCTCCACTTTCTACAATACCTGTATCATTTGTACCACTTAAATCAACTGTTACACTTTTTCCAGATGCTAAATATTCATAAGATACTGTATCAACTCCACTATTTGTAGAAGCATCAGTTCCACCAATAATTATATCATCACCTTGACCACCACTTAAGAAGTCATCACCTTGACCACCAATTAAAGTATTTTTAGCACTATCTCCTAATAATTGGTCATCATTTTGACTTCCAGTAAGATTTTCTATACCTTTTAAAGTATCTTGCTCATCATCTCCATCAAATTCATGACTAGCATCTCCATCTGCAGCAGTATCTGTTGTATCAACATAAGCAGTTGCATTTGAGTTACTTAATTCAACTTTTATAGCTTCGGTTCTACTACTATAGTCAACTGTATCACCTTTATTAGTATATGCATCATCTGTACCTTGATCACCATCTGAATTTATAGTATGGTTACCACCTTCAATAATATCATTACCAGTACCACCTACAAAAAGGTCATCTCCATTTCCTCCATATAGTTCATCATCTCCAGCTTCACCATTTAATGTATCATCTCCAGCTTCACCTCGTAAAATATTTACTAAGTTATTTCCTGAAAGTTTATCTGCTCCTGCTCCACCTGTAATATTTTCTGTTGTATTTAAAATATCTGTTGAATAAGTACTATCATCTGAAGTATTTTTTATTGTTAATGTAGTATTTACTCCATCATCTCCTAAATCTACATCAATATATTTTGAATCTGTCATTGTAGAATACGAAACTGTATCTATACCATCTCCACCTATAATTGTATCACTAGTAGTATTGGTTTTTAAATTAAAGCTATCATTTCCATTATAACCATCAAACTCATGAATATCTCCATCTCCAATATTTAAAAATGTATCATTATTTTTAGAACCAATTACAACTTCAATATCAACTAAAGTATCATTTTCCCCAAAGTTATCAACTACTTGTGCCGTATTTGCCATATCTACAGTTATTGCATCACTTGATGTTATTTCACTATAATCTGCAACATCTTTATATGTTTGTATTTCAGAACTAGCTTCTGCTGATAAATTTGTAAGTGCTGAATTAGATAATAAGTATATATCAGTATTATTTGTCATAATATTCCCAAGAGCAGAAGCATCTGCACTGTCATTAAATGCTTGAACTAAACCATCTAATATTTCTTGTTTTGTTGCATCTACATCAGAAGTATATGTTACTTCATTACCATCTAAATCAAATTTATATTGTGTGCTATTTGATACTGTATCAATAGATATTTTATAACCATTATCAACCCCACCATCAAGTGTATCTGCACCATCATTACCAACTAATGTATCTGATCCAGCTAATCCTCTTAATATATTATCAGATCCATTCCCAGTAATTTTATCATTTCCAGCTCCACCTTCTGCATGTTCTATTCCATCTATTTCTAAATCAACTGTACCATCTTGTGCTCTACTATCTATATCTTGTTCATTTGAATTTGATAAATCTACTGTAATATCACTAGATGTATAGTTAAATGATGCAAAATCTCCACCATCATCAGTATTTGCTCCACCAATTAATTTATCTACACCACCTGATGTTCCTGAAGCACCACCACCTAAAAGTGTATCATCTCCATCTCCACCTACAAGTGTATTTTCTAAATTATTACCTGTTAACGTATCATCTCCTGAACCACCAATAACACCTTCAATAGAATTAAAAGTATCTGTACCTTGAGTATTAGAAATAAATTTTGTTCCATCTGTAATATTTACATTTAAATCTTCTGTTGCTGTATGGTAATCTGCTGTATCAATACCATTTCCACCAGCTAGTAAATCATCTCCTGAACCACCAAATAGTAAATCTCCGTCATCTCCACCATATAGTTTATCATCTTGGGCTCCACCACTTAATGTATCTGCACCAGCTTCACCATATAATGTATTTTGATCATTATCCCCAAATATACTATCTCTTCCTGATGTACCTTTAATATTTTCAATATTTTTTATTTGATGATCATTTGCAGTTGTTTTAACTGTAACATATGAAGAAGTGTCATTGTTAAGAGTTAGTTCAACTCCAACATCATTTACTCCAACTGTAAGAGATGAATAATCTACTGTGTCATTTAGGTAATCTCCAGAATCTGTTTCATCTGTTTCCTCTCCACCATCAATAATATCTCCATTTGTTTCATCATCATTTTGGATAAATAGATCTGCACCTAATCCACCTGTAAGTGTATCTGCATCTGCTCCACCTGTAAGTGTATCATTTCCAGAACCACCATCTAATGTATCTTCACCTGCATTTCCTATTAAAACATCATTATCTTCATTTCCAAAGAATTCATTTGCAGAATCATTACCTTCAATATAATCTTTAAATATAGTACCATTAATATTTTCTATTCCACTAAATGTATCTGAACCAAATAATTCATGCACTCTTTGAGATGTTGTATTTGTTAAATCAACTTCAATACCAGTATAAACATCTGTACCATCTGCATCTGGACCACCCCCATCTGCATCTCTTGATTCTGTTGATTCATCTTCATCCCCAGCTTCTAAAACATTATAATCTACAGTATCTAATCCCTCTCCACCCGTAAATATATCATCGCCATCACTAGCAGTTCCATCAATTCTTGTAGCTTTAAAGATATCATTTCCAGCTTCACCAAATAACTTATCATCTCCACTTTTACCCTCAATAATATCGCCTGCATCTCCACCATAGAAAGTATCATTTGCAGTATCTCCCGTCATAGTATCAGAAACATCAGATCCTCTTATCTCTTCTATATCTGTAAGTGTATCTGTCCCTCCATCATCTTTAGTAACAGTATATGTAGAACCAGAAGATGTTACTACTATCTTTTCAGTTTCTGTTGTATCAGTTGTATCTCCATTATGTACACTATAATCTACAATATCTATATCACCAGTTGCATGAGTACCACCTTTTATAGTATCATTTCCACCACTTCTATAGAAAGTATCACTTCCTTCATTTCCATCAAGTGTATTATTATCATTATTTCCAGTTAATGTATCATCTTGTGTACTTGATATAATATTTTCAATATTTTTTACTTGATCTGTATATATTGTTCCATCATCATTTTCTTTTGCAATTTGTGTACCTAAATTTACCATTACACTTTGAGTACTATCTGTTAAATACTCATAACTAACAGTATCACCTTTTGCAACTTTTGCTGTTCCTGAACCTTGAGTATCATCTGATTGAGTATGGTAACCACCATCAATATAATCATTACCTAAACCACCAGCTAATTTATCATCACCTTCATCTCCAATAATTGTATTAGCAAGTTCATCTCCTACAATATTATCTGAAACTTTAGAACCAGTAATATTTTCGATATTTGATATAGTATCCTCTTCTTCACTAGCACTATGTGTTGATAAACCATCTAAACCTGTATCAACATAGACAGTCGCATCAGAACTAGCTAAGGTTACATCTATACCAACTGTTCTTTCACTATAATCAACTGTATCACCTTTTCCCTCTTTGGTATTACTACTACCTTGCGTATCATCTGATTGAGTATGATTACCTCCATCAATAGTATCATCTCCTATACCACCTCTTAAGATATCATCTCCATCTCCACCATTTAATATATCTGAACCTGCTTTTCCTGATAAAATATCATCTCCAACCATACCTTCAAATTTATTATCTAAACTTTCACTATTTACTGTTGTTGAAGTATTAGTCCCTGTAGATGAATCATCAAGCTTTATTTCAATATCAAATGCACTATTATTATTTGATACTATAGTAATTACATCATCATTACCATCACCATTATAATCTATTGCTGTAGCTGTATATAAAGCACTTAATTCTGTATCGTTATTAAATGCATCAACAAGCTTTGAAATTTTATTTGCATCTGTAACATCATCTGTTCCCTCTGTAATAGTAACATCATCAGAACCTATAGTAATAGTTAAACTGTCATTTGATTCTAATACTGTTTTTAATTCTACTACACTTACAGATAAATGCCCTCTAGCACTTGAAGCACCTGTTATTCTATCACTATACTCGCTACCTTTAATATTTTCAATACCATATAAAGTATCTGAAGTTTTAGCTCCATCACTATCTGCTTTATATCCATCATTTACTACTTGCTTTTGAGTAGCTTCCATATTAACTGTAATTCCATAATCTGCATTAGCACTATCAGTACTATAATCAGCTGTATCTACAAATCTTGTACCACCATTATCTTCATTGTCACTTTCGTTAATTCCACCTATTAGGATATCATTACCAGCTCTTCCTATAAGTGCATCAGATCCATTATTACCAGCAACTATATTATTATCACCACTTCCATAAATAATATCTGAACCTTTTCCTCCAAGTGCATTTTCTATATCAATTAACTGTATATCATCACCTGCAATAGTTTGTACATCTGTTCTTGCTAAATCAATTGTAGCACTACTTCCACTATCAATGTAATCAAAACTTACAAAGTCACCTACAGTTTCTCCACCTTCTCCACCATCAAGAATATCAACACCAGAATCAACACCACCTCCAAGTAGTGTATCATCTCCTTCATTTCCTTTTAGTACATTTGCTCCACTACCTCCTGTAAGTGTATCATCACCACTTCCTCCAATAACACCCTCTATTGAACTAAATGAATCATATCCTTGTGAGTCTGAAATAAATTTGTTATCTCCATCTGAAATATCAACAATTAAATCTTCAGTAGCACCATGATAATCTGCAACATCATTTCCAGCTCCACCTTTTAAATAATCATTTCCAGCTCCACCAGTAAGTGTATCATCTCCATCCATACCACTTAATGTATTATTAAGATCATCACCTTCTAAAGAATCATTATATTTACTACCTCTTACATTTTCAATATTTGTAATAGTATCTGTACCAACATTTGAATCATTCGAATTTATATCTGTTGCTGTATTATTTGATAAATCAACTTTTACACCTTCTGAATCTGTTACAGTTAAATCATCCATATATGTATAATCTACCCAGTCTCCATGTCCTGTTTTAGAATTAGTAGCACCTTGTTGTGCATCATCTCCAATTGTATGATCTCCACCATTTAGTATATCATCACCTTTTCCACCAGAAAGGATATCATCACCTTCATTTCCTAGGAATGTATTAGAACCATCATCTCCAAATAATTTATCATCATTTTGAGTACCAGTTATATTCTCAATATTTTTAATTGTATCATTATGAACATCATCTGCGTCACCTTCATAAGTACCATCTTTATCACTATCTACATAAACTGTTGCATCTGTAGCACCATTTAATTGAATATGGATACCACCTTCTGTTGTTTCATCTGTAGCATTATTATCATCATTTGTAATAATACTATAGTCTATAGTATCACTTCCTCTTGTATCATCAGATTCAGTACCACCATCTATAATATCTTCACCATCAGTTAAGCTTGATGTTTTAAATAAGTCATCTCCAAATTCACCATAAAGTTTATCATTTCCATCCATACCTTCTATAGTATCAGCATTTGCTCCACCATAAAAAGTATCAGCATTTGCTCCACCTGTTATTGTATCTTTACTATCACTTCCTCTTACAACTGTAATATTTGTAAGTGTATCAGTACCATCATTTCCACCATTTTTAGAAACACTATATGTATTATTTGCTCCATCTGTAGTAGTTGTTAATTCAATAGATTCTGTTGTTGTAGTATCAGTTAAATCTCCATTATGGATACTATAATCAACTAAATCAGCATCACCTGAATTTTGAGTTCCACCTTTAATAGTATCATCTCCTAAACTTCTAAAGAATGTATCTGATCCTTTATTTCCATCTAAAATATTATTTGTATCATTTCCAGTTATAGTATCATTTTCTTCACCAGCAATAACATTTTCTATTTTTTTAATCGTATCTGTATATTGAGTTGATCCATCAATTGTTTCAACAGCACTATCATCTAAAAGATTTACAACAACATTATCATAATCATTTTCTAGTAAATATTCATATGTTACAGTATCACCTTTTGTATCATCAGGTGTACCTGAACCTTGATTTCCACCTGAAGTATGGTTACCACCAGTAATAAAGTCATTACCTAAACCACCAGCTAATTTATCATCTCCATCTTCTCCAGAAATTGTATTATTATTTGCATCTCCTGTAATGATATCATTAACTTGACTTCCTGTAATATTTTCAATTCTTAATAATGTATCAGTTTCTCCACCTGCAACATTAACATCTCCTGCTCCATCTGAAAGTGTAACACTTATAGAATCTGTTCTTTCACTATAATCTGCTGTATCACCTTTTCCTAATTTAACTGTTCCATTTCCATCTGTATCATCATCTTGAGTATGGGTACCACCATCAAGTGTATCATCACCTATACCACCTTTAAGATTATCATCACCACTTCCACCTAGAAGAGAATCTGCTCCACTTTTACCAGATAATATATCATCTCCATCCATACCTTCGAATTTATTATCTAAACTCTCTGTATTTATAGTTGATGTTGGTGTTACATCATTTAACTTAATTGTTGCATCAAATGATGTGATTGTATTATCTATTGCTTTTATTGTAATAACATCATCAACTCCATCACCATTATAATCAACTTTACTAGCTACATAATAATCATTAAATCCATCATTTCCATTTAAAGTATCTACGATATCTGAAAATTTACTATCAGCATCAACACTTATTGCAATTTCTGAGATATCGTAAGTATCATTACTATTATCAATACTAATTTTAAATGTATCTCCATCAACAATATCTTTTAATTGAGATATTGATCCACCTATATTTAATCTAAAAGTATCAGCACCTTTAATATCATCATTATGCGAGGCTCCCTTAATATTTTCAATTCCATATAAAGTATCTGACTGTACTGAACTATCTAAATGGTAACCATCATCTTCAACTTGTTTTGATGTTTTTTCCATATTTACAATAATTCCATTTTCAGCAGGTGCAGAATCTGTACTATAGTCTGCAGTATCTACAAATCTATCTCCACCATTTCCTGAATCTTCTTCATTATCATATTCATTTAAACCACCAATTAAAATATCATTTCCACCTTGACCACTTAATTGATCGTTTCCATCTCCACCAACAATTGTATTTTGACTCTCTTCACCTTTAATAATATCAGCATATTCACTACCTTCTATATTTTCAACTCTTTTAATTTGAACATATCCAGCATCACCTACATTTTGTGCATCTTCATTATTTAAATCAATACTAATACCACTATCATAATCTGCATTATCATTCATAAATGCATAACTTACAAAATCTTGTCCAGCTCCACCATCAATATAATCAGCAGTTTCAGCAGTGTTTCCACCTTTCTTACCTAAAAGTGTATCTTTACCAGCATTTCCAATAAGTGTATTTGTTAAATCATTTCCAGTAAGTGAATCATCTCCAGATCCACCAATAACACCTTCAATTCCACTAAATGTATCTGTCCCTTGACCACCACCTACATCTTTAGTACCATCTGTAATATCTACTGTAATATCATTTGATACAGTATGATAATCAACAGTATCTGAACCATTACCACCTATAAAATTATCATCTCCTGCTCCACCTGCAAGTACATCATCTCCATCAAGTCCTTCAAGAGTATTATCTCCTGCTCCACCAACTAAAATGTCATTATTTGAAGAACCTCTTACATTTTCAATATTTGAAATTGTATCTGTTCCTACTTCTGTACCATTATTAATATCTATAGCAGTATTTGCATCAACTGTTACAGTGTTATTAGAATTTGTAAATGAAGAATCACTTATATTTACAGCTACCCCTTTTGAGTTATCACCTTCGTTTGTTAGATTACTATAATCTACCCAATCACCTTTATTAGTTTTTACAGTATCTGAACCTTGTGAGTCATCTGACTGAGTATGATCTCCACCATCAATAGTATCATCACCTGCTCCACCAAATATAGTATCATCAAAGCTATTACCACTTAAATTATCTTCTCCAGTTCCACCATAAAGTGTATCATCTTCAGTTCCACCAGTAATAGTATCATTACCTTTATCACCGTATAAGATATCAGCTCCAGCTCCACCATCAATACTATCTCCAGATATATCATCACCATCACTATTAACTTCATCACCACCATGAATTGTATCAGCTCCTGCATTACCAATAATTGTATTAACTTTCGTATCACCTGTTATTGTATCAGCTTCATTTGTACCTTTAACATTTTCAACATTTACTATAGTATCTAGAACATCATCTTCACCAGATTTACTTAAAGTTCCTGTTGCATCATTAGACGTATCAAGTGTTAAATCTAAACTATATCCAGTATCAACACTACTATAGTCAACGGTATCTCCATCTCCAGCATCTCCATCAATTTTAGTTAGCATATCAGTATGAATTAATTTAAATGAATCATCTCCAGCACTTCCTTTGATATTTTCAACATCTATTAATGTATCTGATCCACCTAATCCATCAGAAGTTACTTGAGCTACTTGATTCATATCAACTGTTATAGCTTCACTACTTGTATTACCAGAATAATCAGCTTCATCTGCTGTTCCATCTTGACCATCTAAAGTATCATCTCCACCAAGTCCAACTAGTCTGTCATTTCCAGCTCCACCTTGTAAAGTATTGTCATTATCTTTTCCAGTAATATCATCAGCACCATTTGTACCAATTACATTTTCAATATCAGTTAATACATCTTTTGTAGCTGTTGCGCCACCAGCTGTTGCATTAAATCCATCAGCATCTACTGTTTTTAGGTTTACTGTAACAGGAGTATCTCCTAACCAACTATAATCAACAGTATCTCCTATTCCATCTGTATTAGCACCACCATCTAGTGTATTTACTCCAGTTCCACCACTTAAAGTATCATCTCCTATATTTCCAAGTAAATGGTCATCTCCACTAAATCCATCTAATGTATCGTTTCCAGCTCCACCATCTAGTGTATTATTATCATCTCCACCTTTAATTGAATCATTTAATTTTGAACCAATTATATTTTCAATATTATCTATCGTATCAGAACCATAATCTTTATGTATTCTTTGAGAATTTGTATTTGTTAAATCAACTTTAATACCTGTAAATGTAGTTTGATCATCAGCCTCAATACTATTATCTAATGAACTATAATCTAAAGTATCACCTTTACCAGATTTTGCATTTTCATTACTTTGAGAATCATCACTAACTGTATGTTTTCCACCATCAATAATATCATCTCCAGCATCTCCAAGTATTTTATCATCACCTTGTTGACCATAAATAGTATCATCTCCTGCTCCACCACTTAATGTATCATCATCATTTGTATCTACACCATCATATAAAGATGTATTTTGAGCACCATATATAGTATCATTTCCTGCTCCACCATATATAGTATCTTCGCCTGCTCCACCTTCTAAAATATTATTTATAGCAACTGTAGTATTATCAGTAATTTTATCATTATTATCACTACCTCTAATATTTTCAATACCAATTAATGTATCTACTCCATCAAAACCATCATTTTCAACTTCATCACCATCATTATTCATATTTACTGTAATTGCACCTGTTGATGTAGAATAATCTGCCATATCATTTACATTTTGTACTTGAGTAGGTGATGATAAATTATCATCATTCTCTGTAACTGTTGTAGAATCTGTATAAGTCGTAATATAAAAACTATCAGCATCAATATCAATACTTCCTAATCTTCTTGCATCACTATTTGCATTAAAAGAATCTTTTAATCCTTCTAAGATTTCTGAAGCAGTAGCATCTGCATCTGAGGTATAAGATATATCTTGATCTGCTATTGTAAAAGTATATTGAGTATTATTTGCAACAGTTACTGTTGATTTATATTCTCCATCTCCTCTTAATATATCATTACCTGCTCCACCTATTAGTCTATCAGCATCCTGACCACCTACAAGTGTATCATTTCCACCATCACCTGTTAATGTATCTGTACCAATTCCACCTGTAAGTGTATCTTTACCATCTTCTCCACTTATTATATCAGTACCAGTTTGACCTTCAAAAATATTTGCTTGGTCATCCCCTCTAATTTCATCATTGTATTTTGTAGCAATAATTTTTTCTATACTTATTAATACATCATTATCATCATCTGCACCAGTTCCATCACTTGTAACATCAAATCCATCTATATCTGCTGTCATATCAACAACTATTTTAGAGCTTCCAGCAGAATAATCAGCAGTATCTATCTCACCTGATTCATCTCCACCATCAAGCTTATCATTACCTTCTCCACCAATAAGAATATCATCTCCTGCTTTTCCATATAATGTATCATTTCCAACTTCTCCGTATAATGTATCATTATTTGTTCCACCATCTATAGTATCATTTCCATCTTTTCCATAAATAGTATCTTGTCCCGCATTTCCTCTTAATTCATTATCGCTTGAATTTCCAGTAATTGTATCATCACCTGCACCTGTTGATACATTTTCAATATTTGTAACTAAATCAATTTCACTTCCAATTGTTACTGAACCTGCAGTTAAATCTGCAGTTAAATTTTCACCCGCTTGAGCTGATGTATAATCTATTAAATCTCTATGTTCTACACCACTTGTATTACTAGATCCACCATCAATAGTATCATTGCCATCTCCAACTGTCATAATAAAAGTATCAGTACCTTCTTGACCATTTAATGTATCTTGACCAGCCCCACCAGTTAATTCATCATCTCCACTTTGAGCAAAAATAGTATCATTTCCAGCTCCTCCTGATAAAGTATCATTATCTATAGAATCATCTCCATCATAAGCACCATAGATTAAATCATCTCCAGATCCACCATCTATAGTATCTTCACCTTCTCCACCTTCAAATTTATTATTAACATCATCTGTAGTATTTCCAGAAATTACATCACTTACAGAACTACCTTTTATATTTTCTATACTTATTAAAGTATCTTTTGTACCCTCACCATCTGCAATTTGTTGTGTAGCATCATCCATTTTAACAGTAATACTACTATCAAGTGAACTATAATCAACAGTATCACTTGAACTATTAATTAAATTTAAATTATTATCTACTTCTGTTACTAATGTTGATAATTCTATTGTATTAATTATCAATGAACTACCATCAACTGTTACAGTTCCTAATGCTGTTGCATTTGTATTTGTATCGAAATTTGCTTTTAGACCATCTGCAATTTCTTGTGCTGTTGCATCGGCATCTGAAGTATATGTTATCTCTTCATCACCTATTTTAAATTTATATTCAATATTATTTTCTACTGTTTGGATTATTAAAGTTGAACTACTTGCAATAGTTTCCATTTTTGCTGTATCGTTTTGTGATACTGTAGTATTTTGATCATATGTTGTTATAAATAAATTATCATTATTAGAATCTATACTTCCAAGATTTCTAGCATCAGAATTTTTATTAAATACCTCTTTTAATCCATCTATTATTTCATCTTGAGTAGCATCACTATCTGAAGTATATGAAAGTTCTGTATCACCTATTTTAATAGTATAAGTATAATCATTATCTATTACTTTAATATTGATTATTGTTTCCCCATCACCTCGTAATAGATCATTTCCTTCTCCACCTATTAAAGTATCATTATTAGTACCACCTATTAGTGTATCT
>Ga0256826_1000066_pt1 | contig 48620 bp, 47 predicted proteins | sample CV79metaG_FD_185975 | JGI IMG/M metagenome (GOLD analysis project Ga0256826, IMG submission 185975) | Hydrothermal vent microbial communities from East Pacific Rise, Pacific Ocean - CV79 | ecosystem: Environmental > Aquatic > Marine > Hydrothermal vents | place: Pacific Ocean: East Pacific Rise...
GCCTGATGATGTTTTATGCGATAAAAATGTTTTAGAAAAACTTAGAAAAGAGAATTTGATAGATATTGACGATGATTTTATTAAGAAATTTCAATTAGTTTAACAAGTATTTAAATATCGGAAAAGATATATTCTCAATTAATCAATTTTTAGATTTTCTAGAGTTATTTGTGTGTGAGGTGATTGAATATAAGGTTATAATTTCATTAAAAATGGAGATTAAAAAATGGAATCTAAAAAAGAATATTTTCTAAATCATTCGCCAATTGAGTTTCAATTCGTTCAAAACAGCAAAGATTTTGTGGTAGATGAAATTCCACTTTATGAGTGGAGTGGAGTTGGCGAACATCTGATTTTAAAAATTAGAAAAAGAAATATTACAACTTGGGAGATGGTTAGTATTATTGCAAAAATTGCTGGTATTGATAGAAGAGATATAGGTTATGCTGGTTTGAAAGATAAAAATGCGATGACAATGCAATATATCTCTCTGCCAAAAAAGTATGAAGATAAATTTGAAAATTTAGATGAAAAATCTATCTCAATTCTTGAAAAACATTATCATTCAAATAAAATTAAGCTCGGACATTTAAAGGGAAATAAATTTTTTATTAGATTAAAAAAAGTGAATCCTACATCAGCTTCTATGATTGAGGGTGCTTTAAATAAAATAGGGGATTTAGGAATGCCTAACTTTTTTGGTTTTCAGCGATTTGGAATGAATGGCGATAACTATAAAGTTGGTCAAGAGATAATAGCAGGTAAAAGCAAAATGAGAGATAAGACTAAAAGAAGACTTTTTATCAACTCATATCAAAGTCACCTTTTTAATAATTGGCTTTCAGATAGAATTAAATTAAGTAGAGTTGTTGAAGAGTTCAGTTTAGAAGAGCTTCCAGCTGTTTTTAAAAGCTTGAATTTGGATTTTGAATATCCAGAAGTTTTAAAAAATCAACCTCATCCATTTAAACTTTTAATGGGAGATATTCTGCTTCATTATCCGTATGGAAAAGGTTTTCCTTTAATTAAAGAGGAGTTTGAAGAGGGTGTTTCTCGTTTTGGAAAGAGAGATTCTGTTCCATCTGGAATTCTAGTTGGTAAAAGAGCAAAAAGAGTGTCAAGTGATTCTCTACTTTATGAGGAAAAAATTCTTGAAGATGTAACTATTGTTGATGGTGAAAGAAGATATGCTTGGGTTTTTCCTGAAAATATTGAGGGCAAATATAGAGAATCAGATTTTTGGTATGAACTAAATTTCTTTTTACCTAAAGGTAGTTATGCAACAACTCTTCTTGAAGAGATAGCGAAAAGAGATATTCGATAATTTTCATTTTTATCTGAAATAGAAAGATTTTTGGGAAAGTGTTTTTTCATATTAAGCATGAAGATGACAATATTTCTATTTCATTATCGGGCTTGACCCGATAATCTGTATTTAGTCAGTTTTAGATTTAATTTAGAAGAAGTTCTCTCCAAATCCATAAAGCTGGTGAAAATATCAGCTCTTGAAATTGAGGAATCATAAATATTATCAACAAAATTATCAGAGAATAATTTTCAATTTTTGAGTAAAAATCTGCTACTTTTCTAGTTCCCAACATAAGTGAAATATAAATAAAAGCATTTGCTCCATCAAATTTAGGAACAATCCAAAGATTAAAAACTCCTAAAACAACATTTATAATTACCAGTTGAAAAAATAGATAATATATAAATACATCTGTTAAATCTTGAGGTTCTGAAAAACTATTTAATATAATTGAGCTGACAATTGCTAATATAAAATTATAGAGAACTCCTGCAAGACTAACATTTAAAGCTCCTAAATATCCTCCATTTTGAATAACTTGATTAATATTTACAGGTACAGGTTTTGCCCAACCAAGTATAAATGGTGCATCAAGAAGATATAGAGAAAGCGGTAAGATAATTGAACCTACAATATCTATATGTGGAATAGGATTTATAGATAACCTACCTAACTGTTTTGCTGTAATATCTCCATATTTATATGCTATTAAACCATGCATAATTTCGTGACCAATAATAGCAATTAAAAGAGCTAATATTGTAGCTACAACTTTTATAACTTCTATATAGTCTATATCCAAATTTTTTCCTTTTCTAAACTCTATTTTTGAGACTGACTAAATATATATTATGGAAAATACTCCTATCTTTATTCTTTAATATGGAGAATCTCGTTAATTGTTATTCTCTATTTAGTCAGCCCCCTATTTTTAATAACTATTTAGTGAATTGAGTTCCAAGACCATCTGAAGTAAGAATCTCTAATAAAATAGAGTGTTCAACTCGACCATCAATAATATGAGCTTTCTCAACACCACTTCGAACTGAATCTGTACAAGCTTCAACTTTTGGAATCATTCCACCATAAATTGTTCCATCTTTTTTTAAATCTTCAACATCAGCTAAAGTTAAAGATTGAATAAGTTCGCCATCTTTATCTAATAATCCTGCAGTATCAGTTAGGAATAAGATTTTTTTAGCTCCAATAGATTTTGCTACGGCACTTGCTACAAAATCAGCATTTATGTTATAACCAATATCTCCTAACTCATAACCTCCTCCAATTGGAGCGATAACAGGTACAAATTTTTCATCTAAAAGTTTATGAATTACTTTTGGATCAATAGAATCTACAACTCCAGTTCGACCAAACTTTTCAGAGTTATATGGTTTTGCTTTTATAAAACCTGAATCCTTTCCACTAATTCCAACAGCTTTAGCTCCGAAATGGTTTAACATAGCTGTAATCTCTTTGTTAATATCTCCACTTAAAACCATCTCAACAACTTTCATAACCTCATCAGTTGTAACTCTTTGTCCATCAATAAACTCTGTGCCAATTTCAAGTTTTGATAAAAGTTCTGTAATCCGTTTGCCTCCACCATGAACAATTACAGGTCTTAAACCAACTAGATAAAGAAGAAGAATATCTTGAGCAAATTTCTGCTTTAAAGTTGGTGAGGTTTGAGCTGAACCACCATATTTTATAACAACTATTTCACCACTAAATTTTTTTATAAAGGGTAAAGCCTCAAGTAGAGTATTGACTGTTCCAATCTTTTTTTTCAAATTTTTCCCTATTTTTCATCTTAAATTATTGACATTTTAACAAAGAGTAAGTTTTTTGATACAATTTAGAAAATTGGTACAAATTATCAAGATATTTTTTAAAGATAACTCATCTTCATTCGATATTTTTACTTGTCAATAAAAATGAGATCTTAAAATTACAGATGTTATCAGTACCAAAAAACCATTATTCGGAAAGATATTGCTAAAAAAAATTATTATCGCATCTGCTGTTATTTCAATACTCTCAATTATCGGGCTTGTCATATTCTATCAATCTGTTAAAGATGAAGTTAATGATATTATTGATCATAAAATGGAAATTAGTTCTATAATTCTTGACCGAAACGGAGAAAAAGTGTCAAATATAGTTGGAGATGAGTTCCGTTTATATGTTAAATTTGATGATATTCCTCCTAGAATTATTGAAGCACTTCTTGCTATTGAAGATACGACATTTTTTGAACATCGTGGAATAAATATTGAGGCTATTTTTAGAGCTATTTTTAAAGATATTATTGCAATGGAGATGGTTGAGGGAGCTTCTACAATAACTCAACAATTTGTAAGAAATACAGTTTTAACTAAGAAAAAAACTATTTATCGAAAACTGAAAGAGGTTTTTCTCTCTATTGAAATTGAACAATTTATATCTAAAGAGGAGATTCTTGAAAGATATTTAAATAAGATATATTTTGGGAGAGGTTTCTATGGAATAAAAACAGCATCTTTAGGATATTTTCAAAAACAGTTAGATGAATTAACTTTAAAAGAGATAGCAATTTTAATTGGCTTAATTAAAGCTCCAAGCTTTTATGACCCAACTAAAAATTATGAATACTCAATTGGAAGAGCAAATAGAGTTATAACTCGACTTCATACTGGATTAGGTTGGATTGGAAAAGAGGAGTATCAAACCGCGATCGATGAAACCCCTAAAGTTATAAAAGGTACAAAAACAGAGAATAAAGCTCCATATATTTCTGATTTTGTTATTCAAAAATTAAATAAAGAGTTTCCAGATCTGCGAACAGGCGGTTATACAATTAAAACAACTATCGATTTAGAGATTCAAAATATTGCTAAAAAATCTCTTAAACATGGCTATGAAAATATTATTAAAAAGATGGTAAAGGATAAATATTCTAAAGAGAGAATCTCTCAATTCAATGGGGCTATTATCTCTTTGAATCAGAAAACTGGGGATATTTTAGCGATGGTTGGTGGAGTGGATTATAAAAAAAGTCAATTTAATAGAGTTACTCAAGGTTATAGACAAGTTGGAAGTAGTATAAAACCTTTTTTTTATCAAGTTGGTTTAAATTTAGGTTTTTCAGGAGTTTCAACTCTTTACGATGTTCAAAAAACTTATGATTATGTTGATAAAAATGGAAATGATAAGAAGTGGAAACCTCAAAACTACTCTAAACATGTTAAAGGTCAAATTAAATTGCGAGATGCTTTAGTAAAATCTAAAAATCTTGCAACAATTGATCTTGTTGATAAATTGGGTGCAAATAATTTCTACAATGCTTTAGTTAGATATGGCTTTACAGATATATCAAAAAACCTCTCATCTGCTCTTGGGAGTTATACAACAACAATGTTTAAATTAGCACATCGCTATACTTTAATCTCAAATTATGGAATGGTTGTTGAACCTATTATGATTCGAGAGGTAAAAAAAGATGGAAAAGTTATTTTTACACAAGAGAGTGTAAAAGAGAGATTAAACTCTAAAAAACAGGCATATCTAATAATAAATATTATGCAAGATGTTGTTAAAAGAGGAAGTGGAAGACGAGCTAGAATTAAGGGAATTGAGTTAGCGGGAAAAACAGGAACTACTGATCAAGGTAAAGATGTTTGGTTTAATACTTTTACTCCAGATGTGCAAGTTCATGTTTGGTATGGAAATGATAATAGCACACCTATTTATGATAAAGGGGTTTCTTCAGGTCGTTTAGCTGCTCCAGTTGGAAAAGATTTTTTTATATCTTTAGCCAAGATAAGATATTTTGAGAAGAAATTCTACCGGCCAAAAGGAGTTCATAGATATAAATTTGATGGTGTTTGGGAAAATTTTACAGATATTTCAAAGCCTCCAATTATTAAAAGTCCTGTTGAAGATGCATTAATTTTCTAATAAAACTAACTTGAAACTTACTCATATCTTTTTGAGAATAAGTTTCAAGAGAGTTTTAAGACTCCTGTCTTAGAGTTTATTATTAAAACATTCTCGATAAATATATATATCTGAATTATTTATATCTTTTGAATATGTGAATTGAGTGAATTTAAGTTTAAATTCAGTAGTTTCGCCATTTTCAAGGGGTTTATCTATATCAAAAGTATCTTTTTTTAAAGGTTTGATAGCATAAAGAATTTGAAAATCTTTCATAAAACCATCTTGAGGAGGCATCACAAATGTATGAAGTTTGCAATTTGTAATATTTGCCTCACCATTTGAAATCAGCTTTCCTTTTATAACTAAAACATTTGCAAATTTCATCTGTTTTATATATTCAATCTGATATTCAGTTCCATAAAGATATTTATGAATTTTAATATATAAAAATGGAGGAGCAAAAAAGATAAGCATCATAAAAACAAGCATTAAAGATGCTGACACACCAACTTTATCTCTTAAAATCACGATTAAAATTAGTAGAAATATTAAAACTGCTCCTAACCAATATAAGCCGTAGAAATCATATGGGTGGAGAGTATCAAAAAAATTGATTAAACCCTCTTTTAATTTTGCTACTTTTTCATTATCCATTTCGAGATGCCTTCTCCTCTAAACCACCAATTCCGAATCGTCTTTTAAGTTCAGTTTTAACTTTATCTGGATTAACATCACTATATGCTAATGCAACAAGTGAGTGATAAAGAAGATCCGAAACTTCATAAATAATTTCAGACTCATCTTGATCTTTAACTGCAAGAGCAAACTCACCTGCTTCTTCAATCACTTTTTTCAAAATTTTATTAGCTCCACCTTGAAGAAGTTTTGCGGTATAAGATTTTGAGGAGTTTCCATCTCTCTTTCTCTCTAAAATCGTGTGGTAAAGTTGCTCAATTACAGAATATCTATTTTCCATATTTTTAGTAACTTTTACAACCTCATCACCACTTTTAATAGAGGTAAAAAAACAAGATTTACGACCCGTATGACAAGCTACTCCAATCTGTCGAACTTTCAAAAGAAGAGTGTCTGAATCACAATCAATTAAAGCATCGATAACTTTTTGAGTGTGACCACTAGTTTCACCTTTTCTCCAAATACGACTTTTTGTCCTAGAAAAATAGTGAGCTTCTCCAGTTTCAAGAGTAAGTTTTAAAGCTTCTCTATCCATATATGCAACCATTAAAACTTCAGAAGTTTCATCACTTTGAACAACAACGGGAAGTAGATTATCTACTTTTTTCCAATCAATACTCTCTATATTCAAAATTTACTCTTTGCTTTTTTCTTTATCCATATCTGAAAGAATATTTTCACCTTTTGCCCAATTATCTCTCGATACTTCATCAAAAACAATATAGCAACTAGCTTTAGGTTTTCCAGCAACTTTTTCCATAGTTTCACTGAAATCTTTTGAAATCTCTCTTTTCTGTTTCATACTTAAATTTCCAGCAACTCGAACACTTATGTAAGGCACTAGATTTTGCTTTTTACAAATATTTCCATTTCGGAAACAATCTCTTCAATTGAAGATTCTCCACTCATTTGATGGAGGTGACCACTAGTTTTATAAAATTTTTGAATATCTAAAAGAGGTTCTAAATATAGTCTCATTCTATTATTGAATACTTCAACATTATCATCTGCACCTCTTGCTCTTCCAAGAACTCTATCTTTAGCAGTTTCTTCAGACACTACAACTTCAATAACTGAAGCTAACTCAATTGAATCACTCTCTTTATTTAGAATATATTCTAAGGATTTCATCTGTTCTGTACTTCTTGGAAAACCATCAATTAGAATATTGTCTTTTGCAGAATCTTTAATAGCTTTAATAACTGTACTTAAAACAATCTCTAAAGGACATAACAGACCTTTACTAACATAACCATCAATCTCTTTTCCAAGGGGAGTTTCACTTGCAACCTCATCTCGTAAAAGATTTCCAGTTGAATAGTGAGCAATAATATCGTGATTTCTTTCAGCAATAAGTTCAGCATCAGTTGTCTTACCTGAACCTGGAGCTCCAATAATTAGAAATAGTTTTTTCAAATTTTTTAACCTTTAATAAATAATCTTATATTTTCATTTAGTGATTTAAACCGATTTTAGCATAAAAAATATTTTAAAAAGATATTTAGACAGATTTTTTTTGACTAAATTATTATTTAAATAATACAATATAAGCCAAATGTTAAATATAAGGATTAGTTGAAATGGATTATTTTCAAGGTGTTTTAGTTTTTCATATTATCTCATTTATCTCATGGTTTGCGATGCTTTTTTATCTTCCACGACTTTTTGTTTATCACTCTGAAAACAGAAATAATGACGGTTTTACTAAAGTTATTAAAATTATGGAGTTCAAACTATTTTCATATATTGGAGTTCCAGCAATGTGGGCGACAGTTTTAAGTGGTTCATATTTAGCATATATCAGTGAATCGTTTTCAACAGGTGGTTGGATAGATCTTAAAATAACTTTAGTTATAACTTTAATTATTTATCAGATATATTTAGGAAAAGTCCGAAAAAAGTTTGAAGAAGATAACTGCTTTAAATCTGGAAAATTTTTTAGAGTGCTAAATGAGTATCCAACAATTATTATGATTTTGATTGTCTATTTAGTTATTTTCAAACCATTCTAATTTATCATTCTTCTATTATCGGGTTTAAAGCCCGATAATAGTTTTTATTAAATATCTTTTAAAGGCATTGAAAGATAGTAACCTTGGAACATATCAATTCCTAATTCTTTACCCTTTTTAAAGACATCTTCAGAATCTATAAACTCACCAATAATTGTAAAATTTGAAGCTTTAGAAAAATCAACAATTGATTTAGCAATAAGATAACTGCTTTTTTGTGTAGCGATCCCTTTAATAATTGAACCATCAATTTTAAGATAATCAGGTTTTATATCAAGCAGATATGTAAAGTTTGAATAACCACTCCCGAAATCGTCAATTGCAATTTTAACACCTAAAGCCCTAACCTTATTTAGAAAATCTAAAATTTTGTCAAACTGCTGAATCTCTTCACTCTCTAAAATTTCAAAAGTAATATTTTGAGGTTTTGGAAACTCTTTAACTCGTTCTTCAATATATAAAGCAATTTCAGGATTTACAATATCATCTGCTGAAAGATTTACACTAAAAGATATATCGATATTTTTGAATTTTTCAAAACTTTTATCAACAACTATTTTTGTAATTTCAAAATATGCTTTTGTCTTTTTTGCATAATCTAAAAAGTGATATGGAGTTAAATATTTATCACCATCTTTTAATCTTATTAGAGATTCATATTTTACAATTTCTCTATGTTTATTATAGATTGGTTGATAAAATAGAACAAAGTTATCATATTCAAAAGCATCTCGAATCTGTTTTGAAAGGGCTATATTCTTTTTATGAGCATCTTTTGAAAGCAGTGAATTATTATAAATAATATGTCTAACTTTCTTATTTTTAGCTTCATGAAGTGCAATATCAGATGAGGCAATTGATGCTTTGTCTCCAGTTGAAACTCCAAAAGTGAAATCAACATTTATGCTTACATCTCTATCAATATCTTTAAGATTCATATTTGAAAAATCTGAAATCAGAGTTTCTAAAAATGTTTTGCTTTTCTCTTCTTCGATACATAAAACAGCAAACTCATCTGAACCAACTCTATAAATTTTAAATCCATATCGATCTCCAAAAAGCTTTAACTTTTCAGCAACACCGATTAAAACACTATTTCCAATCTCTGTGCCAAAAAAGTCATTAATTTCTGAAAAACTATCAATATCCATAAAAATTAAAGTTTGGAATCTATTTTCTTTAATAAATTTTTCAAGAGCTCTACGATTTGATAATTTAGTCAATTCATCAATATATAGATTTATAATAGTCTCTCTACTTTTTTCATCAATAATAATTTGAAGATTTTTATAGAAATTTTCAAGTGAAATTCCCATTTCAACAATATTACAACTAAGTTGATCCAACTCATCTTGACTATCTCTATTAACTTTAAACTTTTTTAAAGGGGAGAAATTTTGATTATGTAGCTCTTGAGATAATTTAGATAGAGTTTTAATCTTTTTACGATTCATATCTAATTTAATAAAAATCATAAAATAGACTAAAAATATAGATATAAGAGAAAGTAGAAACAGTTCCTCAATTAATCGAGTGTAAAAATTTGTAGAGAGATAAGTTATATCTTTCAAAACAACCATCTGATATTTAGACTCTTTCATAAAGTTATAAAAATGAAAGACATTTACCATATAAATTTTATCTTCAAACTCAATAGCACTATATTTTTTATCTAAATTTATATTTTGAATAAGGTTCAAGTTTGCTGTTTTTGGTGAAATTATATATTCATCAAAACTATCACTATTTTTAATAATTTTATCTAGGTATTGAGCTTTTAGATTTTGAAAAATCTCTTTTTTATTAATAAAAATAACCTCATCGCTAGTTGATTGTTTAATAAATTTATCTGGAAATTGATTTACAGTTGTTCCAACTGAAACAGAACCTAAAAGATTGTTTTCTTGATCAAAAATTGGTTGAATAGATCTAATTCCACTATATGTTTGACAAGTTTGGAAATTATTACTAGACTTTTTATGCTCTAAAACCCAAGCAACATCAGGTCTAAATTGAGTTGCCAAGTTCTCTTTTAAATTTATATTATTTGAAATATTTGCAAAAGATACCATGTTAGATTTAAAAAAATGTATCTCATGAATCAACTGCTTCTGATTTAACATATTTTTTAATTTTAGAAACTCATCTTTTAAAAGTAGAGGGTTATTTTTTATAAAAGCCTCTTTTGTAACCATACTATTTGCTAGAGATATTCCGATAGATTCGACAACTTTTTGCTCACTCTCAAGTAGAGAATTGAAAATTTGATTATTTCTATTATAACCATCTTCTATATAACTACCTGAACTTTTTTGAAAGTTTTTATACTCAAATAGCCCATAACCGAAGTTTAAGACGGCAATCACAAAAATAAATTTTAGATACACTTTATTCATTTTTAATCTATCATCTTTCATAATTTTATTAAATTATAGCAGAAAGTTATTCTATTTTAACATGTTGTATTTTAAGAGTTTAAGCCATATTTAGCTATTAATTTGTGAAATATAAATTATCTTATAATCAACTTAATTTTTAAGGATTCTATATGAAAAAGCAGATTGACAACACACCTATTCACCTATTAAAATTAGTAATTGAACCTCCAAAGGATTTTATCAGTTTAAAACTTTTTAGAACTCCTCAAGATGGAAGAGTAAATAATCTATATGTTCAAGTTCTTAGCAGTAGAATTATTGGATTTAATATCTATTTTACTTTAAAAGTTTTAACATCAAATTTAGAGATCAAAGGGGTCTATTTTAGATACAAACCGTATCATATAAAAATTTTTTCTTCAGGTAATATTTTAAATCTTAGAGGAAAAGTAAAAAAAGATGGAAATTATGGTTATCAACTTATAAATCCCCATCAAATTAAAGAGTTTTCTGATGAGGTAAAACCTATTTATAAAGATAAAAATATTGCAAAGGCTATATCTAAAAATCTAAACTATGGGAATCTAAAAAATTTAGGTTTGCCATATAAAGTTATTGAACTACTTTTGAAACTTCATCTATATCCAGATGATAAACTTATTGAACAGTTTGATAAATTTAGTGAATTTCCTGAAGATATAATTTATGCTTTAAAATACACAGAGGCTTTTCACTATATTCAAGGAGTTAAAAATAGTGCAGTTGAATATCCAACTCTACAAAAATTGGATAGCGATATAACAGAGTGGATAAAAAATCTTCCTTTTCAATTAACTGATGATCAACAAAAAACCATTAGTAACATTCAAACTGATATGAAAAGTAATATAGCGATGAGAAGAGTTGTTGTTGGAGATGTTGGTTCAGGAAAAACTATGGTTATCTTAGCTTCGATTGTGATCGCCTACCCTTTTAAATCTGTTTTAATGGCTCCAACATCAATTTTAGCAAAACAACTTTTTGAGGAAGCAAAGAAATATCTACCTGAAAAATATAATATAAGCTTATTAACATCTAAAACATCTAAGAAAGTAGATTTAAATTATTTTGATGTTCTAATTGGAACAAGTGCAATTCTATATCGAGAAATTTCAGATGTTCCTTTAATTATAATTGATGAACAACACCGTTTTGGAACAAAAGATAGAAATAGATTAAATGAGTTAATGCAGAAAGATGGAAAACACCCACATTTTATTCAACTTTCAGCAACTCCTATCCCAAGAACTCAAGCGATGATAAATAGCACTTTTATTAAAACATCTCTCATCGAAACAACTCCATTTAAAAAAGATATTGAAACAATAACCGTGTTTCCGAAAGACTTTTCTAAACTTATTGAACGGATTAATAATGAAATTGATAAAAATAATCAGATATTGATTATCTATCCTTTGGTCAATGAGTCTGAAAATGTTAATTACCAATCTCTTTTAGAGGCAAAAGATTATTGGGAGAATAATTTTGATGATGTTTATGTAACTCATGGAAAAGATAAAAATAAAGAGAAAGTTCTTTCAAATTTTAGAGATTTCGGTTCAATTCTTTTATCAACCACAGTTGTTGAAGTTGGAATATCTCTACCTAGATTAACTGTGATAATTATTGTTGGGGCTGAAAGACTTGGACTTGCAACTCTTCATCAACTTAGAGGAAGAGTTAGCAGAACAGGTTTAAAAGGTTATTGTTATCTTTTTACTAAATCTCAAAATAGCTCAATACTCTCTCGGTTAGAAAATTTTGGAAGAACAAAAAGTGGTTTTGATATAGCTTCACTTGACCTTGAAAATAGGAAAAGTGGAGATATTGTTAAAGGTGTTAAACAGAGTGGAGATAGTTTTCAATGGCTTAATTTAGTTACAGATAAAAATATTATTAAAGAAGTATTAAACAATACAAAGAGATAAGTTAGCTATTTTTCAAACCACCAACTATTAAAATCTAAACTGTAAGGGGGTGGATTTTTTGGTCGGTGAATCTTATTCCAATATGAAACTCTAAATCTATCTATGTGCCAATGTGGAATAACATAGAAATTTTTAAGGAGTTCTCTATCCAATTTGAAAACAGCTTTTTTTAGCTCTTGTAAATTTTGAGATATATTGATATTTTCAATTGCAGAATCAACTCTGCTATTTTTAACACCTATTATATTTAGACTTCCTTGAATATCTGCACCTTTTGAATGCCAATATATAGATTGCTCACCGCCAACAACAAGGGGCTGACCTCGAGATGAAACAACCATATCAAAATCAAATTTTTGTAATTTTTGAATATATTGTGAAATATCAATAAGTTTAATACTCATCTCAATTCCAAGTTTGGCTAGATTTTTTTTAAAAGGAATTACAACTTTAACAAATCCGCTTGAAACTAAAAGCATCTCAAATTTTAACTGTTTGCCATTTTCAAGATAAAGCTTCCCATCTTTTAAATAGCATTTAGCCTCTTTTAGAAATTGCATAGCTTTTCTAAGGATTGGACGAATCTGATAACTTCCTCCAGCTTTTGGCATGTGAAAAGTTTTAGAATCAAAATTTGAGTTTGAAAAAAAACTTTTGCTTCTTTTATATTGACTATAAAATAGATTGCGATTTGTCCATTCAAAATCAAAAGCCAAAGTTATCGCTTTTCTAATATTGTAATTTTGAAATTTTTCTTTTCTAATATTAAAGAAGAAACCTTGGATTCCTTGAGGAATTTTGTGCTTAATCTCTTCAACAATAAATTTATCTCCAAGGTTTTTGTATTCTGTTGCCCAATTTTTAGAGATATTTTCAAGTCTAAAATGGTAATTTAGAGATTTAAAAGCTTCAAAAAGAACATTTTCATCTCGATAATAATCATATTTGATAGAGTTAAAATTATATTTTCCTCGATTTACAGCTAGGTTTTTACCCCAATAATTTTTATTTGTAATAAAGTTAATTGAATGACCTGCTCGAAAAGTATCAATTTGATAAGCTCCACTTCCAATTGGAACCTCAAGAGATGATTTTTTAAAATTTTTATCTTTCCAAAAATGTTTAGGCAAAATATTTATTGTAGCAACGGTTGAGATTATATCTCTACTAGAATCTTTAGAAAATTGAAATTTAACTCTACTTTTATCTAAGATTTCTATCTGTTCAATTCCAGAAAGATAACTTTTGTAAGTGGGAGAACCATCTTTTAAAAGAGTTTCAAAAGTAAATTTTACATCTTGAACTGTAACTTGAAATCCATCACTGAAAAAAGCATTGTCGCGAACTGTAAATATTACCGTTTTAAAATCTTTGGAAATATTAATATCTTTTGCTAATAAACCATAGTAACTTGAAACCTCATCATCAGATTTCACCATCAAACTATCATAAATTAAATCGATATTATCTGCTGAAATGCCTTTTAAAATATATGGATTAAATGAATCAAAAGTTCCTCTAGATCCTAAAATTATATCTCCACCTTTTGGTGCATTAATATTTCTATAATTAAAATGTGTGAAACTATTTTGATATTTTGGAGAGTCGTAAAGAGAAAAAGCTGATGATGAGGTTAGATTAGTTAATAAAAATATGGTTAAAAATATAGTTTTCATAAAAAAATTATATCTTATTTTAGCAAAGCCCTTTTCAGGACTTTAGAAAGTTAATTAAAAATTAACCACAAGCTGGAACATTACCTGAATCAGCACCATATTCATAAAGGAAATCTTTTAAATGTGGAGCATGTTTTCTGAATTTTTTACTATTAAAATATTTGATAGCTTTTTTATTTTCAGAATCTTCATGAGTTGCTTTAATCTCTTCAGCATCATCAATAAACATATCAGCCCACTCATCTTGATCTAACATCGCAGCACCTTTTGTACCGTTACCATGACATTTTTTACAATCTTTAAGATAGTATTTTTGACCTTTTTTAATATTAGCAGAAGCAGTTGTAGTTAAAGCAGAAACAGCAAATAATGAAGCTAATGCAATTGAAACAGTTTTTTGAAACATTTTTAATCCCTTATTTTAAATAATCGAAACTCAATTGTATTTGAATTTCTTTTAAAAGTAAATTAAAAATTATAAATTTTAGATCTTCAGACAAAATATGAAGATCTAAATTTAATAGTTAAACTACATTCCTGGAATTCTTGGAATATAACCAAGCTTAGAAAATTTAGTATAAACTCCCCAACCTTTTTTCATTAAATGCCCAATCCACGGTAAAGGAATCATCAGCTGTTTGCTATCGTCTCGATAGATAAATGCTGCTCCATTGCCTGTATCCATAACACATAATATATTAATATGCTCAAGATAACTTTTCTTTTGAAAAGGTAAATTATTTTCTTGAATAATAATATTTTCAGCACTATTTCTAGCCATAACTTCTGCGATATGCCCCTGTTTTGCTCTCCATTCAGCTCCTTCAAGTTTTGCAACATCGCCAACAGCATAAATATTATTAAAACCATCAACTTCACAAAACTGATTTATCTCAATAAATCCTGAATCACTAAGAGGTAGATCTGAAGATATGACTTTTTCATGACCTGTATTTGCGGGAACAAAAACGATAATATCAGCTTCAAGTTTTGAATTATCTTCAAAAATAACAGTTTTTGGGTTAAACTCTTTTATCCGTTTTCCATAATGTTGTTTTAGATCTAACATTTTAAATATTGAATCCATTTGAGAAACAGCATTTTTTCCCATTCTTGCTCCTGGAACTTTCATTGGTGCAAAAAAAGTCATCTCAAAATTTTCTCTAATTCCCAATTTTTTCAATTTATTATGGACATTAAAGAAAAGTTCAAAAGCAGGACCACCTCTAACTGCTGATGTGTCTTTTGGGTTGCCACCAAATCCCATAGCAATTTTTCCACGACCTTTTGCAATTAGAAGGTCAAGTTGTTTCTGAATATCAAGAGCTTCTTCAGGTTTTCCGCAAATCGATAAAGTATTTTCAACCCCTTTTGGCTTCATCTTTCCAGCTCCAAGAGCTACAACAGCATAATCAAAATCAATTTTGCCACTATTTTTTAAAGTTACAAAATTTTCATTTCCTACAATTTCCGTAACCTCATCAATAATAAGGTTAAAACCTCTTCTTTCAGCAATTTTTTCTAAGGATACAGTTGTATCTGAAAAGTTACTTTCTCCAGTTGGAATCCAGATAGATGTGGGATATATATAGAAATATTCTCTATCTGAAATTAGAGTTACATTAAAAAATCGTTCTTTTGCTAATCCAATTGCAGTTTCAATTCCAGCAAAACCTCCGCCAAGAATGATTATGTTTTTTCTTAACTTATTATTTTTCATTTAAAACCTTTTTACTAAATCTGGGACACCTGTTATCTGATCATCGGCTGTTGCAAAAGATCTAATTGCTACTGAATATGTTAATCCGATAACTAATATAGAAATGATAACTAATCTTATAGTTTGTCTTTTCTCTTGAGTTTCTCCTCCGTTATAATCATCAATGGTTTTAAGGGTTGGTTCAAAATTATTATCCATATTTCTACCTTTATAGTTTTAAATTATATTCATATAAGAATTATTAAATTAAACTATAAAATAAAGCCCCTTAAAATCTCTCTATTTTCCTAAACTAAAATAAAATTTTCATTTTCTGTTACAACTTATATTAGGTAGAATGGTGAAACTAAATTTAAAAGGCAAAAAATGAATATGACTACTATGTTCAATGATGTTGATGATTTCCTACATGAAAACCCGAGGGATAAATTTTTTGATATTGTATTTAATGCAAATAATGATATTGTAAGATTAGAGCTTGAAAAGATTGTTCAGCAGTTTGTTGCTATGGAAAGTATCTTAGAACAAATTCATGGTGAAGAGTTAGATAGCAAAATTAAAAATGAGATTTATAGTAATCCTGATAAAAACCTTGAAGATATGGGTGGTTTTTATATGACTAAAATGGGCGATATTCTTTCTCAAAGCGAATAAACGGTGAGAGGATTAGTAATATTTACTATTCTCTCCTCTCTTCTTTTTGGAGGTCGATATTGGGATTCTCAATATGATGTCACTCTAAAAAAAGATGAGGTATCCACATATCAAATCTTTGATCCAGTTAGAGTTAAAAATCTAACTTTTCGTTGGACTTTATATATAAATAAGGGGTTGGTAATAGTTTTAAACTTTGATGGATACCCATATCAATTTCTTCTTTACAAAGATTACAATCGATCTAGTTTTAGAATCCCGCTTAAAAAAAAGAGATCTTTTGTGATGGTTGAATTCTATGAATTTGATCTAAAAAAGCGAGAAGCAAAATTTAGAACTCTATTTAAAAATAGCAAAGCTGATATTATAAATAAAAATGGAGATTGGTAAATCTATATTTAAGAGTTTTTAACTAAGATTTATTGAATATAATTATTGAACATAGCTTTTTTGCTACAATTTAGAAAAAAGGGTTTTGTGTGAAAGAGAGAATTATTACAGGAATATTTTTAATATTAGTAGTTTTTGGAGTCGGTTATATCGACAACTATTATTTGATGTGGTTATTTCTCGGAGCGATATATATTATATCAATATATGAATCTTTGAAACTCTACAAACTATCGCCAAATATGAATTTTTTCTCGATAGCTTCTATAATTTGGCTCTCAATATTATTTACAGACAATAGTTTAAATCCAATTCTAATTTTAGGTTCAATATTTTTAGGATTGGTTGCTTATCGTCCAAATATCAAAGAGAGATTATTTCTTCCTTTTCTATATCCAACAGTTCCATTTTTATTAATTTTTGAGATTTACCGAGATTTTGGAATCTCTATTTTAGGTTGGTTAATTGTAGTTGTTGCTTTAACAGATACGATGGCATATTTTGTTGGTCGAACAATTGGAAAAAGAAAATTTTCTCCAACATCACCTAAGAAAACTATTGAGGGTGTTTTAGGAGGAGTTATATTTGGAACAGTTGGTGGAATGTTTTTGGGCGAAGCAATTTCAAGTTTTCCAACAGATTCAATCTTAATTCTCTCATTTTTAGTTTCAATATTTTCAATATTTGGAGATCTATTTGAAAGTTATTTAAAGAGAAAAGCGAATATAAAAGATTCTGGAAATATTCTTCCTGGTCACGGTGGAATTTTAGATAGAGTTGATGGTTACATGTTAAGTGTTGTGGTTCTATTTGCAATTTTAAACTGGAATATTTAAGTGGTAGTTTTAGGTTCAACAGGTTCTATTGGTCAAAATAGTTTAGAAATTGCAGAAAAATATAATATAGATATAGAGGTTTTAGTTGCTGGTTCAAATGTTAAACTTTTAAATAAACAGATTAAAAAATTTTTACCTAAAATAGTTGTGATCGGCAGAAAAGATTTAGTTTCAAAAGTAAATCATTCAAAAGTTTTTTGGGGTGAAAATGGAATATTAGATGCAATTGAGGAATCGAAAAGTGATATTGTGATAAATGCTCTTGTTGGATTTACTGGTTTAAAACCAACTTTAAAAACTTTAGAGATGGGTAAAAAATTAGCTTTAGCAAATAAAGAATCTTTAGTTGTCGCTGGAGCTTTTTTAGATATTTCAAAAATAAAACCTATCGATAGCGAACATTTTGGTTTATGGTATCTTTTAAATGGTAGAGAAGTTGAAGAGATGACAATTACAGCAAGTGGTGGAGCTTTTAGAGATTGGGATATTAAAAATATCTATTCAGCAACATCAAAAGATGCTTTAAAACACCCAAATTGGTCGATGGGAAATAAGATTACAGTTGATAGTGCTTCAATGGTAAATAAACTTTTTGAAATTCTTGAGGCAAAATGGTTATTTAATCCAAAAACAATCAGTGCAATTATTGAACCATCTTCAATTGTTCATGCTTTTGTACAATTTATTGATGGGAGTACAACTGCACATATTTCAGGAACAGATATGAAATTACCCATAGCTTTTGCACTTCTTGATAATAATATTAAAGATAGAATCTTAACTCCTGTTGATATTAGTAAAATCTCAAATATTGAGTTTCGAGATATATCAATAGATCGCTATCCTCTGTGGAGTTTGAAAAATGAGTTGATTAAATATCCAAAAAAGGGTCTTATTCTTAATTCTGCTAATGATATTTTTGTGGATCAATTTTTGAATCATAAGATTAGTTTTGGTCAAATTTCTGAAAATATTTTTAAAGTTTTTGAAAAATTTGGAACAGTTCAACCAGATTCTATCGATGAGGTTTTTGAAATTGATAGAGAAATTAAGAGTTGGATAATCTCAAATTAAACAGAAAATTAATTCCATAGAATTAAATTTAAAATAAAATTATGTTAGAATCTAACAAAAATATTTACAAGGATTTATCATATGGAACAAGCAGGACAAGGCAGTTTTTTAGCCTCATTTGCACCTTTAGTAGTTTTATTCGCAATTTTTTACTTTCTAGTTATTCGACCACAACAGCAACAGGTTAAAAAGCATCGAGAGATGTTAGATAATTTAGGAAAAGGCGATAAAATTATCACAAATGGTGGTTTAATTGTTGAAATTGTAAAAGTTGAAGAGATGTTTTTTAAAGTTAAACTTAACGATAATAATGAAGTTAAATTGGATAAAGATTCTATTTTAAGAAAATTTGACGATGAAGCTTAATCTTCGTCTTATAATTTTTGCACTTGCCACAATTTTTGGGATTATCTTTTCAATCCCATCACTTCTTCAGACTGAAGATGGCAAAAAAATAACTTTAGGTTTAGATTTACAGGGAGGATTACATCTCCTCCTTGGAGTAAAAAGTGAAGATGCAATTAAATCTAGGATTAAATCGATCGCCACAGGAATCAACTATTTTACAGATAAAAATGATATTTTAATTGAAGAACTTAAAATCGATGGAAATAAAATTGATTTTCTATTTTTAGATTCTGATGACCGAGAGGAAATTGAAAAATATCTCATAAATATTGAACATATTAAATATCTGCAAAATGGTGATAGTTATACAATTCAGATTACAGATATTGGGAAAGAGTTTTTAAAGAAACAGGCAATTAATCAAGCTGTTGAAACAATTAGAAATAGACTTGATCAATTTGGATTAGCTGAACCAACTGTTGCAAAACAGGGTGAGGATAAAATATTAGTTGAACTGCCTGGAATTAAAACTCAAGAAGAGGAGCAACGAGCTAGAAACCTCATCGCAAAATCTGCTCAACTATATTTAATGGCCGTTGATGAGGGACATCAAGCTCAAGTAAGTTCAATCTCAAATCGACAAGCTAAAAATTATGGTGACACAATTTTCCCTGATGTAAATGATGAAGATATTAAATATCTTGTTAAATCTATACCTATTTTAGATGGAGCTAGATTGGTTGATGCTGGAGTTATTTTTAATGATATGCAACAACCAGTTATAACTTTTAAACTTGATTCTTTGGGTGCAGAAGTTTTTGGAAATTTTACTGGTAAAAATGTTGGTAACCATTTGGCAATCGTTTTAGATGGTAAAGTTTTTTCTGCTCCTGTAATCAATGAAAGAATTGGTGGTGGAAGTGGTCAAATTTCTGGAAACTTTCAACTTCAAGAAGCTCAAGATTTAGCTATCGCTTTAAGAAGTGGGGCTTTACTTGCTCCAGTATATATTATGGAAAAAAGAAGTGTTGGTCCATCTTTAGGTGCTGATTCAATTAGATCTGCAACTATTGCTTTAGTTAGTGGATTTTTACTTGTAATTCTATTTATGATTCTATATTACGGACAAGCAGGTGTTATTTCAAATATCGCTTTAATTACAAATATTTTCTTGATTCTAGCAATTATGTCTCTTTTCGGAGCAACTTTAACTTTACCTGGAATGGCAGGAATTGTTTTAACGGTTGGAATGGCAGTCGATGCAAATGTCATTATTAATGAACGGATTAGAGAGCTTCTAAAATCTGGAAAATCTATAACTAAATCTATAAATGAGGGTTATGAAAAAGCTACCACCGCAATTCTTGATGCAAATATAACAACTCTTATTGCTGCGATTGTTCTTTATGCTTATGGAAATGGTCCAATTAAAGGTTTTGCAATTACAATCTCTATCGGTATCTTAGCTTCAATGCTTACAGCAATTTTAGGAACTCGTGGAATTTACGAAATGTTACTTCCAAAAATTCTAAAAAAAGGTTCAACCTATTTTGGAATTAAAGTTACAGATAAAAAGGTAAAAAATGTTTAAAAAAATATTTGTAATTTTTACAGTTTTAGCAACTGTTGTAACTGCTGGAGTGATTTTGAAAAATAGTAAAATTGAAGATGAGATTAAAGTTTCATTAAGTCAAAATAAGAATATCAATTACTCTAATTTACAATGTGTTGGAATTATTTCTACAACATGTTTTGTAACTGATTTAAATATTACAGAAAATGGAAACTCTACTTTTATTAAAAAAGTTACAGTTGAAAATATTACAAAATTAGATGGAATTGAAGATAAAAATGGTAAATTCCCTCTAATTTTATTGATTGAAGGTATTCAGGCTGATTCTCTTATCTCAAAATATGATTCTTCAAAACAGATTTCAAATTTTCAAGATAAAACTTTTAACTTGAAATTAGTTGGAAACTTTGATAGAAATGGAACTGTTGAAAAACTAGATATTGAAACTATATCAATTTTTAACTCTTTATTCAATTTTGCAATCAGTTTAGATTTTAAAACAGAGAATAGAAAAAAGATTCTAGCTAAAGATCTATCTGTCAAATTTGAAAATATTGAATTACTAAAAAAAGTGTTTGAAGAAAAATTTACTGATCTTAAAACTATGGATAAGTTTAGAGAATATTTAATTTCTCAAATCAATACAACTACAAACTCTGTTTTAGAAAAAAAACTTACTGATTCTTTAAAAACTGTAATTGCTAATAATGAAAAAAATATTTTAAATATATCAATTTCAACAAAATCTGGTGAATATATTGATGGTTATAAAATTTTTATGGGTTACAGTATGCTATTTATGTTTCAAGGTATTTTAGGTGTTGAAACAGAACTTTTAAAGACTTTTGATATAAAAATTGAGGCTAAATAATGGAACTTTTTCAGATTAAAAATAGATATAACTTTATGGGAAAAAGTAAAGTTTTTCTTACATTATCAATTTTATTGATGGCTTTTTCATATTTTCTTCTTTTTACAAAAGGTTTAAATTTAGGTATTGATTTTGCAGGTGGAACAGTGGTTCAAGTTAAATATGAAACAACTGCTCCAATTTCAGAAATGAGAGATAAATTTAAAAATAATGAGACTCTTTCAGGAGCTTCAATAACTCAATTTGGTTCTGATGATGAGGTTGTAATTAAAATAAAAACATCATCAGGTGAATTGACAAAAGATGTTGGTGATTTAGTTCGTGAGAATTTAGTGGGAACTGGAAATTTTGAGATTCGCCGAGTTGATATGGTTGGTGCAAAAGTGGGAGGCGAACTTAGAGAAAAAGGGATAACTTCACTTCTTCTTGTAATGTTAGGAATTTTGATTTATGTCTCTTTCCGTTTTGAATGGAGATTTGCTTTAGCATCAATTTTTGCTTTAGTTCATGATATTACAATTGCACTAGGAGCATTATCACTTTTTGCTATTGAGATCAATTTAGATACTCTTGCAGCCTTGCTTACAATTTTAGGATATTCGCTAAATGATACGATCATTGTTTTTGATAGAATTCGTGAGGGACTTGTTAAATATAAAGATATTGTTCTTTCACATATTATTGATGATTCAATTACAAAAACTCTTTCAAGAACAACTCTAACATCTTTAACAACTTTTTTTGTTGTTTTAACCCTTTTCCTTTTTGGTGGTGAAATAATACACGGTTTCTCATTTACACTTTTAGTAGGTGTAATCGTTGGAACTTACAGTTCGATATTTATCGCATCGCCAACTCTAATATTTTTTAGATTCAGTGTTGATGGATATAGAAAAATGTTAGCTGCAAAAGATAAAAGAGAGAAAGAGAGAGAACGAATGAGATCTATGTATGAAAATGGAGTGATGTAAAAAATCTTCTTTGAAAATAGATTTCAAGTGCTGACTAATTTGTCAGCACAACACAATATAAAGTTATAGTATTATGAAAAAAGTAGTTATTTTTGGTGGAAGTGGTTTTTTAGGTGGTTATGTGGCAGATGAACTTACAAACCGAGGTTATAAAGTTGTAATTGCAGATAGAGTAAAATCTAAATATATTCAAAGTTCTCAACAATTTATAGAGGTTGATATTTTAAATCAAGATTCAGTTAAAACAGTAATTTCAGGTGCTGATTATGTTTATAATTTTGTAGCTGTTGCAAATCTTGATGAAGCGATTGATAAACCTATCTTGACAATGCAGATTAATGTTATGGGTAATATAAATATTATTGAGGCTTGTCGTCAAAATGGAAATATTAAAAGATTTATTTATGCATCAAGTGCTTATGCTCTTTCTGAAGATGGTTCATTTTATGGAATTTCAAAAAGGGCGAGTGAAAAAGTTATTGAAGAATATTTCAAAAGATATGGTTTAAAATATACAATTATTCGATATGGTTCAGTTTATGGAGAGCGGGAAAGTCATAATAATTATATATATAATTTGATAGAAACTGCTTTACAATCTGGAAAACTAGAGTATAAAGGTGATGGTGAAGATATTCGTGAATTTATTCATGCAGCAGATACTGCCAAATTATCAGTTGATATTTTAAAAAGTTCAGAGTTTGAAAATCAACACTTGATTTTAACTGGAATTGAAAAGATGAAACGAATTGAACTTTTAACTATGATAAATGAGATTCTAGGCAATAAATTAGAGATTAAAAATATTGATTATAATCATTTTGGACATTATAAAATTACACCTTATGCTTTTCACCCGACAATTGCAAAAAAATTAGTTGCAAATCCATTTATCGATTTAGGTCAAGGTTTGTTAGAAGTAATTCGGAGTATTAGCGAAAAATGAGATATTTATCACACATTCTCAATTCAGACACTCCAACTTATGGAAACAGAAACAAGTTTCAAATAGAGAAAAAAAGTGATATTTCAAAAGGAGATATTGCTAATGACACAACTATCTTAACAACTGTTCATATTGGAACTCATATTGATATGCCATATCATTTTTATGAAAATGGTCAAACTATTATAGATTTTCCTTTAGATTTTTGGAATTTTAATAACACTCTATTTTTAGAAATCAAACCTAAAAACCAAGTAATTTTTAATGAAATAATTGAAAAACTTGAAACACTTGAAAATAATTATGATATTTTAATTATCAAAACAGGACTCTGTTATTTTAGAGAAGATGAAAAGTTTTGGAAAAATAATTACGGTTTTTCAGAAAAACTTTATGATTACCTCATCGATAAATTTTCCAAAATTAGAGTTATTGGTTTTGATTCTATCTCAATATCTAGTTTTCAAAATAGAGTTGAGGGCAGAAAAGCTCATAAAAAGTTTCTCAATCCTAAACAGCCTATATTAATTCTTGAAGATATGGATTTAAAAGGTATAAATAACCTTACAAAAATTCAAATTATTCCTTTGCGAATCGAAAAATGTGATGGATTACCTTGTACAGTAATTGGGGAATAAAAGATGATTAAAAATATTTTATTTGATTTTGACGGTGTGATTTTAAACTCACTTCCAATAAAAGAGTTTGGTTTTAGAGAAATTTTTAAATCTTTTAACAAAGGTAATATTGATAAACTAATTGAGTTTCATCGTCAAAATGGAGGTTGGTCAAGGTTTATAAAAATAAGATATTTCTATGAGAATATCTTAAAAAAAGATATTTCTGAATCTAAAATTTTAAATTATGCTGAACAATTCTCTGAAATTATGAAAAATGAGCTAATTAAAAAGATCTATCTAATTTCTGAAACTATATCTTTTTTAGACAAAACTTATCTAGATTACAATTTACACATTGTTTCAGGTTCTGAACACAATGAGTTAAACTATCTTTGTAAAGAACTTGAGGTGTCAAAATATTTTCAAACAGTTAATGGATCACCAACTAAAAAAGGGGTGTTAGTCAAAAATATAATTGAAAATTATAATTTAATTAAATCTGAAACTATTTTAATAGGTGATTCTATCAATGACTTTCAAGCTTCACAAGAAAATAATATAGAATTTTTTGGTTTTAATAATAAAGATTTAAATCATCTAAAATATATAGATAGTTTTGAAGAGTTTTATATTTTTCTATCAAAGCAGTAATTAAATATTTCTATATTACGACAAATTATATTTTTAATTTTATAATTTGTTGTAATATTTTTTCTAAAATCTATTTTTAGGTTTGTAGTCTTCTACAACTTTGCCCCACATAAGTTTATATTTTTTCTTAACAAATTTCAGATCTTCTTGGCAAGTATCAAGTTGTCCAGTTAAAACTCGTAAATTATTTCTCTCATCTTCTAAAATCTCTTGAACAGAAATCAAAGCTTCTTTTAAAAACATATTTTCATCTTTTAATACTGAAACAGTTTCCTCTTTTGATGCAACAACTTTCTCATGAAGATTTAAAATTGTAGATATTGTTTTTTCAACAAAATTGAGATTGACACTTTCAGTTTGCTCACCATTTACAGTTAATGATTTTAGGGCATTTGGAACTATAAGTTTAGTTCCCTGTTCAGTGTCGATATAAATTACTCCCTCATGCTCCTTAAAATTTATCTCTTTTCTCGTAATCATTCCGTGAATCGCCTCTAAATCCATTCCCGTTATTTGAGAAAACTCTTTTACACTAACCCAATTTTCATTCATAGAATCTCCGTTTGATTTATCTAAATTTTATCGGTCCTTTACTTGAACCTGTTAAAAACTGCTTAATTACAGGGCTTACAGAAGTTCTGAAATAGTATTCATTTCCATAATCCACAATTTTTCCATCAAATAGCATCGCAAAATAATCTCCAGATTTAAAACTTTCATTTATATCATGACTAATTAAAACTGATGTTACTCTCAACTCATTTTGAAGAGTTCGAATCATCTCTGTAATCAAATTACTACTTACAGGATCTAATCCACTAGTTGGTTCATCGTAAAGAATAATTGATGGTTTCATCACAACTGTTCTAGCAAGTCCAACTCTTTTTCTCATTCCACCACTTAATTCATGTGGAAACAGATGTTTAATCTCATCTACTTTTAAACCGACAAGTTCAAGAGCATATCTAACCGAATAATCTAACTGTTTTTTACTAACTTTCAGATGTTCTTTTAATGGAAATGCTACATTATCAAAAACATTCATACTATCAAATAGAGCTCCACTTTGAAATAGAAAGCCTATTTTTTTTCTAAACTCTCTCATCTCTTTTTCAGATATTTTAGTTATATCAGTTCCATCAATAATTATCTTTCCAAAATCAGGTTTAAGAAGTCGAACGATATGTTTAATAATTGTGCTTTTTCCACCACCAGAAACTCCAAATATAACTGTTGTCTTATTTGGAACAATAGTTAAATTCACACCTTTTAAAATATCCCGCTTTCCAAAACTCTTTTTAATATTTTCAAAAACTATCATAGATGAATATTAACATATTTCAAAAATAGTGAATCAACTATTTTGTTATTATCAGGTTCAAAATATCATTGTCAGAATAATCTGACAACTTTTAAATTTATATTAATTTTAAAGAAGAACTTCAATCTCTTTAGAGTCAGTTTCAACTTTTTTACCTTGAAGAACTCTATCCTCTTTTAGTTTTTCAGCTAACTCCTTATCTGATAAAGCTAAAATTTGCATAGCTAAATAAGCACTATTTTTTGCCCCAGCTTTTCCAATTGCAACAGTTGCAACTGGCATTCCACCTGGCATCTGAACAGTTGAAAGAAGAGCATCATTTCCTTGAAGAGAACTAGCGTCCATTGGAACTCCGATAACTGGCTTAGTTGTTGTAGCAGCAACCGCTCCAGCAAGATGAGCAGCCATTCCTGCAGCAGCAATAAATACTTTAGAGCCTTTTTTTTCAGCCTCTTTAATATACGATTTAGTTCTTTCAGGACTTCTATGAGCTGATGAGATAATTAATTCATATTTAACATTGAATTTTTCTAAAGTTTCTGAAGCAGTTTTCATAACAGAATAATCTGATTTGCTTCCCATGATAATTGAGATAAAGTCCATAAATTAACTTCCTATTTTTATAATGTTTGTAAGATATTATATATTATTTTGCTCTGATATAAATATATGAACTCTATTTCATATAAATAATATCTTAGAAATCGTAAGTCAAAAATAATAGATATATATTTGTTGTGTTAATCACAAGAATCACAAAACTTTAAGAGCATTTGCCTACGATCTCCGTAGGAATACAAACCCTCTAAACAATTCTGTTTTTATTGAGAATAAACTATAAAACAAGCATAATAATATTTAAATTAGAATTTTAGAGTCTGGAAATTTATGATTATTAAGAACTTTAAGAATCAAATTAATAGTTCAACTCCTTTAGATTTACAAGAAAAAGATGTTATATTTAAAAGTTATTTACAATAAGGACAGTTATTAAAAACTATGGGTAAAACAGGATTAATTAAACAGATAAGAAAAGATATAGATGCGGTTTTAAAAAATGATCCAGCCATAAAATCTAAATTTGAGTTAATATTTAACTATCCCGGTTTTTGGGCAATTATCAATTATAGAATTGCTAATAGATTATATAAAAAAGGTTTCAGAAAGTTCAGTAGATTTATAATGGGGTTTTCTCAAATCTTTACAAATATTGATATTCACCCAAATGCTACAATTGGTGATGGAATATTTATTGATCACGGTTTTGGTGTTGTAATTGGTGAAACAGCAATTCTTGAGGGAGATATTTTAATTTATCAAGGTGTAACTCTTGGTGGTGTAAGTCTTGATTCAGGAAAAAGACATCCCACAATTAGAAAAGGTGTTGTTATTGGAGCAGGAGCTAAAATTCTTGGAAACATAACAATTGGGAAAAACTCTAAGGTTGGAGCAAATTCTGTTGTAATTAAAGATGTTCCAGATAATTCAACAGCAATTGGAATTCCTGCTAGAATTATAGATAAAGGCAGGTGTGGAAATCCTTTAAGTCATAATAAACTTCCAGATATTGATAAAGAGTTGTTTGAATATTTAGTTAAAAGAGTTGCAATTCTTGAGCATATTCTTATGAAAGATAATCGAGATATTGTTGAGCAAGATATTGAGCTTGAAGCAATTTATCAAACTTTTTTAAATAGTGTTAAAACATAGTAAATGTTTTTAGTAACTGATACCTCATCTATAACTTACGAAATTAAAAAATCAAAATTTGTCTCCCACCTTTTTCCCTACGATAATTTTGAAAATATTATGAAAAAGTTGAAATCTGATAATCCAAAAGCTAGACATTTTGTTTATGCTTTCCGATACCTTAATGAATTTGGACAAATTGTTGAGGGGAGTAGTGATGATGGAGAACCAAAAGGCACTTCAGGAAAACCAACTTTAAATGTAATTATCGGTTCTCAACTTATTAATATTGGAGTTATAACTGTTAGATATTTTGGAGGAACTAAGTTAGGAACTGGTGGATTAGTGAAAGCATATTCAAATTCTACAAATCTTGTAGTTGAAAATAGTAATTTAATTGAATATATTAAAAAAGAGAGAGTTTCAATATCCATTTTATATAAAGATATATCAAAAATGGAGTATCAAATAGATAAATTAAAAATTCATATTATTTCAAAAGATTTTAATAATATTGGAGCTATATTTGTACTTGAATCTGATAGAGAGAGTTTAGATAAAATATCTCTTATTGCATAAATTAGATAAAATCTGTATAGAATATTTTGTACAATCAAAATATTAAAAAGGCAGATTAAAAATGGAAACAATATTTTTATCACCTCCACATATGGGTGGTGAAGAGTTAAAATTAGTTGAAAAAGTTTTTGAAAGTAATTATATAGCTCCTCTCGGAGAGTATGTAAATCTATTTGAAGACAGTATAAAAAATTTAACTAAAACTCAAAATGCTTTAGCATTAAATAGTGGAACATCAGCAATTCATTTAGCCCTTAGAGTTTTAGGAGTTGAAAAAGATGATTATGTTTTAACTTCAACTTTTACATTTATCGGTTCAGTAGCTCCTATTTTATATCAAAATGCAAAACCTATCTTTATAGATTCAGATGAATCATGGAACATCTCACCAAAACTTTTAAGAGAGTTTCTTGTAAATTGGAAAGGTAAAATACCTAAAGCTTTAATCGTAACTCACCTTTATGGTCAGATGGCAAAAATTGATGAGTTAGTGAAAATTTGTAAAGAGTTTAATATTACATTAATTGAAGATTCAGCTGAATCTTTAGGAGCTACTTTTCAAAATCAACAAAGCGGAACATTTGGAAGTTTTGGGATTTTTTCATTTAATGGAAATAAAATTTTAACAACTTCTGGTGGTGGAATGTTAATCGGAAAAGATTCAAAAATGATCTCAAAAGCTAAATTCTTATCAACTCAAGCAAAAGAGGAACTTTTATATTATGAACATAACGAGATAGGTTATAACTATCGAATGAGTAATATTTTAGCATCTGTTGGGGTTGCTCAAATGTCAGTTTTAGAGATAAGAGTTAAACAGCGAAGAGAGATATTTGCTTGGTATGTTGAAAATCTAAAAGATATTGTAGATTTTATGCCAGAAATTAAAAATTCATTAGGAAATCGTTGGCTAACAACTATTAAATTTAGAGACAAAGTTGATTTAGTAAAAATTATAGAAAAGTTTCGAGAAAATGGAGTTGAAACAAGACACCTTTGGAAACCGATGCATAAACAACCTCTATTTAAAAATGCAATTTCATTAATCGATGGAACTTCTGAAAATCTATTTGAAAATGGACTATGTTTGCCAAGTGGTTCAGCTATGAAAAGAGAAGATGTCGATAGAATTTCAAATATTTTAAGAAAGATAATTTAAATGAAGACTCTACCAATAACTTTAAATAGCATTAAAGTACTTTTAATTGGAGGTGGAAAAGTTGCAAAACAGAAAGCTGAAACTCTTCTAAAAAATAGTATCGACTTTCAAGTTATTTCTCAAAATTACATTTTAGATTTTCCAAATTGTGAAAATATTAAAAGAGATGTTTTACCTGAAGATATTCAAAAATATAATATTGTAATTGATGCAACTGGATCTGATGAGGTTGGAAAAATCTTACATTCTGAAAAAAGTAAAAGATATTTTCTGCTCAATCGAGTTGATAAACCTGAAGAGTGCGATTTCTTTTTTAACTCTCTAATTATTCGAGATGATTTAAAAATTTCAGTTTCAACATCTGGTAAAAGTCCAACAATGGGACAGGTTATCCGAAATAGGATTGAAAAAGATATTCCTAAAGATATTGGAAAACTTCTTAATAGATTTGGAAAAGATAGAATAGATGGAGATATTGATATTCGAAATATTGAAATTGAAACTAAAAAAGCATTAAAGAAAGTATATTTAATCGGAGCTGGAACCGGTAATCCTGAACTTTTAACAATTAAAGCTTATAAGATTATGCAAAGTGTTGATACTATCTTTTATGATCACCTCATCTCAAAAGAGATTTTAGAATTGATACCTAAAGGTACAAAAATAGTTACTGTTGGAAAACAAAAAGGCAGTCATTCTAAAAAACAGAGTGAGATAAATGATCTTATGTTAGAGGAAGTGGAAAATGGAAAAAGTGTTGGTCGTTTAAAAGCTGGAGATCCATATATTTTTGGAAGAGGGGCGGAAGAGTTTCTATATCTAATTGAGAAAGGGGTTTCTGTTGAAGTAATAGCGGGAGTTTCATCAGCAATTTCAAATGGACTTCCCCCGACAGTCCGAGGATATTCCTCAAGTTTTACAGTTGTTTCAGCACATTTAAGAGGAAATAGTTTAAATTTGGATTGGATTCCACTTTTAAAAATGGAAAATCATACTGTTACAGTTTTGATGGGAATATCTCGTTCAAAAGAGATAGTTGAAGAAGCTTTAAAAATTGGAATTTCAAAAGAACTACCAACTTTAATTGTTTCAAACATCTCACGAGATAATGAAACTAGAGTTGTGACAACTTTAGAAAATCTTATATTAGACTCTAAGAAAGTTAAAAGACCAGCGATAATAATTTTTGGTAAAGTTGTAAAATTAGATACAAAATTAAATTAAAGGAAATATATGCAAGACCTAGAAACAGCTTTAAAAAATAGAAGTGGCAAACTTAATAAAATTGAAAAGCTAAAATTAAAACGAACTCCAAAAGAGTGTTTTGAGCAGATTGAAAATTATGCTAAAAATGGGTATGAGACTATTCCAAAAGAGGATTTAGACTTTTTTCTAAAATCTTATGGAATTTATAAACGAAAAAATCCAAATTCGATGATGATGAGAATTCGTATTCCAAATGGAAAGCTATTACCATATCAAGCTGAAACAATTGGAGAAATTGCAAAGCGATATGGAAAAAATTATATGGACATTACAACTCGAATGCAGATCCAATTGCGAAATCTAAAAATTGAAGATGTTCCAACAATTTTAGAAAATCTTGATGCAGTTGGAATTACATCTTTTCAGACAGGAGTTGATAATATTAGAAATATTGTGACAGACCCGTTAAACAGTTTTGCAAAAGATAGTGTAATTGAAACTGATGAAATTGTTGAAAAGATGCAAAATATTTTTCTTCAAAAAGATGAATGGATCTCTGTTCTTCCTCGAAAATTTAACATCGGTTTTAATGGTAGTTTCTCAAATCGAGCAAATATTTTTGGTCATGATTTAGGATTTGCTCTTGCTCAAAAAGATGGAGAGTTTGGTTTCAATATCTATTTAGGTGGAAAAGTTGGAATTACTGCTAAAAAATCAAATTTTTTCTTAAAAACTGAAGATGAGGTTCTAAAATTTTTTACTATCGTTATAGAACTTTTTAAAACTTACGGTTTTAAAGATAATCGAAATAAAAATAGACTCTACTTTCTTATTCAGGCTGTTGGAATGGAAAATTTTGAAAAAGCTATTCGTGAAAAGTCTGATATTGAATTTAAAACTGCTGGAAAAACTGTCATAAATGTTGAATCTGAAAATAGCGAATATGTCGAGTTAAAAGATGGAAAATCAGCTAAATTAATTATCGTGCCATCAGGACTTTTTTCAGGAACTGACTTAATTGAAGCTGGAAAAGTTGCAAAAAAAGTTGATGGTGAAATAAGATTTACATATCAACAGAACTTATATATAATTGGATTAAAAAAAGAGGATTCTATCAGAAATGATTTTATTCAAAAATATTCTGAATTTGACACACCTTATTTTCAAGATATGATCGCTTGTGCAGGAATCGAAGATTGTCCGTTTGGAGTTATTCCAAATAAACCTGATGCAATTGAGATGGCACACTATCTTTCAAAAAATTCACCTCTTTCAAAAGATTCAAAAATTAGTTTTCATTGGTCAGCTTGTCCAAAAGGTTGTGGAATCCACGGTTTTGGCGATATTGGTTTTGAGGGTGTAAAAGCAAAAGTTGATGGAAAAATTGAGTATGGAGTACATATCTCAATTGGTGGAAAAATGGACGGTGAGGGAAAAGAGGGTCATCGGATTCTTAGATCTGTACCTTTAGTTTATGCTCGATATTATGTTGAAGACCTCATCGACATCTATAAAAGTATGAAACTTGATGGTGAAAGTTTTTCAAAATTTGATGATAGAATTTTTAGCAAATATTCAACAGGTGCTTTAGAGTTCATTTTAAAGCTCAAAAAACAGTTTCCAAATTTTGCAACAGAACTTCTCTCTCATAAACCTCAATCTGGAAAAATTGAAATTTTTGAAATTTTTGATTTTGGAGTTAAAATTTATCATAAAATTAGTGGTGATAATCCATATCAAGAGATTCATAATTTCACTTCAACAATGAAAACAGTTCCAAAAGTTTTAAACTCAAGTTTTGGAAAAATTTTAGCAAATATGGTTGAAAAAGATTTCTCAAAAAGGTATCAAGTTTTTTCTGAAATTATTGTAGATTTAGAGAAACTCTAATTAGAGCTTAGACTAAAGTTATCGGGTTTTTCCCCCGATAACCTTCTAAAATAGCAATCAAAACAGATAGATATTCTTTTTAAGAATAGAGAACTTATTTTTAATAAAATATAGAAATATACTCTGAAAATAAATTTAAACTTAAATATAATAATTCTTAATTTGCACTCGGTAGAACCGATGTTTTAAAATATAAATATGCACTTTTAACCCTTATTGGAGACACTATATTTATAGCTCTTTTAAGCTATTTCAATGTAAATATTTATTTAAGGTTCTACCTTATTAATATAACTAAAACAAATCTAAATAGCTTAAAAAACTATATTTCAGCAAAAAACAGACTGTTTAATAATATTTAGTTATAAAACTATGCTTAATTCTGTTTAAGAAAGATAATTATATCAGTTGTAAATATCTAGATTTAGCTATTGAAACTTAATCTGTATTTGAGAGTTGTTTCACCCCCTCAAAATCGGAATTATAAAAATATAATATGAGGTTTTGACCCTATTGGAATAAAAAAATATTTCTCAAAAAAAGTAGTTTTCTTAAGAAATATAATTAGTTTTATACAGGAGATAAAACTCTATATTGAAATATAGGAATCTAAGCTTGAAGAGGAGTTTCTAGTAGTTTTAAGATCTCAATTTTCTTCATTTTTCTAGCAAAATCAACTGCTGAAAATCCAAAACTATCTATCAAAGATGTATCAGCTCCGCCATCTAAAAGTGTTTTTATAATCTCAACTCTATTTGAAGTTACAGCTTCCATTAAAGGAGTGAAGTTGCTTTTTCGTTCAGTTTTATTTAAATCTATCCCTCTGTTAATCATATACTCAACCCAATTACTTCGACCTTTACGAATTGCAATGCTAAAAGGTGATATTCCTAAAGAGTTTGTTGTCTCGAAATCTATTCGTTTAATTAGATAATCAACAACCTCATCAGAGAGATTCAAATTAAAAGCAGTAATTAGAAGATTGTTCTCATCTTCATCATTCCATTTTAGTAAATTTCTATCTCCTGCAACCATACTTTCCAATATATGGATATTATCCATTTTTAAAATTTTTTCAATATCTTGCATCTTAATTTCCTATTTTAAAATCATCTAATTTATGTTCAATATAAAATTATATCTAGCTTGTAAATTTTATAGCTTTGTTTTTAAATTGAAATTATGAATTAAATTTAAATATCGATTATCAGAGTTAAATCTGACAATAGGAAATCTTGTCACCATTTTTATATTTTCTCTAATTTTGTAAAATTTGAATCAATTTTTTATATTTATCGCAACCTTTGGAATCACGATTAAAGAGAAAAGTGTCTTTAACTCTTTTTTTGAATGTTTGAGTTTTTGATGAAGTTACATCTATATTATCATCTTCAAAAAGTCTAAATAGATAAGCTAAAAGTCCATTTTGGTTTAAAGTGTGAATTGCTAATTTGATATAGTTTTTTGAATATTCACAATCTAAAATAACCTCATCTTTTTTAATATTTGGAGAGATGATTTTCAACTTTTTTCTATCTGCTAAAAACGAACTTTCAATTAGATTTTCTATATAAAACAGATTTTCTTCTGAAACTGATTCTGAAAAATCTATCTGAAAATATTTTATTCCATCAAAAAATTCAAAAATATCTAAAGAGACAACTGATAAAAAGTTTGCCCTGCTTAAAAAATATGCAATATCAAAACTAACTCCTCCAGCTCTCATAATCTTAACAGATAGAAATTTACTATTCTCAATTTCAAAATTGAAATTATTTAAATTTTTAGCCTGTTTTGTTAATTCAATTATTGAGTCTGTTGGAAGTTTGAAAAAAGCTAAATTAGATTTAATGCTTAATACAGCTTTTCGAAACATTCTTGATGAGGTTTTAAACTTTTCACTATTTTTAATCTGATTTTCTCGTTTTTCTCGCTTTTCAGACTCTTTTAACATCTCCTGATTTCCAAATGATCCTAAAGCATTTTCATATAAATTCTGAAGCAAACTTTTGCTGTAAGAGTTAAAACTATTACTATTTACACTTTTAACATCTGCATAAGTTAAAAGATATAGAAGTTTTAAATCAGCTTCACTTTTCATTTTTGAGGTAAAAGAAAAGATTATTTTCTCATTATATATATCTTCATGATATGCTAAAGTTGTCATTAAAGTGTGATAGCGAATTAGAGTTGTAACTCTATCAATTTTAATCTCATCTAAATTGAACTGTTTTAGAAAAATACGGATAACTTTTACTCCAACTCGACTATGTTCTTCAACTCTACCTTTTCCAATATCATGAAAAAGAGAAGCTATTTTCAATATAAAAATATCATCTTTTGAAAGCAAATCATATATATTTAAGAGATATTGATCTTCAATTTTTTCTAACTCTCGAATATTATAAATTGAATGAATATCAACTGGGTGTTTATGATAACCATCAAATTGAGGTAAAAACATCACTTTCTCAAATGGACTAAATATTTTATCAAGAACGGAAATTGAATAAAGAATATCAATAATTGGATAAAGATATTTTCGTTTAAAAAGAGATATAACTAAACTATTATCAAAACTACCTTGAAATTTAACTCTTTCATTTAAAGAAAAAATTGTTTTATTCAGTTTGAAATTTTGATCAGGAATTGAGTTTAACATCTCTAAAAACTGTTGAGTTGAATCAAATTGCAGATTTGAAGATATAAAAAGTTGATTATCAATCAGAAAAATATTTTTTGCAACTTTACCATTTCGAATATCTTGAAATTTAAAATTTTGAGATAGATATGGTTTTACAACTTTTCTAATATTTTTAACTGCAAAACTATGAATTATTGAAAGTGACTGAAGTAATTTTTGAGAGAGGTGAGTTTGTGAATTGATAGATAGAATTTCAGCTAAATATGGAATATCTTCAAGCACAATTTTATCTCGTTTTCGTTTTGTTGAAAGATGCAAAGCTGTCCGAATTTGATATAAAAAATCTAAAGCAGTAGAGTATCTCTTAAACTCATTTTCACTGAAAACTATTCCAGAAAGCTCCTTTGTACTTTCAACTTTGTAGATAATATTTAGAATCCAAAAAAGCATATGTGAATCTCTTAATCCACCAAATCCCTCTTTTATATCAGGTTCCATTGTTCCAAAACTATGTTTAAGATAGATATTTTCTCTCTCTCTCTGCTTATCTAAAATAAATTTTTCAATATCATTATTTCGTACATTATATAATTTTTCTTTAAGTGAAACCCAAATATTATTTGAACCGATAATTTTTCTCGATTCAATTAAAGCATTTTTGATAGTTTGGTCACTTTTAGCCACATCTTCAATTTCTGAAATTTCATGAACTCGATGACCAAGTTTTAAACCAGAATCCCAAGCGATATAAACAAACTTTTCAATAATTTTGTTAAGGTTATAACCATCATTTTGTTTAAATGTAACCATCAAATCAATATCACTATGCACAGTTAATTCATCTCGTCCATAACTTCCAAGTGCAACAATAACAATTGGAATTGAATTGCGGTTTGGAGTATGATCTTTAAAAAGTGATTTTAGAGTTATTTTATAGATCAAAGATAAAATAGAGTCGTAAAACCTTGTATGTTTAATTAAAAATTGCTTTCCTCGACTGCTACTATCTATAAAATTTTGCTTTAAATTTAGCCTATAATTTTTTATAAAACTTTCAATCTCTTTAGATATTTTAAAACTATCTTCTCCATTTTCCACCATGTTTTTAACTCTATCTTCAAGTTCTCTCATTTTGCTACTGCTCCTAAACTCCAAATTGGTAAAAATATTCCTAAAGCTAAAGTTGTAACCATCGCTCCGATAAATAGAAGTATAATCGGTTCAAGAAGCGAATGCATTCCATCAATAATTTTATTAAATTTTCTTTTATAATATTCTGCGATGCTATCTAGCATCTTTTGCAACTCTCCACTGCTTTCACCAGTATAAATCATCTGAATTACCATATTGTCAAAGATACCTGTACTTTCAAAACTTGTATAAAGTGGAGAACCCCGATTTATATCCAGATAACTTTTTTGTAATTTCTCTCTTAGAACAAGATTATCAACCATTCCAATAGATATTTCCAAAGCTTCAAATATCGATATTCCAGCATTTAAAAGTTCGGAAAATACAATTGTAAATTTATTTAAAGTTGAAAACATAGATATATCGCTAACAATATATGTTTTTAACATTAAAAAGTCTATCGAATATTGAAACTTTTTTGAATTTTTTAAAGCATATTTAAATCCAAAAAAAGCAAACATCATTCCAAAAATAATATATAAACCATAGTTACTAAAAAATTTTTCTGTACCGATTAAAACTTGAGTTAAAAATGGTAATTCAGAGTTGAACCGATCAAATATTGACTGAAATTTTGGAATAACATAATTTATGATTATCATCATAGCAACCATCATAGCGATCATAACATTTCGTGGATAGTTCATCGCCTTTTTAACTTTTACTCTATTATCTCGAATATCTTCAAGCATCGAAACAAGTTTAAAAAGTGATTTAGCACTATCTCCTGTTTTATCTCCAAGTTTAACCATCGTGATTGTTAAATTTCCAAAAATACTTTCAAATTTTATAAAAGCATCTGAAAGAGATGCACCATTATTTATATCATTATTAATTGAGGTAATAACTTTTTTTAAATTTCTATCTTTAACACTTTTTTTAATCTCTCGAAGAGAGTCTAAAATTGAGATTCCTGCATCTATCATAACTGCCAATTGGTTTAGAAAAAATATTTTTGTCTCTTCATCGATTGTATTTAGCTGAAGAAAATCCTCAACTTTATCTAATACATCTTGAAGAGAGATCTCCTTTTCAGGATCTGAAACCTCTTTTAACTTTAAAATTTTACATTTAGGATAGTTATGAAAAACTTCATTATATAGATCCTGTTTTGATTTAGCTTTTAAAACTTTATCAACTTTCTTACCTCGATATAAAATATTGACTTTATAAAATCTCAATTTTATCTCTATATATTTTCATCTCTTAAACTTTTTGAGGTCTGATAAAACTCTATATTCCCAACATTCTTAATTTCAACTAAGCCATCTGAAACTAAAGCTTCAAGATTAAAATTCGTCTCTTTATCAAAAAGTGATTCCATATCATAACGAGTCAAAGGTCTTAATCTCAAATTATGCAAAATTTCACTTTTTAACAAATTATCTTTTCTCGTTCTATCTTCATTATGTTTTGTGATAAATATTGGAAGTGAATTATCAAAAACTTTTGAGATTTGATAGAGAGTGTTATATGAAACTGGTTTAACTTCATAAGCTGGAGGTCTCTCAACTGTTCCGATATCAATTCTAACAACTGTTTTTAATTTCAATAAAAACCTGTTTAACTCTAAAACATTTTCTTTTTTCGTATTTACACCATCTAAAAATAGAATCTCTATAAACAGTTCCCCTTTAAATACTTTTGCAAAATCTAAAATTCCACTTTTAATAGCTTCAATATTAATATCTTTTAAAGGTCTATCAATTTTTTCAAAACATTGTTGAGATGCACAATCTAAAGATAGTTTTACTTTATCAAATTTTAAGAGAGTAGTTCTCATATCAGGCATCCAGATATTTCCGCTATTTGATAAAATCAAAGTTTTAATTTTATATATCTTTTTTATTCGATTAACTTGAATCATCAAACTGTCAAGATCAGGATACAGAGTTGGTTCTCCATTTGCCGTAAAAGTTAAAACATCTATATTTTTAAATCTTTTTAAACCATCTTCAATTTCAATCAAAATTTTACTGCTAATCATAGGATCAATTTGAGTATTCACTCTTTTAACATCTTTGCCTAATTCACAATAGAGGCAATCAAAATTACACTGTTTAAGATTTGGTGAAAGATCAACTCCGAGAGAAGCTCCAAATCGACGAGAGTTAATAGGTCCAAAAACTGTTGTTGAAATCATTGTAAATTATCCTTAATAAATCTATATTTTTTTGTTAAATCGCTATTTTTACTCTTTTTTATAATATATGGAGTAACAATAATTATCAACTCCTCATGAGTTGAAATATTTTTTTGAGATCTGAAAAGTGACCCAATTACAGGAATATATCCTAAAAGTGGTACAACACTTTTTTCTGTTGTAGTTGATATGTTGATTAATCCACCTAGAATAACTCTTTTTCCATGTTCAGTAATAATAACTGAAGAAAGTTGCTTTTTTGTTAAATCTGGTGGTGTAGTTCTATCATTTGTTGATGAGGTTGTCCTAATTGTTTGACTAATTGATGGATTGATATTTAAAGTAATTTTATTATCATCAGAAATTTCAGCAGTTATATCAAGTAGGATTCCTGCAAATACAGATTCTACTTTTGTTGAATTAAATATATTTGAACCACCAGTTTCACTTTCAATAACTTGAGTCTCTTTTATAGAGTAGAAATACTCATTTCCAACAGATATTAAAGCAGGTTGATTATTTATAGCTACAATTTTTGGATTTGAAATTGATTTTACTTCACCATTAGATTTCAAAAATTGAAGAATGTTTTCTATTGAAGCTGTTGTAATAATATTTGATGATATATTTGAGATTGCAACAGAACCTGCTGAAGAGATAGCATCATAAAAATTACTCCAATTTATTCCTGTTAAATGACTTTTATTTAAACTGACACTCAAAATATTTACATCAATTAAAACCTGTTTTTTTAGTTTATCTTCCAATTTTTGCAAATATATCTTAACTCTTTTAAGTTGATATAGAGTTCCCGTAACTGTTATTAAACCCGCTTTCTCATTGATAATTGGTTCATCAGCTTTATACTCATCTTCAGGTCTAGTTAAAATACCACTAATTTCATGTTTCAAATTTTTCCAAAAACTGAATGAAAGAGTTGTCTCAATTTGTGTTCCAGTTGAAGTTGAACCGCCTTTTGTCCCGCTTTTCTCATTACTTCCTAATGATACTTTAGTTTTAGTTTCACCTACTCTTTCAGAAGCGATATAATCAAGATGATATGTTTTTGTTGTAACATAGGAAACTCTAAGAATATCATTTGAAAGAGTATATAAAATATTATTTTCAGAGAGAAGTAGATTTAAAACCTCATCAATTTTACGGTTTTTAATATAGACTCTTTTTAAATCTTTATAGAGAAGTTCCCCTTTTAATGAGTTATCAATAATCAGATTTAATTCACACAATTCAGTGATTTGCTCAATAAAATCTATAATTTTAGAATCAGTTTGTGATGTGATGTTAAATATTTTATCTCTGCAATTATTTGAATATAGCAAAATAGTTGTCAATAGAAACAATAATATTTTATTCATAGGTTTATTCTCTTAATTTTAAATTATTTACCACTCAATTAAAAATAGAGGTGAATTTGAGAATTTTATCAAATTTGTAGATATTTCAAGTTATTTTCAGCCAACACCAAATTAAGGAAACTAGCTGAAAATTAATCTAATCTATATTTTAGAAAAGATAGTTGAACTCTAAACGATATTCATTATATGAAGTATCTGTTTTATTTTTAACTCCACCACTTTCTGAATCAACAACTCCAATTCTGATTTTAGTTTCAAAATTTGGAATAGATCGAAAAGTTTTCCAAAAATCTACATGAATAATCGAACGGTCAGCAACTACATCATCTTTATTTTCATCAAAATCCATAATCGCATATCTAATTGTTGAACGGAAACCATCAATAATTCCAGCTTTGCCAAAGTTATAACTTGCTTGAATCATCTGTGAAGATGTATTTGCATTCCAATTATATTGAGCCATCGCTCTAGTATATCCACCTGTTGGGAATCCTCTCCAAGGAGCAACTATATCAGCTTTATCCTCAATTTTAGAAAAACCGTAAAGAATTTTAAAAGCACCTTTCTGCCCAACAACTCGTCCTGCTAAAAGCGATGAATCTAAACTATTTGGATTACTATATCCTCGTGTATCGTCTCCAGTTTTCCAGTTAGCCAACTTTCCTTTTAAAGAAGCTCCACCAATTTTTCCACCACCATCATCATTTTGAATCATATATCTAAGACCATGTGTAAGTGACCAACCATATAAATTAATTTTATAGTGAGCTTCTAAAGTTATATTTGAGATAACATCTGGAACAGTTAAATAACTTACAACAGCTTTAAGATTATCAATAGATTCATTTTTTACAGTTGCAATATAAAGGTTATGTTCTGTTGAGTCTCCAGCTTTATCAAAGTTTGAATAACTTAAACCTTTATGTATTGCTGAATCATCATTATTATCCCATTTAACTCCATCTTTTGTATTGAAAGTTAAAACATCATGACTATCTGTATGATCTCTAAGTTTTTGAGCTTGGAAATATGCTAATTGAATCTTAGTATCTTGAATATCTTTTGATTCTAAAGTTAAACCGTCAAAAGAGTTTGGAATCATTTTTGTGTCATTCGACTTTGTAAAAACAGAGTGAAATAACTGACGACCAAACTTTAAAGTTGTTTTTGAGAAATCATATTGAATATAACTTTCACCTAAAACAGCCATTCCATAATTTCCATCTTTAGCACTGTTTCTAGAAAGAGTATCTTTTCCAGCTTTTAGACTTCCAACATTCTCTTTATCCATAGTTAAAAAAGGATTTTGAGATGTATATAAACCAGCAGTTGCACTAAAACCATTTAATCGACCAGTTTTAAAAACTAAACTTCCACCAATTCCAACAGCATAATTATCTTTTCCAGCTTTATTATCTGCCCAATCCCATTTAAAAGTATTCATTCTTAAACGACCGTAAGTCATTCCTTGTGCAAACATGTTGTAAAAACTATCCACATCGTGTGGAATAATTTTATATGATAGGTTCATATTCCCTTTGAGAACTCTTTTCTTTACAACTTTATCTTCTGCTAGACCGTTAGTTGCAAGGATAAGAGATGATGTTAAAAGAGAGATAGCAACTTTCTTCATTCAAACTCCTTAAATTTAAGATTAATCATAACAGAAAAAATAACAAGTTCTATAAAAATATATATCTAAAATTTAGATAAATATAGAGAGAGTGTTTCTCTATATTTTTAGTTGATTTTAAATTTAGATTTCTCTGAAGTTTGGAATTTGAATAGTGAAACAAGCTCCATCATCTTTTTTATCATATTTGTATGAACACTCATCTTTATATTCGCACATACTTTTATTTGTAGCAAATATTTCTCCATTAAAACCTTTGTGAATCAGCTCTCTTGACATATATAAACCTAGTCCAGTTCCTTGAGTCTCATGTCGAGTTGTAAAATATGGATCAAAGATTTGCGGAAGAACATCATTATCAATTCCACCTGCATTATCTGAAATAGCGATATGGATTCTATGTTCAGAAAAGTAAGAATATAACTTAATTTTTCGATTATCTATATTTCGTTCTCTAAAAATATCTTGAGCATTATGAATAATGTTTAAAATTACCTGTTTTAGATTATTTTTAATTCCAACAACTTCAACAAATTTAAAACCTACATTATTTATCAATTCAATATTTTCTCTCTCAATAGATGGAGCAACAAACTCCTCTATCTCTTGAAAAAAATCATAAACATTAAAATAATCAATATTTTCTTTCAAACCATCTGTTAAATGCTTTCGAAAATCATCAACCGTATCTGATAGATATTGAATATGCGAATTTATTTTGTCGTAAGTCTCATTGTAGTTTTCTGTAAAAATATCTTTAACCTCATCAACAGAACTTTCTGGAGTATAAAGAGTTCCAAGATTAATTTTGAAATACAGATCTTGTGCAAGAAGAGATATAACATTTAGAGGTTGTCTCCATTGATGAGCAATTTTTTCAATTGTTTCAGTTACAGCAGAGTGCCGTTTTTGAGACTCTTTAATTTTATCTTCATCAAGTTTTTTAGAAACCTCCTCTTTAATTCTGTCCTCAATATATTGATTGATTCTATCAATTTGATTTCGTTCTTGGTGCTTTTTTTCCTCTTTTATCTTTCTTGCTGTAATATCTAAAATATAACCTGAAACAATTTTCCACTCAAGTTTATTGTAATGTATATTTAAATAGATATGTCCCCAACGAACCTTTTTTTTGCTATCTTTGAATTTAAATTCACCTACTAACTCATTATTAAGATTACTAGTTTTATATTCAAACTCTTCCATAAGTTTTTTAAAAGTGTCTATATCAAGAACATCTTTAACTTTTAAATTTAAGTAAAACTCCTCAATTGAGTAACCTAACTCCTCTTGAATATTTTCAGAAGTGTGGAATTGAATTTTATCTCCATCTTTTGCCAGTTCAAAAGCAATTAATCTGCCTAATTGAATTCTATCAATACTTAACGGCTGAAAGACAAAATCTAGTTCAGAAAAGTTAAGTTCAAAAAATTTATCTATATCCATCTCTAAAATCCTAAGACTAAATTATTGACTTGTTCCATTTTTGCTTTAGCTTTAACTCTAGCTCTTTTATTTCCAGAATTAATAATATCTGTAACAAAATCATCATTTAAACTTTCTCTTCTCTCTCTCATCGGTTCTAAAAGATTATTCATCGAAGTTAAACACTCTTTTTTACATTGCATACAACCGATTGCTCCAGCTTCACAACCAGTTCGTATTTCAGACTGAATATCAGCAGAACTAAACTCTTTATGATAATCGAAAACCAAACAAACATCTGGGTCTCCTTTATCAGTTTTTCTAACTCGATTAGTATCAGTTTTAGCTGTTCTAAGTTTTTGCCAAACATCATCATGAGAATCTGTTAAATAGATACTATTTCCATAACTTTTACTCATTTTCCGTCCATCTAATCCTAAAAGTTTTGGAGTTGGACTTAATAGATCTTTAGGCTCAATGAAAATCTTCTTTCCATAAAGATGATGAAATCTTCTAACAATCTCTCTCGCAATCTCAAGATGAGGTCTCTGATCTTCACCAATTGGAACTTCATTTGCATCGTAAAGAATAATATCAGCTGTTTGAAGAACGGGATATGTTAGGAAACCTGAACTATTTATATCTTTTCCTTTAAGTTGAGTTATTTGATCTTTGTAAGTTGGATTTCTTTCTAACCAACCTAAAGGAGTTATCATATTTAAAATTGTAAAAAGTTCGCTATGCTCTTTAACACTGCTTTGTACAAATATAGTTGCTTTTTCAGGATCAATCCCACTACTTAACCAATCTTTAACAAGTCCAATCGACAGATTTCTAATATTTAACTTATCTTCATAACTTGTAGAAAGAGCATGCCAATCAGCTACAAAAAAGTAGGCATCTCTGCTCTTTTGTAACTCTTTCCAAGTTTTCAACACACCTAAATAGTGACCTAAATGCAATTGACCTGTTGGTCTCATTCCGCTAACTATATTCATATTAAACCTCTGATTCTTTTTGGAAATTTTATCTTAAAATTGTTTCTAATTCTAAATAATATAATTTATGGTTCAATTTATAGCAGTTTGCTAAATTAAAATTTTCTTGATAAATATAGCTGAATTCTTAAATTTTGGATTTTTGAATCTATTTAAAATAGAATTCTCTAAAAATTGAGGATTCATTTATGAAAAAGTTATTAATTTTTATAATGGTCATCGCAAGTTTAAGTGGAAAAGATGATTTACAAAAGATTTTTCACACAGGAAAAAGTTCAGCAAAGCTTTTAATTAAGACTCTTGGAAAAGAGATGAAGTCATATATGAAAAATGGTGATATTAAAGGTGCAGTTGAATTTTGTTCAGGAAATGCCTATATTCTAACTGATGAAGTTAGTAAAAAGTTGGGTAAAAATATATCTGTAAAAAGAATTTCCACAAAATATAGAAATCCTGCTAATAAACCTACGAAAACTGAAGCTAAAATGCTTTTTATGTTAGAAAATAATAAATCGCCTCTTTTAACTAGAGTTTCGAATCATGAATATAAATTTTACAAACCATTAAGAATTGGCAAACCTGTTTGTTTAAAATGTCATGGAAAAGGTTTTGATATGCCAGAAATTGCTAGAAAAACGATTCATAATCTATATCCAAATGATAAAGCGACGGGATATGAGTTCGGAGATTTACGAGGTGCAATCGTAGTCACAATTAAAACAGAGGAGAAAAAATAGTGAGAATATATTTAGATAATAATGCAACTACAAAAGTTGATGAATCAGTTGTAGAATTAATGAGACCATATTTTTCAGAAATGTACGGAAACCCAAACTCTTTACATAAATTTGGAAGTGAAACTCACCGAGGAATGTCAAAAGCGATCAATCAAGTTTATTCAGCAATTAATGCTTCAGACGAAGATGACATTGTTTTTACATCGTGTGCAACTGAAAGTAATAATTGGGTAATTAAATCTGTTTGGCTTGATGTAATTCAAGGTGGTGATAGAAACCATATTATCACAACAGAAGTTGAACATCCATCAGTTTTATCAACTTTCAAATTTTTAGAATCTCAAGGGGTTCAAGTTACATATCTTCCTGTAAATAGTGATGGATTTGTTTCAGCTGAAACTGTTAAAAGTTTTGTTACTGAAAAAACTGCTTTAGTTTCTGTAATGATGGCGAACAATGAAACTGGTGTTATTTTTCCAATCAAAGAGATTGCTAAAATTTGTCACGAAAATGGTTCTCTATTTCATACAGATGCAGTTCAATCTGTGGGAAAAATTCCTGTTGATGTTCAAGATTTAGGAGTAGATTTTCTTTCAATGTCGGCTCATAAATTTCATGGACCAAAAGGTGTTGGAGCTTTATATATTAAATCAGGAAAAAATATCTCTCCAATGTTCCACGGCGGAAGTCAAATGGGCGGACATCGTTCGGGAACTTTGAATGTTCCATTAATTATTGGAATGGGTCAAGCTATTGAAAATGCAGTTAATAATATTCCAAATTTTAATTCTGAAACTAGAAGACTTCGAGATAAAATTGAAGATGCTCTTTTAACTCAATTAAAAGATACTTTTGTAGTTGGAGATAGAGATAATCGGACTCCAAACACTATCCTAATTTCTGTTAGAGGTGTTGAGGGTGAGGGTATGCTTTGGGATTTAGATAAGAAGTTTGGAATTGCAGCAGCAACAGGTTCTGCTTGTGCTTCTGAAGATTTAGAAGCTAATCCAGTTCTTGAAGCAATTGGTGCTGAAGAAGATTTAGCTCACACGGCAATTCGTTTAACTCTTTCAAGATATACAACTGAAGCAGATGCAGATTACACTATTGAAAAATTCATTGAGTCAGCAAATCGACTTCGTGCTATTTCAAGTTCTTATGCAACCGTTCAAGCTCAAAATATTATTTAGATAATAAAAAATTTAATTTAGAAAAAGGAAAAGAAAATGGCAAAAGCAGATTTATTTGGAGATGCACTTTGGGATCAATATTCAAATGTAGTGTCAGAAAGAATGAACAATCCTAGAAATCAGGGTGAGATTACAGAAGAAGAAGCAGAGTCAAAAAATGGAAAATTGATTGTCGCTGATTTTGGTGCAGAAAGTTGTGGCGATGCAGTTAGACTTTATTGGTTAGTTGAAAAAGATACTGATAAAATTTTAAATGCTAAATTTAGATCTTTTGGTTGTGGAACTGCTATTGCAAGTTCAGACATGATGGTTGATCTTTGTATTGGAAAAACTGTTGATGAGGCTGTTAAAATCACAAATATTGATGTTGAATTAGCTTTGCGAGATGATCCTGAAACTCCTGCTGTTCCTGGACAAAAAATGCATTGTTCTGTTATGGCTTACGATGTTATTAAAGAAGCCGCTGCACTTTATAAAGGAGTTGATTCTAAAACTTTTGAGGAAGAAACTATTCTTTGTGAATGTGCAAGAGTTTCTCTAGCAACTGTTCAAGAAGTTATTAGATTAAATGATTTGAAAACTGTTGAAGAGATTACAGATTATACAAAAGCTGGTGCATTTTGTAAATCTTGTATCAGAGAGGGCGGACATGAGAAAAAAGACTATTATTTAGTTGATGTTCTTAGAGACATTCGAGCTGATATGGATTCTGAAAAATTGAAAGAATCAGCAGATGCAGGTTTAACTGGTGATTTTTCCAAAATGACTATGGTTCAAAGAATCAAAGCAATTGATAAAATCATTGATAATTCAGTTCGAGAATTCTTAATTGCTGATGGTGGAAATATGGAAGTTATCGACATTCGAGATACTGACCAAGGCTTCATTGATGTTTATATCAGATATTTAGGAGCTTGTTCAACTTGTTCAACTTCAACTACTGGAACTCTTTATGCTATTGAAAGCACTTTAAAAACAGAACTTTCTGAAAATATTCGAGTTTTACCAATCTAAAACTTAACATTGAAAAGTTGAGGCATTGATTTGAAATTTAAATCAGTGTCATCTCTTTTCTAACTTCCTATCCTAAATCAATCCGCTACAATTTTGTAAAAATTTGGAATTAAAAAAATGGCAATTAAACGAGTTAAAGAAGCTATGGAATCTCTAAAAAGAGGCGAAATAGTTGTAATGATAGATGATGAAGATCGAGAAAATGAGGGTGATTTAATTTATGCTTCAACTTTCAGCACACCTGAAAAAGTCAATTTTTTAGCAACTTACGGAAAAGGTCTAATTTGCATAGCTGTATCTGAAAAAGATGCAAAAAGATTTGAATTAAATCCAATGGTTAAGTCAAATACCTCATCTTATGAAACTGCTTTTACGGTTTCAGTTGATGCAAAAAATGCTTTAACAGGAATTTCTGCATCTGAAAGAGATATGACAATTCAGATTTTAGCCAACCCTTTAGCACATGCTGATGAATTAGTTCGACCTGGACATATTTTCCCACTAATTGCAAAAGATGGTGGAGTTTTAGTAAGAACTGGTCACACCGAGGGTTCGGTAGATATTTGTCGTTTGGCAGGTCTTCAAGAAAGTTCAGTTATCTGTGAAATTATGAAAGATAACGGTGAAATGGCTAGACGAGATGATTTGATGAGGTTCTCAAAAGAGCATAATTTGAAAATTGTCTATATATCTGATGTCGTAGAGTATCGACTTCAAAATGAGAGATTAATTGAAATTATCTCTGAAGATGAAATTGAGCTTTTTGGAGTTAAGGTTAATCGATATAGATTTAAAGATCATCTAAATCGAGAACATACTGCAATTAGATTTTACTCTCAACATTCTGTAACAAATGTTAGGTTTCATCATATTGGAACTGATGTAAATTTAATTACAGACTCTAAAAAATATGAAGTTTTTATAAAATCTATTGAATACCTAAAGCAAAACGGTGGAATTTTTGTCTTTCTTAACTCTTCAGATAAAAATAGCGATAATATTAAAGAGTTTGGAATTGGAGCTCAAATCCTAAAACATCTAGGAGTTAATGAAATTAAATTAATTAGCGGAAATCGAAGCAGAGAACTTGAGTTTGTTGGAATTCAAGGTTTCGGTCTTAATGTTATTGAAGAAATAATTATCTAAATCTAAATTTGGCTGACTAAATAGAGATTTATAAATTTTCTATTTAGTCAGTTCTAAATTCCTTCTAAAATTCCAATAAATAGCGAATATTTCATAAGTTAAAACCTACATTTAAGATTTTAATTTGACTTAACTATTAGATCCCCTAACTTTCCGATAAAATAGCAAAAATTATTATAAGGCAATATATGAAAAGTTATGTATTAGGTTTTCCAAGAATTGGAGAACAAAGAGAATTAAAAAAATCGTTAGAATCTTACTGGAAAGGAAATGTAGAATTTTCAGAAGTTGAAGAAACTGCAAAAGAGTTAAGAACTCGACATTGGAACTATCAAAAAGATGCTGGTGTAGATTGTGTTTCGGTAAATGATTTCAGTTATTACGACAATATGTTAGATGCAATGTTTGTTTTAGGTGCTATTCCTCGACGATTCCACGATATTGAAGATCCAATTGAGCAATATTTTGCAATGGCTAGAGGTGATGAAGATCATACAGCAATGGAAATGACAAAATGGTTTAACTCTAATTACCATTACATTGTTCCTGAACTTTCATATTATGATGAGCCATCTTTAGATATTTCTAAAATTAAAGCTGAATATGAGGAAGCAAAAGAGGTTGGTGTTCAACTGAAAATTAATTTTGTTGGACTTATTACTTTCTTAA
>Ga0256826_1000067_pt1 | contig 48228 bp, 46 predicted proteins | sample CV79metaG_FD_185975 | JGI IMG/M metagenome (GOLD analysis project Ga0256826, IMG submission 185975) | Hydrothermal vent microbial communities from East Pacific Rise, Pacific Ocean - CV79 | ecosystem: Environmental > Aquatic > Marine > Hydrothermal vents | place: Pacific Ocean: East Pacific Rise...
TCTCCATGTTCATCACACAAATCTGCTGTTGAAAAATCCATTTAAGTTCCTGTTTTTAACGAATTATACAGAATTACTCCATTTTAAACAATATTAGATAAAATTTCATTACTAAAATAAGGTAGTTATATGAGAGTTGTCACAGGTGTGGTAGGAAATGATATTCATGTTGTAGCCAATAGGCTTATAGAAATCTCCCTAAAAGAGCGAGGGTTTGAGGTGTTTAACTTAGGAGTTAATACCTATTTAGAAGAGTTTATAGATGCTGTTATAGAGACCGATGCTGATTTATTGCTCATCTCATCACTTAATGGTGAAGCAGAGGGGTGGTCTCGTGATTTACTTTTTCTAAAAAGCCGTTTTGACTTAGAGGGTGTGCTATTTGCCATCGGTGGAAATCTAAGTGTAGGTGAGGCTACCCAAGAGGAGCTTGTCCCCAAATACAAAGCCTATGGGTTCGATTTGGTGTTTCATCAAGTTGATTTAAATGAAGGGCTGGACTTGATAGAAGAAGCCTTAAATGAAAATAAAAAGATAGGGGCATAAGATGTTTCAAAAAGAACGAGAAATCATAACAAAAACGCCCTATACTGACAGCTTTGATTTTGATGAGATAAAAGAGTTTATTACAGGTGCAAGTAAAAACCTTTTTATCTCCCACAAGTTTAAAAATTCTAACAAAATCTTGGTACAACCTCGTGGTGGTTTCCCTACTTACGACAAAGTATTTGAGCTGTATGGTGAGTTTACAGGTGCAGGAGTAGACATCCTTCCTCTGACCATCGACAGTAACACCCGACTCAACGACTATGAGATGGCTAAAAAGATGTTGGCACTTTCAGAAGAGAATGATGAGAACATGCTCAATGGTTATCCTCTGGTTAACCATGGTTATAGAACCACGAGAAAAATGGTTACACATTATGACACCCCTATCAGTCTACGACATGGAACACCCGATGCACGTCTACTAATAGAGGTTGCCTTAGCTTCTGGAATATTTGAGATAGAGGGTGGACCCATCACCTACCTACTCCCCTACTCCAAAAACTTTCCACTGGACAAAGCCTTTTTGTATTGGAAATATGTAGAGAGAGTCTGTGCTGAGTATTCAGAACTGAACGAACCGATTAACCGTGAGTCATTTGGACCTCTCTCAGCCACCCTTCAACCACCTGCCATTGTAATCGTAATTCAGCTCTTAGAGATGTTGCTTTCACTTGAAGAGGGTGTTAAGTCTTTCTCGGTCAGTTTCTCTCAAACAGGCTCTATGTCACAAGACATTGTCAGTTCAAATGTGATTAAAAAACTTGCCAAAAAATATGCTGAAAAAATCGGCTGTGGCGATGCAGACATCCACCTAGTCTACCACCAATGGATGGGTGCTTTCCCAAGAAACAAAGAGTTTTCAGATTCACTCATCAATACCTCAACCGTTATCGCAGCGATGATACGAGCCGACAAGATGATTACAAAAACAAGAGATGAGTCTTTTGGAATCCCAACCAAAGAGGTCAATGCCTCTGCTGTAAGAAACACTCAATACACCCTAAATATGTTAAGAGGTCTACCTGCCATAACGGATGCAGAAGAAGAGGAGAACCTAACAGAGATGGTAGACGACATCATGGAAGCTGTATTTAATGACCCTGCCGATACTTTATGGAGACAGGTTTTCAACTCTATTAAAAACGGAATCATCGACATCCCATTCTCCCCACACATCATCAACAACGGTGAAGCGATTACAGTAAGAGACAAAAACTACAACATCCGTTTCTATGAACGTGGAAATGTACCTATTTCAGACAAATGTTTGGCTTTTGAGCGTTCTAAAGTGGATTTATGTGGTAAATCTTTGGTTGAGCATATTATTGATGATATTGGGATTATGTTGTAGATAATTGAGGAGTTTAATGAATATTAAACTCTTTTAAAAATATTTCATAAAGTCTTTGTCTAATTTCACTTTCATCTTCAAAAAATTGATAATGCTTACTTGAACCTAAATTATAAAAGACTTTTGCAAAATTATTGTAGACACTAAATTTTACGCTATTATTATTTTTCTCTTTATTTTCTTGTTTTAAAATGAAACTATAAACTACAAAAAATTTAATTTTTGTATATTTATCATTGATATTTAAATCTCTTAAATCTAAAAAGTCATCATGAATATCTTCTTTAAAAATATATTTGATTTGTATTACTCTTTTTTTAGGATTTACTCGTGTAAAAAGTATCCTTTTTTTTGCTTTTTGAAGAAGCTCTTCATCGTTGATATTGTTTTCAATATTTTTTAAAATAGAGTTTATCTTTTTTGTAAAATCATGGTCATCTTCATGTGGAATTTCAATATTTAATTTTTTCTTACTCCTAAGTTCAATCGTATTAATCCCAAAGAAATGGATAGGTTTTTTTCGATTAGATTGAAAAATAAACTTGGACAATATTGGAGCTGATTTAATAATGAAATAGAAAATAAGCATTGCAGTTATAATAGAAAGAATTTTAGATATATTATTACTTCCTGTTAAAGAAATAAATAAATTTAAAATCCATGTCCATGAATCTTTATATAATCCTGACAATGCAATAATAATAGATAGTATTAATAAAAAATCTCTTTCATCATTATCTAAGACAACGGTTTCTCTATTATTTGAAATATTTCTAACATCATTTTTATCACTTGTTGAAAGCTCATTTCTTCGTATCTCTTCTAACTCTTCAAGTGATTGTCTATTTTGATAAACGGCTAAAATAGTCTCTAATGATTGAGCTGTATTATCAATATTATCTAATAAATTTTTCCATTTTAAATATTGATGTATAGAATTGATTCGTTCACCTTCTTCAACACGACCAACACTTGAATAATTTCCAACTTTTATATAATAAGCTTCTTGTAAAAAAGTATCAATGGTTTTTAAATTTGGTATTTTAGAAAAAATTGTCTCAATATATCGAGCAAGAGTATCTTCAGTCATCTCATTATTATATGTTAAATGATTTGTACTTGTGTCTTCTTCAGTAGTTGTAAGATTAATAATATTTCGTAAATCATCTCTTGCCTCTTTAATATGATTTATTATCTCTCCAATATAATTGATAGATGTTGAAATTTCTAAAAAGCCATTAATTGCTTTTTTTTCTATCTCGTCTTGTAAAAATAATTTATATAAAAATTTTACTTTCTCATCTGTAATATGCAATTTTGTATTTAAAATCCAATTTCTTACAATAATTTCATTTTCTCTAAATTTACTAAAACAATTGTTAAAAAAAGGTAAATTATAGACTCTTTGTTCTAACTCATAGTTATTTCTATGATCAACTATATAATTTACTTCATTTTCTGTTTTTATAGTAAAGTGTTCTCGTTTACTAAAATTGTTAAATCTATATACTCTAATAATTTTTTTAAAAAAGTCATCCCTTTTTTCCAAATTATCAGACTTTAATCTATTAATTGGGTCAGTTAAATCATACTCATATAAGAGTCCATCTTTTATAATATTTTTTTGATCATAAGTTAGAATATTAAACTCTTCATCATTTGAAAGTGATAAAAACATTTTTACAAACAGCTCTCTTAAATGTGTATCTATATTGTCATAAAAATTAGTTGAATGTATTTCGGTATTAATAAAGTAAAAACCATATTCATCAATAATAAAATTAAAAGTTAATCCTTTTAATAAAATTGATTTAATAGTATTACTATTTTTTTTTATAATATTTTTACTCTCTAGAATCTTAATTGATTCATCTGTAAAGGTAAAATCTAAAGAGATATAATTAATATAGTTTAATAGATTTTTTTTAAAACTTATAATAAAAGAATTATTTTGTATTTTTTCTACTTCTTTTATTACATTAAAGATATATTCACTTATTGTATCATTAATAGTAGATTCAAAAATATCAATTGTATCTTCATCACTACCAATTAAATGCTTTCGGATATATAATCTTTTTTTATTAGAATTCTCCCGAAGCTTAAAAATATTATCATGTTCATGCTCTGTTAAATTAATATTAAAATCTTTAACTCCTAAATCATAATATGATGCCAATTTAATAATTTTAGAGACTAGATTATTTTGATTATATTCATCTATCTCATTTATAAAATTTGACTTTCTTAATGGTAACCAAAATGAGAGTAGAATATCTTCTCTTAAATCTTTATTCATCTTTTAAAGCCTCATATTTTTTGTATTCAAAAAACAGTATTAAGACAATAAGAAAGAGAAAAAATAGGAAACTATAAACAATAGGTGTACTATCTCTAAGGTAGCCTTTCTCTCCTTTAATCTGTACAGGGCTTGTTTCTAAAATTGGAGAACTTCTATTGAATTCATTCGGTATAATTTTCGTTTTTAATACAAAAGTTCCAACATTATCATTAAATTTAATTAAAAACGTACCCATAACTATTGATAAAAGAATAAAAACTCCTATAAGATATTTACTCTTTTTTTTCATATCTTTTAAAGATTGTAATAAAAGAGTTAAATCATCTTTTTCACTTTGTAGTTTTTTATTTTCACGCTTAAGTTTTTCATTTTCGTCAGATAGCTTTTGATTCTCATTTCTTAAATTTATTTTTTCACACTCTTCCTGATTTGTCATATCCTCTCCCTATTTTCAATTTTACTGTTACAAATACCTTTTTTTAAAAGTGATTCTTATCTAATTCTTAATTATATTGACATTAATATTCCATTTTACTTATAATAGTTATGTATACTTATTATATAAAAGGAATTATTTTATGAAAAGATACTATACTTTTGGTTTTATTATTATTTACACAATTTGGTTATTATCCTTTCAAGGTGCAGATATCAGTAGTATTCATCCTTATTTAAAAATAATTATAACTTTTTTATCAATTCTATTTATCTCTATATTTAATTATACTTATTTTTGTAAAAATGATTTTATAGAAAAATATTTTAAAAAAAAGCTTAATCAATTAATGAAAGATAGCAATAAACAGAGCATAATAAATTGGAAGGATATTGTAGGAGAAATTGAAACAACTCACCATTCTTCTATTATTGCTAAAATAAAAGACCTTGATTCAGAAGATACGATTAAAATTCCTCAATATTATAAAGAATCCCCTAATGATAAAAGTATACCTACCTATGAACATAAATATGACTTCAATATAAGATTTTTACATAAAATAAGAGAATTTCTTATTTTATTTGAAATGATTAAAGAAAAATTTAATCATAAAGAAATGAAAACTGAAAAAACTGATGGATATAAAGAATCTATTGATAAAAAAATTCTACATTTAATTGATATACAATCAAAATTCAAACTTTACTTAAATGCCTACCATATAATTTATCTATCTATTCCAATTTTAATTACTCTAATTATATCTTCTTTAATATGGTTAACTCATAACAATAACAATTACTTTTATTTTTTTTTAGGAATAACTATTTTACTTTTTATTATCCCACTGATGCGTACTATTAATACTTTACTTCAATGGAAATTGTTATTTCTTAAAAAAAATATTATTATTAAAAGCTTTTACTTTATATTATTAGCAATAAGTTTTACAATAATTACAATTTACGCTATATCTCTTTTAAATTTATCATCTAATGAATTCAATAAAATTTTTCATTTTTTTGTATCATTAATATTTAGCAATGAATTTAATATAGAGTTAATATCACAACTATATTTTAATCCTCCTATAGATAATAAAACTATTGAAAATTATCTATTAGTCATTAAATTTATTACTTGGTTTACTATTATTGGAATATTTTATAATATCATAAATTCTTTTTTTAAAGAATATGACCAGTTTTATTATGAACAAAAAATAAAAAAATATCTTCTCCCCCCTGATTTATCAAAAATAATCTCTCTTTTTTTACTTACTGTTGTTTCTATTGGATACTTATATATGATGATTGTGAACCCTCCTAAGCTTATTAATAGCAAGGCTAAAACTTCTTGTAACTATAATAAAACTTTACTTAAAAATAATAATTCTAAAGAGTTTATTCTCAACTATTATATTTTAAAAGAAATAGATGAATCCAAAGAAACAAAAAAAGATATAGATAATCTAAAAGAAGATATGTCTTTAAGAAACTTTTTACCTTTTAGTATCTTTTTGGCTTTATTAGGTACATTATTGGCTATCTCAACAAGAGATATAATGGAAAACTATTTTACAGGGCTTTCCATGAAAATTAATTCTCCATATGAAGTAGGCGATAGAGTTAAAATTGCAGATTATGGTATGTTGGAAGTGAGAGAAATCGGAACAAGAAGTGATGATTTCTATGAAATAAATACAAATTCAATTATCTCAATACCTCATAAAAAACTTTCTCAAATAGATATTAAAAATTATACAAATCCAACATTAGATTATAGGGATGAAATTACTATATATATTAATGATAAAATAATAAAAGAAAGTAGTATTCCAAGAGATGCTGAAAAAATATTGTTAATGTCAGCATTTATTAATACTGGTGTTAAATTACCCAAAATAGAAAATATAGATAAATGTAAAGAGAACAAAGAATTAACTAAATATGCTTTATTTAAAATAAAATTTAGCTTAGATAAATATCTAGAATACTGTGAAAATAATCGTACAAATAGTTTTTGTATTAAAAACACTACTGATAACAAAAAGTTGAATAAGATAATTAAAAAAATATGGAAGAAGTTAGAAAAAAAAGAAAATTATGATAAAAATATGAAAAAAGACAAAAAGGATAAAACTTTATTTGAAAATTTATTTATAAAAGATTTAGTAAATTTAATTACACTTAATAATAATGATAAAGAGTTGCAATTATTAATTAAAAAGTCAATTATTGCCATAATATGTTCCGTAGTTGAATATCAAGAAATATTTGAAAAACTTCATATTCATTGTGATGAGAATGGCATACGAAGAAAATATAAAATTTTTGATAAAAAATATAAAACTGACTTAGATAATTTTAGTAAAATTTTAGTGAATATAAGCTTTTACTACTACATGTTGGCAAATAGGTTATGGGAACTAAAAGAGAAACAACATAGTTTAATTCAAAAAAGAAAAATAGATAAAGCCATGACTCAAATTTTAGATGTTCCTCGTGTTAGTTCCTCTCATGAATTTAGTGATGGTGTTCCTTATTGGAAAGTAAAACTCCTTGTAACATTAGAATTAAGTGAACAAAGCGATGAAACAATTCATCATATAAATATGTATATCCATATGCTTTGGGATGAATTTTTAGGAGATACAAAGAAATAACAAAAATTCTGATATACTCAAATAGTTAATAATCTATTTTTCTTACTTTTTTAACTATAATCACCCTCACTTTTCAAGACAGGATGTATGAGGGGAATTGCCTTTTTATTTGATAATTTTTTTATAAATTTTGACAGTTTTATCTCTAGAGTTACTCTCTACATAGAAGATAAAGCCATATCAATCTCATCTATCAACTCAGATATAGATTCAATTTCTTGGGAAAGAGATTCTTTTTGCTCAAATCTCTTTTCTAATATCTCAATCTTTTGATAGGCATCAGCGATATACTCGTCTGTATCCTTTTGGTTTTGGAAAAGATAGGTAACTATCTTTTGTCGTAAAATATCTATAGAGCTATTTATCGCAGAGTAGTTAGGGTAGAGTAACTCTTGATTACCCTTAGGGGTTTTTAAGAGAGCAATAAATATCGAACGATTCCACGGTAGAGCATGTTTAATTCGATATAGAGTGTGCGTAATGATAGCTTCCGTATCAAAATCAGGGTGATCATTTAATCCAACATCCATCTTAAAATAGTGATTAATCCGAAGAATAAGCTCTCTTTTTTGTTGCTCATCCTCCATCTTCGAACCCTCTTTTACAAAAGTTTGAATCTGATTAACCAAATAGCTTTGAGCCTGATTTGCAACCATCTGAATTGAAGAGTGATAGTGGTTTTTCAGTTGCCAAAAAACTAACTTTTGCCATAAAGAGATATAAGATATTTCTGACTCTAAATTCATATTGAGCATCATCACCATTTCTTTGACATACTTCTCTTGGGAGCTTTTCAACATCTTTTCTATCTCAGTATGAGTTATACCATTTAGGGAAGAGAGAGTAGATAGGCTGTTTGTAATTTTTTTTATATTTTTCTCTTGAATTTTAAGTTCATAAAGTTCATTTTTTATTTTTGCTCTCTTTTTGAGAAGCCTCTTCCTCTCTACACCCAAAGCCTCTTTGCTCTGATTTCTAAGCTCCATAAACAACGCTACATAATCATCAAAAAGCTGGTCTTTCGCAATTACAATTTTCTCCCAAAATGACTCTTCAAAATAATCAAAACGACTCTCCTTGAGCTTCTCTTGATTTTGTGTCATTTTTGCAACAAGAGCTTTTTTGGCAGAGAGATGATAGGTAACAATAGGTTCTTCTTTATCTTTTTGAAGCGTACTAAGCGTTGAAGTAACACTCCCTATAACTGATTGAATCTCATCCTCTATCTCATTCTGAGATTTGAGCAGTAAATCATCTTCACTAAAGATAGTATCATATTTATTTAGCACAATAAAGCGTTTGTTTGGATTTATTTTATGAAGTATGGTTTTGATAAAAAGCCGTTCACTCTCTTTAATACCCTGAGAGATATCCAAAAGCAATATGGTCGCATCCGATTGAACAATCGCTTTTTTGATAATATTTAACATAGATTTTTCATTAATAGTAGCAAACCCAGGAGTATCATAAAGCTCAATACCCTTTTTTAAATGTATGTTAGGGAGAGTGATAACTGAGAATTTATCTTTTGAAACTTGCTGTTGTCGAATCTTTTCCAGAGCATTCTTATTCTCTTTATGTATCTCCTCTTTAAGCTCATCAATAGAAGGCTGTATCTTTCCATTGATTGAAAACTCTTTGCCATATTTTATCTGAAAAATCTTGGCAGTCGTCTCCCCAAGACATGACTCTAATATAGGTTCACCAAAAATCAAAGCATTCAAAAAAGTACTCTTACCACTACTCACCTCTGATACAATAGAGATATTGATAGTATCCCGACTTAATTTATCAACCAAGCCTTCTAATTCAAGCCTCATTTCATCAATATCCCAATCAAGATGTGAAGAGGAGCTAACTCCATTTAGATAGCCCAAAAACTGCTTAACATCTTCTCTCTTCTTCTCTCTCTTCTGTGCAAGACTTTCAATTTGTCTAATTCCCATTCTAATAAGTTCTCCTCGTTATAAACTGAGTTCGATACCTTATCAAAAAATATAGAAAAAGATTAATAAAAATCTATATTATCACCACTTTTTTATCTCATTACGAATTTTTTTAACATTTTTACTCTCTACAGCCATAATATAGGCTTTACAATGAGCCTAAATATAATCTCATATTCTCTTAGAGTTTATGAAACACTAAAACCCTTAACTTTTTTAGCTATAATCACCCTCACTTTTCAAGAAAGGAAATAGCACCTCAACTTTTGCTATAAATTTAATGAACAAACTACAAATAGACATAGGAAGTACCTACTTCAAAACCAATGCCAATGGTGAGATAAACCAGCACTTTAGAGACTTTGAAATCAGTATCTATGATGACTTACAGAACAAATGTTCTGAACTACTAGCCAACTATAAAAAAGATGAAGTTTCTATTTGTAGTTCTGCTAACGGTGGACTGAGTACGCTTATTATTGGGGTCACCTCCCTCTTTTCGTTAAAATATGCAACCAATATTGCGTTTAACTCTGGAATAAATATTATAGATACCATTCTCTACTCTAAAATAGAAGAGGCAACCACACCGACCGATACCATAGATGTGGTAATCGTTGTTGGGGGGATTGATGGCGTAAAAGCCAAATTTGATGAAAAGCTTATAAACTATCTAAAAAATGTTAACTATCAGAACATTGTCTATGTGGGAAATAGTGAAAATCATGATTTTTTAAATAAAAACTTAGAAGATTTGATTGTTCTCAAAAACATTATAGGGGACAAGTTACAGGTAGAGGAAGATGAGTTAAAAGAGTATCTTACTAACTTATACCAAGCAGATATTACAGGGAAAGAGGATATAAAAAAACTTTATGAAATCACCTCAAATCAGATTTATTCTACCCCATACATTGTTAACAATGCCCTACCAAAACTAAAAACCCTTTTTGATGTGGCTGACCCCTTTTTGGTCATAGATGTAGGTGGAGCAACCACCGATATTCATTATAGTACCGACTTAGTAGACAACAAAAATATTATGACCTCATCAGGCTATGACCGATTGGTCTTTAAAAAACTTGGGGTCTTTAAGTCACGTGAAAGTTTGGTTTTTGGAGCAAAAAATAATGAGTTTGTTTATGAACTACTGGACTACCTAGATGTCAATGAACATATTTTAGATGAACACAGCGACGAAGCAACCGTGGTTCTGATGCAATTGGCTATCTTTTTGGTGCTTTACCAAGTTTCAAAAAGCCACCATGACTATGTAACGTTAAAATTAGAGATTTTAAACTCTATTGTCCTAACAGGTGGAATTTCAAAAGTACTGAGTGATGAAGATATAAACAAAATCATCACGTTCTTTTATAAAAAAATACTAAACTATACCGAAACTCCCAATGTTATAACCGACAGAAATTATGAAATTTGGACTTTAGGAATCAAGGAGATAGACAATGCCAAATAGTATTAGAAAATTATTAGAACTAGCCCATAAAAAAACTCCCAATAAAATTGCTCTCATAGAAAAAGAGAAAAGCTTAACGTATGATGAACTCTTTACCAAAGTCAATCAGTTAGCCAACTACTTTAACCAACTCAATCTTGAAGAGGGTGCAAGGGTTGGGATATACTCCAACAAAAGTTCTGAACAGGTGATTGCACTACTTGCCCTACTCTCTACCCCTTATATTATTGTCCCAATTACACGATTTTTAAAACCTGAACAGGTCAAAAATATTATTGACGATGCAGGGATAGAGTGTATTATTAGCGACAAAACTAAGATAAAAAACATTGAAGAGATAGACTACAAAGGTCAAATTATAACCTTTGAACCCCTTAAAGATGAACTTGTTTCACTCAAAGAGATTTATAAATGTTTTAATCCAAAAGCCACCATAGAAATCGACGCTTCTAAATCTGCCATTATCACCTATAGCTTTGGTTCAGATGGTTCTCAAAAGGGAATTGTGATAAGTCACCAAAACCTTGTAGATGGAGCTAGAATTGTTTCTAACTATTTGGAGTTAAAAGAAGATGACATCGTCTCTGGACTTCTTTCGTTTAACTTAGATTACGGACTCAATCAAATTTTCTCTACCCTACAAGTGGGAGCAACTTTAGCACTACATAAGTTTATATTGCCAAGTGATTTCTTTGCTCACCTTCTTAAAGACAAAGTAACCGTACTCGCCCTTATGCCTGTACATATCTCAAAGATGCTTGATGAAGATTCTCACCGATTACCTGTCTCTAGTCAACTTGACCATGTACGGGTTATCACCTCATCAGGGGGGAATATTACCCCTAAAATGGTTAAACAAGTAGACGACTACTTTAAACCTGCCAAATTCTATTCGATGCATGGACTCACAGAAGCGTTGCGTTCAACCTACCTTGACCCAAGCCAAATACACATACGCCCTACCTCCATAGGAAAAGCAATTCCTGAAGTTGAAATTTACATCATTAATGAAGAGGGAAAAGCATGTGAAGCCAATGAAGTGGGTGAGCTTATCCATCGAGGATGTTGTATCTATCAAGGCTACTGGAACAGTGAAGAGTCTACCAAAGAGCGATTTAAAAACATTACTATTTTAGAAAAAGTGATTGAGATTGAAAACCCTAATGAAACAGTAATTGCCACAGGTGATTTTGTCTATAGAGATGAAGAGGGATACATCTATTTTGTAGACCGAAAAGATGACATGATAAAAACAGCTGGTTATAGAGTTAGCCCCAAAGAGATAGAGCAAGTGGTTTATGCAAACTTTGAGAGCATCAAACAATGTGCTGTCTTTGGAATTCCTAATGCTGAAATAGAGGAGGAGATTGTACTGGTCTATACAGCAAAAAGTAAAATACCTCTAAACGAGATAACCTTTGAGCTTAAAAAGCATTTGGCTACCTACATGATGCCAACGGTGATAGAACATAGAGAAGAGCTTCCATTGAAAGCCTCTCATCATGAGGTGGTGGATAAAAATGTGTTGAAGGGTGAATTTTTGTAACCGTAGGGGCGACCTCCGTGTCTGCCCTTTGTTCAAAATATCAATATATTTGAATATCAAAATAATTATTTTTAATATTATTTCAGAGGAATAATTATGGTTTTATGCCAATAAAGGGCAGACACGGAGGTCGCCCCTACGTGTACCCAATCGGGTCTTGCCTTCCTGCTTGTTTAAACCCATTCAAACGTAATCTACAGCTATCACAAAGACCACAGGCTTTCTCTTCATTTTTATAACATGACCATGTATCTTCTAAAGGTACACCTAACTCTATAGATTTAGCAACAATTTCTGATTTTTGCATGTGTACCAGTGGCATTTTAATTTCTAATTTGGTCTCATCTTTTGTTCCTAAGTTTATCGACTCTTCCATGGACTTTATGTAAGTATCACGACAATCAGGATAACCAGAGCTATCCTCTTCTACCACACCTATAAAAAGTGCCTCTGCTCCATGTTTTTCAGCCAATGCTGTGGCAACAGAGATAAAAATACCATTTCTAAAAGGTACATAGGTGATGGGAACACCTGACTCTACTCCTCCTGTAGGAACTTCTAATGAACTGTCTATTAAAGCAGAAGCTCCTATCTGTTTAAAAAAGTCTAAGTCTATCTCGTAGCTCTCTATACAGTCTAACTTTTTAGAAATTTTTCTAAATGACGCTAACTCTTTTTTTTCGGTTCTTTGTCCATAGTTAAAATGTAGAGCGATTAATTCATAACCCTCTTCTTTTGCAATTTTTGCACCCAAAGCACTGTCCATTCCACCCGATATAATACATACTGCTTTTTTAGAATTTGACATTGACCACCTCACTATATTGAATTTTAATTCTTATCATCTAATAACTACCTTTTTAAACGCATTTTACCTCTTTTTAGATAAACTTTTCATATGCTAAATATTGATAATGATACAGACTTTTCTATAAGTACAAAAATTTTAGAAGATATTGTAAAAATACATACAAGTAGAGAAATTGACTTAATTGTATGCTACAATGTCACAATTCAAAAATACAACAAAGAATATAGAGGAAAAGACCAAGCTACAGATGTCCTTAGCTTTCCCATTGAAAATGATATTATCATAGATAATGATATTATCCCTTTGGGTTCAATTATAATCTCTATAGATTTTGTACATGATAAAGCCAGAGAGTTTAATCATAGTAGTACCGATGAATTTACTCTCCTTTTCATTCATGGTCTACTTCACCTTTTAGGTTATGACCATGAAGAAGACAATGGAGAGATGAGAGAGATGGAAGAATCAATTATTCGAGAAATGAATCTTCCCAAAAGTTTAATAGTAAGAACAGAAGGGTTTTAATGGATTTTGTTATATTTATTATAGCGATGGCTGGATTAATTTTTGGTGCTGATTTTATTCTTCAGCAAAGTGAACGTATCGCTTTACGTTTTAACATTTCTGAATTTGTTATTGGTTCAACACTTATAGCTTTAGGAACTTCTTTACCTGAAATGGCCGCGAGTGTTGCTGCAAGTATCAATGGAAAACCTGAGATAGCTATTGCCAATGCTGTAGGGAGTAATATTATGAATATTACTTTAGTTTTAGCACTCATTTTTATTATCTCCAAACCATTTAAATCCAATAGAGACTTTTTTGCAAAAGATAGTATTTGGGCATTAATGCCTATTTTAGTCTTTATTCTTATGAGTATTGATGGCGTTATTGGAACATTTGATGCTGTTTTACTTATTACTCTTATGTTTGCTTATCTACTCTTTTTATTTGATGATGCTAAAGATGAAATTTTAAAAGAAGTTGATAAAAAATCAAAAAATAACTTCTCATGGTTAAAAAGTATATTGGTACTTGTTTTTGGTTTTTTCATGGTTGTTATAGGTGCACATTTTGCTGTTGACTCTGCTTCAAATATCGCACATTCATTTGGTATAAGTGAATGGGTTATAGGGGCTGTTTTAATCAGTTTTGGAACATCTCTACCCGAACTTGTTGTTTCTATCTCTGCTGCTTTAAAAGGAAAAGTAGAGATGGCAATTGGAAATATTATTGGTTCTAACCTTGCAAATACCACCATTGTTATAGGTACATCAGCACTTGCTGGTTCAAAGCCTTTAACCATATCTTTAGAGGCTTATCACTTTGATATTGCACTGATGACTGCTGTAACCATTATGCTTATCTATATAACAGCCAACAAACTTTATAGTAGACCTGCTGGGATTAGCCTTTTAATCTTTTTAGCTCTCTTCTTACAACACACTCTCATGACCATGAAAGTTCCTGTATAGTAAAAGAGTGTTATGTTCTTAGAAAACTAGGAAACGATGGCTTTAGAGCCTCGTCTTATTCAGGGCTAAAGCCTCTGATTCCAAAAATTTTTGTAAGATATTCAATGAATAAGTGGAGAAAGAAGTATGAATATATTCATACTTCTTTAAGGAGGAGATGTTCTAAACTTTTGGACCAGCTGTTGAGTAATCAAACTCTGAACCATTATCATCATAACGCTCAAAGTTTTTAATAAACTCACCTGCTAGATGTTCAATAGTTTCATGAAATTTATCTTCATCTGCCCATGTAGCTTTAGGATCTAAGATAGCATTATCATGAATCCCCTCCAACTTCTTAGGGAAATGAAGATCAAACACAGGAAGTATTCCGAACTCTGCATCAAGAATAGAACCATTTAAAATACCATTAATACAAGCTCTTGTATCTTTAATGCTCATCCTTTTCCCTTCTCCATTAAGACCTGTGTTGACTAAGTATACATTTACATTATGCTCATCAATCTTGTCTCCAAGAAGTTTGGCATAGGCTGTTGGGTGTAGAGGTAAGAATGCCTCTCCAAAACATGCAGAGAATGCCGTTACAGGCTCAGTAATACCACGCTCTGTCCCTGCAACTTTTGCTGTATATCCACTTAAGAAATAGTACATCGCTTGTTCTTTATCAAGCTTAGATACAGGAGGTAAAACACCAAAAGCATCATAACTTAAAAAGATAATATTTTTTGGATGACCTGCTTGTAAATTCTCTTTATGGTTTATAATATGCTCAATAGGATAAGAAACTCTCGTGTTTTCTGTTTTTGAGACATCATCATAGTCAACATTCCCAACTTCATCATGAACAACGTTTTCTAAAAGAGCATCTTTTCTAATTGCTCCAAAAATTTCTGGCTCTGACTTCTCATCAAGGTTAATTACTTTTGCATAACATCCCCCTTCAAAGTTAAAGACACCATTGTCATCCCAACCATGCTCATCATCACCGATTAAGGCTCTGTGTGGATCTGTAGAAAGTGTTGTTTTTCCTGTACCTGAAAGACCAAAGAACAATGCAACATCACCCTCTTCTCCAACATTTGCAGAACAGTGCATAGAGAGTTTACCCTCCAATGGTAACCAGTAGTTCATCATTGAAAAAATCCCTTTTTTCATCTCTCCACCATACCATGTACCACCAATGATAGAGATATTCTCTTCAACATTAAAACATACATATACATCAGAATTTAAATCCATTGCTTTGTAATCTTCATTGACTGTTTTACAAGCATTATAAACCACAAAGTCTGGTTCAAAAGTCTCTAACTCTTCTTCTGTAGGACGGATAAACATATTTTTAACAAAGTGAGCTTGCCATGCAACCTGAGAGATAAATCGAATAGAGCGTTTACTGTCAGCACTAGATCCTGCATAAACATCCATAATATAAATATCAGAGTTAGATAACTGTTTTTTAGTTAAATCAAAAAGCGTTTCAAACTTATCTTTATCAATTTTTTTATTGATTTTTCCCCAAGAAATATGTTCATTTGAGGGTGCTTGATCGACAAAGTACTTATCTTTTGGACTCCGACCTGTAAAGATACCAGTATCACACATCGCTGTACCAGTTGATGAAATTTTACATTCATTCTTATTTACTTCGTGTGCTTGAAGTTCATCGTAGCTTAAGTTGTAGTAAACATTAGCAATGTTATCAAGTCCTAGTTTATCGAGACCATTTGGCGTACGGGTGCTCATTTTCTGTACCTTTTAGTTTTAATATGTTATATTTTGCTAATTTGGGAAGATTAAGACGACATAATCAGCTTATAGCAAATAAAAGGAGAAGAGCTTTATTCGTCTCATTTTATTTACCATATGAAGAATTAATCCAGATTACTATTCAATAAGTACAACCTCATAAGATTATACTATTGAATAGATATTAAATAACTTACTTAAAGTAGTTATTTAAAACAATGTTACTTTTGGTGTAACATTATTTAAAGATAGAGAGTAAAACACCCGCTGCAACAGCTGAACCAATAACACCTGCAACATTTGGTCCCATCGCATGCATTAAAAGAATATTCCCTGGTTTCTCTTCTGAACCAACCTTAGATACAACCCGAGCTGACATAGGAACAGCAGAAACCCCTGCTGCACCAATCAGTGGATTGATAGGCTCTTTAGAGAACTTATTCATCAGTTTAGCCATAAGAACACCCATTGCTGTACCAGCAGAGAATGCTAAAAGACCAATAACCATAATTCCCATTGTTTCTAAAACCAAGAACTTATCAGCTGCTAATTTTGAACCAACACCAAGCCCTAAGAAAATAGTAATAACGTTAATTAAAGAGTTTTGCATGGTATCAGATAATCTATCTACAACACCTGACTCTTTTGCAAAGTTACCAAATGCAAATGCACCAATTAATGGAGATGATTCAGGTAAAAGTAATAGTGTCAACATAAGTACAACAATAGGGAAAATTAATTTCTCTAATCTGTGAACTTGTCTGGTTGTTTTCATTACAATTACACGCTCCTCTTTTGTTGTTAAGGCTCTCATTATTGGAGGTTGGATAACAGGTACTAGTGCCATGTACGAGTAAGCAGCAACAGCAATAACACCCAACATCTCAGGAGCAAGTCTATTGGCAATAAAAATTGAGGTTGGACCATCAGCCCCACCAATAATTGAAACAGCTGATGCAGTTTGTAAATCAAATCCAATCAAAACTGCTCCAACCAATGAACCAAAGATACCAAACTGAGCTGCTCCACCCAACATTGCTGTTTTAGGATTAGCTAAGAGTGGTGCAAAATCGGTCATGGCACCAACACCCATAAAAATAAGTAGAGGGAAAAACTCATTGGCAATACCCATATTATAGATAATACCAAGCATACCATGCTCACCACCCATCCCTGCAAGAGGAATATTGGCAAGTAATCCACCAAAGGCAATAGGAATCAATAGAAGAGGTTCAAAGTTCTTAGCAATCGCTAAATAAAAGAGAATGAAAACGATTATAATCATAATAATACGCCCTAAAGAAGACTCAAACCAAGTCATCTCTCTCTCAAACTTATGACCTCTAGGGTCAGAGGTTGTCTCTCCATCATTAACATCTATAATAGCACTAATACCTGTAGTTGACCACCAACTACCTGCTAATTCAGCAATACTTTTAGGTGTATATACATGCTCTGTTGTCTCCTGCTTTGCAGGAGCTGATGCTTCATGTTCTGATGCTTGAACCACAGAGGTTAAAGCAAAAAGAGCAAAAAACAGTGAGATTATTAATTGTTTTAATTTCATGGATTACTCCATAGTTGCAAGAAGCTGTCCATCGACTACAGCGTCATTTGTGTTAACTTCAATAGATTTAATCACACCTGCTTTTTCAGCAACAATATCAATTTCCATCTTCATCGCTTCAAGAATCATAATCTGTTCACCTTCGTTAACAGCGTCTCCTGCTACTTTTAAGATTTTCCAAACATTACCTGGTGTTTGAGAATTAATCTCAATAGAACCTTTTCCACCTACTACTGCTGGTGTAGCTGCTGGAGCTGCTACTGGAGCTGATGTTGGTGCAACTGTAATCTCTGCATCACCCTCTGCAACTTGAACACTATAACTCTTACCATCTACTACTACTGTATAACTTCCACTCATCTCTTCTTCTCCACAATTTTGATTATTTTTACCTTTTCTGATCATTAAAGGAGCGTTACCCTTTAAGAAATCAATACCTTTTTGATCACATGATGCTGCAATGAATATATTTTCTTCTGTTGTTGGAAGCTCTTCATCTTCAAGCACTTTTTTCCAATAAGCAATAGACTTTGTTACTTCTCTATCTGCATGATCTAAAGGATTTTCAGTTGTTGGTTCTAGTTTTAACTTTTCAGCTGCCAATTTCACAATTTCTGCATCTGGCTCAACTGGTGTTTTACCAAAGTAACCAAGAACCATACGTCCATAACCAGGTGCAATTTGCTTCCAGTCACCAAACATAACGTTTGCATAAGCTTGTTGCCAATAAAATTGAGAAACAGGTGTTACAGAAGTACCATAACCACCACGCTCAACAACCTCTTTCATCGCTAAAATTACTTCATCAAATTTATCTAAAGTATCAGCATCTCTCATCATTTGAGTGTTTGCTGTCAAAGCACCACCTGGCATTGGAGAGAATGGAATAAGAGGAGAAACCTGAGTTGCTTCTGGTGGAATCATATATTCAGCCAAACACTCTTGAAGTCTCTCTTCATATTTAAGAATTTTAGTTAATTCCAAATCACCAAGATTGTAATTTGTACCCTTGGTAGCATGAAGCATGGTTAATATATCTGGTTGAGATGTACCACCAGAAACTGGTGATGCTGCCATATCAATACCATTTGCACCTGCTTCAAGAGCTGCTAGGTAAGAAGCGACTGAAACACCTGCTGTCTCATGCGTATGAAGTCTTAAATGAACCTCTTCACCCAAAAGTTTTCTAGCCATAGCAATGGTGTCATAAACCTTACGAGGGTTTGCTGTTCCTGATGCATCTTTGAAACATAAAGAATCAAACTCAATTCCAGCATCCAACATGTTACGTAGAGTTTTTTCATAAAAACCTACATCATGAGCACCTTTACATCCTGGAGGTAAATCCATCATTGTAATAACAGCTTCATGGTTAAGACCATGACGCTTAATACACTCAGCAGAATAAGCCAAGTTGTTTACATCATTCAACGCATCAAAGTTTCTAATGGTGGTTGTCCCATGTTTTTTAAACATTTTTGCATGTAAATCAATAAGCTCTCTACTACCTGTGTCAAGCATTACTGTGTTGATACCACGAGAAAGAGTTTGTAAGTTCGCTTCTGGACCTACAATCTCTCTAAACTTATCCATCATATCAAAAGCATTCTCTTGTAAATAGAAGAAAAGACTTTGAAATCTAGCTCCACCACCAAATTCAAAGTGATTTATTCCTGCGTTCTTAGCAGCTTCTACTGCTGGGAAAAAGTCATCCATGAGAACACGACCACCAAAGACAGATTGAAATCCATCTCTAAATGTTGTGTCCATCACATCAATATATTTTTTTGCCATCTTATACCTTCATATTATGATTTTTTGTTACGAAATTCTGTTACAGCAGCGATAATCGCAGCAACTCTACGATTTTCATCTTCTACTGTATTTCCTGCTAGAGGTGCAGGTATCTTGGGAGTATTTTCAGGAAAATACTTTGCAATAATTGCAGCTTGAAGTTCAACGACTTTTACTAGAATAAAGAGGAATAGAAAAACTACTCCCATTCCAAGTACCATAAACTTCAATGCTTCTACTACATAATTCACTTCAGCCATAAAAAAACCTTCTGTACTTAATTTATGCAATAGTTTAACGATTTATACTTGAAAAAACTTAATTTATCGTCTCTTTCGTTTACGATTATTTTGTCGTGCTACTTTTTGTTCATCTTGATACTCATCAAGCATTGATTTTACAGTATTTTGGTCAAAACCTATCTGTATAGAAGAGGTTTTTTTATGTTCTAACAGCACAGAAACCACACGTTCTACAAACTCATGATAATCCATATCTTCCATACTATCTATAAAATTTAATGCTTCTTCTTTGATTTCTACTTCTCGTATTGATGTTTCTACAGCTGAAAAATCAGTTGTTTGAGCCTTAGATTCAGCTGTTCCCTCTATAGAGATGGTTGCCAATTTCATGTTTGCACCCACCTCTTTTTGAATACGCTGTAATTCTCTAAATTCTTCGGTTGAAACTAAAGTGATGGCTTTACCACTTTTACCTGCACGTCCTGTTCTACCAATTCTATGTACATAAGATTGTGGATCAAAAGGGATATGATAGTTAAAAACATGTGTCACATCTTTAACATCTAATCCTCTTGATGCCACATCTGTGGCTACCATAATTTTACTCTCCCCACGACGATACCCCTTAACAATCGATTCTCTATCTATCTGTTCCAAATCACCATGAAGCCCTGCTGCATTAAAGCCCATGGCTTGAAGATGTTCCGTTAATCTATCTACTTCTCGTTTCATTCGACAAAAGATAATACATTTATTGGTCTCTTCTGTCTCTAAAAGCTTAACAATCGCCAAGTCTCGTTGAGATTCATCTATAACATAATAAGATTGTTCTATTACATTATTAGTGGTACTATCATTTTCACCAACCACAGAGATAAATTCAGGTGTTGTTAAAATTTCATTTGCCAACTCTTTAATGGGTTCAGGTATGGTTGCTGAGAAAAGTAGCGTCTGTCTGTTTTGAGGGATATATTCAAAAATCTCTTTTATCTCTTCTAAAAAACCCATATCAAGCATCTCATCAGCTTCATCTAAAACTACTATTTCGGGATTAAAAGAGTCAATTTTCCCTTTTTTATAAAGATCTTTCAATCGTCCAGGGGTGGCAACAACCACTTGAACACCTTTATTTATCAGTGCAATTTGTCGTCCATAACCCACACCACCATAAACTGTAATGGTTCGTATGCCACAAAAACGTCCAAGATGATACAATTCATCACTTACTTGTGTTGCCAATTCACGTGTTGGAGTAATAACCAATGCACGTTCAATATCACCCTTGGCTATTTTATCCATTAACGGAAGACCAAAGGCTGCTGTTTTACCTGTTCCTGTGTGGGCTTGACCCACTAAATCATTACCCTTTTTAATAATGGGAATCACCATCTCTTGGATAGGGCTAGGCTCTCTAAAACCTGCTATTTTAACCCCTTTTAAGAGGTCTTTATGAAACTTAAATTCATTAAATGTCAAATCATTTACCTTGCAAAATAATAAGGTAACCACAAGGGATTACCCCTACAAAACATACCAAATGGTATATTTTATATCACCATCAACAAAATAATTCCGAAGATTATTCTGTAAATACCAAATGCAACAAATGTAAAACGTTGCAAAAAAACAATTAAAAGCTTTATGGTTGCATATGCGACTAAAAACGCTACCACAAAACCGACCACAAATGCAGTCAAATCAGCACCAACAAACTCTTGATAGTGCTTTAACAAATCATAGGCACTTACAGCCATCATCACAGGAATTGCCAATAAAAAAGAGAACTCGGTAGATGCTTTACGACTCACCCCTGAAAGCATTCCTGCTATAATGGTTGAACCAGCCCTACTGGTTCCAGGAACCAATGAAAATATCTGTCCAAAGCCAATGGTCATCGCTTGTATCCATGTAATATCATCAACTTCTAATGACTCTTTTTCTTCATCTTTATGGAAGTATTCAACGATGATAAAAATAATACCACCGATAATAAACATCCATGCAACGGTAGAGGAAACAAAAATCTCTTTTACCCAATCTTTTAAAAGAAAACCCACTATCGCCAAAGGTAAAAAGGCTGAAAGTATCTTTTGCCAAAGAGCAATCTCTTTTATATTTATTTTTTCTTTATATAACAACATCACAGCTAAAATGGCTGCAAATTGTATAATAACCATGTACGCATCTGTTACAGCACTTTTTTGTATCCCTAAAAACTCACTTGCTACAATCATATGACCTGTTGATGAGATGGGTAAAAACTCTGTAAATCCTTCTATTATTCCTATTATAATGGCTTGTAAAATGTCCATGAACCTAAATCCTATATTAATTTATTTTAAAATCTCTTGTTATTCTCTAAAAATTATAATTTTTTATTATATATGTTCTATATCTAAACGATTTAATTAATTATTTTTAAAATTTCTCTCAAATCTTTAACATCAACACAATGTGTTGCTGCTTCTCGTAAAATAGATTTTCCACAAAAGGCTACCCTTATATCAGCATGGGCAAACATACTTAAATCATTTGCTCCATCGCCTACAACCAAAGTATTCTCTCTGCTTATATTCAAAAGATTTTGTAAACGTGTAATCATATCACCTTTTGCTTCCGAATACATCATCTCTCCACCCACAGCCCCTGTTAGTATCCCATTTTCAGCATGTAAAAAGTTAGAGAAGTCTGCATCTATCCCTAACTTTTTACATGCTGGTTTAGTTGCATCGCGAAAACCACCAGAAAAACAAATTACCGTATAACCAGCCTCTTTTAACCCAGCTACTACTTCGGTTGCACCATTCATCATCGGTAATTTTTTACATATCTCTTCCACTTTAGCGTATGGTAAACCTTTAAGCAATGCCACACGTTCAACCAATGAGGTATAAAAATCTAACTCCCCTGCCATCGCCCGTTCTGTAATAGCAACCACCTCCTCTTTAAATCCAAGCTCCTCAGCAAAAAAATCAATGGTTTCACCATCCATGAGCGTTGAATCAAAATCAAATACAGCTAATTTCATTTTTATCCTTATATTTTGTAATTTTTCGATAGAATTATATCTTATTAAGATAAGAGGACTTAAAATAGAATATGTTTGATAACTTTTGTAAAAAACTCCACAGCAATGAACCTTTTATTACGGTTGAAATAACCCCACCACACGGTGCATCAATTAAACCTACGATTGAACAGATAAAAAAACTTAATCTCCATGAAAAAGTTTCTGGATTTTCAGTAACAGATAATCCTTTGGCAAAACTAAAAATGTCAGGTGTTTTATCAGCGATACAGGTCCAACAAGCTTTTGGAAAACCTGTTATCGCAACCATGAGCATGAGAGATAAAAATAAACTCTCTCTTCAGTCAACACTACTGGGTGCTAACGATTTTGATTTACGTTGTATATTGGCACTGACAGGTGACCCAGCCAAACTTTCTGACCAACCAGAAGTTAAAGGTGTTTTAGAACGGGACTCAACGCTGTTACTGAGTATTATTTATAAACTAAATAATGGTTTTTCTTACTCCAACAAAGAGTTAAACCCAAAACCAAAACCGATTTACCCTTTTGCTGTTGCCAATGCCTATGCGAAAGATATGCGACGGATACAGAAAAAAATGATTAAAAAGTTAAATTATGGTGCGAGAGCCATCATCACCCAACCTGTTTATGACTTAGATAATGCCAAAGAGCTAATAGAACTTTTTGAAGAAGCAAAAACTTTAAGTGTTCGAGACACAGCCAAAGATGCTGAGTTAGTTTTAGGACAATTCCCAGTTGTTAGAGCAAGAACAGCTAACTTTATTGCAGACAAAGTACCTGGAATTACTGTGCCAAAACAGATTATAGATGAGATGAACTTAGCTGCTATGGATGGGTTAGATAAAGAGCAAGAGATAGGTTTTAACATTTCAAAAGGGATATTTGATGAAATTTTAAAACTTCACCCTAAAATGCACCTAATGACACACAACCGTTTTGATTTATGTTCTGAACTTATTGGGGACAATTAGTCCACAACATTCAACTATAATAGAGAAACAAAAAATATGAAAATACAATTATTTGTAACTTTCAAGATACAATAAAATTCACATAAAGGCTTAAAAATGAATGATGCACAAACACACTCTTATGGGCAAGAGTATATACCAAGAGACCTTCCAACAGAAAACATACCATCCGATGGTGTTGCTTTCCCTTTTCTTGAAATGGGAACAAGTTTTGTGATTGGTTTAGCAATAGGATATGTAGTAAAAAAAAGTTTTAAAATTCTTCTTTTTGTATTGGGTGCTGGACTTATCTTCTTATACTTCAGTGGAGCAGATATCACTGGGCAAGATTTAGAAAATAAAGTTTCTGATGGAGTAAGTATGTTCCAATCTTTTACAGGAAAATTGAAAGCTTGGCTATCTGAACTAGAATTAAGTAGTAAAGCTGGTGCTATAGCTGGATTTTTTACAGGTATTAAATTTGGCTAATCAAGAACAATGAAACTTCTTGTATCTGCCTTAGAACCCTCCTCTAACCTTCACTTAAAAGAGGTTCTAAAACACACCGATAACCTTGAACTTCTAGGGATTTTTGACCAATCTCTAGGAGAACCTCTCTACGACATCTCTGAAATGGCGATTATGGGCGTTGTCGATGCCATTAAAAAACTGCGTTGGTTCTTCAAAGTAGCCAATGAGATGGTCGAATTGGCAAAAGATGCTGATAAAATCTTACTTATGGATTCTTCAGGGTTTAACCTACCCCTTGCAAAAAAACTAAAAATTGCTTACCCTGACAAAGAGATTATCTACTATATTTTACCTCAAATCTGGGCAAGTCGTCCCAAACGTGCTAAAAAACTTGAACGTTACTGTGACAAACTTTTAGGTATTTTGCCCTTTGAAGTGGACTACTATAATTCAAAAGCACAATACATTGGTCATCCTCTTTTGGATGAAATACCCCCTTTAAAAACGGAAAAAGACAATGACACCATCGCCTTTATGCCAGGGAGTAGAAAAAGTGAAATCTCTAAACTCCTCCCTATTTTTAAAGAGGTACGGAAAGAACTTTCAGAAAAAAAAGCTTTGCTTATTATCCCCAAAAGCTTTTCAGATGAGAAGATAAAAAATCTCTATGGTGATATTTCAGAGTTTGAAATAGAAAAAGATACCCATTTGGCTTTAGCCAAGTCAGAGTTTGCCTTTATCTGTTCAGGTACAGCAACACTAGAATCTGCTCTAATAGGGACACCCTTTACCCTCACCTATATTGCAAAAAAGATAGACTTTTTTATAGGGACAAAACTGTTAGGTATCACTCAAGTTGGTTTGGCAAATATTATCTTGACCCATTACAACAATACAACGTTACATAATGAACTTTTACAAGAAAATGTCACGGTTGAAAATTTATTAAAAGAGTACCAAATCATAGAAAAAACTATTTTCAATAGAAAAGCAAAAGAGTTAAGAAAATACTTAGCCCATGGGAGCAGTCAAAAAGTGGCAAAAATAATAGTGGAAAAGAATTAAATTCTTTAAATAAAGCCATATTTAAAAATTATATTTAAATCATTATTTAATTGTTATTAGAATTCATATATAATCTCATCAAATAAAAAACATTAAAGGTTTCTATATGAACAAGTTTCTCTTCTCTTCGTTATTAATTCTAGGAGTTACGTTTTCTGCTCAAGCTGAAGATTGGACTTTTTTTTCAGAAAAAAGTGATAGCAATCCAAACTATGGTGTGGCTTTTATTGCAGGTAGTGCTGATTTAGATAAACATGACAGCAGTGGTGATTTATTTGGGGTAGAGGTTTCTCTTGTTGCTCCCTATTGTCAAGCATCTGAACACACCATTCGCCAACAAGTTTCTTTAAGCAGATTTCATAAAGGTGAGGTTGATATGTATACACTCGAAGCAAATCCCCACTATCTTTATCAACTAGAATCAAATACTTACTTTGGAATTGGTCCAAGTCTTGGTTTTTCTGTACTAGATGGTACTAAGGATGATGTAGCTCTAATGCTTGGGGTAGGAGCAAGTATCCGTAAAGATATGACCGATGAACTTTTTTTAGGTGCAGAACTTAGAAATGTATGGGCAACAGAACGTGATGTTGATAATGTTCGGGTTATCATTAAAGTAGGATATTACTTTGATGAACTACCATTTTAATCATCTTTAAAATGATATAGGAAGAGCCTCTCTAAAGAAGCTCTTCTTTTTCACTTTTAGTTAATTTTTTAACAGCATACTCTCTCTTAGAAGCTTCTGCTCTATTCTCAAACTTCTCTTCATAAACCAAAGTAACTGGGCGACGTGATTTTGTATACTTCGCACCTTTTTTTGACCCATTATGCTCTAATATACGTCGCTCTAAATCTGTAGTAATCCCTGTGTATAAAGAGTTGTCATTACAACGAACCATATAAAGATAATACATTAAACGCATCTCATTTTTTTATTCATAAAGTTATTTTAACATAGAAACAGAGGTTTTAATAAACTTTCTGTAGAATAGCAAAAATTATCATAAGGAACACCTATCTTAGTTCATATCTGCTGTGCTGTAGACAGCCACTACTTTTTACAAAAACTACAAGTTGATTATCCATCTGAAAAACTTATTGGTTTCTTTTATGACCCTAATATCCACCCTTATAGTGAATACCAACTTCGCTTACTTGATGTAAAACGTTCTTGTAAAATGTTAGGTATAGAACTCATAGAGGGGGAGTATGACACACACAATTGGCTAGAAGTGGTTAGAGGTTTTGAAAAAGAACCAGAAAAAGGGGCAAGATGTGCCATCTGTTTTGACCGACGCTTTGAAATAACAGCGAAAAAAGCCTATGAACTAGGGGAAAAAAGCTTTACCTCTACCCTACTTACCAGCCCTAAAAAATCACTAAAACAACTTAAACACGCAGGGGATGCTTTGGGTGAAAAATTTGGTATCAGTTTTTTAGCACCTGATTTTAGAAAAGCTTCAGGGACACAGGAACAGAATATTTTGGCAAAAAAAGATGCACTCTATCGACAAGATTACTGTGGTTGTCTTTTTGGTCTCACCATGCAACGGGAACAACAACAAAAACTAGCAGATGAACTTTTTTCTCCTCTCTCAAAACAGATACAACCAGAATCTATTGAAGCACGTATTGAACTTTATGAAAAACGTTGGGAATATGAAGAGAAAAATATAACCTATAAAATAGTCAAAGAACGTTTTTTAAACTGGCGACAACTATCGGGGCAATTAAAAGTAAAAAAAGAGACTCTCCCAGTACATTTCTTACCCTATTCTACACTCAAAAGTTCCTATTCAAGGGGTAAAATTGATGTTAAAATAAATCAGCTATATTATATGAACCGTGATGAGATTAAGTTTATCACCTTAGAAACCTATAATGAGTTAGGGGAAACAAACTATAAAACAATAAAAGAGTTAATCTATACTCCCCCCACCTTTGAATCGGAAGTAAAAATTCGACAAAAATTAATATTTAATGCTTACGATTTGTCCTGCTTGTTAGTTGTTGATAGTATTCCAACACAAAAGATTGAAATTCTTTATCAAAGCCATGTTTATGAAGATGTTAAAGAGGTTATTCACAAAATATCATAACTTTTTAGCTAATTTTAGATAAAATTATTAAAATTTTTCTCTAAAGGCCAAATAGATGCTATATGATGTAGTTGAAATTCAAAAAATATTACCACATAGATATCCATTTTTATTACTTGATCGTGTTACTAACCTTGAAAAAGGTGTAAGTATAGAAGGTTATAAAAATGTATCTATCTCAGAACCTGTTTTTCAAGGACACTTTCCTGATCACCCTATCTATCCTGGTGTTATGATTATTGAAGGTATGGCACAAGCAGGTGGAGTTTTAGCATTCAAAAGTTCAAGTGAAGAGGATCAAGAATCAGCATCCAATAAAGTTGTTTATTTTATGAGTATTGACAAAGCAAAATTTCGTTCACCTGTAACACCTGGGGATCAACTGGTTTACAGATTAACTGTATTAAAACAAAGAGGAGCTATTTGGCAACTTTCTGCAAAAGCTTATGTCGAGGAAAAACTTGTTGCTGAGGCTGAACTAAAAGCCATGATAGTCGATAAGTAACCAAAAAGGAATCTTATAGTGCCAAATATACATCCAACAGCAGTTATTGAAGAAGGTGCAACCATTGGTAGTAATGCAATCATTGGTCCATTTGTAACCATCTCCTCACAAAGTATTATTGGTGATGATAACATTATTGATGCTCATGCTGTTATAGCAGGGCATACCATCTTGGGAAAAGGTAATCATGTTTTTTCTCATGCTGTTGTTGGTTCTATTCCCCAAGATTTAAAATTTAATGGTGAAGATGTAACACTGGTTATTGGTGACAACAATACCATTCGTGAATTTACCCTCTTAAATCCAGGAACAGAGGGTGGTGGAAGAATCACTAAGATAGGTAACAACAATCTTCTAATGGGTTATGTTCATTTAGGACATGATGTGATTATGGGTAACAATTGTATTTTAGCAAATGGGGCAACTTTAGCTGGACATGTTATAATTGGAAACAATGTTGTTATTGGAGGTCTAACACCTGTTCATCAGTTTGTAAATATTGGTGACTTTGCTATGGTTGCAGGAGCTTCTGCTCTAAGTCAAGATATCCCCCCTTACTGTATGGCTGAGGGGAATCGAGCCACACTTAGAGGATTGAACTTAACAGGGTTAAGAAGACATCTAAAACGAGATGAAATCAATGCTTTAAAAGTAGCATATAAAGAACTTTTTGAAAGTGGCAAGGCTCTTCAAGAGTCTGCTGAAGAGTTACTCAAAAGTAGCTCTTCTGAAAATGTAAAAAATTTAGTAACGTTTATCACAAAATCAAAACGTGGTATTCCATTTGTAAGGAAAAATATTAATGGCTAAGAAATTATGTAGTTTTTGTAATACTACGGAAAAAGAGGAAAATCCTTTTATAGCAGGTAACAGCGTATATATTTGTTCAAACTGTGTTACTTCTGCCTATAAAATTCTATTTGGAGAAGAAGAGGGTGTTAGTGTAAAAGGCGAAGAACCAACACTACTTATTCCAAAAGAGATTCATAACAAATTAAATGAATATGTTATTGGTCAAGATCGTGCTAAAAAAACTTTAGCTGTTGCTGTTTATAACCATTATAAACGAATTTTTAAAGTATCTCAAAATGATACATCTATTGATAAATCAAATATTTTACTTATTGGACCAACTGGTTCAGGTAAAACCCTTTTAGCTCAAACCATTGCTAAATTTTTAGATGTACCCATTGCCATTTCAGATGCAACCAACTTAACAGAAGCTGGTTATGTTGGTGAAGATGTTGAAAATATTTTAACCAAACTACTTCAAGCAGCCGATGGTGATGTTGAAAAAGCAGAACGTGGTATCATCTTTATAGATGAGATGGATAAAATTGCCCGTATGGGTGAAAACCGTTCCATTACCAGAGATGTTTCAGGAGAAGGTGTTCAACAAGCACTTCTAAAAATTATTGAAGGTTCAGTTGTAAACATTCCACCAAAAGGGGGAAGAAAACATCCAAATCAAGATTTCTTACAAATAGACACATCAAATATTTTGTTTATTTGTGGTGGAGCATTTGATGGTGTTGAAGAGATCATCCAAAGACGTTTGGGTGCAAATCAACTAGGATTTGGTCAAACAAAACGTAGTAGTAAAGAGAATGAAGATGTTATGCATCTTATCGAGTCTGACGATTTGGTTCAGTTTGGGATTATTCCTGAACTTATCGGAAGACTTCATGTTACTGCAACGTTAGAACCAATTACACTTGAAGACATGGTACGTATTTTACTTGAACCTAAAAACTCCATCATAAAACAGTATCAAAAACTTTTTGAGATTGACAATGCGTTACTAACCTTTGAAGAGGGAGCGTTAAAAGCAATCGCAGAAAAAGCTATAAAAAGAAAAACTGGAGCAAGAGGATTACGTTCGATTATGGAAGAGGGCTTATTAGATATAATGTATGAACTTCCCGAATTAGAAGGTTACGAAGTAATTATTACAGAAGATGTCATCAACGACAGTGTAAAACCAATATATATAAAAAATTCAAAAACTGCATAGGATATAGGAAAAAATGTTTAAACGATTATTAGGAATATTTTCAAATGACTTAGCCATAGATTTAGGTACAGCCAATACATTAGTATTGGTTAAGGGAAAAGGTATTAGTATTAATGAACCATCAGTGGTTGCAATACAATATGATAAACATGGTCGAGAGCGTATTTTAGCTGTTGGTCAAGAAGCAAAAGATATGGTAGGGAAAACCCCTGGAAATATTAAAGCGATTAGACCGATGAGAGATGGTGTTATTGCTGACTTTAATGTAACTGAGATGATGATTCGTTACTTTATTGAAAAAGTCCATAATAGAAAAGGTCTATTTTCACCAAGAATCATTATTTGTGTACCTTTTGGTTTAACACAAGTGGAAAGAAAAGCTGTTAAAGAATCAGCAATGTCAGCTGGAGCTAGAGAAGTTTACCTGATTGAAGAGCCAATGGCAGCTGCCATTGGTGCAGGTGTTCCAGTAAAAGAGCCAAATGGAAACTTGGTTGTTGATATTGGTGGTGGTACAACTGAAATCGGAGTTATCTCTTTAGGTGGTTTGGTTCTTTCTAAATCTATTAGAACAGCTGGTGATAAACTTGATGCTCATATCATTGATTATATGAAGAAAAACTTCAACCTTCTTATTGGTGATCGAATCGCTGAAGAGATGAAAATTCGTATCGGTACAGCAATTCAACTTGATGAAGAGCTTACCATGAATGTTAAAGGTAGAGACCAAGTAGCTGGTCTTTTAACCTCTGTTGAAATAACCTCTGAGCATATGAGAGATGCAATAAAAGAGCCATTAAAAGAGATTGGGGAAGCCCTTAAACTTGTTTTAGAACAGACACCTCCTGACCTCGCAGGTGACATTGTTGAAAATGGTATTATTTTAACTGGTGGGGGAGCTTTAATTAGAGGTTTAGATAAATATTTATCAAATATTATCAAACTACCAGTCTATGTTGCAGAAGATCCTCTTCTTGCTGTTGCAAAAGGAACAGGAAAAGCTCTTGAAGAGATAGATTTACTACAACAAACTGTTTATGAAGAATAGTAAGTTAATCTTTCTTTCCATTCTCATTGTTACAACCTTCCTCCTCTTAAAAAAAGAGGAATCTTTTCAAGATAAATTTGCTTTATATACTTTACCTATAAAAGAGAGTTATTTAAATTTGACAAACTCAATAGATGCCTCTATCAATAAATTTTTTTATCAAGCTGAATCTATTGAATCGTTAAAAAAAGAAAATATACTACTTAGAAAATTTCTCTATCAACAAAAAAGTCAAATAAAACAACTTCAAGAACAAAATAACTATAGTGATGTAAAATTTGATGTTCATAAAAATATCATACGAGTGCAAACCATCTCATATAAAAAACTTAATGATTTCTCTCAAATTTATCTTACAAAAAGAGAACAACTTCATGAAGATAAAATTTATGGACTTATTCAAAAAAATGTTGCTGCAGGGATTTCGATTAAAGATGAAGGTCCATTGAAAGGTATTTTAATCTCAAATCCAGAATGTCAATTTTCTACTTTTATTGGAGAGAAAAAAACACCAGGAATTGCAAAAGGGATAGATGCTCAAAGTATGGAGATAAATTTTATCCCCAAATGGTCTCAAATTGTTATTGGAGATAAAGTTGTAACTTCAGGGCTTGATAACATCTTTTTATCTGATATCCCTGTCGGAGTTGTGACTAAAATTATTACTAAAAGTACCTATAAAACAGCCATTATTAAAACCTATGCTGATGTACTTCATCCAAACTTTTTTTACTTGGTAAAAGAGGTTTTACATAAACCTGCTGATGTTAATATCACAAAAATAAAACTAGAAAACAATGCCACATATTAACAATATATTAATTATATTGTGATATTGTTTTATTATATAGAAATAGAGGAACACCAATGCAACCCACACATAATTCGACTTCAACACCTTGCTTTATAAACTATTTTATTCTTGCCCTACTTCCAACACTTTTTTTTACAGGTATTCTTTTAGGATATTTAAAAATCATCTCTTTACAAGTTGACTTGCACTCTTTGATTATTATTGGTACTATTTATTTTATTTATCTATTATTTATTCAACACAATGCCAACTTGGTTGTTTGTAAAATGCGTAAAGAATATACCAACTTACAAAAAGCACTACAAGAGGATATAAAGAATAATTCACTAACCATTTTTGATGAAACAAAGTCAACCATCAATATTTCTGACTTCATTGCCAACTACTATAAAACATTTAGAAACGACAACTTTGCTTCTGTTGCCCCATCCTTCTTCCCTATGTTAGGGATTTTAGGTACATTTACAGCCATTGCTATCTCTATGCCTAACTTCTCTATTAGCAATACAGAGGCACTTGACCGTGATATCTCACTCCTATTATCTGGAATAGGAACTGCTTTTTATGCTTCTATTTATGGTATTTTCCTCTCGATTATTTGGAGTTTTTTTGAGAAAAGAGGACTTTCAAAAGTGGATCAAGATTCCCATAATCTTCATGATATCTACCAACACTATATCTGGAGTGAAAGCGAGTTAAAACGTCATGAACATATGCAACATGAGATGCGTGACCAAAAAATGATTCAAGCCCTGAAAGAAACCTTTAACTTAGAGTTTATTAAAACACTCAATGAAAAACATTTAGAAAATTTTCAAACCATTATCTCTGAAACCAATAAAAACTTTACAACCGTTACAAACCATATGAAAATGGTCTCTACTGAATTAAAAGATACCATTGCACAAATTCACCATTCCAAAACAGCCCTGACAGCCAGTGATAGGATTGAAGCAAATATTAAAGAGTTCAATAAAACTACACAAGCATTGCAAAACAGTATCCATAAATTTGATACCTCTTTAGAAAAAGCTCTAACATTAACCTTCCATAAAATAGATGATGAGCTGGGTGATATTATTGTAAAACTTGCAAACTTTGCAAACAGTACAAGCCAACAAAATGCTATTTTACAAGAGACCATCACAAAATACCATCATCAGATATCTCAACATATAGAGAATAAATAAGATGTTTAAAAAAAACAATAGCAACAGCGAAAATACAAATTTTTGGATTTCCTATGCAGATTTAATGGCTGGGTTACTTTTTGTTTTTATTTTACTGATTGGTGCAATTATGGTCAAGTCATCTATCTTGAAAAATGTATTGGCAGAACAAGAATCTAGCTTAAGTAAAAAAAATGAAATTCTTGATGAACAAGAGGAGACACTTGATGAACAATCAGACCATCTTATTGACATGTCCCAGTCTATTGCCATTAAAATGGATGAAATCAACAAACTTAAAAATCTATTGGCAAAACGTGATCAAAGTTTAAAAGAGAGTAACGAAAACCTTATTATTACAAACAAGTCATTAGAACTAAAAGCTGAAGAGCTTAATAAATTAAATCAACTTCTCCTTGCACAAAATACAAATATTGATAAATATTCTGATAAAATTGTGATTCTTCAAAACTTAACAGAGGAACAAAACAGAACGATAGAGGAGAATAAAGTAGATTTAAATGAATATGAAAACCGTGTGGTTCTACTCTCAAACTCTATGACAAAAAAAGATGAGAATCTTAAAATGAGTGAAGAAAAGCTTTTAAAGCTTCTAAAAGCCTTAGATAATAAACAGACAAGATATGATGATTTACTAACAAAACTTCAAGCACAAAAAGCCAAAATAAAATCATTAACAGGGATTAAACTTAAAGTTATCTCTGAATTGAAGTCATCGTTAGGGAATAAAATTAATATCGACAAAGAGAGTGGTTCTTTACGTTTGGCTTCAAACATCTTATTTGACAAAGGTTCTTCAAAACTAAAAGATGGTGCAAAAACTGAGCTAAAAGCCAATTTCATAGAGTATGTTGATACACTTATCACCAATCAAAATATTGCTGAACATCTTGATAAAATCATTATAGAGGGTCACACAGACAGTGATGGTTCATATCTTTATAACCTAAACCTTTCTCAACAACGTGCCTTTGCTGTGATGAACTATCTTTTAACTTTAGACTATATCAAAAAGCATAACATAAAAGAAAAGCTTGTCGCAAGTGGTCGCTCTTATCTTGATACCGTTAAAATAAATGGTGTAGAAAACAAAGATGCTTCAAGAAGAATCGAAGTGAAATTCAGACTTAAAAATGAAGATGCCATGTATGAAATAGAAAGAATTCTAGATGCAGATTGATTTTACTCCAACCAAAATAAAAAATGCAGGAGTCTATGTAGATAGACTCTCTCCTCAAAAAAAGCAACGTATAGCACCTATTAAAAAGAAACCTTTACTTTTTATAAAAGAGCTATTTCAATTTCTCTTTAAGTAATAGCAAGAACTCATCAAACTTTTCCAGTTTGTATGAGCTTTCTCTCTGTACTTTCCCCCACATAGGTTCAGGAAAATAAGAATCCTCCTCAAAACGTGCCATCACATGCCAATGTACATGAGGCATATAGTTTCCAAAAGAAGCGATGTTTATTTTTTTAGGGTTAAAAAAAGTGATCATCTCTTTTTCTATAATATCTAAAACCCTCCATATCTCCATTTTCTCCTCTAAAGAACAATCAGAAAACTCTTTATGTGCTTTTTGGGTAAACACCTTTAACCATGGAATTTCTGATTTTTCTATCTCTATTTTTATTAATTTGTTTTGGTATATCATTTTTTTCCTAACCAGTCTATATATGGCATTTGACCTCTTTTTTATTGATTGGATTATTTTAGCGTAATTTTAGAAAATATTGAAATTTTACATTAGCTGAAGCCAACAACTTAATGAATCCCAAAATCTAGCGAGGCTAAAGCCGTCGATTCCACATATACCAATCGATATTTTGGAAATCGGCGTGTTTACACCCGAACTATAAATGAATCAAATAAAACTTCAAAAAAACATGACAATATGTCATATTTTTAAATTTTTCCCCTATTATCTGCTATAATTTAACAACTTAACAAACCATAAAGGCAATCCAATGCAAGGAAAACTAAACGTGACCTATCAACTTATTTGCGACAACGACACCCATAAAGAAATTAGCATCAAAGAGATACTTGAAAATGAAAAAATAGCAAAACTACTAAAAAGTGAATTTGCAAAAGGGGATAGAAACTTGGCTCTAGCAACTGATACAGATGATGCCAAAATTATTTTAAGTACAGAAAAAGAGATTTACCATTTTGAAGCAGAAAAAAAAGATTTTGCAGATTTAATTGAACTTGCCGAGGAAGATGCCAAAAAACGTAAACTCTTTAAAAAAGGGTGTGATGCCATCACTTTAGTAGATTTTGAAACCATATCATAGGCTTCAAAAACCTACCAAAGAGAAAAAAGAGACTTAAAATCTCTTTTTTAAGTCTCCATTATAAACAATTTTAGAAGGGTCCATATTTCCATCATTAAGCATTTCAGGAACAACACCTTGAGCATTTACTTTTCGTATCTCTTCATCCAGTTGATCCTCTTGATAGGTCATCATCATATCAGCTGCGATAACATCTGGTAAAATTTGAATTTCAATAAGTTTTGAAATCTCCTCTTCCACATCTTTACCCTCAACGGTTACAATAATTTTACCGATAGGGTCATGTAAGTGATAGTCACAAACTCCACTATCTTTTAAACTCTGAATAACACTCTCTACATTTTCTGGTAATGTTTGAACCACGATACTTGAAATATTCATCTTAACGCTCCTTATTTTTAATAACTTGTTCTATATCTTGAGCCAGTATAACACCTGACTCATTGTAAATAATAGATTCTCTATCTCCATATATTACCATAGTTGGCAAAGCATACACATTATACTTTTCAGCTATCTCTGGTGATTCATCGGTATCTATGGCTAAGACAGAGACATTGTCTAACTCTTCATCTATCTCTTCTAACTCACACTCTAAAGCATGACAAGACTCACAATACTCTGATCCAAACTTTAATATAAGCACATTTTCCTTTGCAAAAGCTTTGTTCATCTCTTGTTGAAAACTTTCTTCATCTACTTCTACTATTGCCATCTTATAACTTCCAATAATTTATATGAATATCATCACTTGCTGTAAATAATTCATCTTCTGTAATAAATAAAATATTACTAATCGTTGCCTTATGATCACCTAAAAGATAAAGGTCAGCTTTTGTTGAGGTATTAAAAAGGCTCACATTATTGTGTTCATCTTTTGCAAAAGCTCCTATTTTACCACTAGGACTCAGCCCTGCACTATAAATTAAGAAAGTACCATCTTTATAATAAGCTCTCTTCCCATCATCAGAATAAACAGCTGCTCTTCTGTCTTGCCCTGCTGTAAGAATTAAGCCATTTTTATAATCAAGCTGAAAAATATTATCAACATTTTGACCCTTAATTTCTTTAACTATTTTTCCATCTTTCACGGAAACAAGCTTTAAATCACCACTCTCATCAGCTATTATAACCTTGTCTTTTTTTTCATTTAACGCAAAGTTTGAAAATTTTGATGCTGAAATTTGCTCCCGATAAAGAGCTTTATTATTTTTGATATCATATAAAATCAACTCATTACTTAAAAGAGCAATTAAAAGCTTATCTTTATCTATAAATTTTGCCTTAGAAATAGTATATGACTTCGCTGTAGAGACAACTTCAGTAAGATTATTATCAATCCAAAGGTGCACTCTTCTATATCCCATTTTACCTTGTGAAACTATCATTATTTTACCATCAACAATATCAACAGAATAAACTTTTGACTCAACCTCATCACCAATAAAATCTTTTATTTTGGGTACATGTATACTCTTTATGAGTTTTTGCTCTTTGGTATCAAAAATATCCACTACACCTTCTGCTGTAGCTGAATAAAGTTTTTCATTTTTATAAACTAAGTCGGTAACAGCACCACTACCTTCGTAAATAAAAGTAGGTTTTAATTCTTTTGCATTTAATTGTAAAAAAAATAGTAAAAATAGTAAAATATATCGCATTTTTTCTCCTTATAATTTTTGAGTTATCGTAGGGACACTTTCAATCTAAATAAATTAATCCCAAAATATAGCGAGGCTAAAGCCATCGATTCCACGTATGCCAATTTACATTTTCGGAATCGGCGTGTTTACACCCGAACTATAATTCATTGATATTGCCCCTACACAAGCCCCTTAATGGTGATTGCATTGGTTGGACATTTATAAACACAAAAACCACAAGAGGTACATCTATCTTGATTAATCGTGGGTCTAAACATACCTAAAAACTCAATCGCATTGTCGATACATGGTTCTTTACACGAAAAACACATGGTATCATGCCAACTTAAACATTTAAGTATATCTATCTCTATAAGAGCATCTATTTTATGTACTTGATCTACTTGTAACACATCTAACTCACAAACCTCAGCACATTCATTACAAAAGGTACATCCTGTTGAAGTGGTCAAATCAAGCTTGGGTGTACCATCTTCTTGAATAAGAATAATATTTTCATCACAAGTTGAAGCACACTTTTTATCTTCACACTCTATACAAAGGGTAAAAGCTTCTAACTCTGCATAGTATGGTGGTCGGATAATGCTCTCTTTGACCTCTGCTTTAGAAGTATCTCTAAAAGCAGAAGCAAAAGAACTAAATAGTTCTCTTCTTTTCATAACTATTAGTGTTTAGTCCAAACACTAGCACCAGCAGCAGAGTTTTTATTGGCTTTATCAGCTTCTGTAACCACAGAGTCAGCTTCACCAACCGTTGCCAAGTCATCATTCATATGGTCATACCATGAAGAAGCACTCTTACCATCTTTAGCAGAGAACCCACCTTCAAATGTGTTAGATACAGCCAAATCTCCTTTTGATTGTGGAGCGTGACACTGAGAACAGTTAAATCTTGCCATAACAAGTTTTGTACCTGTTTTAGAGATAGCTGTCTCATTTTTATAGTTATCAATAGATTTACTAAACTGTTTACCATCAAATTTATGTGTTGGTCTAAAGTTTGTAAGGTGAGACTTAGGAACTGGAATAGCACCCACACTCTTTGCTACATCTGGCATATGACAACTGATACACTGGTTATTTCCTGCTTTAATCGGTAACAATCCTTCAACTGAGTGAGGAATCATTGGTGGAGCATCTTGGAATGCTCTAGCAATTCTTTGAGATGTACCAGGAGCATCTGTACTGTACTCAGCTTTCATACCTACAGTATCATTTTCTTCACTATAAAGGTCAGTTTTTCTTAAACCAAGAACTGATTCAGTAACCACTTTTTTATTTCCAAGATCATCTTTTTCAAGTCTCTCTTTGGTATTAACTTTTGCATTGATATCTACAACTGTTGGTTTTTTCTCTTCAGCTTTTGGCGCTTCTTTTGCCTCTGCTTTAGCAGGAGCTTTTTCAGCACCAGCACCTGTAATTTCACTAGCAATTGCTTCCATATCAGCATCTGAAAAAGAAGCCACTTGCCCTTTCATCAGACCTTTCATTGCTCCACCATAAGAACCATCTTTGTAACCCTTAAGTGCAGTAAGAATATCAGCTTTACTCATATCTTTTACAACTTTAGATTTACCCATTGCTTTCTTTTCAAACGAAGCACCATGACAACCTTTACAACCTGCTGTACCAGCACCATAAAGTGTTGGAGCAAGTAATGAAGCCAGAGCTACTATTTTTACAATTTTTGTCATTTTCCATTCTCCTTAATTATTTTCTATCTTCTTTTTTGCAAAAGAACGAATACTAAAATTTAAAGCATCATCGTCACAAACATCAATACATCTACCACAATTGGTACACTCTCCATCTGTTACCATAATACTTTCTTTGTTCACCATATGTAACACATGATTTTCAGGACAAACTATTTTACATTTCATACAATTTGTACATGCTTCATGATCATGATCAACCCTAATTAAACTTGCTTTTCCAATAAGAGAGTAACCTGCACCCAAAGGACATAAATGACCACACCAACCATTTTTTACACCAAAAAGGTCAAACAAAAAGATAGCCAAAACTACTGCAAAACCCATACCAAATCCAAAGATAATTCCTCTTTGCATAATGGTTATAGGACTTAGAACCTCAAATGCAGCCACACCAACGGTTGCTGAAACGATGAGTCCCAATACCATAATCCAATAACGGGTATTTCGTTTTAAAAATCGGTAATTAACCTCTTCTTTATCTAGTTTTAACTTTCTTCTTAACCAGTTGGCTAAATCGGTTACCATATTAATAGGACAAACCCAAGAACAAAATGCTCTACCACCAACAACCATATAAAATACAGTTATAATCAATGCTCCTAAAAGAACATCTGCTCCTAAAACAAATCCTGTTGCCAAAACTTGTAGAGTCGTGTATGGATCAGCTAAAGGGATAAAACCAAAGAGTAATGATGAACCAAATGTTCCAGCTAGAATATTCCAACCATAAGCATTTGCACCAAAATACAAGATTAAAAGCCCAATCTGAGTCGCTCTTCTAAGGAGCAAATATTTAATGTTTTTCATTAGTATAAATCTCCTGAGTTAAGATAATCAGATGAACTCTGGCTAGAGCGTTCTGTTGTCGTCTCTTCTGCTTCTGCATTTTCGATTCGCTTCTCGTCCTCTTTGTCCCAACCTTTAACATAGTGATCTCCTGCTTTACCTTTTGAAACTTCATTGGGAAGTACAAAAATGGCAGGTTTCTCTGTTACACAAGCAATCTCACAAAGCCCACAACCTGTACATGCATTGTCATTAACGATAGGCAACATAAAAGTATGTTTACCTGTTCGTTCATTTCTATGCATCTCAATGGTTATCGCTTCACCTAAAAGAGGACAAGCACGATAACAAGCATCACACTGAATCCCCCAAAAGGCAATACAAGACTCTTTATGTACCACTGCCAATCCCATAGATGCTTTGTTAATATCAAGCTCTCCCTTATCATTAGATACGGTGAGTTGATCTAAAGCACCAGATGGACAAACAGGAACACAAGGGATATCTTCACACATATAACAAGGAACTTCTGTGGGTATAAAGAATGGTGTACCTATTAAACGATGATCTCCACCTTTTGCCATTTTCAATGTTCCTACTTTAGCAAGTCCTGTCTCTTTGTCTATATTGGTCTCTCTATTTTGACACGCTTCAGCACACAGCCCACATTTAATACAAGCTTTTAAAAAGTCATCCTCTTTAATCGCTCCAGGGGGTCTAAGTACCAAAGGTGAGGCTTTCACCTCATGTGTATAGCCACTCCACAACATTCCACCAAGAGCTGTTAAGCCAACACTTTGAAGGGTTGTTGCGAAAAATTTCCGTCTGTCGGTTTTTTTGTTGTTGGAGTTAGCCATGATTTACGCCTTATAAATTTTAACTGCACACTTTTTGTAGTCAGTCTGTTTAGACATTGGACAAGTAGCATCAAGACAAACTTTATTGATAAATACTTTCTCATCAAACCAAGGTACAAACACAAGTCCTCTAGCTGGTCTGTTACGTCCTCTAGTCTCAACTCTTGCTTTTACTTTTCCACGTCGAGACTCAACCCAACATAATCCACCTTGTTTAAGACCTTTAGCTTTAGCATCTTTTGGGTTCATGTAACATAATGCTTCAGGAACAGCACGGAAAAGCTCTGGAACTCTCATGGTCATTGTACCTGAGTGCCAATGTTCAAGAACTCTACCTGTACATAACCAAGTATCATATTTTTCATCTGGCATTTCAGGAGGATCCATGTATGGTCTAGCAAAAATCTTCGCTTTATTTGGAAGTGCTTTTTTACCAAGTTTCTTATCTGGTCCAGTTAAATTACCTTGTAGTAAGTTTTTAGCCAATTTACCATAGAATGCGTGAGTGTTATCTGTTCCCTTAGCTGCTTTTGCTGCATATGGGTCATACTTAACGTTAAATCTCCACTGTGTCTCTTTACCATCAACAACTGGCCATTTAAGTCCACGTACTTTATGATACATATCAAATGGAGCAAGGTCATGACCATGTCCTCTTGTAAATGCTGCATACTCTTCAAATAAATATTTTTGAATAAAGTGACCGTAACCTTTAAATACTTTACCATCAGAACCAACAACATTTCTGCTATCTCCATAACCTTCAGAGTTATCGTAACCTTTTTGTATAGGATCATTCTGATCAAGTTTATAAGACTTTGCAATATCATTATTGAATAAAATATCAAACATTGTTGTATCTTCTGTGTAACCCATTTTTTTCGCTTCTGCAATTACAGATGGTAATGCTTTCTTTCTTGGTCCACTTGGTTTCCACTCACCCCAAAGATCTTTAACTGTAAATCTTTTTGCAAATTCAACCCATTGCCATGTATCAGACATCGCATCACCTACAGGAAGAACTTGTTGTCTCCAGTGTTGTGTACGTCTTTCAGCATTTCCATAAGCACCCCATTTTTCATAAATCATCGCAGATGGAAGCACAAGGTCAGAAACTTTTGCAGAAATTCCTGGGTAACCATCAGAAGTAACGATAAAGTTGTCCATCTCTCTAGCTGCTTTAATCCAGTGAGTAGCTGACGCTGAATCTTGGTAAGGGTTACAAACATTGACCCATGCAAACTTAACAAGACCATCTTCGATGTCTCTGTGGATTTTCATAATATGTTGTTTACCAACACCATTAAGTGTTCCTTGTGGAATCATCCATTTTTTCTCAGCAATTGCTCTGTGTTTAGGGTTTTTAACCATCATATCAGCTGGAAGTCTGTGTGTAAATGTACCAACTTCTCTAGCAGTACCACAAGCAGAAGGTTGACCTGTTAATGAGAACGCACCTGAACCTGGAACAGCTTGTTTGTTAAGCATAAAGTGAACATTGTAAGAAAGTGTATTTACCCAAGTACCACGTGTATGTTGGTTCATACCCATTGTCCAGAAAGATACAACTTTTCTATCTTTTTCAATGTAAAGGTCAGCTAACTGTTGAAGTTTTTTCTTAAATACTTCAATATCCTCATCTGGATCACCTTTTACAATTTTAGCTGTATACTCTAAAGTATATGGCTCTAAAGATTTTTTGTAATCTTCAAAAGAGATATGCCAGTGCTTAAGTGTTCCTGGAGTATTCTCCATAACATCACCCTCTTTATACCCAAATGGTGCAAGAGCAGGTGCTTCTTTAGCAGAAACAGTTTTTTTCATCTCTTTATCGATGGTTTCCATCTCTAATTTAGTATATTTACCATCTTTAATAGATTTATCAGATGCTCTTCTCAATCCGTAACCAATATTTACTGGACCAGCAGCAAAGATCATATTTTTGTTTACGAAATCCCAATCGATGATATCTTCTTTACCACCACCTTTTTTGTCTCTCATTACAATTTCACGTGCAACATAGTTCCAAAGAGCCAAGTCAGTGTTTGGTGAGAATAAAATTTCTGTATCAGCAATATCAGATGTTCTGTGTGTATAAGTTTGGATTGAAATAATTTTTACTCTTTCTGGATCAGAAAGTTTTCTATCAGTTACACGAGACCAAAGGATTGGGTGCATCTCTGCCATGTTTGAACCCCAAGATACAACAGTATCTGTAAGCTCGATATCATCATAACATCCACTTGGTTCATCCACACCAAATGTTTGGTAGAAACCAACAACAGCAGAAGCCATACAGTGACGTGCATTAGGATCAATTGCATTTGAACGGAAACCAGCTTTCATCATTTTCTGAGCAGCGTAACCCTCCATAACAGTGTATTGACCCGATGCAAAAACAGCTACAGATTCTGGACCACCATGTGCTAATGCTTTTTTAGCATGTTTTTCCATCTCATCAAAAGCACGTTCCCAAGATACAGGTTTAAAGTTACCTTTCTTGTCAAATTCACCTTTGTCATTCATTCTTAGTAATGGTTGCTTAAGTCTATCAGAACCATACATGATTTTTGCATTAAAGTAACCCTTAATACAGTTAAGACCTCTATTTACAGGTGCTGCTGGATCCCCTTTTACTGCAACAATTTTTCCACCCTTTGTTGCCAACATAATACCACAACCAGTACCACAGAATCTACATGCCGCTTTATCCCATCTCCAATCTTTTTGAGCTTCATTTGATGATGCCTCAAGATTTGATGGAACAGCAATTCCTACTGCAGATGCTGCTGATGCTGCTGCTGCACTTTTTAGAAAATCTCTTCTATTCAAAGCCATACTATTTCCTCCTAGATTTTATCGAATTGTTATTTTAAATATTTATTAATTTATAAAACTAGTTATAATAACCTAATTTTATTAAAACAATAACTATTATTCATAACTTCACGTAAATATTATCATAGTTACTATCAATAAATAATTGATACATATCAAGCAATCAAGATTATTTGCCTATCTAATTTTTAACATAAAAACATTAAAAAATATTTTTGAATATTCTGTGTTAAATTCCATAAAAAATCAAGCTTTTCTTAACTATCTTTCCATTAGAATAAAAAGAAAAATTGGAGTTTTAAACAACCATGAATTACCCAGCATTTTTCGACAACACACCTACTATTACATTACAAGACCCTTTATCTGACTTTTTAGGAACATTTGAAAAGGGTATGATTGAGTTTTCATACCTTGATATTGTAAAATCAGCAGGACATAGTTGTCCAACTGTTTCAGGTGCTTATCTTAGTACCCTTAAAGGTTTAGAAGCTCTTTATCCAGACACAACCCCTATTAGAGGAGAGATTTATGCTTCCTTTAAAGATAACGCGTTAGAAGGTGTGGCAGGAGTTATTGCCAATGTGGTTACCCAAATCACAGGTGCAACTGAACATAGTGGATTTAAAGGACTTAACGGTAAATTTGCAAGACATACACTTATGGAATTTAACGCAGATATCCCTTCAAGTATGCAATTAAAAAGAGTTGATACAGGAAAAACTGTCAATGTAACCTACGACCCAAGTTCTATAGGTGGAAACCCAAAGATGCAAGAGCTTATGGGAAAACTGATGCAAGGGATAGCCACACCTGAAGAGAAAAAAGAGTTTGGAGAACTTTGGCAAAAGCGTGTTGAAGCCATCTTTCAAAACATTGACAAAGTGATAAAAGTAGAAGAGGTTTAAGCCCTCTTTACTTAACACTTATCTCTAATCAAAAAAAATAACAATACAACAATTTATGTTCTGCTATAATTTTTTCTATTTAAATTTTAAAAGGACATATTATGAAACAAACTTTTTTCACAACTTTACTTATCTTACTTTTACTCTCTTGCACTGCCATTTATGCTGACAATAACGAAACAAACGCATCTTCTGAAAGTAATATTAGCACCCCTACAGTTACAGAACTATCAGCAGAAGAGTTAGAGGCTAAAGCGTATGATGATGAAGCAGAACAGATTGCTAAAGATGAAGCTGATGAAGAACAAGCCATTATAGATGCAGAGGATGCGGAAGAGAAAGCAATTATAAAAGCAAGTATTGTAGATGAAGCTCTTGATGAAGCGATAGCTGAAGCAAATATACCTACAAATGAAACAGCTAAAGGGGTAAGTGAAGAGAAGTTTATAGAAGAAGAATCTTCAGAAGAACTTATTGAAGAGTAAAACATTTTATATTGAACCTTTGTCAAAAGCTCATGACATAGCAACTTCCTCTAGAATTTTTTTGATATAATTCACAAAAATAAAGAGGAAATTAAAACTTGTGCAAACCCCCTACTGGCTTTTAGAAGAAAAACTTTTAGACAATAATCTTAAAATCTTAACCCATATAAAAGAGCAAACAGGGGTAAAAATACTCCTTGCTTTAAAAGGCTATGCTCTATGGAAAAGTTTTCCTCTTGTTTCCAAATATCTTGATGGCTGTTGTGCCTCTGGTCTACATGAAGCCAAGCTTTCCCATGAAACATTTAAAAAAGAGACCCATACCTATAGCCCTGCTTTTAAAAAGGAAGAGGTCGAAGAGATAGCCAAAATATCTCACCATTTGGTTTTTAACTCCCCATCTCAATTTGAACGTTTTTCCACTTTAGCAAAATCTTATAACCCTACCCTTTCACTTGGTTTACGTGTCAACCCTGAATATTCAGAATCACCTGTAGAACTCTATAATCCTTGTGGAGTCTATTCCCGTTTGGGAACGACAAAAGCCAATTTAGATGAAAAAACTTTTGATAAATTACTTAAAAGTGAAATTGAGGGCTTACATTTTCATGCCCTTTGTGAACAAGACTCTTTGGCATTAGAAAATGTGTTAAAAGCTTTTGAAAATAATTTTGGAGAGTTCTTACCTCATCTAAAATGGGTCAATTTTGGTGGGGGTCATCACATTACACGAAAAGGTTATGACATAGAAAAACTTATTAACCTCATCAAAAGCTTTCAAAACAGATACCCTCACTTAGAGATTTACCTAGAACCAGGAGAGGCTGTAGGTTGGGAAACAGGAACACTGGTAACTTCTGTTTTAGACATCGTTCACAACGGTATAGATATTGCCATACTAGATACCTCAGCCGAAGCTCAAATGCCCGACACCATCATCATGCCCTACCGAGCAGAAGTAAGAGGAGCAGAGGTTGCCAACAAAAAAGCCTACACTTATAGATTGGCAGGAAACACTTGTTTAGCAGGTGATATTATGGGAGACTATTCATTTGATAAACCTTTAACGATTGGTGATAAAGTGGTATTTGAAGACCAAATGCACTATACCATGGTTAAAGCGTCTACTTTTAATGGTGTACCTTTACCTTCGATTGTGATAGAACGGTTGAATGGAAATGTTGAGGTTGTTAGGGAGTTTGGGTATGAGGATTTTAGGGGGAGGTTGTCGTGAAAGTTTTATTTTTCATTTTTTAATGTGTCGGCTGTACCCCAAGGGCATTTCCGATGGGCAAGGCAACCCTACAGCTCCCAAACTGAATTAACGGTTACGACCTGTAGGGTTGGCTTCAGCCGACAAAAAATGATAATTTGATACAATACATCCAATTAATCCCTCAAAAACGGAACAGAATGATACAACTAACAAATCTAAGTAAAAGCTTCGGTGGACAGACACTTTTTAAAGACCTTAACCTTAAAATGAACTCTAACCAAAAAATAGGACTTATCGGTCGTAATGGTTCAGGGAAATCAACCCTTTTTAAAATTATTTTAGATGAAGAAAGTCATGACTCTGGCGATGTAAGTATTCCTAAAAACTATAAAATAGGAACACTCAAACAACACTTGGTCTTTACTGAACCCACAGTAAGGGAAGAGTGTTCATTGGTTTTAAGTGAAGAGGAGCAGTACAACTTTTATAAAATAGAGAAGATTCTTTTTGGTTTAGGCTTTTCAGCTGAAGATTTAGAAAAAGACCCTCTTAGTTTTTCAGGTGGATATCAGATTCGGATTAACCTAGCCAAACTCTTAGCCACTGAGCCAAATATGCTTCTACTAGATGAACCAACCAACTACCTTGACCTACTCTCTCTACGTTGGCTAAAACAGTTTATTAGAACCTTTGATGGTGAAGTAATTTTGATTACCCACGACCGTGAGTTTATGGATGCTGTGACTACGCATACCATGGGGATTCAGCGTAAAATGCTACATATGATTCAAGGTTCTACTAAAAAGTATGATGAAACCTTAGCTCTTAGCGATGAGACTTATGAAAAAACCCGTCAAAACCAAGAGAAAAAAAGAAAAGAGTTAGAGGAGTTTGTAGCCAAAAACAAAGCAAGAGCTTCCACAGCTGCTTTAGCTCAGTCAAAACAGAAAATCTTAGATAAGATGGACGAGATGGAGAGCTTGGAGAGTGAGAGCAATCTAAACTTTTCATTTAACTACAAAGAGACCCCAGCCAAAATAAACCTACGGGCTGAAAACTTAGGTTTTGGGTATAAAGAGGATGAGAAACTTTTTGAAAATGTCTCTTTTGTTTTAGAAAATGGAAAAACTTTAGCGATTATTGGTAAAAATGGTAAAGGAAAATCAACCCTTCTTAACTACATCTCAGGGGAACTTCCACAACAAGAGGGGGAGCTAAAGTTTCACCCCTCAACCTCCATGGCACACTTTGGACAAACCAATATAGAACGACTCAACACCAATGCAACCATTATAGATGAAATCTCTTCTGTTAGTCTAAAGATAGGGATTGCAGAAACCAGAAGCATCTGTGGAACAATGATGTTTTCAGGGGAACTCGCTGACAAAAAAATCTCTGTCCTTTCAGGGGGAGAAAGAAGCCGTGTAATGTTGGGGAAGATTATCGGTACAGAAGCCAATCTGTTACTTTTGGATGAGCCGACCAACCACCTAGATATGTACTCCATAGATTCACTCTGTACAGCCATAGAGGAGTTTAAAGGCTCAACCATTATGGTTACCCACTCTGAGATGCTTTTACGAAGACTTGCTGATGCTTTGGTCATTTTCCATAAAGGTGGGGCAGAGTTTTTCGATGGTACTTACAATGACTTTTTAGAAAAAATCGGTTGGGAAGAGGAAACCGTAGGGGCTGACCAAGGTGTTGACTCAAAACCTAAAAAATCAAAAATCGACAACAAAGATAAAAAACGTCTCAAAAAAGAGCTGGTTCAGGCACGAAGCAAAGAGAATGCTCCCCATAAAAAAGAGTTAGAATTTTGTGAAGCAAAAATCATAAAACTTGAAGATGAGCTAGAGTTAGAAAACGAAAAACTTGTAGAGGCTTCAAATGCTGGTGACAACTCAGCCATGATAGAAGCTTCTCAAAATATAGGGAAACTTCAAAAAGAGATCGATGAACTTTTTGAACGCCTAGAGATAGCCTCTGAAGCGTTAGATGAGATAGAGGAAAAATACGCTCCTAAATTAGAAGAGTTAGAGTAAAACCTCTTCTCTTTTCTACCTATAAGATACTTCTCTCACCACTCAATAATTTCCTAACATTTTAGAAACTTATTCTTTTTCATAAAAAGTTAACAATTATTAGTTTTCATATAAAAAAGAATAATTTTACAGAAAAAATATTAATTTTTTATTAATATATATAACTAATTTACATAAATAAATAAAATTTAATTTATAATCATTCACTCTTGGATAATATTGAGTGTATAAAAATAAAAGATTGAAAAAAAAGAAAATTTTAGGACTTTATAGAAGTTAATTATATCTATGATAAATAG
>Ga0256826_1000068_pt1 | contig 48191 bp, 46 predicted proteins | sample CV79metaG_FD_185975 | JGI IMG/M metagenome (GOLD analysis project Ga0256826, IMG submission 185975) | Hydrothermal vent microbial communities from East Pacific Rise, Pacific Ocean - CV79 | ecosystem: Environmental > Aquatic > Marine > Hydrothermal vents | place: Pacific Ocean: East Pacific Rise...
CTTTAGGTTTTCGTAAACCACCACAACGGGCTACTTGCAAAGATAAAAAAGAGATTCAGGCAATATATGATGTTATGAATAAAGATAGAGATACTTACTCTATGATGCTCGATGGTATGGTTGTTAAAGTAGATGAAATAGCATCTCAAATTGATATGGGATATACTGTAAAAAACCCTAGATTCTCTGTAGCGTATAAGTTTCCAGCAGTAGAGAAAATCACAACTTTAAAAGAAATTATTTTACAAGTTGGACGTAGTGGCGCTGTAACACCTGTTGCAATAGTAGAACCAACTGATATAGATGGTGTAGTTGTTGAGAGAGCAACACTTCATAATTTTGATGAGATAGATAGAAAAGATATTCGAATAGGTGATAAAGTTATAATATTGCGTAGTGGTGATGTTATACCAAAAATCATAAAAGTTTTAACTCATGAGCGTGATGGAAGTGAACTTAGGTATGAACGTCCAAAGTTGTGTCCTGTTTGTAAAAATGAGCTTCTTGATGAGGGTGTACTTTTAAAGTGTCAAAATCTTTCATGTGAGGCTAGAGTAGTAAATGCTATTTACTATTTTGCTTCAAAACCATGCCTAAATATAGATGGATTAGGTACTAAAATAGTTGAGGCTTTATTTAATTCAGGGCTTGTTAAATCTGTCATAGATTTATTTGATTTAACACTTGATAAACTTTTAACATTAGATGGATTTAAGGAGAAAAAAGCTCAAAATTTACTAAATTCTTTAAACAATGCAAAAGGTAGTGAATATTGGCGTTTTATTAACTCTTTAGGTATTGAGCATGTTGGTGAAGTAGCTTCTAAAACTTTAGCAGATAATTTTGGTTTTGCTTTTGTTGATGCTACTAAAGAGGATATTATCTCATGTGAGGGAATAGGTGAAGAGATGGCAGAATCTGTTTTAGAATTTGTACGGGTAAATCATGAAACTATACAAAATCTTCAAAATATACTTCAGCCAAAAGAGCCAGTACAAAAAATAGAGGCTAAAGAGAACCCTTTTAAAGATAAAACAGTAGTTTTAACTGGCTCAATGACTATGAGTCGTGGAATTATAAAAGAGATGTTAGAAAATCTTGGTGCAAAAGTTAGCTCAAGTGTAAGTAAAAAAACTGATTTTTTAATTTATGGTGAAGATGCTGGAAGTAAGTACACCAAAGCTGAGAGTTTAGGTGTTAAATGTTTAAGTGAAGATGAGATGAGAGAAAAGCTTGATGAGATTAGATAACTATTTAGTACAAAGTAAACTAGCCCAGACTCGTAATAAAGCACAAACTATGATAAAAGAACTACATATAAGTGTAAATAATAAGATAATTACAAAGACTTCCTTTAAAGTAAATGATAGTGATGAGGTAAAAGTAAAAGAACATAAGCAGTATGTATCTCGTGCGGCTTTTAAACTAAGTAATTTTTTAGAAGAATTAGAATTAGATTTAAAAGATTTAGTTGCTTTGGATATTGGATCATCAACTGGTGGTTTTACTCAAGTTCTTTTGGAAAATAAAGTCAAAGAAGTTACAGCAGTTGATGTTGGAAAAGAGCAGCTTCATGAGAGTTTAAAAAATGATAAGCGAGTTTACTCTCATGAGAGTTGTGATATAAGAGAGTTTGAAAGTGAGAAAAAGTTTGATATAGTAGTAAGTGATGTTGCTTTTATATCTTTACTTCATATACTTGATGATGTTTATAGGTTAGCAAAAGATAAAATTATACTTCTTTTTAAACCTCAGTTTGAAGTGGGACGAGAAGCTAAAAGAGATAATAATGGAGTAGTTTTAGATGAAAAAGCAATCTTAAAAGCTATGCTAAAATTTGAAGATGCTTGTGAACTAAAAGAAATGAAGTTAATAAAAAAATCTGCTTCAAAAATAACAGGTAAGGAGGGTAACCTTGAGTATTGCTACTTTTATGAAAAATAGTACATCTATAGCTATAGGTGGATTTGATGGTATGCACATAGGGCATCAGTCACTTTTTGCAGAGCTTGGTAAAGATGGTACTATTGTTGTGATTGAGACAGGGTATGCAAATCTTACACCAAAAAAAGAGCGTGAAAATTTTACAAGTAATCACATTATGTATCTTGAATTGGAAGATATTAGACACCTAGATGGAATAGAATTTATAAAATTTTTACAAAAAGAATTTCCTAAATTACAAAAAATAGTAGTAGGGTATGATTTTCATTTTGGTAAAAATAGAGCTTACTCTTTTGCAAATTTACAAACTATTTTTGATGGAGAAGTGAAAATTGTAGATGAGGTAACATTTGTTAATGATTCTGTACATTCTCATAAAATTAGACAAAAAATAAGTATTGGTGATATAAAAGGTGCTAATTCTTTTTTGGGATATAACTATACGATAAATGGTAAAATTGTAAAAGGTCAAGGAATTGGTAAAAAAGAGTTAGTAGCTACTATTAATATAGAAGCAGAAAAATTTTTGATGCCAAAAGAGGGTGTTTATGTAGCATTAACTCGTATAGATAATGAAGAACATTATCATCCATCTGTAGTATTTGTAGGTCATAGGGTTACAACAGATGGAAGTTTCGCTGTAGAGAGTCACATCCTTGATGGTGAAGTAAGCTGTAGTGATATGGCACAAATAAGTTTTGTATCATTTATTAGAGAAAATAAAAAGTTTGATTCTTTAAAAGAGCTAAAAATTGCTATAAATAAAGATATACAAAAAGCACAAAAAGAGCTAAAAATTTTAGCATTATAATAAGGAAATTTTTTGAGAAAAAGAGAATATTTAGATACAACAAGTGAAATTGGTTTTAAGTTTTACCAAAGTAAAGAAGATTTTATAGTAGATGAAGTACCACTTGGTGAGTTTAAGAAAAAAGGTAATTACCTGATTTTACATGTAAAAAAACAAGAGCTTACAACTTGGGATATGGTGGCGATTTTTGCAGAATATTTAGCAGTCCCTGCCCAAAAAATAGGATATGCAGGTTTAAAAGATAAACATGCAACTACTACTCAGTATATTTCTGTTGATGCAAGTCATGAAAAGCTATTAAAAAAGTTTCATCATAAGCAAATAAAAATATTAAGTTCACTTAGACACTCTCATGGTATTCGTATGGGTGATTTAGCGGGAAATAGGTTTAGTATAAATCTTCATTTTGTAGATAATATTGACTCAGGTCGCATAGAAAAAGTTGCTCGTAAAATTGCTAAAAATGGGCTTCCAAACTATTTTGGTTATCAAAGATTTGGAAGAGATGGTGACTCGATTAAACAAGCAAAAGATATGATTAAGGGTGATGTTTTCATAGAAGATACAAAAATAAAAAACTTTTTGATATCAATATATCAAAGTACATTTTTTAATGATTGGCTCAGAGAAAGAGTAACTCATAGTAGAGAAAATAACAATGGCAAATTTATGCTTTTAGATGGTGATGTCTATCAAGATGCAAAAGGAAAATTATCAACTCCTAAAATTATGCCAAATAGAGAGTTTGAAGCCAAAAAACTTGTTCCAACTGGTCTTTTATGTGGTAGGGATATTTTTCGTGCAAGAGATGCTGCTTTGAAGGTAGAAAAAAAATATGATGATGAGTTTTTACAAGAAAAAGGTTATAGACGTGAAGCTTTGATTTATCCACAAGATATAGTGTGTAATTATGTAAGAAAACAAACTATGCTAAACATATCTTTTACTTTACCAAAAGGTTCTTACGCAACGGTATTTTTAGAAAGTATAGCAAATAAAAACTATACAGCAAAAGATGTCAAGAAAAAAGAAAAATATTAGAAATATAAATTAGTTTTAGCACATTTTAATAAGAAATTTAATATAATTGCGAAATTAATTTAATTGGGAGTGCTTTTATGCCAGAATTATTTACTTTTGTAGGTGCTTTGTTGCCTCATGACATGGATCATAACACACATAAAATGGTTATCTATCTAGCGCATATGCTATTATCTGCGGTTATCGCTTTACTACTTGTTAGATCAGCAATGTCTAATCTTCAACTAGTTCCAAAAGGTTCTCAAAACTTTATGGAAGCATATATTGCTGGTGTACTTAAAATGGGTGCAGATGTTATGGGTGAAAAAGATGCTCGTCGTTTTGTTCCACTTATAGCAACTATTGGTCTTTTTGTAGGTATTGCTAACCTTATTGGTGTTATTCCAGGTTTTGAAGCTCCAACTGCATTTTTAGAGTTTGCTCTTACTTTAGCAATTGCTGTATTTATTTACTATAACTATATTGGTATTAAAGAACAAGGTGTTATCAAGTACTTTAAACACTTTTTAGGTCCTGTTTGGTGGTTATACTGGTTAATGTTCCCAATCGAAATTGTATCTCACTTTTCTCGTTTAGTTTCTTTATCTTTTCGTTTATTTGGAAATGTAAAAGGTGATGATATGTTCTTAATGGTAATCCTTATGCTTGCTCCTTGGTTATTACCAATGATTCCATTTGCATTACTTACATTTATGGCATTTTTACAAGCATTCATTTTCATGATGCTTACTACTGTTTATATAGGTTCAGCTATAGCAGTAGAAGATCACTAGGTCTTTAAACAACTTCCAATATGCAAAAAGATAAATTCGATAGAATTATAAGCTTTTTGCTTGGAGCATCATGGGCAATAGTCATTTTTGGTGCTCTTATAATTTTTAAATCAACTCTTATCCTTGGTTTTGGACTCTCTTTTTTTCTTACAACTCTTTATATAATAATCTCAATGTTTATGATTTTAGCACTTGATGCTTTTGCTATTAATAGGCAAAAACTACATGAGATTAAAAAACAAACTAAACTTTTAGAACAATTATCCCAAAAATCTTCTAAATAAGTTGTTTTATAAGTAAAAAAGTATATTTTTGCTAAAATAGATAAATTAATATTTATCAAGGAAATATATGTTTGAGACAGTTATAGGACTTGAGGTCCATGTACAGTTAAACACAAAAACAAAACTTTTTTGCTCGTGTCCTACGAGTTTTAATCATAAACAAAATGTAAATACTTGTCCAACTTGCTTGGCACTTCCTGGTGCTTTACCTGTACTAAATCAAGAGGTTCTTCAAAAAGCAATTATGCTAGGAACTGCTATAAATGCTACTGTAAATCGTACATCATATTTTGATAGAAAATCTTACTTTTATCCTGATTCCCCAACTGCGTATCAAATAACTCAGTTTTATACGCCAGTTATTCAAAATGGTAAATTAGATATAGATTTTGAAGATGGTAGTAAAAAAACTATCCGTGTAGGTTTTGCTCATATTGAGGCTGATGCTGGTAAAAATATTCATGATGGTGATATCTCTAAAGTTGACTTAAATCGTGCAGGAACTCCACTTTTAGAAATTGTTACACAACCAGATATGCGTTGTGCTGAAGAAGCAATACTTTATCTAAAAAAATTGCATTCAATTATTCGTTATTTAGATATTGGTGATGCAAATATGCAGGAGGGTTCGTTTCGTGTAGATGTAAATGTTTCTATTCGTCCAAAGGGTGATGAAAAACTTTATACTCGTGTAGAAGTGAAAAATATTAATAGTTTTAAATTTATTCAAAAAGCTATTGAGGTTGAAGTTCAAAGACAAAGTGAAGCGTGGGAAGATGGTGTTTATGATGATGAGATTTGTCAAGAAACTCGTCTTTATGATCAAGATAAAAATGAAACTCGTTCTATGCGTGGTAAGGAAGAAGCTGCTGATTATCGTTACTTCCCAGAGCCTGATTTACTAAAAGCTATAGTAACTGATGAAATGTTTGAAAAATACTCTAAGATTCCTGAACTTCCAGATGCAAAGCGTGATAGATTTATATCAGAATATGCAATGAATGAGTACAATGCTGGTGTAATTACTGCAAATATTGAAATGGCACACTTTTTTGAGAGTATGATGAGTGAAGATGGAGTTAGTGCAAAAACTGCTACATCCCTTCTAACTGTTGAACTTCCTGCTCGTTTAAAAGGTGATGTTAATATTACAAATTCATTAGTAGATGCAAAGAAACTTGGATTTTTAGCAAAGCGTATTGATGATAAAACTATATCTGGAAAAGCTGCTAAAGAGGTACTTGATTATTTGATGGAAAATGATGCTGATGTAGATGAAGTGATTGAAAAACTTGGATTAAAACAAGTTACAGATACTGGTGCAATTGAGGCTATATGTCAAGAAATTATAGATGCAAATCCTGAAAAAGTTCAACAGTATCAAGGTGGAAAAGAAAAATTATTTGGTTTCTTTGTAGGTCAAGTTATGAAAGCATCTAAGGGTAGTGCAAATCCTCAGGTTGTAAATGAAATACTGAAGGTAAAGTTAGGATAATGAATTTTTTTGCTCGTCTTTTGGTTGATTTTGCCTATATATTAAATACATCTGTATGGTATCAAAGGAAAAGACGATTTTTTTATAATATTTTAGAAAATGAAGACTATAAATATAAAAAGTATTTTGATATATTTATGATGTTACTTATTTTTTTAAGTGTCTCTATCCTTATATATGAAGTAAAAAGAGATGCTCATGATTATTTACAGTTTTTTAATAATTATATAATTTCTCTTGTCTTTTTTGTTGAGTATATGTTAAGGTTATGGATAAGTAGTAGTATTTCTAAGGTTATAATTCATCAAAATGAATATTGTGACTTGCTTAATAGAAAATTTAATTTTATGTTTATAGTAAAAAGAGTTTTACGAGATAAATTTGAGTATGTATTTTCTCCAAAAGCAATTATTGATTTACTTGCTATTATGCCATTTTTTCATGAGTTAAGACTCCTTCGTATATTTATACTATTTAGAGTGTTTAAAATTTTTCGTTATGCAAAAAGTTTTCAAACATTTTCAGCTGTTTTAGCTACTAAAAAATTTGAATTTTTTACATTAAGTATGTTCGCTTCTATAGTTATTTTTGTATCTTCTGTTTTAATATATGTAATGGAAGCAAATAATCCAGATTCATCTATAGATACTCTTTACAAAGCATTTTATTGGTCAATTGTAACAATATCAACTGTTGGTTATGGTGATGTAGTAGCGGTTTCATCTGAAGGACAATTTGTAGCTGTTATAGTGATTTTATCTGGTATCTCTGTTTTAGCTTTTACAACATCTCTTTTTGTTTCAGCTTTTACAGAAAAACTTGAGGATATTAAAGAGAGTAAAATTATTCAAGATGTATCTAAAATGAAGCGTATATATATAATATGCGGGTATGAAAATATTGCAAAAGAGGTTGCAAAGAAGCTTGTTAGCGCAGGTTTTAGTATTATTGTTATCGATGAATGTCCTCATAGGACAGAAGAAGCAAAAAAAGATTCTTATATGGCTCTTAATTATAATCCAGGTAGTGTAGATAGTTATAAAAAACTAAATATAGATATGTCAACACAAGTAAAGGCAATACTATGTTTAAGGGAGGATGATGTATCAAATGTTTACTCTGCTTTAACTATCCGTTCTATAGATAAAAATGTATATATACTATCACTTTTAATGAATAAAATAAATAAAAATAAATTACTTCATTCAGGTGTAAATGAGATTTTATACGATAAAGAATTTGTAGGATTGATTGCAAAAGAGTATATTGGTCAGCCTGTGGCATTTGAAGCTATTCATGCTTTAGGTTCTGAAGCAAGTATTATAAAAATGGAAGAAATAGTTGTAACAGAGAGAATATCTAGTGGTATAAGATATGTTAAAAATTTAGATAATATCAATTTTCGTATAGTCCTTCTTGGAGTATATAAAAAATCTTCAACAAGATTTTATTTTAATCCAATGGATGATACCCTATTAGAAATCGGTGATTATTTACTAGTTATAGGTAATTATATGTTTATAAGTGAGTATATAAAACACTTATCTAAAAAGATAAAGGCTTAATTTTTGAAAAAACATGCATTAATCTTTGGATACAATGAATATGGTGTAGAAATTGCAAAAAATATCTTAAATCAATATGAAAATATAACTATATTTAGACTTGAAAAAGATAGTGATTTCTCTGATAAGAAAAATGATTTAACGATAAAAGAATTTGATTTAAGTGATGATTGGACTGGTACAATAGGTACATACGATATAGAAAAATCAGTGGTTTTTTGTTCACTTGAAGATGTTGCTAAAAATATATTTTTAACAATTTCATTAAGATCAGCATTTTCTGATTTATTTATTATTGCTTTAACAAATAATAATGAAGATGCAAATAAACTAAGAATGGCAGGTGCTTCTAAAGTAATACCAATAGTTGAAACAACAGCAAATATTATAACAGATATGTTGAAAAAACCAATTATTACAAAAGTACTTCATGACATACTTTATGAAGATTCAGATCTTAAAATAGAACAAGTAAAAATAAAAAATGAAAAATATTTTGAAAATAAATATCCTGCAGATATAAAATGGAGTAGAGACCATGGTGTTTTGGTGATTTCTATTATACATGAGGATGAAAGCAGTGAGTTTATTTACTCATCTAAAACTAAACATCATTATATAAAAAATGGTGATATATTTGTAGTTGTAGGATATACTAAAGATATAGAAGAATTTAAAAAATATGTTGGAAAATCAGATGAAAAATAAAGTTGGGGTTATTGGTGCTGGTAAATGGGGGCAAGCTTTAGCATTTGCCTTAAATGTTAAAAACGATGTTTTTATAAGCTCAAGAACTCCTAGAGATTTAGATAATTTTGTAACTTTAGACAAAGTACTAGAGTGTGAGTTTTTAGTTATTGCAATCCCAGCTCAAGAAATCTCAATTTGGTTAGAAAATAATTTTAAATTTAATAAACAAAAAATTTTGGTGGTTGCTAAAGGTATAGAAGCTAAGAGTGGTCGTTTTTTAAATGATATATATGCTTCTCATGTACCATCTTCAAATATAGCTTTTCTTTCTGGACCATCATTTGCAGTTGAAGTTCAAAAATCATTACCAACAGCTATTGTAATTAACTCTACAAATCAAAAATTATCAGATGAATTGTCAACTCTTTTTCCATCATTTATAAAAGCATATACTTCTACTGATGTTATTGGTGCTGAGATAGCTGGAGCATATAAAAATGTCATAGCTATTGCCGCTGGTATTTGTGATGGTTTAGCATTAGGTAAAAATGCAGCAGCAGCACTTATATCTCGGGGACTTGTAGAGATGCAAAGATTTGGTTTAGCCTATGGAGCTAAAGATGAAACTTTTCTAGGTCTTGGTGGTGCTGGAGATTTATTTCTAACTGCAAGTTCAAACATGAGTAGAAATTTTCGTGTTGGTTTAGGTATTGCAAAAGGAAAATCTCAAATTGAAATACTTAAAGAGTTAGGTGAAGTTGCAGAAGGAATAGGCACAACTTACGCTCTTCATGAGATATCAAAACAAAAAGAGCTGTATTTACCAATTGCAAAAGAAGTTTATGAGATGTTAGAAGGTAAAAATCCTCATGAGAGTTTGCGAGATTTACTTTCTAGTTAAGTTACTCACCTAAAATATAATTGATAATATTTTTTAACTCATCTTTTGTAACATTGTCTTTTTGAGATGGCATAAGACCAAATCTTTCTTTAGTTTCTTTTGGAAATAACATTTTGTTTTCTGCAGGGTTTATCGTAAAATCCATCATGAAGTTAATTCCATCAATCTTATTTGGATATTTTAGTTTTACATTTTTAGCAATTGCCCAGTATGGTGGTGCTGCCATTCTATTTAATTTTTCTTTCGTAATTTTACCCATTAGGTGACAAGCTCCACATTTTTCAGTTGCTAAATTTTCATTTTCAACTCTTTGCTCATCAGAAATTTCTGCCATTAATATGCTAGCAGATAGTAATGATATTGTTAAAGATAGTACTTTGTTCATGTAAAAACCTTTTTTAATATAAATTTAAATTATTAATAGTATAACATAAATTTATTTTTTATTACTTATTTTATTAATTATCATATAAATATCTTTTAAAATTAGTGCAAGTGAGTAAAACCATAATATTATGAGTATATAATTTTGATTTAATCCATGCTTGTACATATATATATAACCTAGAAAAAAAGGCCACTTAAAAAAGTAAAAAAATAGTATTCCAACACCATATAATTCTTTTAATGTTTTTTTCATAAGTTTATTTTACCTTTTTTAGATAAAATTCGCTCAAATAAATAATAGGAATTTTTATGGTAGTACATATTGTGATGTTTAAATTTAAAGAAGAAAATTTTGATGAAAATATAAAAGAAGTAAAACAAAGTTTAAGTAACCTTGTAAACTTAATTCCAGAGTTGAAATGTTTAGAAGTTGGTGTTGATTTTTCCCGTTCAGATAGAGCTTTTGATTTATCTCTTTACTCTACATTTTCTTCAAAAGAAGATTTGAAAGCTTATGCTATTCACCCAGAGCATTTAAAAGTTGTAGAGCTTATAAAAGCTGTAACAATAGAGTCTAAAGTAGTTGATTATGTGCTAGAGGAAACAAAATAAAATGTTGATGAGTATTGTAGCAATCTATACTCTTTTTGTTATTGTAACTCTTTACACGAGTGTGATGCAGATTGGTTATGTAAATAAAGCTAAAAAAGGTCAAGCAGTTCTTTTATCTGAAAATGATTTTATAAAAGCGGCAAATTATAGCGTGGCAAAAGAGAAGATGAATATTGTTTCTGCTTTTATTGATTATATATTTTTTATTTTTTGGATTGATTTTGGTATAAAAACTTTAGAAAATTCACTTTATTTCCAAAATGAAGCTTTTATGAGCATTGCTGTTGTTATGGGTTTTTTAGTTGTCGGTTCTGTACTTTCTTTACCATTTGCTTATTATGAAAAATTTGTTTTAGATGAAAAATTTGGTTTTAATAAATCTAGCTTGGCTCAATGGATAAAAGATACTTTAATCTCATTTATAATGACTATAGTGTTTGGTTCACTTGTTGTTTGGGTGGTTTTTTTAATTATGAATTCTTTTGATTTATGGTGGTTATATAGTTTTGTCTTTATTTTTGGAGTTGTAGTACTTATAAATATGCTTTATCCAGCATTTCGTGCGATGTTTTTTGACAAACTTACTCCTCTTAAAGATGAAAATCTTGATAGTGAAATAAAAAGACTTATGGATAAGACAGGCTTTGTTAGTAGTGGTGTCTTTGTTTCAGATGCTTCAAAAAGAGATGCAAGACTAAATGCATATTTTGGTGGTTTTGGTAAGTCAAAAAGAGTAGTGTTATATGATACTCTTATTGAAAAGCTTAGCACAAGGGAATTACTCGCTGTTTTAGGACATGAACTTGGACATTTCGCTCATGGAGATATCTACAAAAATATAGTACTTGTTGGTGGGATGCTTTTTGCAATGTTTGGAATTTTTGGAAATTTACCTGAGTCACTTTACTTGGAACTTGGGCTATCTCAATCACCATATGTAGTGATGATTTTACTTATGCTTTTTATGCCAGTTTTAGGCTTTATTATGATGCCAATAATGGGAATTGTTAGCAGACATAATGAATATGAAGCAGATAAAATGGGGAGTGAATTAGCTGGAGTTGGTGGTGAAATAGAGTTGGCAAATGCACTTAAAAAACTTGTAACAGAAAATAAAAGTTTTCCTTTATCTCATCCAATTTATATCTTTTTTCATTATACTCATCCACCAGTACTTGAACGCTTAAAAGAGTTGGGTGTAGATATAAAAGATATGGATAAAACTGCTTTAGAGGGTATATGTCAAGCCGATATTTAGTTAAAGATATACTTAGAGATATTACAGCAAAATTAAATCCTTTGATTCCAAGAGCTTCTCGTGAAGCTCAACTGATTCTCATGAATGTTTTAAATGTAGATGAACTTTGGCTTTTAACAAATCAATCCTTTGAGATAAAAGATAGTGATGAAATTTTTAAGATGGTTAAAAGAAGAGCCTCTCATGAGCCATTAGAATATATTACAAATAAAGTAAGTTTTTATTCACAAGAATTTTACATTGATAAGGGTGCTTTAATCCCTCGTCCTGAAACTGAACTTCTTATTGATGAAGTAATCAAAAATATTAAAGATAAAAATGCAGATATAACATTTGTTGAAGTTGGTGTTGGTTCTGGAATTATCTCAATTATATTAGCGCTTCATTTTAAAAATGCAAAATTTATAGCAGTAGATATTTCGCAAAATGCATTAGATATAGCTCATAAAAATATAGTTAAATTTGGATTGGAAAAAAGAATTAAGTTAAGACTTGGGTCACTTTTAGAGCCTATAAAAGAAAAAATTGATTATTTAGTTTCAAACCCTCCTTATATTGCAAATGCTGAAAAATTAGAGTTAAACCTCTCTTATGAACCACAAAATGCTTTGTTTGGTGGTGAAATAGGTGATGAAATTGTTAAGGCTCTCCTTGATGAAGTCTTAAAAAGAGAGATTAACTTCTTTTCTTGTGAGTTTGGTTATGACCAAAAGGGTAAAATATCGTCATATTTAAAAGACAAACAATTTACATTTTTAAATTTCTACAAAGACTTAAGTGATTTTGATAGAGGTTTCACGTTAGGACTATAATTTTTGAAAAAAAACATATACTTTGATTTTACATACTTAATAGTTTTAGCTGCCACTTTTGGTGCAGTTATTGTTCTTGGTGCTTTTGTTGCGCCAATAGTTTTTCATACTGAAAAAATACTTGATATTGTATTGCTTGATAACTATAGTGCTGGTATTATAATGGGTAATATCTTTCATACTTTTTCTTATTGGATTTATTTTACAGCTTTTTTCATAATTATTTATGAAGCTATTTTATATAAATTAGGTAAAAGAGATAATATTATCTTTTTTGCATCCGTGACATCTGTTTTTTCTGCTTTAATGTTCTCAGCAATTTATTCACCAAAAATTCTTGCAATGCAATCTCTTGGGCGTGAAGCAACTCAAAGTGATACCTTCAATAATATTCATATAGCCTCAGAATTAGATTTTAAAATTTTAGCAATTGCCTTATTGGTACTTTTTATACGAAGATTAATGCTTCTAAGAGTTTAATCTTATCTCATATCATCTTATTTAAATATAGTTTATGTTATATTTCTTATATTAATTTCAAATAATATAAAAAGGTATTTCATGAAGTATGTATTGCTTTTACTATCTATGCTTTTATTCTTAGCATGTGGTGAAAAACAAGAGACAAATAGTGCAGCACAAATGCACTGGGATAGAGATATGTGTGCGAGATGTGTCATGGTAGTAAGTGATAGAAAAAATTCTGTACAGCTTAAAATTAAAGATTCAAAAAAATATTATAAATTTGATGATTTAGGGTGCATGATTATCTGGGCAAATGATGAAAAAATTGATATAAAAAATGATGCAAATATCTGGGTTACAGATGTTAAAACAGGTGAATGGATAGATGCAAAAACGGCACTTTATACTTCTGGTAATTCAACTCCTATGGATTATGGATATAGTGCGTATAAAATAAAAAATGAAATAGAAAAAGATAAGAAGATATTTTCTTTTGATGATGTTTCTAAATTAATTAAATAAGGTAAGAAATTATGAAAAAAATATATATAACTCTAATAATACTACTTCTTTCAAATAATATATTTGCAAATGAAAGTAAAATTTGTCAGAAATGTCATCCATTAATTTATAATGAGTATAAAAAATCATCACATAGAAATGCTTCTGTGTATAATAATCCTATTCATAAAGCAATGTGGGATAAACATCCTAAAAATGAAAAAGGCTATACTTGTGCAAAGTGTCATACTCCATCTGATTTAAAAGCCTTGAAAACTGGTAAACTTACAAAGAATAGTATTCAAACTGACGAAGCTATCTCATGTATTTATTGTCATACTATCAAAATGGTGCAAGAGGGTGATCAGTCAAATACAAATATTATGAGCAATAAACATAGGGAGTTTTATACATTAGAAAAAGGTAAAAAAGGTAAAGCGAAGTATAAAACGGTAACATCTTGGTTTGGTCTTGTTAAAGAATCAACAGCATCACCATTTCATAATATAGATTATTCAAATAAAAATTATTATAATGGAAATGTATGTATGGGTTGTCACTCACATACAAATAATGAACATAGTTTTGATATAAGTATGTTAGATGCAGCAATTAGTGAAGAAGATGAAAATAGTTGTGTAACTTGTCATATGCCTCAAGTAGATGGAACGAAAGTAACACTACTTAATACTAAAACTCATGCATACCATGGTATAGCAGGAATACATCAAAAAACTAGATCTATGGGTGATTTTATAGAATTTAAAGTTACTAAAAATTCTTCAGGTTTTGAAGTAAGAGTAGTAAATAAATCAAACCATGCTCTTTTTGGTCAAGCATATAGACAAGGTGTACTTAAAGTAGAAATATTTAGAAATGAAAAAACCATAGAATTAGAGCCATTTATATTTGAACGTATTTTAGCTAAAGATGGTAAAGAAGTTATGACTTGGGATGCTGATATGACTTTAAAAGATACCCTTATATATGCTAAAAGAGATGTTAAATTCTCAAAAGTACTTAAAGAAGGTGATACTTTGATGTTAACACTTGGAGTTAAAAGAATCTCTGAATCAGGTATACAAAAACTAGGACTTAAAGATTCTAAGAATATCTCAAAATTTAAAATATTAAAAGTTCAAAAGTTTAACTTTTAGTACTTAAAAACTAATTTTATTGCGTCCATTTTCTTTAGATGTATAGAGTAGATTATCTACTCTTTTAAAGATTTCATCTATATTTTCATGTGGGTTTGCTTCAACCAAGCCTGCACTAATAGTCAATTTTTCAATGATTTTAAAATTATGTGATTGAATTTTTTCTTTTAGTCTTTGTGCAAAGTATAGAGCATCTTTAATCTCTGTATTTGGTAAAATAATAAGAAATTCTTCACCTCCATACCTACCTAAAAAATCTATCTCTCTAAGAGTGCTTTGTACTAAATCTGAAAGAGCCATTAGGGTACTATCTCCTACATCATGACCGTAAATATCATTTACTTTTTTAAAGAAATCTATATCATATAAAATAATAGAAAGGGGTTGCTTATATCTTTGAGAGCGTTTAAGCTCTGTCTCTAAAATCTTCATTATCGAGTATCTATTATTTATATTTGTAAGGGCATCTGTTGTTGCTAATACTTCAAAATTATTTTTAAGGACTTCTAATTCTGCTGTTCTTATTTGTACCTTATTTTCTAGTGTTTCATTTAATTCTTGAAGTTCATTACTTTTTATTTCAATTCTAGCTTTATATTTTTTAAATCTTCTTCTAAGTACTTTAGATATATAAAATGAAATTATTAGTGTGATAATTATAAGTATAATGGTTATATAAAAAATATCCTTAGCTTTTTTATAAAAAACTTCATAAGCATTTACTTTTGCTTGAGAAAGTTTCTCTTCTATAAAGGAAATGTAAAAACCACTACCAATTATCCATTCACTATTAGGAAGTTGCTGAATAAAAGAATATTTTTCCTCTATTTTATGATTTTTTGGATTTTCCCAATTGTATATTAATGAAGTACTCGTCTTATTTTTAATAGAATTAGAAATTTTTTCTACAACCTCTTTTACTTTTTTATTTTTAATTTTAAAGACATTTTTTCCTTCTAAAGCAGGTACACTTCTGTTTAAAATAATATCTCCACTTTTTGTAATAATAAAAAGATAGTGTGAGTCAATATAATCAATTTTACGTATCATATTTAAAAGTTTTTTATCTGAACTTTTTGTAGCTGTATCAAGATACTCAGCAGAACCAAAATACCAATTATATGCTCCAAAATTTTTAATATAAGCAACCTGCTCATACTGTTTAGAACTTTTATCACTTGGTTTTGTAAAGCTATCCCATAAAAAACCTTCCCCTTTTTCTTTAGCTATTTTAATCTCTTCTTTAATTACATAGCTACCAGTTGAATCTTGAAGATTTTGTATTGATTTACCTTCAAATTTTTGTAAATACTCTGGTCCCATATTTAAAATACCATCATAATCAACTATCCAAATAAAGCTTTCTGCATTATTCCAAATAAGAGGACGTAAGGCATCAATAATAATTTTTTGTATTTCTTGTTTAGTTTTTGTATTTTTATTTTGTTTGTAAATATTTGTTGCAATTAGATGAGCTTTTTTAACCCGATCTCTAACTCGAGACATCAATTCTTTTTTGATAATTGATTTTTTATAATTAATGAGGTCTGATATGGTATGAATTTTATTTTCTAAAGACTTTTTTTCTATAGAATATAAATTCTCTTCTGTTTTTCGAAGATTCTCTTTGAAGCTCTCTTTATATATTTGTATTGTGACAAAAAAGACTGCTCCTATAAGAAAAGGAATAAAGATAAGTGGACCATAAGTAATTACTTTAAGAAAAAAATGTTCTTTATTCAAATAGTTTCTCTTTGTTTTTCCCTAATTATAACATAAATATTAATTCATAAAGATAGGTCTTTCATCTACAAGTAAAAGATTTGGCTCAATAAATGGAGCTAAATTTGTTATAAAATTTAAAAGAGTCATGATTGGACTTGCATAAAAGAACTTTATTTTATGGTTAAAATGCCAAAGTTGATCAGCATATTGATAGTATTTATGAGGAGTATCACCAATACCATCATGATTTTTATCAAACCCAGCATATCTATCCCAGTAATTATATTCAATTAAATTAGAGTTTGAAGATTTACTTGGTACATCTTTAACTACATCATCAATATTTCCATAGATATTATTATGAGTTATTGTATTATCTTTTATGCTTGCATGAAAATGAAATGCTTCACCATTATAGGCAATAGTATTATTATTTATATATCTTTTCATACCTCTTTGTTTTTCTAAGCCCTCTATATATAAGGCCTTTGCATTATACTTTAACGTATTATATTCAAATGTTAAATTGGATACCATACCAATAACTATACCAATACCAGAAGCACCATTTGAACTTTGGATTATATTATTAGTTATATTAGTGTCTTTTGCTCCCATTAACATAATAGATACAGAATTATACATATATCTGTTTTGTATGAAATTATTTTTATGACTTATACTTAGATGACTTGCAAATCTATTATGATTGAATTTATTATCTTTAAATAAGTTATTGTTAGAGTAGTTTAGTGTAACATCTTTTGAATATTCAATTGTATTATTTTGTATAATATTGTTATGTGAATAGTAAAGTTTTAGAGCATTTCCTCTTAGATTCATGTCTAGTTTTTTTGATGTTATATAATTATTAAGTATTTTAGAATTACTAACCATATTCATATCAATTCCATAAAGGCTATTTAGCAATTTACAAGTATTTAATTCTACATATTGAGCTTTATATATAGAGACTGCTGAATCTATCTTATCTATTCTATTACCACTGTTTGTAATAGTTAAATTTTTAAGAATTACATTTGAAGAGTTAATTTTAATTACACTAGTGGATGAACTACCTTGTATAATCACATTGTCACCTTGACCAATAATACTAAGTGGTTTATTTATAGTTAAATCACCTATGTAAATAGCATTTGATAGTTTTATAGTGGAGTAGGGGGTTGCTTCATCTATCGTCTTTTGCAAAATATTTGCAAAAGAGTAAGATGTAAATATTAAAAATAGTAGAAATAATTTCATAAAACTATTTTAGTAAAATCTATGAATCTCTTCCATAATATTAGAAAAATCAATATCATCACCTTTTTCTTTTAAGAAATTAACAAGATATTTTTGAGAAGCTTCAACACTACCATTTTTTTCAATTTCAAGAAGTTCTTTATATAAATCAGCAATAATCTCTATAACATGTTTAGAAATTGTTTTTCTTGCTGCATGATAACCAATGATTTTTCCAGTATCAGTATCTTTGCGAATCTCAAACTCTGTAAAGATCCAGTAGTATCTTCCATCTTTTGCTAGATTTTTAACAAGTGCATTAATATTTTTTCCAGCAGAAATTGTTTCCCATAGAAGTTTGAAAACTACCTTAGGAGTGTCAGGGTGACGTACAATATTATGTGCTTTTCCTATTAGTTCTTCTTGTGAGTAACCAGATACTTCCATGAAATAATCATTACAAAAAGTTATTTTACCTTTTTCATCAGTTTCACTAACTATGTATCTTTTTGGATCAAGTATAATTTCTTCATTTATTGGAGTTGGTTTATTCATAGCTATATCCTTCCATTGATTAATCTTATAAGTGCGGGGCTAACTTCTTTAAAGCCTAAAATTCTTTTACCATTATGTTGTTTTGAAAATTCTTCTGCTGCAGCATAAGAATCAAATGTTACTAAATCATCACCAGCAGGTGATGTTATGTTTGAACCATATATGAAAAATGCTCCTTTTGCTTTTACAAGAAGTCCTGTTTTAAAATCAGTAACTAAAATATCTTTAAAATCTTTTTCACTTTTTACTCCAATATCAAACCATTTTCCTGGTTGATGGTAGAATTCCATCATTGACTTAGGACTTACAAAGAATAATTTTTTACCATTTGTTAGTTCTATTTTTGATGCCCATTTTGGATATTTATAAACTTTCATTTTTCTAACAAGACTTATCGTGTCTTTATTATAATCCATTTCAAAACTAAATAGAAAACTTGATGTCAATATTAATACTAAAATTATTTTACCCATTAAAAATCCTTAAACTAAATCTTTTTTTTCAAATATTTTATATCCTAAAAATGCAAATGATAAACCAAGAACTAAAGGATATAAGATTGATATAAGAACAAACATACTTTGGCTCATAGAATCAAGTATATAAAATGCGACAGGACCCATAACTGTAAGCTCTGGATCAAACAAAGATATTGCAGCTACACGAAATATTTCCATAGGATTTACTAAAGCTATTGTAATAATTAACTCTTCAGAAAATCTAGCTTGCATCATAAGTGAAATAAGTGCTATATCTATAAATGCAAGTAAGAATATCCAAACAAAAAAAGCAATCCCTAATGCAACTTCAGATGATTTTACAAATGAAGATATGAAAAAAGCAATCCCTAAAAAAGCAGAACTCATTGCAAACAAAAGACCAGTATATAAAAAGAAAATATTCCAAGGAATACTTGCACCTTTTATAGCCCCATATACAATAGCAATAATCATTGCAAATAGTACAGGTAGATAAACTGTTATAAATCTACCTATAATTTTACCCCAATAGTATTGTTTCAAAGAGATTGCAAATGACAACATATACTCTAAAATATGATTATCTCTGTCCCCAGAAATAGAACGAACAGTAGTAATAAGAATAAAGATAGGTAAAATCACTATGGTAATTTGAATATACATAAGTAAAAGGCGACTAAGTCCACTAAAGCCCATTACCTGACTCTCTGTAACTCCAGCTATGAAAAACAAAGCAATAAGCCCACCAAATACAAGTGAATAAATTAGAAACCATTTTGCTCTTAAAGATTCTTTTAAATCTAAATAAGCAATTAAATATAAATTTTTCATCTATACTCTCTCATCTTTTGTTATTTTTCCTAAATCCATGTAAATCTGTCTATTTACTAGGTCTTTAACTTCTTCAAGTCTATGTGTTACAAAAAGTAAAACTTTTTCTTCTTCATTTTGTTTTAAAAGTCTGTAAAAATCATCCCTTGCATCAGGGTCGAGATTTGCAGTTGGCTCATCATAAATAATTATATCAGATTTTTTAGCTAATGATATTGCAATAAGGAGTTTTTGTTTCATTCCACCTGAGAGTTTAAAAAATGATTTATTCATATTTGATTTAGCATCAAGTTTCATCTCATTAGCATAATGTAAAATAAGATTTTTATCTACATTTGAACTAGTTTGAACATAAGATATAAGTTCATCAATACTTAGTTTTATAGGTGGTGGAAGTTGTGGAACAAAACTAATATGATTTAAAACTTTTACCCGCTCTTTAATAGGGTCTAATCCGTCAATAAGAACTTCTCCCGCGTCAGGATGGTAATAGCCCATGATAGAGCGAACTAGTGTTGTTTTACCCGCACCGTTAGCTCCCATTAAAGCTATACTTTCGTTCTTTTTAAATTCACAATTTATGCTATCTAGTGAAATATTATCACCAAATTTTTTTGTTAAATTATTTACTTTTATCATCTATACCAAACTTTTTAATCTAAAATCAAATTTTAATGCATCTTCATGGCATACATCAACACAACGACCACATAGTGTACAATCTGCACCAGTTATGTATTGGTTTGTGATACCTTTTTCATCTATTTGTTTTTTGTATTTTGCTTTTGTTATCTCTAAAACTTGAGGCTCGAAACAAACATCATGACAAACCATACAGCTGTCACAATTATCATTCCACTCAATTCTAAGAGCAGAAACTTTTCCAATCATACCATAAGTTGTACCAATGGGACATATGTATGTACACCAAGCACGACGAGAGAAGAAAACTTCCATAGCTAAAACTACCACTACCCAGATTAGTGCAACACTCCAACCATAAGCAATAGCTCTACTTAATATACCAATTACATTAAAAGTTTCAAAAACTATATACCCACTACTAAAAGATAAAACTAAAAATATGCTCCAAAATATATATCTTACTCTATGGTCAAATTTTCTACTTTTGATAATTTTTTTCTTAACTAAAGTATTGTGCCATTTTTCACCTATTTCACTAAGTATTCCATATGGACAAACCCAAGCACAATAGCTTCTACCACCAACTAAAAGGTAAACAACAGTAATTGTTGTTACCCCAATAATAATATTTATTGGCATATGAAAAGTAGCTAAAAAAACTTCTAAAGTCATATATGGATCTATCATATGAAAACCAAGAAATCTTGAGCCACTAAGTGTACCTTCAAGCATTTGTAAATCTATGAAAAATGATAAGAAAAATAAAAGATGAATAGATATAACTAAAATCCATCTTTTCATTCTATAAGAAAATTTTCTTTTTCCATCTTTAGTTGTATCAAAAAAAGTTGACCAAAAAGTTGTATTACTTATTGTTTCTCTATTGTTATATTTATCCATATTAAACTCCGTTTTAGTTAAAGCTATTTACTTAGTTCTATTTTAGTGCCTCTGCACGAGCTGGAAATTCACCGATTTCATCAGCAAGTCTTCTTAAGTCTTCTTTATTTAATTTTATTAATAGACCTTTCATAATCATATTTTCTTTACGACCAGCTTTAAAATCTGTTAACTTTTTATATAATTTATCAGCATCTTGTCCAAATAATTTTGGTCCCATCATTTTTTTACCATTTTGAAAACCAGAAGCATTTACACCATGGCAAGATGAACATTTACTTTTGTATTCTTTTGAAACTTTGAAAGAACCAGCATTACCAGCTTTATCTCTTAGGGCAGAGAGTGCTTCATTTTCTTTTTCTCTATCACTTTTTTCTTTAGGTTGAGCTACGGTTGCTGCTACTCTACCATCACCAATATCAGCTATCACTTTAGAATGAATACCACCATTATATGCACCACCATTAGAAGCTGTCCATGCCATTAAACCTACTATTATTATAGTAAAAAATCCTACGATTATATTTTTCATTATTTATTCCTCATTTTATTTATTTCACTATTAAATCTGTATATTTCATCAGCTATATTTTTTATTTCTGCATCACTCATCATATTTATGAGATCATTCATAAGTGGATTTAGTTTCTTACCACTCTTAAATTCTGATATTTTATTATATATATATTCTGAGTTCCTTCCTAATAATGATGGACCAATAATTCCATTTGCATAATCATTATGACAGGCAGAACATTTTACAATAAATTTTTTACTTAAATTTTTTACGACCATAGATACTTGTACTTTTTCATAAGGGCTTCTAATATTCATATTTGCTTCAACAGTTGTTCTAGGTTTAATTCTAACAGAAGCATCAGAATTTGCTGGTTGTGAATTTTGATCATATTCACTCTTTACACCATAGTTAAAATAATATTGTTTATCTACATTACTATTATCTTTTTGTGAAACTTTAATCTCTTTAGCATTATCATTCTTAGAAATTTCTATTCCTGAAGCAGTTGCTTCTTTTAAAACAGTATTTGTTTTTGTATCTTGCTCATTATCAGAACTACATCCACTTAATAAAGCTATGGTTACTAAGCTAGTGATATAAAATATTTTTTTATTCATTTATATTTTCCTTTATGCTTTATTGTAGTATTCATCATAAGTCATTCTAGGCTTTACAACTATTGATGGTGTTTGAGTTGGACAAACTTCTTGACATACACCACAGCCAATACAGCCGTCATATATTTCTGGTTTATTTCCATTTCCAGATGGTACCATTGAGATTGCAGACATAGGATTAGGAATAGGACACATATCTGCACAGAGTGTACATTGCTTACCTTCAAATTCATCAAAATGTTCTAGAACTTTTTCTTCATATTCTGTAACATTATTTATATTTTTTTGAAATGTATGCATCCTATCATTATATCCAGCAGGAATAGGTGTGTTTGTTATTGCAATACAAGTATCGGGAAATTCCAAGACTGCTATTCCCATATGAATATCTGTTGCTTTTTCAGTTTTATGGTCTAATGCACCACTTGGACATGCTAAAACACAAGGAACAGCGTCACAGGCATAGCAACCTCTTTCATTTGCATCTATATATGGAGTTCCAATACCATGACCTTTAGCAAAATCAGCAAGTTTTATAGAATGGTATGGACAAACTTGTAAGCATTGACCACATTTTATACATAATGCCAAAAAATCTTTTTCATTTATTGCTCCTGGTGGGCGTAATCTATTTTCATCTGCCTTTGCATAAGGACTAAAAATCATACCTCCACCCATAGCAAGACCTAGAATGCCTAGTGTTGAATATTTGATAAATTTTCTTTTTTCTATTTCTATTTTTGCCATAATTATCCTTTTATTCTAACTTTTGGTTTTTTATCTTCTAGTAAAAAATATGGTTTTGTAAATGGAGCTAGTTTTGCTAAAAAATTTAGTAATGAAATTACAGGTGATCCGTAGAAAAACTTTACATTTGGATTATAAACCCAAAGTTGATCAGCATATTGATATATTTTATGTGGTGTATCGCCAATATTATCATTATTTCTATCAAAACCTGTATAATTATCCCAATAATTACCCTCTATATCATTTCTATTTGTTTTACCACCACGACTATCATTTACAACATCTTCTATATTTCCCATAATTATATTATCTTTTACAATATTTGCTTCACTTAGTGAATGAAAATGCATACCTTCAGAATTATATAAAATTTTATTTTTATTTATCCAGTTATTTGTCCCTGGGTCAAAAGGAGATCTGTCTATGTATATACCTTGAGCGCAATAAATAATAGTATTGTTCTCAATCGTAAAATTAGATACATCTTTTAATCCAAGCCCCATGCCCGTTGCACCTAAAGAACTTTGAATAACATTACCTATTGCAATGCTATCTCGAGAATACATAAAGAAAATACCAACAGAATTAAATTTATAATGATTATTTTTTACAATATTTTTTCCAGCATACATAAAATGTAATGAATATCTACCATATTCACCAGTATTTTCTTCTATTAAATTTCCATGAGAATACCAAATAACCATATCTCTTGATTTTATTAAAGCATTGTATTTTATGATATTATCATTTGAATACCATAGACGAAGACCATCTCCACGAAGTCCTAAGTCTAAATTTTTTGATTGTATACGGTTATTTGAAATGATGGAGTTATTTAACATTTGGGCATCAATACCAAATAAACAATCGTTAATTACACAATTACTTATTTCGCATTGAGAACCTTTTTGCATACTTATAGCAGCATCAAGAGAATGATGGAAACTACCACTATTAATAATTTTTAAATTTTTCAAAGTTATGTAAGAACCGCTAGTTGTAATAACTGTTCCATTACCTTCACCATCAATGATTACACCATCTTCTTTACCTATAATACTTAAAGGTTTATTTATAACTATGCTACCTTTGTAAATCCCAGCTGGAAGTTTTATTATTGAACCAGCTGGTGCTTTGTTTATTGCATCTTGGAGTAGATTCGCATTTAAAAGCGTAGTTAAAAATATAAATAATAAGAAAAGTAGGTTATTCATTTTTATTTATACTTCACTTAACTCTTTTAATGCTTTTTGCTTAGCAAAGAATGCAAGTAAGCTAAAAAGACCTATTGCTACTATCATGTAAAAACCAATAGTTGGGTATGAATGTGTAACAAACTGAGCGATTTTTCCATCTCCAAAAACTGTAGGCATAAAAGGTTTTATTTTAAATGCACCCCAGTCATGTAAATTATGTCCAAACCAATACAGCCAATAAGAATAATCAGCTATAAATAATACAGGTAATGATGCTGGGATAAGCATAAGATAAGTTAAAATTTTATTATTATATGCCATAAAAAGAATAATTCCTAAAGAAAGAGAAAGAAGTGCGTAGATACCAATACCTCTTTCTAGTGTGCCTCCAACCCACATTGGATCCATACCAACATAGTGATTAATTGTATTCATTTCATGTACTTCACCACTGTATCCATCAAAATGAAAATATACTGGGATACCCTCAGGAAAAGCTTCTTTTGGATAATTTGGAGCTTCTAATGATACTGCCCAAATTGGTAATGATGCTGCACCAATTTCAGCTTCTGATTCAATCATTTTTTCTAAATTATTATGAGCTTCTTTATCTGTTGTTACACTTTTATATCGTCCTTTGTTGTACAAATTCCAAATATTTTTACTAAAAGATGAAACTTCATTACCTTTACCTGCATCTACTTTATTTAAGACACTATGAAAAGCTAACATAGGAAAAGTAAAAGAGAATGTTAAAATAATTAGAGCAAGTCCTGCAAAAATTTTAGACTTTATTAAGCTTGGATGCATTTTAATTCCTTATAATTTTTATAATTATATCTAAATATGCCTTATAGCTATAATGATATAAATCAATAAAGAATTATTATATCTAAAGTGTGTGTAAAAAGGGAAGAGAAGAGTTGATAACTCTTCTCTGAAGTAGTAAAAAACTTATTTATTAAAATAAGTTTGCATTTTCATCTACCCATTTAAGGTATTGAATAATGTCTTTAACTTCTTTTTCGTTCATATGTTGGTTAGGCATTTTAAGATTGAAGTAATCAATCATACCTTTAACATAAGGTTCTTTGTATTTTGAGTGAGGATCCATAATGAAATCTTTTACCCATTTCTCAGCATTTTCATGTCTTTGTAATACACCTGTTAAATCTGGACCAGAACTAACTTTACCAATAACATGACAACCACCACAGCCACCTTCGCCAAATGCTCTTTCACCAGCAGAAGCAGAATTAGATTGCTTAGTAGCGACTAAACGCACTAATGAATCTTTTGCTCTAATACCAACATCTGCAGTTTTAACCATTAGTTGCCAAATCATATTTTCAAAAAGGATAGCTTTTTCATAGTCACCTTTTTTGTATGCAGCATCAGCTTTTTTCTTTTGAGCTGGAATTTGTCCGTATTGGTCAAATGCATCAGTAACTAAATCAGCAACAACTTTATGTTTGTCAAAGTGATTCTCTTTTAAGAATTTAACAACAGATTGAATAACAGCATCAGTTGCATCATTAACTGCAACAGTTTTGTCATACTCAGCTTTAAGTTCTGTTTTAGACATAGTTTTCATTTTTAGTTTTTGAGCCGAAACATATTTTTTGTTTGGATCTTTAACCATCATGTAACCCATCATTTCTAGGTGAAGTGCAGAACAAAACTCTGTACAGTAGTAAGGGAAAACACCCTCAATATCAGCAGTAAAGTTTAACTCAATTGTTTCACCTGGCTCTAAAGAACCGTGAATATCATAGTGGTCAACTGTAAAACCATGAGTCTCATCTTGAGCACGCTCAAGGTTAGTAATATACATAGTTACATTATCACCTTTATTAACTGTAATTCTCTCAGGATTAATATGAGAACGAACTAAAGTAGCATAAACGAAAACATTTTTACCTTTACGAACAATTTTTTCTTGTCCAGCTAAAGTTTTACCCTTATGTTGTTTACCAGTTTTAGAGTTTGTACCCATTTTATATCTTACTTTAGGGTGTAGTTTAGATGCTCTAATTGCTACTGCTTGATGTGGTTCACCTAATGGTAAAGGCATATCAACAAGTAAGTCCATAGTTTTTCCACTAATATCAATCAACTGATGATTTTGTGGGTGAAGAGGACCAACATTTTGGAATCTATCAATAGCAAGTTTGTTAAGAGAGATAATATACTTACCTTGAGGGTCAGCAGATTTTCCTTCCATACCACAAAGGTGTCCAACATTGTAGTGAACATTTTCTTTGTCTAAAACTTTAAGAGTTTTATAGTTCCATTTTACAATTTGAGAATCAACGTAAAGTGAAGTATAAATTTCACCATCTACATTTGAATACTGGTTATGCAAAGGCCCAAGACCTAGTTCAACTTGACCATGTAAAGAATCTTTCATACTTAAGATAGGGATTCCATAAGGATCTTTACCAACAAATTTTTTATTTTTAATAAGTTTTTTGATTTTGCTCCATTTATAAACAGAAGCATGAGTGTCTAGTTTACCACAAACAGTAATGTATTCACCATCAGGAGATACATCAACACCATGTGGTGATTTAGGCTCAGGAATTAAAAATAATGCATTGTTTTTAACAGCAGTTTTAATTGATATGATTTTCATACCATTAATCATTTTATAATTAGATTTATTTTTAGCAAGTTGAGCTAATTTTTTCCAATTATATACATGTAAGAAGTCAGTGTCATTTCTTGAACAACCAGCTTCAAATGGAGGCATACCAACTTCGATACCACCTGTATACATCTCTGTATTAAATGAGTTTGTAAAGCCCCAACCATCAGAAGCATTTTTACCTGAATCACTTAAATCTTGCATATATGGAGGTAACTCAAGTGTAAATGAATCTTTAGGCTTAATACGACCTTTTTTAGAATCAAATTTCCATAAAGTAACACCACCACGGTAAGTTTCTTTATATTCTTCTATCGGATGATAGTTATTATCAAAAGGTGCTGCATATTGTGCCGCTTCAATGATATAATCAGAATTTTGAGTAAAGAAAGCTCCACCATGAGCAGATTTAAAAACAGGATTAACAACAATTTGTTTAGTTTCAAAATCTTCTAAATCGATTACTGCTAAACGAGGATTAGCTTTATCATTGATAACTAGCCATTTCCCATCATATTTACCATCTTTTTCAGAAAGACCTGGATGGTGAGTATCACCCCAGTTTATTTCACGACCACGAATGTTACCTTGTCTTAAAACTTTAAGACTATCAACATCATAACCATACCCTTGCCAAGGCTCAGGTGTAAATACAGCGATGTATTTTAAAATTCTCATAGATGGTACACCATAAACAATTACTTGTCCAGATTGTCCACCAGAACTAAATACGATAAACTCATCACGACCACCAGTAGGGTTGTAAGTTTTTGCAGCACGAATAACATCTATTTCACTTAAGCCTCTAGCCTTCATTACTTTTTGTAGTTCACCACCAGCAGCTGAAGCAACAGTTGCAGCTAATGTTGTACCTAAAATAAGTGAAGTAAGCTTATTAAAAGTTTTACCCATTATCTTCTCCTTAAAATTCCTTTGAATAAATAAAATTATTCAAATGATAGTAAGATAATAGGATAATTTATAAGTATATTATTTGACCAAAGTCAAATTTATAGATTAATGTTTGTATTTAAGTTTAATTTTTATTTTAGTGGGAAATTAAGTTATCTAAATCATCTTTTAAATTTTTTAATCTTAATTTAGTAGCACATAATTCTTCTAAAGATTGTATGATAGCATCTTCTTTTTTACGAAGTTGTGTATCTTGCTTGGTGCTATTCATATCATAAATAAAATTTAATAATTCTTCAACTTGTAATTCTAATATTTCAAGTGATTTATGTGAATATTCTATGGATTTTGTTGAATTATCAATACCATTATTAATTTTTGAAATTAATAAATTAAAATTATTTTCAGCATTTAGTGTATCGGTATTTTTATCATCTATCACGAGTGGTTTAAGCTCTTTAATACTAGAATTTTTAATAATTTTTTTAGATTTAAAAAGAAATTCTTGAACAAAAGTAACTAAAGATTTAAGTTTAGTAAAAAGATACAATAATAATAAAACTAGAGCTGTAAATAGCAGATATTGTAGTTTTATAAAGATATTTTGAGTTTTTTCAAAATGCTTTTGTTTATTTTTAATCAGCTTATTAAACTCTATAATTAAGTTTAAATTTGTATTGTAAATATCATTAACTTCTTTTTCAAGAAGAATATTTGTATATGGTGATCTTATTTTTATTTTATCTCTAAAATGTTGTACATGTAGATAAAAAGTGTTCAAAAGTTTTATTATTATTTCATTTTTGTAAAGTTGCATTTCTTTATTTGTAATATTTTTTAAATACTTTTTTATTGAATCATCCAAGTACCTTGTACTTTTATTAGTGCTTTTATAAATATAAAAAATATTTTTTGATATATCTTGTGTAAATTCTTTTTGCTCTTTTAATATTTCTATCATAGTATTATGAAGTTTATTTTTATTTGAAGTATAGTTAAATATAAAAGCTAAAGTAATAGAAAAAGTAAATATTAAAATACCTAAGATTTTTATTTGTTTCATTTATATTTCCTCATATATTAATTTTAAAGATTGCTTATCTAAAATAGTTACTTTTGTATTTTTAATACTAATTATGGCATCTCTTTTAAATCGATTTAGAACACGTGAAAGTGTTTCAGGTTGGATATGAAGCATGAGAGATATCTCAGCTCTTTTAAGAGTGTTAAATATCTCTAAATCATTGTCAAGCATCATCGAAACTTTAGCAACGGAGTTAAAAACAAATTCTCTATTTACTAAAGACTTAAGTTGTTGAGATTTTAAAATAATTTCATTTGTAAATTCTTTATATAAGATACCTTTATCTAAAAAGTATTTCTTAAATTTTTTGTAGTCTATAGAGAGAATTTGAGAATCTTCAAGTAATATTACATTTGAAAATGAATGTAGTGTATTTTCCTCTATATCAGAAATAAGAGAATTTTTATATATATAGTATAAAAATATTTCATTTTTATGTTTATCAATTTTATATGCTTTTGCTAAACCACCTAGTAAAAATAATAGGTAATTGGATTCTTCTTTTTCATAATGTATAAGATAGTCTTTTTTATAATCATTAATAGTAGTTATATTTGTTAATAATTCTAAATTTTCATCATCTAAAGAAGAAAAAAAATTTATAGATGATAAGATGTTTTTAATAGACATTATTTTTATGTTATATTAAATTTTAAAACAAGACTTTTGGTTTATATCAAACCTAAATAATTCTTTTTTACTTTTGGAACTATTATAAATATATCTAAGTGATATATTTGCCTCTAAAAATCGTTTTGAACTTTGACAAGTCCCTCTAGTAATAGCCTCTTTCATTCTCGAATGATCTTCTTTTATTACACTTTTATCACTTTTAGGTGCAATATTTAGTTCATATATGTAAACAATAGTAGCCTCATCAGATTTAACATTTACTAGAGTAGTATATTTATCTATTTTTTGAGGGAGTGATTTGTTTATTTCGGTAGCTGCTAATTTAGCAATATATTTATTTTGAGATTTCATATTTTTTGTAGAAAGTTCACGATTTTGCATCTGAGTATTAGATGCAAATGTAGTTAGATTTATAAGGATTAGAAGAAGTATAGTTTTTAACATATTTTCCCTTGTATAATTAATTTATAAATTATACTAAAAAGAAAATTAATAGCACTTAAGTAGCATTATCTTTTTGTTGAAGATAAAGATATTAGTCTTGTTGTTGTCTCATGTATGATGGAATATCTAATTGTTCATCATTAAATTCACCATTCATAACAAGTCTTGGACGAATTTTTGCAACAGGTGCTGGATTTTCACTAATAAAATCACTATTATTTGTTAAATCTTTTTCAAAACCAGTCGCAACTATTGTAATTTTTACATAGTCTTCAGGTAATGTTTCATCTGTAGATGTACCAAAAATAACATCAGCATCTTTATGCGCGCTCTCTTGAACAACTTCCATGGCTGCAGATGTTTCAATCATAGAGAAATTTGGATGGATATTGAAGTGAACAAGTACACCCATTGCACCATTAATAGACATATTATCAAGAAGAGGAGACTCTATTGCTGCTTTTATAGCTTCATATGCTGCATTTTCACCCTCATGTTCACCAACACCCATAAGTGCCATACCTTTATGGCTCATGACAGTTTTTAAGTCAGAGAAATCAAGATTGATATCATACTCACCATTAGAAAGAATAATTCCAGAAGTTCCACTAACTGCTTGAGCTAAAACACCATCTACAATTTTAAAGCTATCTTTTATACCTAGTTTTCTATCAATAATAGAAAGTAGTTTATCATTTGGAATAACAACTATAGAATCACTTTCATTTTTAAGTTCTTCTAAACCAGCAAGTGCTAATTTAGTTCTTTTTGGACCCTCAAAAATAAAAGGTTTTGTAACTATAGAGATAGTTAACGCTCCAATCTCTTTGGCAATTTTAGCAACTACAGGAGCAGCACCAGTTCCCGTACCACCACCAAGTCCAGCAGAGATAAAAACAATATCAGCACCCTCTAAAGCGGAGCGAATATCATCATAGTTCTCTAATGCTGATTCTTTACCAATATCTGGTTTCATACCAGCACCAAGTCCTTTAGTAAGTTTAGTACCAATTTGAATAGTTTCAACTTTACCCATATTTTCAAGTGCTTGAGCATCAGTATTTACCATGATTAGTTCAATACCATTAACACCCTCATTAACCATGTGACCAATCATGTTTCCACCACCGCCACCAACACCAACAGCTACAATTCTCGCACCGTTAACATTTAATGCTTCTTCTACTACAAATGCTTCCATCACTTTCTCCTTAAAATAACTGAGTTGCCCAGTTCCAAAATTTACTTACGCTTCCTGCTTCATCACTTTTTTTTTCTTTTTTAGATACTAATGTTACCATTGAGTCTTTTTTCTTTTCTTCAATTACTGGAGGAACAGGTATCTCATTGTCTTGTGTAAGATTTACAGGTATATTTTCTATTGGGTCTTCGTTTGAGTGTCTTACTTTTTTATTTACATCAATTTCATACTGAGTGTATGAAGATGCTGCATACATAACAAGACCTATTGCTGAAGAGTATTCAGCTGAACGGAGATTGTCAAATAGACCATTCATCTCTTTTGGTTTAGCTAAACGAACAGGGATTGAACCAAATGTAGCAACTGCTAAGTCACGGATGCCATCCATTTGAGAAAAACCACCAGTTAGAACTACTCCAGCACCTAGTTTATCTTTTAAACCACTATTTTCAATAAACTGAGCAAGTATCATGAGAGTTTCTTCAACTCTTGCATAGATAACATTCTGTACAACTTCTAGTGATACTTCATGCATTGTATTTTCATCACCTATTACAGGTAGTTCTATTAAATCACTACTTGGTGTTAAAAGTGAACCATAGTTTAGTTTAACAGAATCAGCAACATTAAGTGGTGTATGAAGTGCCATGGATAAATCACTAGTAATATGATTAGAGCCAACTCCTAAAAAATCATTATATCTAATGGCATTTCCAGAGTGAATTGTAATATTGCTAGTATTTCCACCCATATCAATAATAGCAACACCTAGTTCTTTTTCATCTTCATTTAAAGTTGCAATAGAAGAAGCATAACCATTTAGTACAATATTTTCTACTTCTATTCCAGCTCCACGAACAGCTTTTTTAAGGTTGTTTAGATTTGATTTTTGAGTTGTAATTATGTGCGTGTCAACTTCAAGTCTTGAAGCATTCATTCCAAGTGGATCTTCTATAAAGTCTTGATCATCAACTTTAAAGTTAAAAGGTAGTGCATGAAGTACATCATATTCATTTGGGATGTTAGCGTTATAAAGTGAAGTTTGCATTACTCGTTCTATCTCTTTAAAAGTAACTTCTTTATTTTGAATATTTACTATTCCATTTGAGTTTAAACTTTTTGTGTAAGCACCAGAAATAGAAACAATAGCAGTTTTAATATCACTTCCAGCTACTCTTTTCGCATCATTTAGAGCAGATTTAATAGATTTAGATGCTAACTCTATGTTTGTTATACTTCCTTTTTTAAGACCTTGAGCCTTAGAAGTACCAGCACCTATTATTGCTATTGAATTATCATCTGATATCTCAGCTATTATTGCACAAATTTTTGTAGAGCCAACATCAATGGCTAAAACAGTCCTACTCACTTAGAGTCCTTGAATGAAAATCTCTGTTTGGTACTTGTTTTGTAGCTTTTTAATTAAGCCTTCATTAAACATAGTACTCTTTAATCCAACAATCGGATTGTTTGGATTAGTGTTAGTTTTATTAAGCAGTTTTTGTTCCAATATGTTATAAATAACAACATTTCCATCATCAAGCAAAATAAAACCTCTTTTTTCCTGTGTAGTAAATAGTTTCATGAAGAAATCTTTTGCTTGAGCAGGTTTTAAAAGTGTTAGTTTATCTATATCGGCAGTTGTTATAAAATCTGTTGTTATTCCGTTAAAAGAATCTACAGATTTTTTAGCTAGTTCAATTAGTTGAGCCTTTTTTTGTTTTTCTACAAATAAAGGAAGTACCTCTGGCTTAGCATCTGCATAACTTTTAGTAGTAGAAGAGTTGATTTTAATTAGTTCAAATGTAAAATAATCTTCACCAACTAAAACAGGTTTTAAAAATGGTGAAGCCATAGTTAGTTTTGAAAGTTTTGTTATAACATCATTGTTAAAAGGGTTGTTAGCTGAAGATATAGTAATTGTTTTGATATCTAGATTGTCTAGTTTAGATTTTTTATATGCAATGTAAGATCTTAAAGCATCTTTTTTTGTTTCTTTAGCATTTAATTCAGCTATAACTTTTGTTTTAGCATTTTCAAGTGAAAGAATTTTCCCATCAGTATCTTTAAAGTGAGTTTTATTGTCTGCGTAGTATTGAGATATTTTAGCAGTATCAAACTCTTTATTTAGTTTTGTTTGTTTTATATACTTTACATCGTAAGATACTTCAGTTTTAAAGTTATCTTTCATAGTTTCCCAAAGTGCTTTAACTTTTTCATCATTTGTATCTATGTTTATATCTTTATCACTAAGTACTTTATAGTTGATTTTATCAGCAATATTATTTATAGTATTGATTATTTTCAATTCATTTTCATTTGCTTCAACAGGGAGTAGTTTTAATGTTTTTCTTATAAGTAAATCTCTTTTCATATCTTCTTCATATTCTTTAATACTTAAGTTATTTCTTGATAGTACTTGTTTGTATATCTCTTTATTAAAACTATTGTCTTTAAAAAAATACTTTTGAGTCTTAATTTCTGCTAATAACTCTTTATCTGAAATTCTTAGATTATATGATTTAGCTAAGTTTAAAATAAGTGCTTGTTGTGTTAGTTGTTTTAATGCTTGAGATTGAAGCCCAAAACTTTTGGCTTTTTCTTCATCAAAATTTCCTTGAAACATTTGAGAATATTGGCTGTAAAGATTTGAGTAAGTTTTTTGTAGTTGTCCACGAGTTACTTCTATGTCTCCAACTTTAGCGACTGCACCAGCTTTATCACCGTAGCTATACTGACCCCAACCAACAAAACCTGCGCCAACAAAAGCGATAGTTGAAATCCAAATAGTAATTATGAGCCATTTTTTATGTCTTTGCATCCATGTAATCATTGAGTAAAAGCCTTGAAGTGGGATATTTTTGTAATTTTATGTAAATTCTTATTAAAGCTTGATGAATTAGTCAAAATTAAAATCAGTTTTTGAACTATCTTCCATCATGAGAAGTTTGCAAGATTTTTCTAAGATGGCAAGTTTCTTCGCCATTTGATGTAAATCTCTGTTGTAAGTATATACTCCAAAACCACGGATAATCATAATATCCGTTTTTTTACTTTGAAAATAGTATGCTATTTCACTCTGCGCTCTATCATACCAATCATCAAATTGTTTTGGATCTACAATCTCTATATGTCCAAATTCTTTATAACCAAAGTAATCTTTTGGAGTTATGATGTTATGCTCTATAGAGTATGCTGTAGTATAAGGGGGCATTGCAAAACATATATATTTTGCTTCTGAAATTTGTGAGTAAATACTGTGATGAATACTAGCGTCTATACTTGCTTGATTCCATCTATAATCTTTTTTATAATAAAGTTCAATAAGGTTGTTTTCATTAATATCATCAAATATGGCTTCTTTTTTGTTGATTATAAAACGATTTGATTCAGTTTTTGCAGATAAACAACCATGATAAATACCAAAAAAATCTTTTCTAAACATCGATAACGCTAATGTAGATAATTGATTTTTAAGGTGTTCTCTATTCATCTTATTTAAACCAGCTTTTCATTTTATCAATTGCTGAGTCTAGTACACTCTCATGAGGTTTTGACTCTTCAATGCCAAACGATTCTTGAAGTTTATTTAGTAATTCTTGCTGTTCATCATTTAGTTTTTTAGGATAAGTAATGTTTACTTGAGCAATTAAATTACCCTTACCATGACCGTGGACATCATCTATCCCTTCTCCACGAAAAGTAAAGTGTTGTTTATCTCTTGTTCCAACATCTAGTTTAAGCTCTAGCTCACCTGTTAGTGATGGAATTGTTAGTGTATCACCAGCAACTGCTTGAGTGAAAAATACTGGAATTGCAATGTAAACATCATTTCCTTCTCTTTGAAAGTGTTTATCTGGTTTTACACTAAAGGTTACATATAAGTCACCACGATTTCCTCGTTTACCAATATTACCTTTGCCAGATACTCTTAAACGGTTTCCATCATCGATTCCTTTGGGAATTTTAACAGTTACATTACCACGTTCTTCTTTATAACCAACACCTCTACAGTCTTTACAAGCTGTTGCGGCAGAACTTCCTGAACCTTGACATACTGGACAAGTTTGAGAAAAAGTCATAAAACCTTGTTTCATGTAAACTTGACCTTGACCTTTACACTGAGAACAAGTAGATAGTTTTCCATCTTTTGCCCCAGTCCCACTACAAGGTTTACATACATTTTTATATTTAAACTCTATATCTTTTTCGCAACCAAAAATAGCTTCATTAAAAGATATAAACATATCTACATTCATATCAAGTGGATATTTTTCCATATCTGCTGGATTTTGGCGACGACGACCTCCGCCACCTCCAAAACCGTTAAACATCTCTTCAAACATAGAGCCTAAATCATCAAAGCCAGCAGATGAGCGAGAACCACCGCCCATACCTTGTAAGCCTTCTTTTCCGTAACGATCATAAACACCTCTTTGAGAGTCATCACTTAAACATTGGTAAGCTTCATTACATAGTTTAAATTTATGTTCAGCTTCTGTATCACCTGGATTTTTATCAGGATGGTACATTTTTGCCATTTTTCTATAAGCTTTTTTAATTGTTGTTTTATCAGCATTTTTTGATACTTCTAGTATTTCATAATAGCTTAAATCTTGCATATTTTTTAACACCTATATATTATAATTTTCGCAATTATATCGTTTTTAATTTAATATCAGTATAATCATATTTATGAAATATATTTTAGCCATTTTTATTTTTTTATTATTCTTTGTTGGATGTGCAAAAGAGCCACAAGTAACTTTAAAAAATAGTTTTTCAAAGTTGCCAAATTTTGAACATGAAGATTATTCTAAAGCTTTGGATTCTTTTATAAATAATTGTAAAAGTAAAAAAACTCAAAAGATATATGGTGAATTGTGTCAAAAGGCTAAAGTTAGCATAGATGCTAAAACTTTTTTTGTAACTTTTTTTAAAGCAAATAAAATTACTTCTAATCAAAAACAAGAAGATAAAATTATGACAGCTTATTATGAAGCTCAAATTCGAGGTTCATTAGTTAAAAAAGCACCATATATATACCCCGTGTATGAAACTCCAAATGATTTAATAAGCTTAGATATATCAAGTGTATATCCAGAATTGAAAAAGTATAGATTGCGTGGTAGATTGTTTGGTAAGAAAGTGATTCCATATTATACTAGAGAAGATATAGCTAAACAAAAATTAGATGCTAAAGTTATTTGCTATGTTGATTCTAAGATAGATTTATTTTTTTTAGAGGTGCAAGGTTCAGGTCGAGTACTACTAGATAGTGGTAATACTATGTATGTAGGTTATGATAATCAAAATGGTCATCCATATAGTTCTATTGGAAAGTATTTGATTAGCAATGGTAAAATTGCTAAAAAAGATATATCTTTACAAACTATAAGAAAATATTTACATGAGCATCCACATGAGGTAGATAAAATCTTAAATCACAATAAATCTATGGTATTTTTTAAAAAAAGAACGAAACCTGCTAGTGGTTCACTAGGTTTAGTTTTGACTCCTTGGCGTTCGGTGGCTGTAGATACAAAATATATCCCATTAGGAAGTATGTTATATCTAAATGCAAAAGCTAAAAATAAAACTATAAGTAAAATTGTAATGGCTCAAGATACTGGGGGTGCTATAAAAGGGGCAATTAGAGCTGATATGTTTTTAGGATATGGAAAAAAAGCTCAAGAGATTGCAGGAGAGATGATAGCACCCTTACAACTGTGGATATTGGTTCCAAAAAAGGAAGTAAACTCTAAATGAGAAAATTAGATAAATTTGATAAGCTTGTAGATGCTTTGCAAGAACTACCAACCATTGGTAAAAAATCAGCAACTAGGTTAGCATACCACATGCTCATGAAAGATAGTTTTGTTGGTATGAAAATATCTCATGCAATAGAAGATGCACTTGGTTGTTTGAGAAAATGTATCTCATGTGGTGGTATGAGTGAAGATGCTTTATGTTTTATTTGTTGCGATGAAAGTAGAAATGAATCTGTTATATGCATAGTTGAGAATGCAAAAGATATATTACTTTTAGAGGAAAATGGTCTTTTTGATGGTAAATATTTTGTTTTAGAATCTTTAGAAGAGTTGGATATATCTGTTTTAATAGATATGGTTTCATCTGGGGTAAGTGAAGTTATCTTTGCTCTTACACCTTCTATTGCAAATGATGCTGTTATTTTATACATTGAAGATAAGTTAAGTGATTTTGATATAAATTATTCTAAAATTGCGCAAGGTGTGCCAACTGGAGTAAGCTTGGAAAATGTAGATTTACTCTCACTTACAAGAGCATTAGAAGATAGAGTTAAAGTCTAATATATATTTTATACTTATAATTGTATAATCCACTTTTTAAAAAATAAAGGTTGTAATTTATGAAAAAATATTTTATCTTTTTATCTATACTTTTTATGATTAATTTGAGTGCTAATGATGTGAATGATGATTTTGACTCTTTTGAAGAAGAGATGCAAGTAGAAGAAATCTCTGATCCATTAAAACCATATAATAGAGTAATGACTAATTTTAATGATAATATATATGAAAATATCTTTATACCGTTAAATAAAGGTTATAAAGTTGTTACAACTAATGAGGTACGAAAAAGTATAGATAAATTTTTTAAAAATCTTGCTTTTCCAATGAGATTTTTAAATAATACGCTACAAATGAAATTTCATTATGCTTTTGAGGAAACTGGAAGATTTGTAGTAAACTCTACTGCTGGAGTTTTAGGCTTTTTTGACCCAGCAAAAAGTGAAATGAATTTAAAAGCTCATGATGAAGATTTTGGTCAAACTCTTGGATTTTATGGTTTAGGTTCTGGCCCACATTTAGTATTACCAATATTTGGACCATCAAATTTAAGAGATTTTAGTGGTCTTTTTGTTGACTCTGCATTGAGTCCTGTGGATTATAAAGATAGACATTATCCAACACTTACAAATACTTGGGCATCATACATTGGTGTAAGAACAACTCAAAAATTTAATGAAATGTCATTATTCTCAGATACTTATGATAAAGTAAAAAAAGATGCAGTTGATTTGTATCCATACTTAAGAAATATCTATGAACAGCGAAGAAATAATCAAATAAAGGAATAATGATGAAAATAATATTTAAAAAAGTTTTAATATTACTAAGTCTATTTTTATTTACACAAAATTTACAAGCAAGTGCAGAAAATGATTTAAAAGAAGATTTTTTAAAAAGTTTTGATTCTGTGATAAAAGTTGTTAAAAATAAGAACTTAAATAAAGATGATAGAAATGTAAAAATAGTAAAATTGTTAACACCTATGTTTGATTTTACTTTAATGGCAAGATTGAGTTTAGGTAAAAGAGTTTGGTTGAAGATGACAGAACAAGAGCAAAAAAGATTTATTCCTCTGTATGTTGAACGTATGAAAAATTCATATTCATCAAAATTAGATTCTTATACTAATGAAAAAATAGAAGTAAAAGATATAAAAAGAAAAAAGAATAGAATGGTTTTAAAAACCATATTAATTACAGAAGGAAAAGACATATCTGTAGTATATAAATTTTATAAACCAAAAGAGAAACAAAAAGATAAAAATACTTGGTTGATTTATGATGTAGAAGTTGATGGTGCTAGTTTTTTAAAAGCAGATAAAACACAATTTAAAGAGCTTTTACAAACAAAAACTATATCCGAATTTATGGATGTTTTAGTAGAAAAACAATACTAAAGCTAGATGTTACAAGAAATATATAAGAATTATTTATTTAAATATCCAAAAGTATTACTATCTTTAATGATAGCTTTGATGGTAGTTATGGGTTTTTTTGCTACAAAATTAGAGATAGATGCATCTTCTGAAAATCTATTACTAGAGGGTGACAAAGATTTAAAATTTGCCAGAGAAGTTTACAAAAGATTTGAATCAACAGATATTCTTTTTATAGTATACACAATTAAAGATGATTTACTTTCTCAAAAAAATATAGATAATATAAAAGAGTTAAGTGCTGAAGTACTAAAACTAAATATTGTTGATTCTATAAGCTCTATAGTGAATGTACCTCTTTTACAGTCCCCCATTAAGCCAATATCAGATCTTTTAAAAAATATTCCAACTTTAGAATCAAAAAATATAGATAAATCATTGGTAAAATTAGAATTTTTAAATTCTCCTATATATAAAAAAAATATAGTAAGTGCTGATTTTCATACAACTGTTTTAGCTATAAATCTTAAAAGAGATGATAAATTTTATGAACTTGTAGATAAAAGAGATTTTTTTACTAATTTAAAACAAAAAAAAGATTTAGCAAGTGATGAAAAATTGGCTTACGAGAAAGCATCTTTAGAATTGAAAAAATATAGAGAAATTCAAAGAGAGTATGTTCATAAATCTATAGTTGATATGAGAAAAATAATAAATCAATTTTCAAATTCTCATGATGGGGTAAATCTTCATCTTGGTGGAGTTGAAATGATAGCTGATGATATGGTTGAATTTGTAAAATATGATTTAAAGATTTTTGGTTTTTTAATAATTTCTTTACTTATAATTATTTTATATATACTTTTGAAAAATATGCAGTGGGTAGCAATTGCACTTTTTATATGTAGTGTATCACTCGTTATTACAAGTGGTTTACTTGGACTTTTTGGATGGGAAATAACTGTTGTATCTTCAAACTTCATATCCTTACAGCTGATTATGAATATGTCTTTAGTGGTACATTTAATTATAAAATATAAAGAACTTTATACTCAACATAGTGATTACACTCAAGAAAAACTAGTACTTCAGACTATTTTATCCATGTCAAAACCATCATTTTTTGTTGTTATTACAACTATAGCTGGATTTTCTTCATTGGTTTTTTCAAATATTTTACCAATTATGAATTTTGGTTGGATGATGAGTATAGGGATAATTGTTTCATTGATTACTACTTTTATTTTATTTCCTAGTGTATTGGTTCTATTACAAAAAAAAGAGATAAAATATTCAGATACAAAGAGTGCATTTTTTACACACAAAGTAGCACTTTTAGCTTATAATCATAAGCTAGTTATTATTTTTTTAACATTTTTAGTCGTGCTATTTTCTTTAACAGGAGCTAGTAAACTTAGAGTAGAAAATAGTTTTATTGATTACTTTAAACAAGATACTGAGATATATAAAGGTATGGCATTAATAGATAAAAAACTTGGTGGTACTACACCACTTGATGTAGTTATAACCTTTAAAGAATCTAGTGATGAAGTAGAAAATGTAGATATTCAAGTAGATGATAGTGTTGATGAGTTTGATGAGTTTGAAGATGAATTTAAACAAACTCAAGAAGATAAACAAAAATACTGGTTTACGAAATCAAAAATGCAAAAAATAAAAGTAGTTCATGATTATCTTGATTCTTTAGATGCTGTTGGAAAAGTACTTTCACTCTCAACAATGGGTGAGGTAATAAAAATACTAAATAATGGAGTTGAAGCTGATGGCATAATGTTAGCATTGCTTTATAAAGAACTACCTGATGAATATAAAAAAATAATTTTATCCCCTTATGTAAATATAGAGCATAATCAAGTTAGAATAAGTACACGCATAATTGACTCAATGCCAAATCTAAACAGAGATAAGCTTATAAAACAGATAAATACAGATGTAAAAAAGATGCTAAATCCAGAGTATGAAGAGTTTAGAGTATCTGGTTTGTTAGTTATGTATGATAATATGCTTCAGTCTTTGTTCAATTCACAAATAAAGACTATTGGTGTTGTAATTATTATGTTGTTTTTGATATTTTTAATACTATTTAAAAATTTAAAAATAGCTATTATTGCAATTATCGCAAATACTCTTCCAGTTAGTGTTATATTTGGCTTTATGGGATGGATGGATATACCACTTGATATGATGACCATAACTATAGCTGCCATAAGTATTGGTATAGCTGTAGATGATACTATTCACTATATTTATAGATATCGTTTAGAATATGAAAAAACAAATGATGCAAAATTATCTATTATGAACTCTCATGAGAGTATTGGTACTGCTATGTTTTATACATCAACTATTATAATGATAGGTTTTTCAGTATTGATATTATCAAACTTTATACCAACTATTTATTTTGGAATTTTAACTATGATAGCTATGTTTATGGCTATTGTGGCAGATTTGTTACTTTTACCTGTATTGCTTTTGTTGGCTAGTAAGAAATAAAAATTAATAGTAGTGTAAAATTGTTATTTAATTAAAACTTGGATAGAATAGCCTATTATTATATTAAGGTTATTCTTGGCAAAAGATTATGATAAGACATTAACTAGACTTATAGGTATACTCTCAAAACTATCAAATGATGAAAGATACAATACAAAAGAGTTTGCACAAGAGTATAATGTTGGTGTAAGAACTATACAAAAAGATATAAATGAAAGATTAGTAAGTTTTCCTATTACTAAAGATAATAATGGTAAATTTATATTTATAAAAGGATTTACTCTAAATAAATCACTTTTAAATAATGATGAGATGATGTTAGTGTCTTTAGCTCTTACACAATTTCAAGAAGTAAGTGATTTTGATAAACTTACAAATTCTACAATGAAAAAATTATTAAAACCACAAACTTTTAATCCTTATTACATAAAACAAGATAATTTAGAAGACATAAATATAAATTCATTATATATTAATAAAATAGAAAAAGCTATACAGTATAGTCAAATTATAAATATTGATGATAAAGAAGTAGAAGCATATAAAATAGTGGCTTTTGCTGGTATATGGTATCTTTTTGCAAAAGATTTATCAGATAATAAAATTAAAACTTTTATGTTAAATAAGATAAAAAATATAAAATCTGTGAATAGATACTATAAAACTTCTAAAGAGCAAATTGATTTGATTTTATATAAAACACATTCCGCTTGGTTTGAAGATGGACAAAGTTTTAAAGTAACTGTAAAAATAGATAAACAAATAGCTGTATATTTTAAACAAAAACAATTTTTACAATCTCAAAATATAGAAGAAGAGTTAGAAAATGGTGATTTAATAATATCTTTTGAAGTTAGTCATGATGAAGATGTAGATAATATTATTAAATCATGGATTCCACATATTATTATATTAAAACCTATACGATTTAGAAATAAGTTAACAAAAGAGTTAAAAGACTATATAAAAAGGTTAGGTATATGACAGGTGGTTTTTTTGCAATATTAGATGATATTGCTATGCTTATGGATGATGCAGCTGCTATTACAAAAGTAGCTGTTAAAAAAACTATACCTATATTAGGAGATGATTTAGCAGTTGGAGCTGAAAAATCAGCTGGATTTCATGCTTCAAGAGAATTACCAGTACTTTGGGCTATTACTAAAGGTTCATTTTTAAATAAGTTAATTATTCTTCCAATTGTGTTTTTACTAAATTTCATAGCACCTTGGTTGATTAAATATATACTAATAGTTGGTGGATTATATTTGGCTTTTGAAGGTGTTGAGAAGATATATGAAGTTATTGAAGAAAAATTATTAAAAAAACAACATCATGAAGTTAAGAAAAATTTAGATGAAAAGGCAAAAATAAAGTCAGCTATTTTAACTGATTTTATTTTATCTATAGAGATAGTAGTTATAGCATTAAGTACAGTAGTAGATCAATCTTTTATAATGCAAGTTATAGCTGTATCATCTGTAGCTGTACTAGCAACGATTGGAGTATATGGAATAGTTGCACTTCTTGTAAGAATGGATGATGTAGGCTTTTATTTAATAAAAAATAGTAAAGATGAAAGCTTAAAAGATAAACTAGGAAAGTTACTTGTTTCTTCTTTACCAAAAGTTATTAAAGTGTTGGCAGTAGTTGGAACTATTGCTATGTTAGCTGTTGCAGGTGGTATATTGGTTCATAATATAGAGTTATTGCATCATATTTATCAAAATAGTTTTCATATTATTCCATCACTTTTATTTGATATTATATTAGGTGTTATTGTTGGTTTTGTTATATTTGGATTTATCAATATAGTTCAAAAAATTATTAATACGAATTAATGTATGCGTATTAATATAATAAAATTTATGTAATAAAAGATTGTGGAGATAAATTAATGAAAGAGATAGATATAAATAAAGCACTTTTTGATGTTTTAAAAAAAGATTATGAAAATCATAAACAAGATAAATTATACCAATCTCAATTACAAAGTGGATTTGATTATTTAGAAGCATTGATTAAATTTTTTGCATCTATTAATATATCTATAGTAAAAGATATAGATAATGATATTTATAAAGATATATTTATAAAAAATTTTAAATTAGCACCATCTCTAGGAGATTTTAAATCTTTAGCTACAGTTGTATTTTCAAAAAAGAATAAAAATAAACTAATAACACAAAATGAAATTTATGATCTATTATATGAAATATTTAATACTAGAATATCAATAGGGCTTGTAGATGCTACATCTATATTAGATGATGATAAAAAGGTTAAAAATTTTAATACAATTATTAAACTGCTCAATGAGTATGTAGTTTCATTTAGAAATAAGATAAAAGGTCATGGAGCTTCTTTTAAGGATGATGATTTATCACTGAGAAATACTATATTAGAAAATCTTGATAAGGTGCTAACTCAACTAAATCAAACTTATGCTGATATATTAACAAATATATTATTTTATACAGTAGATTCAAATATAGTTATTAAATATAAAGACACTATTTGTACTTTGTTACCTATTGTGTCTTATATAGAATGTGATAAATATTCATGTAGTAAAAATCATAAAAATAAATTATTTTTTTATAATGATGGTCAAGAATCAAAATCTCACTATATAGATTATAGTTTTAATCACTATTTTCAAATTACACAACAAAATGAGATACACCAAAATTTAAAACAACTGCAAGATGAGGTATTGCATAGTACATCTGATAGTTTTAGACAATCTATACTTTTATCAAATTTTGTAGGAAGAGAACAAGAATTACTTAGTGTAAAAACTCATATTTTAAGTAATATAACAAATAATCAATCATCTTTTATATCATTAGTTGGAAAACCAGGTATTGGAAAGTCTGCATTTTTGACACAACTTCAGCATATACTAACACAAGATGAAAGTTTAAAAGATAGTATAAATTCGTACACATTTTATACTCAAAAAAATAGTATGGATGTAGAAGAGGATAAATATCTTTATAAAAAAATAACTGCATATATTGATACACTTGGAATATCAAGTAAACAAGATGGTGATTTTAATATGACATCATATCTTGAAAATCTTTTTACAGTTTATGAAAATGATAAAGATACAAAACCATTAATACTTATAATAGATGGACTTGATGAATTTTCAAATCCTAGTGATATAATTAAAAAATTTCCATTAAATTTTAAAAATAAAATACATATTATATTTTCAAGTAGATCATATAGCAATATTACTTCAACCATAGCTTCAAAATTAGCAAATAAAACAGAACAGTTAAATATGCTAAATGAGCAAAATATTATTAAAAATGGATATTCATTTGAACTTGGTAAATTATCTTTTAATGAAGTTGAACAGTTATTATCATCTGTAATAAGTAAAGAGATAAATAGAGATACGAAAGAATATAAAGATATAGTAGACACTATAGCAACTCAATCTGAGAGTTTACCTTTGTATATCTACTATATAACACAAGAATTAAAAGAAAAGAATATCATAGATGATAATATAACTGATACCATAATATCATGGGCAAAAAAGCTACCACCAAAACTTGAAAACTTTTATCAAGATATATTTAAAAATATATCTCCACTTGCTAGAAAAATTTTACTAATATTGTATTTTTCAAGATCAGGTATAAATAAAAAAGATTTATATCAGATATTAAAAAAAATATCTTCAAATAATTTTACTACTTTAGATAAAACTGCTTTTGAAGTAGAAATTTTTAATAGTATAGAGGTATTTTTAAAGTTAAATGATGATAATACTTATAGTTTTTACCATCTATCGGTAAAAGAAGCTATACAAGAGTATCTAAAAGATCAAGATGAACTTGCTACACTTGATTTAGATAAACTAAAAGAAGATGAGATTTTAGTAGATGAAATGGTAAATCAAAATCAAGAGTATATACAAAATATGGTATATCTTGATAAGCAAAGTGATAGCTATGAGTTTTTACAAACTCTTATAAATCATCTAAAAGAAAACAATTCTTTAAAGTACTATAAGGATAATTTTTTTCATCTTTATAATTCTTTTATATGGTTCAATATTTTTCATCATCAAATAAGCTTTGAAGATATGCAAGATAAAAACTACAAGTCTATACTAACTACTACAAAAATATCACAACAAAATCATACTCAAATAGATGAGTTTTTTAAACTATTTGATACCAAAGAAAATAAACACCTTTTTGAGATACGATATGCTTATGAATTGGCTTTTATAAAAGAAGATTATACAAAAGTATTAGAATACAAAGATATGTATGAAAACTACATACATGAACTTTTTTTCGATATTTGTTTAAATATAGATAAAGATGAGTATATTCAAAAGTTTATTGAGTGTAAAGATGAGTGGGAACAAATATCATATAATGCTCAAATATTTTTTATAAATATGATAAATAGTAAATCTTTTTTAAATGATAGTTTTTATGAAGTTATTAAAATTGTTGGTTTTGATTATTTTATTCATGATCAAAGAATAAAATTATTAAATAAAGTATCGTTATCAATCTTAGATAAAGTTATTAATAAAATAGATAATCCATATATTGTATTAGATATTTATACTACTTTATTATCAACAAATCACAATTTTATAGATAATATTTTTTCATTAATAAATTCATCTAATGTTAATAGAAATAATTTTATAGAACTTTCAAAAATAGACTATAAAAGAACATGTTTATTTATAGAACAAAATATTTTAGATAAAAAATTAAAAATGACTATACTATCTAAAATATATCTTCATCAAGGGATATCATGTTTAGAAAACATAATGGGTATAGAAGATGAACATATAAGATATACTACTCTTTCTTCATTAGCATTAAAAATTGCTAAAAGTGACCATAATATTGCTTTAAAAATTTTAGATACTATACCATACTATCAATGTAAAAGAGAATTAGATGCTATAAATACACTTGAAAATACTGATATAGTACAATATATTGATTTGATACTTAAAGAAGATTATTTACTTTATTTAGAATATAAAAAAGAATTAGCCCAAATAGATAAAAGTGATGAAGATTATTTATACTATGAATATCAAAGTGCCAGAAAGATGAATGACCATACGTTATCAAATATCATAAATTTATTAAAAGATACAACTTTTCAAAAAACTATACATGATATATTTAAGTTAATAAGAACAAATAATATTATCTTAGACACTAGTATAATATTTTCCAAAATACAAGAAAAAGCTATACAGTTACTTAATATAAAAAGTTATATTGAATTGTTACAAATAATACAAATATCATATTTGGATAAGATTCGTTTTTTATTAAATAAGACTTCAACGTTATCAGTAGAATTAGATTTTGAAGTTGCCTTTAAGTATCTTATAATTTTCAAACAAGAAAATGTAAAAAATAATATTTTAAATGATTATATGAAAAAAGAAATAAATTTAGACCATGCACTACATCTTGCAAAAGAGTTTAAAAATAATATAAATATAAAAAGAAATACTTTAGATGAATTATGTATAAACTTATCTAAGCAAGATATTAAACAATCATTCAAATTTATTAAAGAATTTAATCTAAATGAAGATGTTTTTATAAATATACTGATTGATTATACATATTCAAATAAATCGATAGAGCTCATTAATAATATTGTTGAAAAAATAAAAGATCAACGAATCAAAGAGAAATTAGAAATAGAATTATTAATAATAAGCAGACAATTTCAAGAAGCAATAGATAAGTTAGATTCTTTAGTAAGTATAAATATTGAAGAAAATTATGATGATTCTACTTATAAAGTAAATAAACTTATGGATATTTTTATCAGTTGTTGTAAGTATAATATTGATTTAGCATATAATTTAATTATAAGTAACTTGTATAAGTTTAATGGTTATCCATCAGATAAAAAAATTATAGAAGTAGCCTATTATTTTTATAATATTGATTATGAGCTTACAAAAAAATTTTTAAACCTTATTTGTGATGAACATGCTTCATATACTAAATATATGTTTGCTTTGAAAATAAATGATGAGTCTAATGAACTAAAGTATAAAAATTTTTTTGATAATCATTCTGAACTATATTTAATTACAACATTCTTATGTGTTGAAATAAAATTTAATCCAAATAATGCTTTTAAAATGATTATAGAGAATATAGATGCTTTGGAAGAATATATTTTTGATATTGATGAGATATGTGTTTTTATAAATAAATATTTATTAAATAATTATGATGAAAATCAATTATATAATTTTATTTTTTCATTAAAAATAAAAGAATTGCAAATGAAATTATGTTCATGTCCCAGAGAATTTAATTTATTACATAATAATATATATAATCATTCTATATTAGAAATAGAAACTATTAAAATAATTGAAAGTTATGATTATCAAGCTATTATTAAATATTATAATTTTTATAATATCTAAGCAAACCTAAGTAACAAATAAGATAAAGTATGTTAATCTTACTTTACATATAGATAATAAGGTTGATATTTTGGATTTACAACAAATATATGAAAATTGTGATAATTTATTGCAAAGAACAAAGCTTACACACAAAAGATACCTTTATAATAAAATTAATTGGAATTTAAAATCAATAGGGATTTTAGGACAAAGGGGTCTTGGAAAAACTACTATGATGCTTCAATATATAAAAGAAAATTTTAAAGACAGTGAAAAAGCTTTATATGTGAGTTTAGATAATCCATATATGCAAAGTATTAGTTTAGTAGAGTTTGCAAAAGAGTTTGAACAATATGGTGGGGAAGTTTTATTTGTAGATGAAGTGCATAAATATAATGACTGGTCAACTCATATAAAAAATATATATGATAGC
>Ga0256826_1000069_pt1 | contig 48156 bp, 61 predicted proteins | sample CV79metaG_FD_185975 | JGI IMG/M metagenome (GOLD analysis project Ga0256826, IMG submission 185975) | Hydrothermal vent microbial communities from East Pacific Rise, Pacific Ocean - CV79 | ecosystem: Environmental > Aquatic > Marine > Hydrothermal vents | place: Pacific Ocean: East Pacific Rise...
TACTATTTATAAATATGTTACTATCATTTGATATATTTACATTTATATTTTTTACATTTAGATTATAAACTTTATCTACATTTACATTTTTATTATTATTTATATTCTCATTTAAATTACTTCCTATACTTATATTTTTATCATTTTTTATATCCTCATTAAGATTATTTTTAATATTACTATTTAAATTATTTCCAATATTTAAATTATAATCTTTATCTACATTTACATTTTTATTATTACCTATATCCTCATTTAAATTACTTCCTATACTTATATTTTTATCATTTTTTATATCCTCATTAAGATTATTTTTAATATTACTATTTAAATTATTTCCAATATTTAAATTATAATCTTTACCTACATTTACATTTTTATTATTACCTATATCCTCATTAAGATTATTAGACATATGAATATTTATATTATCACTTTTAAAATCAATATGTAAATATGTTTTACCGTCAGTTAATATAATATCATTACTATTTAATTTTATAGGTATATTTTTATGATTATGCAGAGCTATAATATACTTATTATCTAATAATAAACCTCTTTTATCTTTAGGATTAGTATAGTATCCATAGGGAGTTATAAATACAGTTTTAATAAATTCTTTACTACCTACTTTTTTAAAATATGCAGTTAGATTTTTAACTACTTTACTTATATTTGCAATATTAAACATGTAAATATCCTTTTAATTTAATTCTTTTAGTTTCATCTATCTCTATTTGACTAATTGCAAAGGTATCATTAGTTTCTAATGTGGTAATTTTGGATAAATTAAGTAAATTATTTAATTTAAAATTATATTCATCTGCAAATAATTCTAACTCTATAATTTTACTCTTCATTTTATTATAATAGTTGAGATTATCTAAAATCTTATCCAAACTTTTACTATCTGTATTTATTAAAGGTTTATATACTAAATTGCTATTACCACTACTAACAGTATTAAAATAGTTCCACTTTTCGTTATATCTAATGTTATTATCTACATATACTACTACACTATCATATACTTTATTTTCAATCATTTTAATACTATCTATAAATTCTATAATATTGGTATTAGAGTTATTTTTAATAGACTGAATATTTAAATTATATTTATTGCATTCTACAAGTATATAACCATGTTCATACAATAATTTACTAATTAACTCTCCTAAATTTATACCAATAGATACAGTTAATTCATTAGTATAAATTAAATTAAAATCTTGCCCACAATTATTAAATCCATATTTATTTAATATAGTATTTATACTAACTCCAATATCAAATTGGATAGTTTCAGTAGTATAATAATGTAATAAATCATACTCTTTACTACTTGCAATAATTAAATAATCACTTCTATCTTTAGTGGTAGTATTAACTATAGAAGTTATTTTAAAGCTTAAATAAGGATTTAAATTATCAATAACTATAAAAACCTCATCATCAATATTATATTTATCATTAGTATATATTTGTATAGAGTTAATTAACTTATCTCTATTTAACTCTATTTTAAAACTCTCATATTTAATTTCTTCATTATTTATATATATTTCTACTTGCATTATTTACACCTTTTTAAAATATTTAAATTGACCTATAAATAAATCTATATGTGTTTTATTTATAAATTTAAGCTCATCTACATTATCTAAATTACTATAATATTTATATATCCATTGTTGTATGTTAGTATATTTATCAAACTCTATTACTTGCATATTTGGATAATCAGAACTAGATACAAAATTAATAATATCATTTTTCATACTATTAAAATCTATAAGTGTAAAAGGTTTAATAGTATTATTGTTAAGTTCAATATTGCTATCTAAAAGACTTAATAATACATCTTTTATATTATTCAATTTATATATATTATCTGCATTTAATAGAGTGTTAAGATGATATTTAATATATAAATTATTAACATAAATACTATTTAAATTTAAGTTACTGAAAATAGCTTTATTTAAACTACTCATTAAATCTATTTTAAATATTTTAGGATTTTTAATATAATAGTTAATCCTATATGCTAATTTTGCAATTTGTTCAATTTTATCAATGTAATTATTGAACTCTTTTAACTTATTTTGCAAATCTAAATTAAATACATTTTTAGGATTTAAATTATCTAAATTTGGTATAGATTGTATTGGATTATAGAGGTTATTTTTAATATCTACATAATTTAATGTGTTTAAACTCTCTAATTTAGATATATTAGATAGTATATTACCTTTATAATTAATCTTTGGATTAAAATCTTCATTTATCTTTAATTGCAAGTTTATCTTAGTTAAATTAAGATGTTTATCACTATTAACTACTTCAAAACTCTTAATAAATGCTTTAAACTCTCCTATAAATTTATCTGTAAAACTTACTATTCTTTTTTTACTTAATATTTTAAATACCTTATCAAAAGTATTTTCATCTGTAATTAAGATTGTAGTATTTAATTCTTTTGAACCCTCTCCTAAATCTATTTGTTTATTTTTACCCTTTTTTAAATCTGCTCTATCTGCAGATTTATTATTTATAGAAAATGATGAATTATTATCTTGCTTAACTTCAATATTCTCAATCTTAGTAATATACATTTTATATATCCTTTTTAATATCATTATATCAAAAAATATAAATAAAATATATGTATGTTAAAAGTAACTTAATCAAATCTTAACTATTTACAAGCTCTAAATATACCTCTCATTCATCACTATAAAATTGCATTTTATGTAACTCTTTATTGAATGTTACCATATTTTTAGGTTACATAACTCCGTGTAACCGTTTTTTAAAACCTTTATAAACCCCTATTTTTCGATGTTTATAAGCATTTGTTACCTTGTATATCATTTTTACTTTATTTAAAGTGAAAAATAAAAAAGGAGAAATTAAAGAACAATATTTAACATGAATTTCCCCTTTTTTAAAACGAGGGTGTATAAATATGCTGAAAAAGGTTACAAAAATTTAATCCTTTATAAATACCTATTTTATGGGATTTATAGATGTTTTTATGCAGAGTTACACTATTTTAATTGTAACTTATCTAAAATGTATAATTTATTAGATTGTAGGTTTAAGAATTTGTTAAGATATATAAATTTAATTAGATTTTTACATAAATATTTATTATATTAATTATCTTTGTGATATTATTTAAATAAAATTAAAATAAAGGAATTTAAATGGCAAGTTATGATTTAAATGATATTTTGAGAAGAGAATTATGGACTACAGAAGATATTAATGAAGCACCTGCATTAACTAATTTATATAATTCAGGTATTCTCACTGGAGATAGTAGAATTAAAAAAATAGTAAATAGTATTGATGTAGGAACTAAAGTCGAGATACCTTTTATTCAAGTAGCAGATTATGCAGAGCCTAATATTAGTGATGACACTACTAATAAAGCAGATGTAAATAAATGGAATAAAATTAGACAAATGGCTTTATTAGGTAATTATAATAATGCTTGGGGGTCGTATGATATTGCAAGGGAATTAGACAGTGGAAAAGACCCTTATATAGCTATTCGTGATTTTGTAGGGCAATATTGGGCATTTGATATACAGCATAGAATGGCTAGTTATGCTATAGGTATATTAGAAGATAATAAAGCAAATGACGCTAACGATTTATATAATGACCAATCAGGTAATTCATTCACTTATGATATGGTTGTTGATACTAACGCATTAAGAGGTGATAGGGGTGTAGGTGGAACTGATTTTATGATTATGCACTCTAAAGCCTATGCAAGTATTAAAAAAGAGGACGCTGGAAGAGTTAGAGCTATTTTAGATAATAGTAATGGTAAAATTTTATATCATCTATATGATGAAAGAACTGTTATTATTGTAGATGATATAATGCCTTATGACGGAACTAATACAACTGTATTATTTGCTAATAGTGGAGCTTTTGTATATGAAGAAAGTAATAATGTTAAAAATCCATTAATGTATCAAAGAGATGAACTTATTGGTAGTGGTGGGGGACATGAGTTAATTATCTCTCGTAAAAGATACTTACTTGCAGTTAATGGATTTAGTTATACAGGTGCAGTTCAGGCTAAAAGCACAGGTGCAACAATAGCAGAACTACAGAATAAGGATAATCACGATAGAGTAGTAGATAAAAAACTATCTCCAATCTGTTTCTTAACATTTAAGGCGTAATAAAAAGGATAAAAATGAATAAAAAAGATTTAAGAATAACTAAAACTCCAAAACAAAATAATGAAGATATATTTGTATATGGAAACCCTGATGATTGGCAATTATTAAATAAATTTAGTAATGGAAATACTATGAAATCTACTAAAGCATATGAAATTAAAGATGTTGGTGTAGTTATGCAAGCAACAACTGTTGAATTATCATTAAATGCTATTAGTGATAGTTTAGTATTTATTCCAAATGTTAGAATTGTAGATAAGAAAATAGTTAAGGCATAATAATGGCTAGAAAAAGCTATAAAGAGTTATATGAAGAAAGTTTAAAAGAGATAGATAGATTAAATAAGTTAATTAAAATAAAAGATTTAACTATTAAAAATCTATCTCCAAAACCCTCTAATAAAAATATGTTAGAGGGTTTAATATTTAGAGATAATAAATTTTGGAAAAATGGTAAAAGTTATAACAGTGTGCAAGAATATATTAACTCTATAAAAGGATTTTAATTATGCAAAAGAAAATTATATATAGTGAAGCTATTAAAAATAGTGCTAATTTAGAGAAATATAAAGATAAACCTAATTGGCGTGAAGATAATCCAAAGAAAAAAAGTTATATAGGTGGTAAACCTACAAGATATAAAGAAATGGATAAACTATTTAAACAGTTGCAAGATGTAGTTAAACAAATAGATAATTATATTAAGGATATAATTTTAGATAATAATATCCTTAAATTTAATTATATCAATGGAGATAATAAAGAAATTGATTTATCACAATATCAAGATTTGCATTTAAAATCATTAGAATTAGATATTACTAATAAAAAGTTAATTGGAACTCTTACAGATGATACTACTAAAATTGAGGTTGATATTAGTGATTTAATTAATATTAATTTAAATGCAGGTAGTTTAGAAAATACAAATAAAAGGTTAAAATTAACTTTAAGTAATAATAGTATTATTTATGTAGATTTAACTGATTTATATAATACTATTAATGATAAAGTTAGTAAAGTTAGTAGTAGTGATAATGCAATAGTTAGATTTAATGGAGATAGTGGAGATATACAAAATAGTGGTGTTACTATTGATGATGATAATAATATATCTTTTAATACAAATGATAATACTATTAAATTAACTGCTGGTAATTCAGATAAAACACCTAATTTAAGTTTATTAAGTAAAGATGATGGAAAAGCTATTACATTATTAGCAGGGGTCAATTTTGCTAGTGTTACATTTGATGAAGAGGGTTATTTTACAATAGGTAGAGATACAAAAGATAATATTAAAAATGGCTCTAGTGGTGGAACTACTTTATTTACTTTATATCCAAATAGTAATACCTTAATTGGTAATTATATTTATAGTTCTGTTGTTCATAGTGCTACAGATACAGTTTATGGGTATAATATGATTGGTCATGATAGTGATATGGAAAAAGTAGTATTTCCTAAAAATATATCGTCAATAAAACCACAATCTATTATAGTTGGTCAAAGGTATGGTATTGCATTTTTAACATCTGAAATAGACCCTAGTTCTCAAAGTGAGGCTAATATAAGCGATATATTAAGAGGGCAAATTAAACCAAATGGGGAAATATGGTTTAAAAATAAAATTTTAATATCTGCAGATAATAAAACTATGATAACTATTGCAGATAAAAAGTTTAAAGTATTATATGATAGTTTAACTAAAACAGATGATACAAACGGTTATATTAATTATTTACCTCATAGACATGAGGGTGGAATAATTAGAGTTGAATTACATACATGGGAGAATAAATATTATATTGGATATATTGGTTGGCGTAATGACGGTTCAGGAAGTAATCATAATATCCATACTGTAAATATTACAAAGGTTATTTCAAATGAAAATGTAGATGTTACAGTAGAAATTAACCCCGATAATAATGAAGAAATGAGAATACATTTTAAAAATATTCATACTAATAATCATGGTTGGAGTTGTATTTTAACTGAAAATTTACAAGATAGAGATAATGGATTTTAAGGGATATAAATTAATCCCTTAACTTAATTAGTAGCTCTGTTGCAAGTTCAATAATATCATTTAGATTATTATCATGTCTTATTCTATCTAAATGATACAATAAATCTTTAATTATCATCTTATTTTTATAATTAAAGATTTATTGTATCTTCCTCTGTTAACTCAAATTTGTATTCTGAACAACCAAAACGACACTTATATCCTACAGGACTTAAAGTAGATTTCCTTAATCTTGTATTATCAGATAGGATATATAGGGTTTTTGTCTCCCTAATAACACTTAACTCTTCTATATTACCTTGATAAGTTATCATGTATATTTTCATATCAATCTCCTATTACTTTAAACAATTTTCTACTATCTAAAAGATAGTAATTGAAGTATTTTAAGACTTCAGCATTATTAAAATAGTTGCAGTTGTAATCATCTAATATATCATTACTATCAATAATTTTTTTGCTAAAGTCACCTAAAACATTTACTACAACTAACCTCTTAACTCTATTAAGCTGTTTTAACTCATCATAGCTTATAGTTTTAATAAACTGTAACTGCATTATATTATCTCCTTGTAAACTAATGATATATACTCATCTATGTAAAATTTTAATATCTCCACCTTATCAGTAGTTTTTAACCCTTTTGCTCTTTTTAATATTTGCATTCTTAAATCATAACTATTAGGTAAAAAGTATTTAGTGTATTCATGTAATTGCAATAAATCTATATCATCAATACATTTATTACCAACAACAAATGTAAATACTGCATTTTGTAATGGTGATAAGTATTTATCATTACACTTATTAAGACCTTTTGTATTCAATGAGGGTTTTAATAATCCCTCTAAGTATGTAAGCCTTTTTATTATACTATCTATACCAATCATTATTATCCTTTAAATTTTATTTTGTAACTGTATTATAACCTATTTTATCTTAAATGTTCCTTATAAATTAATAAATTTTTGAGATATATTAAAAATAAGTTGTATTTTTAAATAATTAATACACTATTATTTAAAAATTGTAAAGTTAGAGGTATTAAATTTTGTATAAAATTATCTATAGATAAATGGATTGAGGTTAAAATATCATCATTAAAAAAAGAAGATGATAGATTAATTGGAGAGCTATATAAACTAAATAAGGGTGATACTATAATAATTGCAGAAATAAGCCGTTTAGCTCGTAGTATTCAACAATTAACTTATATTGTAAAAGAACTTACAGATAAAGGTATTACTATAGTATTTGTAAAAGAGCAACTAGAGTTAAGTAATACTAAAATGAATATAACTAATAAAATAGTTTTATATACATTTGGAATACTTGCAGAAGTTGCAAGAGATTTACATTCCATGCGAATTAAAGAGGGATTACAAAAGAATACTGCTAGGAAGAAAAAGAAGAGGGTATTTAATAAATTAATGGGTAAAGGTTTGGAGATACAAGGATATTTAGAATTAGGACTAAGTAAGCGTAAAATAGCAAAAAGGTTAAATGTAACTATAAATACTTTAGATACTTATTTAAAGTATTTTTATGAGAATGAATTAAATAATACTTGACATTTTATTAAAATTTTGATAGTATTTTAACTGTGTGAGGATAAGGCAACCCTAGAGAGGTAAAACGGGTATATATAGTAGCATGAGATAAAAATAATCCCACACTAAAAACTAGAGGTATAAATACCTCTAGTAGTTTATTATAAACACTTTACCTACTTTTCTTAACTTTTCATAGTTATTTCTCCTAATAATATTAAATTTATCCCTTAAATTATTTAAAACATGTAAGGGTATAAATTTCCCCTCTCTTCGTTTATTTCGTTCTAATATTAAATTAAAATTAGTATTGAATACAACTATATTAATATCATAATTAGCTTTAATTGCAGGTTCTATTAAATTTTGAACACTATATTTACTTTCTTTATCCCATTCTAAATTAGTCATATCAATGATAATATTACTATTATTATTGATATAATCCTCTAATATAGCATTTAAATTAAAACTAACCTTATACTTTTTATAGTTATCATATTTTTCATTGTAAGTATTCCCTACTATGCAATTTTCAAGTATATCATCAAAACTAATCACTTTATAAGAGTATTCTCTAGTTAATCTATGTCTAAACATAGTTTTACCACTATTAGGTAATCCTGTTAATATTACTAATTGTTTTTGTTCCATGTTTTTATTCTTTTAAAAATTTTTAAAAGGATAACATACAGAATATTAAAAACTATTTAAACTGTTTAACATTATACCATAAATCTTTTTTTACAATAGTATCATCTTGCATAGTTAAATTAAGTATAACAACTGTAATAGGTGTAAATTTAATAGTTATACTTGCAGGGATAGTTATAATATATTCATTATTTACTAATTCACCAATTATATTTATATCTTCCATTTTTTCAAAACAGTTATTATTACAATTAGTATATATATCTACTGTTACACTTTTAACATTATCTGCAGAGGTTTTAATTATTAAAGTTTCTCCTGTTATCATTTTTTATATCCTTTATTTTTTAAATTATTTTTAGTATAATATTATATCTTAAATTAATAAGGAGATAAAAATGACAACACAAGAAATAAATGAATTATGTAATGTGATAATTCAAAATATAGATGTTTTTAGTGATACTCTAAAAAAATATATTGATAGTAAAGATAGTGAACTTAATAGCTCTATTGATAGTAAGATAACTACTGCAAAAGAGGATATTTTAAATCAAATTAGTGTTAATGCAGAGGATTTAAAAGCACTTAAAGATTTACTTGATAGTTTAGACGGTGAAGCAGACGGAGAAGTAAATTTACAAAATGCACTATTAAAACTATTAGATAGAGTTAATAAACTAGAGGAAGATAATCAAACTATTAAAAATGATTTAACTAATTGTCAAACAAATATTACTAATATTAGCAATAATGTTAAACTTAATAGTGATAATTTAAATGCAGTAGTTGAATGTATGACTAATATAAAAGAGGCTATTAGTATTGCAGAGAGTAAATTTAAAATAATTGGAACAGCAACTACTGATACTACTACTTCAGATACAACATCAGAGGATAATGCTCTATAATGACATTTGAAGATTACATATCTCTAACTCAATTAGTGAAGTTAGAGATAGATATACGACCTAATTCTACTATTACTATTAATAATGCTTTTAAAATAGTTAAAGATAGAGTAAATAGAGTTAGTAATCAATATAATATAGATTGTAAAGCATTATTAACAGATAATAGAGATAATAAGCAATATACTATATATTCAGATTTAATGGTATCTAAATACAATATGGATAGAGATATTATTGAATTAAATATAAGGAAAATAACTACTGTTACTACTTTAGATATAGATACAATTAAGCATAATAACGATATTGAAGTAAATGAATATAATGTATCTATTGATAATACTACTCCAAATATTGAAATAAATAGTGATAAAAATACTTTATAGGATTAAAATATGCAATTAAAAGATTTAAAGTTAGAGATATTATTTTTAAATCAGCAATATAATTATATAACTCATTTTAAAAATAGCAATAATGAAATCTTAAATAAAATTAGAAATATGCAAGATAAAGGATATAGTTTAACTACTATAAAAAAGTATCTATATTCACACCTAAAAGAGTTATATAAATATGTTAAAAAAGATATTGAAGATATGCAAAATAGTAATAATGAGTTAATTAAATTTGCATATAATTATGATAAAGATATTAATACCTTAACTACTTTTACTATGGGTATGAATTTAGATGATTTAATTAATGCTAAAATATACTATCATCTAAATTTAATAGTAAGAGATTTAATAATTAATGAACTAAAAGTAAATACTATTAAAAGAAAAACTTTAAATAGTATTACTTCTACCACTTATGATTATTTAAAAGCAGATAGACAGTATATTATTACTCAAATAGAAAAAAGTGATAATAATATAAAAGGGTGGTTATATAGTGCTATTTTAGACCGTAGAACATCTAATTTATGTATATCTCTTAATAATAGATTTTATAGTAAAAAAGTATATAAAGATAGGAGTAAATTACCATATATACCTAATGTAAATACTCACCCACATTGTCGAAGTATTTTAATTACTATATATAAGGGTGATAATATTGCAGATTATAAAGGTTTAAGTATTAAAGAATTTATTACTAATGAGAAATATGAAGTTAAAAAACTTATTGGAGCTAGAAAATATAAACTTATGATTGATAATAATTTAAGTTTTAATGAAATTTTTAATTATAAAAATAATAAATTTTATACAAATGAAGAAATTAAGCAAAAAATAAGAGAAAATATATTGAAATAATTGTAAAAATTTGATATAATTGCAAGGTGTGGGAAGATAAAGATATTTTATCAAATCCTTTAAATTTTATTTTTCCCCAAATTAGACTTCTAAAAGTAGTGTTATTTAAAATTTCCCTTTAAAACCTAATAACCCCACACATGTTTTTATCCTCAAATAACACTACTTTTAATAAATCCTTTTAACATTTCTTTCATATTAAAATTTTTATTCTCTAAAGATTTATAAACTTTTTTATCATCATTAGTAGCAAATAAATGAAATATATTAACTATCTTTTTATCTTTACCCCTTGCAAGTCTTTTATTTAATTGTAGGTAGTTTTCTAAATTATCTAAAGGACTAAAATATATTATATTACTCCCACCATTTTGCATATTTAAACCATGTGATATATTTGCATGGTGGACTAATAAATATTTAATCTTTCCATTATTCCATTTATTAATTAATTTATTAGCTATTTTCTTATTCCAAAGAGTTATATTTTTAATATTTTGTATGATTAAATCTCTTTGGAATTTAAAATTATATACTATTATAAAGTTTTCATTATCATAAGTTTCAAGTAGTTCTTTAAGTAATTTAATCCTCTCTAAATGCAATATTTCTACTTTATCGCCTACAATTAAACCACCTGATGATATTTGTAATAATTTAGAATATAATACACTTGCAGATTTAATAATACTATCTTCATCTAAATTATCATCAATATTCATTATAAAATCAGTTTTCATATCTTTGATAATTTTGATAATACTATTATTTAAACTATGCTCTTTGTAATAGTAGTTAATTTTATGTATATCTTTAACCTCAACATTAAAAGTAATCTTTTTTATTTTATTCATGATAGTTTTATCCATACCTTTTATTGGTTCGTAAACAGATTTTAAATATGGGTGTTTTTGCATATATTTATTTCTAAATTTAGTTATATAAGCCTCTAACCTTTTACCATTATCAAGTATATAAGTTTGAGACCATAAATCCATATATGTATTTGGATTTGGTGTCCCTGTTAAAAGTATTTTATACTTAAAATCTTGCTTTTTTAGGAGTTTTTTAATACTTTTAAATCTTACACTAGAGGGATTTTTAAATGCACTACTTTCATCTATAATTAAACAGTTAAATTTATTTCTATTTACCTCAACAAACCATTTAAAATTATAAATAGATATAGCTATAATATCTTTATTAGTATTTAATTGCTTTAATCTCTCTTTTGGACTACCCTCTACTATTTGCATAGATAAATTTATATTAAATTTATTAATCTCATCATTCCAACTGTATAAAATATTAGGGAATGATACTAATAAAATTTTATCAATATATGCAAATTCTTTTAATAATTCTATTGCATTTAAAGTTATTAAAGTTTTACCTAAACCCATATCTAAAGTTATTAAACTTGTAGGATTATTTAAAATAAAATTCCTACAATCTCTTTGATATTTATCTAATATATACATTTATTGTAACTCCTTAATAAATATATAACTCTTCAACAGCTCTACTAATAGCAACATACATATTATCACTATTAGGTATATCATTCTTCAATACAACAACTTTTTTATATGCCTTACCTTGTGCTTTATAGCTAGTAATAAACTGTGAATGTCTAGCAAAAGGTTTGAATTTTATAGACATATATTTTTTATAAACATTTGCTAAACTCTCTTTATCTTTGCTATTTAATTTATCCTTACGATACATTTCCCAAAGTTCTTTTTTAGATTTATTATATACTGACATTAAATTTTTAAGAACTTTAATAAAATTCTTAAATCTAATATCTAAAACTTTTTTATATAACTCATAATCTCCTACTATACACGCATTAGGGTATCTATCATCACCCCATTCATCATCTATATCAAATACTCTTAATTTTAAATAAATTTTTTCATGAATAGTAAAGAAATCTAAATCATCATCACCTAATAATTCCTCTACAATATCATCTAAATCTAATTGATAATTAGATACTTTTAATAATCTAACACTATCCCCATTATCATAAACTTTATCTCCGTTTTTGTATATTGGAGAAAATAAAACAACTTTAGTATGATTACTATATTTAATTAACTCTTTTTCCATTTTTGAAATAGCTTTATTTGTGTAGCCGATAATATAAGTATCTTCATCAAACATATTTAAATTAAATTTAGGGATATTAGGATTTAATTTATGTGTATCTCTAAACTCTGCAATCCATTGTGAAACTTGTTTATTAGTAGCTCTATAATTGTTTTTTAAATGTATATGTTTATCTACATATTTAGTATAATCAACCTTTTTATCTTTTACGGGTGGTAATTGTTCTAAATCTCCAAATAGTATCATTTTTGTATAAATTGCATTATCTAAAGTTTTAGATAGTAACTTTTTACCAACCATACTAACCTCATCTACTATTAACACTCTATCATATTGAGATAATTTATCTTCATCATCTGCAAAATTATCAAATATAATAAATTCATCTTCTGATTTAGCTTCAATATTTTTATTAGGTAGTAAAGAAAATTCAGAATGTAAAGTTTTACCCCCAACATTTCTACTTGCCATATTAGTAGGTGCAACTACATTATATTTGATTTTATTTTCATCAAATTCTTTTTTGATGTAGTTAATAATAGCAGATTTACCACTACCTGCTACACCTGAAATAAATACTTTCTTGTATTTATTACTCAAACATGCATTTATTGCTTGATTTTGATATTTATCAAACTCTATCATTTTTCAAATCCTTTTAAATTTTATGTTATAATTCATATAGATACTTATAATTATAACATAATGAACATTAAAATAAAATTTAAAAAGGAATATAAAATGAATTTACCAACAAATAATGAAATTAAAGCATTATTTAGAAATATTGCTTTTACTATAGGTAATGAAATAAGGTTAGAATATGAAAAATCAGGTGAATATACTAAACATGGTATAAAATATAAAAACTTACCAAATAGAAGTTCTGCACCTTTTGAAAGCCCTGCATTACAAAGTGGTAATTTACATAGTAAAATAGATGTAGAATATAAAGATAAAGTTTTAAGTGTTGGTAGTGATGTTAAATATCTAAAATATTTAGAATTAGGAACTAAAAAGATGAAACCTCGTAATGGTTTAGAAATTGCATATAATAATATAGATATTTTAGATATAATTGATAAAAAAGTAAAGTTATTCTTTAGATAGGAGATAATATGCAACTAAATAATTTATTAAATAAATATGGAAATAAAGTTATTTTATTTATAAATAATACTCCAATACTTGCATTTGTAGATGAGGTTAAATATAAAAATAATGAGATTACTATTTTTATATTAATGGAATATAAAATTATAGATAGTAATTTAAAGGTAGTATATAAAGGTGAATTGTATGATATTAAGGAGTATATTAACTATCATCATAGAAATAATCAATATAATCATACAGAGCTAATTTTATATAAAAAAGCAGAGGTATTAACTACTAAATTAAATAATTTAGTTATTTATAAAAATAATATTACTGTGGACGATTGCAAAGTTAATAAAGCAAGTAATATATTAACTATTACTGATAATTACAATATAACTACTATTAAAGCTAATGAAATTATTGGTAATGATACTATTATAGATAGTTCAATTACTCATAAAATTGCAATTAACTATATTTATAATTTAAATATTAGTAACATCTTAAGAATTAAAGATGATTATTTTAAAATTATAAATATAGAAAATTTAGATAATAGAAATAAATTTTTAATTTTAGATTGTGAAAAATATAGTGATAATGAGAGGATTTAAATATGTTTATAACTTATGAAGAAGATAAAGAAAATTATAATACCTATGTTAAAAGTGTTGATTTAGCAGGATTGGAGAGTTATATATTACCTAATTTATATACAGAGTTCAATACTTTAGATAATGCAACTAAAGATATATATCTATTTAATGCAAGTAAATTAATAGATAGTGAATATATATATTTAGGTAATAAATTAAATCCAATACAAGCTTTAAAATTCCCAAGAATAGGTTTAAATATAGATAATGAAATAATCCCTTTAAATGTAAAAATTGCATGTGTATTAAGAGCTATTAAATATCAGCAAGATATTAATAATGAAGATAATAAAAATATTAAAAGGGATAAAATAGGTAGAACTTTAGAGAGGGAATATTTTACATTTGGAGAGATAGATATTACCCAAAATAAAGATATTATTAGTAATATGATAGAGATTTATTTATCTCCATATATTACTAATATTTTAAATGTTTGCAGGGGGTAATACATTAACTATTTATAGGTTTTAAATTATAAAATTTAAGCTTATCCTCTAACATTTCAATACTATCAACATAAAAAGCTATACCACCTTTATTATTGATAGTATTAATCATAATTTGTTGATTAACTCTAGGTTTTTTACCTTTTTGTTTAACTTCAATAGCTACAAATTTACTATTGATACAGCATATTAAATCAGGTGTAGCACGGTTATTACTAACTTCACCCTTAATCACATAAGCATTGTATTTACTTTCTAAATATTTTTTAATTTTTGATTGTAAGTATTTTTCTAACATTGAATTTACCTTTGGGAGAATTTTAAAAGTAGTATTGTGATTAGTAGGTATAAAACCTACTATTAAAAATCAGGGTCTAAGAAATATGCTTCTTCTTCTTCATCAAGTTCAAATTCACTAACATCAACGGTCATATCTGCATTTAATCTTTCAGTAAGTTTAAGCACTTTAATACCACTTAAACTACCAAAAATACCCTTATTAACATTTTCAGTTAAAGCATATAAATCAATTATAACAGTTAGAGTTACACCCCTATATAACTGTTCTTCAACTAAATCATTATCATTAATATCAAATATATCCCCGTCTATATCATATATAGTAGGTTTATACTTGTTTTTTAAACTAACTACCCAACAATTTTGATAAACATCTTTATACTCAATAAATTGGTCTTTATCATCTCCATCACGAACACATGACTTAAATCTTTTACTTTCTTCACCAAGTTCAATACCAAACTTAGCCTTATTTACCACATTATTAAATGTTTTTTCCAATTTTCTAGAACTTGGACTATCTTTATCAATACATAAATTTATTGAGTATTTACCATTTTCATGGTCTTCAATATATTTACCGTTTTCATTGTCCCAACTAATTGGATTAATAATTGCTATCGTTTCAGCTATCCCAATAACTCTAACTCTTTCCTTAATTGTTTTAACTTTTGCCATGTTTTTATCCTTTTCATTAAAATTATTAAGTCAAAAGACTTAATAAAAGATTTATATAACCCTTTACTAAATCTTTTAAATTATTATAATATAAAGAACATTAGATTAAGTTTAAATATTATAATAGTTTAAAAGATTTTAGAGAATACCTTTTAATAAGGTATCTCTTCTAGCTCTTCTAATAATTCTTTTATTTCAGAATAAGCTTTAGGATAATTACTTTTTTTAATATCTCTAATAGCTTTTGATTTACCATATTTAAGTGATATATTTGCAATATCAATTCTATATTGTTGCTCTATTTCCTCATTATCACATAAAGATACTATATGCCTACATAGATTTTGAATATCAACAAAGTTAATATCATCTTTATCATTTTTTGGTATAAATTTAGTATCTTTCTTTTTCTTACTAACTGTAGTTTTAGTATTATCATCTTGTTTACTAACCTTTTTTGTAGATTTAACATCTTTCTTTTCTTCAGTTGTCTCTACTTTTTTTACCTCTTTTTTAGGTTTATTATTAACCTTTTCTTTAACTGTAGGTTTAGTATCTGCATTATCTACTTTAGGTTTATTCACTACTTTATCATTACTACCCTCACTTAACTTAATATAAGTATCAAGCATTGCTTTAGCTATTTTAGCTTCCTCTACACTATTTATCTCAAATTTAAAAAATGCCATGTTTTTATCCTTTTTAATTATTTTTTGTATTATAATTGTAACATAAAGAACATTAGAGTAAACTTAATTACTCTAAATAATCCTCACAAATATCTCTACCCTTACACCATTTACAGATATAACTATTAGGATTAGTAGTTAAAGTATCTGCAATAAATATATTATCTAAATTAGTGATAATGTTATCTTGAATAAATGTAACTAATTCATCAATATCTATATCTATATAACTCTCTCTACCATATTGATAAATACCAATTCTAATAGAACTAATATATTCTTTAGGATTATTATCAATATACTCTCTATATGCAAGATAAGCATAAATATAGAGTTGATGATTATCTCTAATAGTAACTTTAGCTCTACCTGTTTTTAAATCAACTATATATAATTTCTCATTTTCAATATCTATAGCTACAAAATCTATCTTTCCATATTTACTATTTTTAAAATATGGAGATAAATTATTTAAATATACCTCTTTTTCAACCTCTGCAATATTTGCATTTTTAGCAATAGATTTAATATAATAAACATAACCTTTTACTAAATTAATCTCATCTTTAGTAAAGCTATCATCTATTTCTAATTTAGGATTATTATATAATTCCTCTGCTAGTTGGTGCATTAAAATACCTTTACTAGCATATTCATTAGTAGTATCCTCTTGTGTATATTCATATTCAAATGCCTTGTAGCAAGTGAGTATTCTTTTACTACTACTAGGTCTGAACGCATTTATTAAATCAAGTTTATTCATTATTTATCTCCTCTCATATCGTATAAAATGATGTTATTATCAATTAATGTTTGAGTAAACATCATATTTAATTTAATCATCATATCGTAATTTTCATAATCTGATAATAATAATGGTAATAACATAGGGTGGAAATAACTACTACCACCATTACCAGCTTTTTTAATATAAAGTCGTTGGTTTGGTATTTTTTCTAATAAATATCTTAATACCATTTTACGGTGAAAATTAGAGCGTTTAGCAAATAATACTTTACCTAACTTAGACACATTGATATACTTAATATCTATACCCTCGCCCTCTTTTATATTATCAGGTATATATTCCATAAAATCACTTATTGTTAATGGTTTCTTACCACCCAAAATTTTAATACTTGCTATTTTTGATAATTGCTCCTCATTAAGAATAGTATTTACATCTATTTGTTGCATAATTTAATCCTTTCAATTTTATTTTTAGGATTAAATTATAACATATAGAACATTAAAATAAAATTATAGAATAGTAGTTTTAGAAGTAATTATATAACCTATATTTTCAAGTTCTTTAAGAGTTATATTTAAATATCTATCATAATCAATATAACTCTTAAAATTAGTATATTTATCTATCTCTAAATCAATAATTTTTACATTATTAGCATTAGCAACATTATTAGCAGTTTTTTTATAAATAACTCTATTATTTGCATTTTTAGAATATACATATCTAATATAATTACCTAATTGTTGAAAATCTTGATAATTAAATACTGAATTATCTATTTTCTTATATTCAGTTTTAATATCATTTTTATTGTAAATATCAAAATAATACCTTTTAACTAAATTATTCTTTTCTGCATACTCTTTAATATCAATACCATTTATTTTAATGCGTTTAGATTTAGGAATTACACCATATATAATATTACCTTGTTTATCTCTTTTAGGTATTTTTTCATTATATTTAATTACTTGATTATCTTCTACTAAAATAGCTCCACCTGTAACTTTTTGAACTGTTGCAAATTCTAATATATTATTGCAATTAAGTAATTTATTAAGTATATAATTTTTAATTTTAGATATATCATTTAATGGATAGCTAAAATCATTAATTAAATTTCTAATAGTTTCATATACTATAGGATATTCTATTTTTTTATGAATACTATTAACACTAGCTCCATAAATACCTTTAGCTTTAACACCATTTGAGTATTTAGCTACATAAGCGTTTACATCTCTAGCAAATAAAGATTTATACTCTCCATACTCCATAGTTAATTTAGTAGTCTTTTCCCATTTAGATACAATATTTTTAATATCTTCAAAATTATGAGTATCTAAATTATGCAATATTTCTATACCGTCTGTATTAGAACTAATTACTTCAATTCCTGCATATTCTAACCATTCTATTAATAGTAAAAGTGAAAATTGTCCTGTAAGAGTTACATTTAATAATGCTTTAGGGTCGTAGTATTTAGAGTTAATATCACCTAATTTACCATACATACCACCATTGAGAATAATTTTATTAGTCTCATTAATGATGATAGCATTCTCTAAAAGTAATTTTTCATTATTAGTTAAATTACTTTTATTTTTTAACTCTTTTTGTATCTTTTTTGCCTCTACTCTTTCTAATAATAAATTTTCTCCAAATTCTATATATTTATCTTTATCTATATTAGCAGGGGTAAATCCGTTTTTAAATTGTAGATTAGGGTAATAGCTTATGACATCTATATTTCTTAAATTTGCATTAGTAAATGTAACTACTCTTAATACCTTTTCTTTACTATGTAAACCACCTTTTTTAATAAAATAAAAATTATTACCTATTGTTATTTTAAAATTTTTAATAAAGTCTGGAATTGTTGTAGAACTACTATTAAAAGTATGTTTTTTTACTCTATTTAATAAATTTTGAATATCTTTATTTTTAAACTGCAAATAATTAGGTAAATTTAATTTAAATGACTTAATTTTACCATTTTTATAGTTATTTGTAGTAACTTTAAGTTTTAAGTTAATTAACTTTTCTCCTATTGTAGCTCTACCCATATTTAAGAAATTCTTAAATGGATTATAAATATCTACAATATCATCATATCTATTATTAAGTTTACCCCTAAACTCTAAATCTTTTAGTGATTTTTTATATAACTCTTTAGTTATAATAAGGTCATTTTTATTATATTCAATAATTTCATTAATTTGTTGATGTGTTAATATACTATCTGATTGATAAGGTAATTCTCTAATTTTAAGACCTAAATTTGACGCATAAAATTTTAATCCACCTGCATTATTTATTTTATATAAATCAATAGTTTCATAAATATAATTATTAGCGTTAAATGCACTTAAAATACTAAATATATTAAAATTAGTAGGTTTTAATTTAACTAATTTATCTGCAATAGATGATTTAAAATTAACTTTAATATCGTTAATTAACTCATCAGAGTAACTATCTTCAATTAATAAATCACTTATTAATTTTAATTGTTTAGCTGTTAAATTGCTATCAGCAAGTAAAATATTAACAAAGATATTATCATAACTAATACTATTAAAACCAACTAAAGTATTATCTTTAACTGTTGATAATAACTTATCTTGCCTCTTTTTACCAAATACTTCATTATCTCTAATATCAATAGATACATATTTATTATCTACTAATAAGCCAATTTGGAAGAAGTTTTTAAATACTTCAATGTCAAAAAATATTTGCATGTTATAATCCTTTCAATTTTATTTTAATAAAGATTATAACATAAAGAACATTAAACTATAATAATTTATTGAGATTTATTTAACTCAATAAGTTTGTTAATATAAAAACTTGCCTTTTTTAAATCTTCCAAACCATTTTTATATTTATAGCGTGTAACATACTTAATAATATTACCCTCTATAAAATTAAGGTCATTAGCAATAATGTAATCTAAAGGTTCAATAGAACCCTGTTTATAATGTTTAGGTTCTATTTTACTATCCATTCTTGTTTTAATCTCCTAATATCATTAAATGTATCAAACATATCATCTTCCATACTAGCTATATCTATAATGACACCTTTTTTAACCTTATTATTAATATCTCTTACAGAGCCATAACTGCAATATTTTAATTTACCTTGTTCTATTAATGCTTTTATATTTTTACGCTTTAACTCATATTCTAAGTCTGCATTATATGCTAAGAGTATTTGCTTTAATATCCTTGTAGGATTGGTAATTATTAACTTATCTTTCTTTTTAGTAATATGAATATTTGCCTCAATAGAACTATCTTTATCAACTAGATTAACTAAAGGTTCAGTATTATCAACCATATTTACAATAGTTTCATTGATACTATCTTCTACATTCTTAATATCATCTTTATTTACATAAGCTTTATTTGCAAATAATTCACTTTCCAACTGCTTTCTAATTTGCACTAATTTATATTTTTGCATGTTTTTATAACTGTTAATAGTATCAATAATTAAATCGTGATAATAACTTAAAATAATATTTCTAATAGTATCATCATCTATATTGTATTTATTAGTGATAGTAGTAATTAAATCCAATATAGTTTTATTTTGGATACTTCTAAAATCAAAGATATTTAATCTATTTTTTATTTGCTCATCTATACCCTCAAATGATAATGTTTTACCGTCTGCGTCAAGGAATACTTTAGCACCGACGGTAATATTAATGGTATTTTTATATAAACCTCTATATCTTAAATTACCTGATATTTCAAATAATTTTCTATTATATACTGATTTTTCATCAAAAATATTAAAGTAAGATAGTTTATAATCTTCAATAGGTGCATTATTTATACTACCACCATTTTTAGAATAATCTTCAATATCGCTGAACTTAGCTATACCAAGTTCATCAAAAATTGAGAAAAAATAACCTTTACCAAAATTGGTATTACCTAATAGCATTATATCCATACCTTTATTATTACTAAAAAATTTAGATAATAAAAGATATTTAGTTAAAGGTTCTGTAAGGTTAAAATAATGCTTATTAAATGCCTTAATAACGCCATTATAGATATTTTTATCAAGTTTTTTAGCATTATCTATATTAGATAGCATGTTTTTAAAATACTTACTTTGAGTATTTTTAATAACATTATCCTCATCATCTAAATTGTAAATGTTTGGATAAAGTATGCTTTCAGTAATAAATATCTCCTTATAATCACTCTCATGGAGTAATAATAGCACATCTCTTAATTTATTTAAATTGATATATTCCTTACTTCTATCTTTAGATACTATTTTAGGAAATTGTTTAATCATAGCTCTTTTAAATAAACTAAATTGATTATTTGCAAGAGGTATAAATAAAACAGTTTTAAATTCTTTGTCAAATGCAATTATTCTAGTAGAAGTATCTTTAATAATTTTAATTCTACTAAATATATCTTTTATAATATCATATTGTTGTTGGTAAGTTAAATCATGCTCTATCCAATCATCTCCAACTTTCATTTTAGAACTAATAATATCTCTATATGTAGATGAGCTACCAGCATATATATATTCATCATATTTACTATCAAAATATTCATCAGTAGTGATATTTTCATAGTATTCATCATTCCATATATTAGATAAATATTGAGTTAATTTTTTACTAGATATAGATTTACTATTATTAAGTTTTTTATATCTATTTTTTATCTCATCTTCAATAATATCATTAAACTTATTTTTACTAATATAAGGAAATGTAGATACTATAGATGATATTTCTTTAGTAGATTTATCTAAATTAGAGGAATTATTAATAATAGATTTAATCTGATTTAACTTACTTTCATAAGCTTCAAAATATAAACTACCTACACTTAAATTATCAGTAGGTAATACTTCCCATTTATCTTTTAATTTAGATATATCTTTCTCTGCATTATCTGCCTCTAAACTCCATTTAATAAATCCCTCTAATGTTCCACCACTAGCTTTATATGCACCTGCATAGCGTATCCAATTATGGTAATCTTCATTATCGCAATAACTAAGGAGTGTATCTAATTGTTCAGGTAATAACTCACTATCAAACTCTTCATTATTATCATTATCTATATCTTCATTAGATTTAGTATCTTCAGATAATAGTTTATTCATTTTAAATATTGTAAGGTTACTTTTATTAATACTTTCTTCACTAAATATACTATCTATATCTACTAACAGTTTATATTCTCCTATTTTATTATTCCCTTTACTGTCTTTAGTTTTTATACCTTTATTACTTGCAAGGAGTATATATCCATTTTTACTACTATTAGCATGTAAAAATTCTATATCAGGGTAATTTTTATTATATCTTTTAAATTCAGGTTCAATATCTGATATTAAATAACAGTGATACCCACCACTAGGTGATTGCACAGTTTTTACAAATTCTACACCTATATCTTTTTCTAATTTACTCAAACTATCTAAACCTTGTGAGCCTTTTTTAGTATCTACATCAATAATAGTTAAAAATTGCTTGACATTATCAAATTTTTTAGGTATAATAGCCATGTTTTTGTTTTTGAATTTGTCACTGTGGGTTTTATTCTTCCACTTACCCACAGCGATTTTATTACTATTAACTTCTATTAAAATCCCAAACTTATTAAATCTATCGTAAACTTCTTTATCAAATCTTTTCATCTTTAATCCTTTCATATTTTAAAAATTTTATAAAATATTAACATATAATTACTTAAAGAACATTAAAAGATTAAATATAATTATATGTTTTCTGCAATATTATAGAATATGTAAGCTTAAAAATAGAAATAAGAGGAAAATCTTAACTCACCTTTTAACTAAGGTAAGTTAAGATATGAAGAGTTAAGAACTATCTATTATATATAGTTTTCCACTGTATCATACCATTATGATTGTTAATAAACTCTATATTATCTAGCTCTTTTATAATACTCAATGGTAATTTAAAAAAGCAAAAGCCATTTTTTGTAACTTACTTGCAACACCTCTATAATATAATGTCATTTCAAATCCTTTAAATTTATTTTTGTATTGAAATTATAGCATAATGCACATTAAAAGTCAAGTATTATATATCTTAACAAATTCTTAAACCTACAATCTAATAAATTATACATTTTAGATAAGTTACAATTAAAATAGTGTAACTCTGCATAAAAACATCTATAAATCTCATAAAATAGGTATTTATAAAAGATTAAATTTTTGTAACCGTTTTCAGCATATTTATACACTCTCGTTTTAAAAAAGGGGAAATTCATGTTAAATATTGTTCTTTAATTTCCCCTTTTTTATTTTTCACTTTAAATAAGGTAAAAATGATATACAAGGTAACAAATGCTTATAAACACCGAAAAATAGGGGTTTATAAAGGTTTTAAAAAACGGTTACACGGAGTTATGTAACCTAAAAATATGGTAACATTCAATAAAGAGTTACATAAAATGCAATTTTATAGTGATAAATGAGAGGTATATTTAGAGCTTGTAAATAGTTAAGATTTGATTAAGTTACTAATCGTCAAATTGACGATTTGGAATTATTCTAAGTTTATATTTTTAACATTTATATAACCTCTCTTTTTAACAACCTCTGCAGTATTAACACCTTTAGCATTTAGATTAATATCAACACTGCTATTTGTAGTAGTAGGTAAGCTTTGAACATTCCATTTATTAAAGTAAATAGGAGTAGATTTTATAGTTTCTTTTTTATCATCTCCAATACCTATTTTAGCTTTTAAACTATCCCAACCCTTGCTAAGTTTATCTTTAATATTAGGTAATTTAAAATTTTTAACACTATCTATAATTCCAACTATTTTATTTTTAATACTTACTAAATATCCATATAATTTTTTAATAATATTTAATGGATATTCTAAAGCAGTAACTATATAAACACCTAATGCTTTAAAAATAGGTGATAATAATTGCACTTTATCAATTATCCATGTAATAACTTGTAGAAACTTATTTAAAATGAAAATAACAGCATTTAGAGCTAATCCTATAGTATAACCAACTATTTTAAATACTTCTCCAAATATGCTAACTTTAGATGAGGTTTCATTTATTTTAATGTTAGTATTAAATAAATGATTATATATAGATAAAAATACTTTAGTAACTGTATTCCAAATTATTTTTAATTTATTAATAATTATATTAAAAGTATTAATTAATTCATTAATACTAGATAAATCTATAGCATATTTAAATGCAGATTTAAACTCATTCCAATATTTATATAATCCATAAATTGCAATTCCTATTAATGTAATAGGTAAATTTATTAAAGATATAACTTTCAACACTGCTAATAATGAACTAATTAAACCACCTGAAACAATGCTTAAAGATAACATCATTAATTTAAATGTTAAGAAACTAACTAATAAGATACTAATTACACCTATTATTTTAAGTATTATAGATACTAATTTTTTATGAGTAGATATAAATTTACTAATCTTTTGCATTAATGGATTAATTATAGATAGTATCTTACTTGTTATACCTAATAATAAAGTTCCAATTTTTATAAATATAATATTTAGTAATCCTTTAAACTTTTCTATCTTTTTACTTACTGTATTTTCAACTTGTTGAAACTCTTTAGATACTGAATTATTCCAATTACTTTTTAAACTTATTTTATTCAATCTCTCTTGCAATCCGTCTAAATCATTTAAAAAGTTTTCTATTAAATTCTTTTGTTCACCTTTACCAAAAATAGAAGTAATTAAATTATATCTTTTATCTGCATTAGTTTCTTTTTTAATTCTTTTTAATATTGCTAATAAATACTCAAATCCTTTACCCTCTTTAATTGCAGTAGCTCCACTAATATTAAAAGGTAATTTTATATCTATACCTTTTTTATCTTTTAATTTAGCTACTAATTCTTTATTTAATTCACTTAAACTATTCATTATAGTATTTAAACTTGTTGCTGTTGTTTCAGGACTAACACCTTTTTCAACTGCAAAATTAATAAGAGTTGCTATTTCATTAGTTTTTAATTTACTCATACTACCAGCAGTTCTACTTAATACATTAAGCATATCTACCATTTTAGAACTAGATATATTAGTGGAATAGTTAAGCATATCAAAAAGTTTTTGAGTATCTTTAACTGAATAATTTAATTTAGATAAAGTTGCATTTAATGCTTTTCCTAATTGGTAGTTAGTTACATCAAAAGCTACTTTAGCTTGATTTGCAAGGTTAATATAATCTCTCATATCTTTTAAAGGTATCTTACCTGTTGCTATACCCTCTGCAGTAATTTTAGTTATATCTTTAACACTTGCTGAACTTTTACTAGCTATATCAAATATCATCTTTTTAATATTCTTTAATTGTTCATCTGTAAAATTAGCTACTTTTTTAACATCTACAAACTGTAATTCAAAGTCCATAGCTTGTTTAATTGGGATAGCAATAGTTGCACCTACAGATAAAGTTTTTAATGAATATGCTTTTATATCATCTATCTCTTTTTTAATTCTATCTTTATTTAATAGTTTTAATTTTATATTTACTGTTTTATCTTTTATACTATTTAAAGTAGAGCTATCTAATATAGTTTTTATTTTTATAACTCTATTATTTAATTTATCTAAATTAACCTTAGCATTTATTTTAATATCTTTTATTTTTGATAATTTAGCCTGTATCTTATTTAATTTATTAGTAATTAAATCATTTAATTTAATTGTAATTGCATAATTCATAATAACTCCTATAATTTTTTAATTTATTATAACTAAATTATAATTATTAAGCTATTTTTAATATAAGGAACATTATAATTTTATTATAAAAATAAAATTTAAAGGATTGTGATGATACAAATAGTTTTATTAGGTATATTACCTATCGTGTTAATTCAGTTGCATATATTTATTATGGGTTTAGTTGAGAATAAATATATGATTATTTTTATGGCACTTATGTTTTATATTTTGGTAATTGTTGCATGTTATTATTACTATGTGTTTTTTAAAACACTATTATCTATTATTTAAGGAGTTATATAATGAAAAAATTATTAATTAGTTTAATGGTTGTTAGTGCTTTAAATGCAAAAGTTGAGGTAGTTGGAGATGAGTTATATGAATTACAAACTATATTTGTAGTAGCTAATAAAGATTTTAATAGTAAAAATATAGCTAAATGTGAATTAGAAATAAAAGAATGGTTATTATCATATAGAGTTGGTAATAATGATTATAAATATATTGATAATATAGTTAACTGTCTGCATAAATAAAAATCTTCTAAAATAGAGTTAATATTTTATTAGCTCTATTATTTTAATTACTTCAAATTAACATATTTAATGATAGTAAAAAATATATTTAAATGCCCTAAAAGTGTGGTTATTAGTAATATAGAAAAGATACTTTAAAAGTATTAATATTGGTTAGAATATGAATTATTTAAGAGCTAACTTAATAGCTCTTATGGGTGTAAATTATCTATACCATAGATAAATAATTCAGATGTAATAAATACACCTAATGCCACTAAACTACTAATCACAATTACCCAAACTATATCAATTTTCATCTTTATTTCCTTTCATAAATGTTTTAATAAAGTGTTCTTCTTCACTTTCTATCTTTAAATTATCTATAACCTTTTCTGCGTGATGATAGTCCATATATGCAATATTATTATTACCAATTTTTCTATAGATACCTAAGTCTTTAAAAATCTTTTTCCATAATAAAATTGCATATTCTAAACCACGCCCCCCACCCTCTATTTTAATATTAGAAAATGCTTCTAATTTATCATATTTTTCACAAGTCCCCTCTTTAAATAATTTAAAAAGTAATTCTTGTGGAGAAATTAACTTACCGTAATATTTGCGATATAATTTATTTTCATCAATAGCCTTATTGAACTTTTTGTTTCTTTCTTTATAGTCCTCTATCAACCTATCTTTTTTATTTTGATAGTATCTGAATAATTTTTGCTTATGTTGATAAAGTTTATTTTTATATTCCTCTTCTAACTTAGGTTTAAGTTCTCTTAATTGCACTAACTCATTAGTTGCTTTTTCAAGTAAGTTTAATAGTTTAGTATTTTCTTGCATTAAGGCATTAACTACATTAGATACTTCATGTTCAAGACAAACTATATTTTGACCTACTTGATATGTAGGTATTTCTAAAGTTATTTTATCTTCCATTTTATTAAACCCCTTTATTATCTAATAATTTACTTTCTAAAATCTCTTCTAATGCCTTTCTTTTTTTATTCTCAATCCCTGCAATAATTGCATTTTTAGCCCCATCTATTGCCATATTAACCAACTCTGTATTTGTGCTAGTTAATTCATTTGTAGCACTAATAAAACCTCTAGTAGCTTGTGTTTGTTGGTGCATATTATTTAAACTAGATAGATAAGTAGTTTCATTATTTAATCTAATCATTCCTAGATTTTTATTCATATTTGCTATTTGCTGTGCCTCTATCTGCATTAAATTAGCACTTATTACACTATTAGCGTCAGCTATATTTCTAATACTATCTAGTTTCTCTAAATATTCTTGTTCAGTATTTTTATTACTAATAAAATCTGCAAGTAGTCCCATAAAACTAGCTATTTTAAAAAATATAACTAATATAAATAGAAATACTAATCTATTAAATTGCTCACCTTTCATTTCTTCATTTAATTCTTTTAAATTATTCACTTTATTATTTGCAATTTGAGATATTTGATTTGTTAAGTTATTTATCTTATTTTCAATATCTTCAATATCCTTTTTAGTAGTTTCTTCTTCTACTGTTAATCTTTTTAATTCTTTTCTAGCAGTATAAATATTTTGATTAATTTTTCTAATCTCTTTTTTATCATTTGTTTTTTCTTTAATATCAATAGCTCTTTGTAGTGCATTATTAAATTTATCTTTTTGACTATTTATATTTTCTAATTTTTTATTTAATAAATCTAGTTGGTTATTTAACCTATTGATACTATCTTGCTTTAATTTAATATTGTTATCTACAATATTATTTTTTACTCCACTAATAGAACTATTACTATTTAGTTCTTTAGTTTTTAAATCTTCTATTACTTTTTTAGAATAATTAGTAACCATTCTATAATTAAAATATATCCCAATACCTACACCAACTAACATAAAGAAAATTAAAATAAGTCTTGGTGTAGATTTCCACTTACTATTAACTAAGCCGTCACCCATTTTATGAGCCATACCAATAGCGATAGCAGTTATTAACATTGCTATTAAACCTATACCAAACACACCTATATCATTTTTTAATGTAGGAATATGATAATCTAAGTCATATATAGCTCCAGCTAATTCTGTAATAGCAGTAAGTATTAATCCTATCCAACCAATAGTGTGTAAAATTTTAATTGTTTGATTAATTCTTTTAGTGCTATTTATTTCCTTTACATTATCTATATGTTTACTTATTTCTAAATGTTCCTCTGAACCAATCGGTGCATTTGAAACCTTAGAAATAAGGTCATCTGCATTAGTAGCCTTATTTAATTTTTCAATGTTTTCATTAATTTTTTTGTTTATATCATTGAAGATATTTGTATTTTCCATAATTAAACTCCTTGATTTTGTATATAATAAGTTACCCCATAAAGGGGATTTAAGAAGATTTGAAGATTAAATTAAGTGTAGATTTTTAATTACTGTGTAAAAGAAGATTACATAGTAAACTACTACAACTACAAAATATACCACTTGCATTATTTTAAATAATAAAGTTTCTTTAAATACTATTCCAAATGGAACTAAAAGAAACCCTATTATTATTGGTAAAAATAATAGGAATAAGAAGATTAACATTAAAGTAATCCTCTTATATAACTAGCTGTATCATAATCAAAACTATCAATAGACCAACGAAAATCATTAATATTTTTTAATATAATTTTCAAATCTATATCTTTATTTAAGTATTTGACTATGTAAAATACTAAATCTACTATTTTTACTTTAGCAGGTGTTATTTTAGTTTCACTATTTTTATTATTTTTCTTTAGATACTCATCATACACTTCTGCTATTGACCAAAGTATATCTTCCAAATCTTCCTTAGTATCAATACTTACATTTAATATTCTAATTACCTCTTGTAATTGCTCATCTGTCATTTTTTTTAGAGATATTTTAGTATCTAGTTTACCACTACCTAAACCACCATATAACCACTGTGCAAACTCTTTGTTTACCCCTGCAATGTCTTGTAAATTCTTAAGAGATAAATCTCTTTTAACTTTAGGATTTTTAGTATCGACTACCTCTCGATACCATTTACAAGTCGCTCTAATTATTTTTGGTTTTTTTACAACCTTTGTCATTTTATTATTTTCTACTGTTGCCATGTTTTATCCTTTTCAATTTTTTTTTTACATCACAATAATATCTAATTTAAACTTAAAGTTTTATTAATTTTCTAATAAATTTATTAAAAAATTAATTTGTATGATATTTAAATGAGTAATTGGATAACTTAATTCTTTAATTATAAAATACCTTATATCCATTAATTGCATATTTAACTTTAAATTTAATATATCTATTACTTTAACTCTACTTGCATATTTTTTACTACCATTTTTAGATTTATATAATAAAAATAATAGTAATACTCTTTCATCAATAGATTTAAATTGCATATTGTTTAAATCTATATCTAATAATTTAACTATTTCCATTTTAATTGTGAATGATAATTGTTTAAATGAATTTTTAGTTAAATTTGGATTTAGTAGTATTAAGTTATCTAAATATTGCTCTAATTTACTATTTTCTTTACTCTTTGCAATACTAATTAAATAACTAAAACTAACTTTTTGAGGATATATCTTAAATATAGATTTATATAACCTCTTAATTGCAAGATTAGCCTTTTCACTTAATATATATCTAGTTTCTTTCATTTATCTATCCTTTAAATTTATTTTATTGTATTTATTTTAGCAATTTATTTTTTAAAATATTATTAAAATAAAAATAAAATTTTAATAAAAAATAAAATTTTTTTACATAGGTAAAATAAAAAAATTTTGGATAGTGAAAATTAAGAGTGTTTTAAAAATATGTCGCTTACCATAATTTCGGTAATTGCGACACTGTTTAAAAACGAAAGGTGAGTATAATTGAAGAAAATGAAAATTTTACCTAAAAATTATTTTGTAAAACTACCTAAATTTTTTATATTTTTAGATAGTTTTTTTTATCATAAAATTTCATTTTTTTAATATGTTTTTTATCTGTCCATATATTTATACTAAAGCCTAATTCCTGCATTTTTAGAGCAATATTTTTAGGTATAGGACTTCTAAAACTAAGATAATTATATACAGTAGGTAAACTTTTACCACTGTGTGTTATTAATGCGTCTCTTAAATGCTTGAAACTATTTGTATTATATTGCATAATTTAATCCTTATTTTTTATTAAAATTATACAATATTTTCTAATAGTTTTATAAAGAAATTATATCTTTTTTCTAACTCAAATTTAGGTAATCTATTATTAATTAAACCTTGCATATAGTTAAATCTATCTTCAATTTTAATATAATCATTTTTTCTATCTATATTATTTTTATTTAAAAATAGAAATATTGCAAGTGTGGATATAGCTTTATTTAATAGTAAATCAGGATTATTTAATAAATCAAAATCTAAATTTAATTTATCTATAAATTCAGTATTTATCATTTTATAATTATCTTTACCTGTTATTTGAATATACCCACGACCTCTATATAAATAACCCTCATTACCTTTATTTCCCATTCTATTACCATAAATGATATTTGCTATTTTTTGCTGACATCTTATATTATGACATGGTAGATATGGAAGAGCTCTTAAATATTTTTCATGTGAGAATATTTGTTTAAACCTATCTTCACTATATCTAAAACTCTCTTCTATAGGTTTATAATCACTTTCATATTTACATGTAGTAGTTATAAATGCTAAAATTTCAATATCACTTAAATCTATATTTAATAGAAATGTATTATATTTCTCAAATTTTTTAATATAATCGTAAAATTTAATATCTAATTGCATAATTTAATCCTTTTAATAGTATAATTTCTTATATATAGTATAACTCCTTTTTACTTAAATAGGTAATTTATTTACCATATTTAACATCTCCTTTTTGTTTGAATTATTTAATATAGGAACTATTAAATAATTCACTGCGTCAACAAGAGTATCAATAATATCATCATGTTCATGTGTATCATTTATAGTAAATTCATTCATTTCTTTTTTAATAGTAGGTATAAATGTTTTATTATCATCAGCATGATAAGTAATATATCCTTGTTTAATTAAATGTGATACATTACTAACCCTATATACCTTATCCTTATTTCTTTGAATATCTACAATATTAAAACCCTCTCTTCTTAGCATTTGTATTAAACTTGTTCCACTTGCTTTATCTTCTATATATGCAAGTGATAATTTAGGATATAAACCTCTATTATTTAATTCATTATAAGTCCATTTATTCCACATTAATTTAAAATTTAAAATTAAATTATAAAACTCTACTTTTTCACGGAATAAATCTATTAAAAATAATTTATTATCTTCAGTAACTCCTACAATTAAAAATACTGTATAATCATTGTAAGTTTTAGTTTTATTAGCAGTATCTGCAAATAAAACTACTTGTTTTAACTTAATAAAGTGTTTAGGAGTATCTTTAACCTCAACAAGCCAATTACCTCTTAATAATCTACTTTTAGTATCTAAAATTGGTTCTTGTTGTAACTGTGAATAAAAATAATGAGGATTATTAACTCTTTCTTGCAATAAATAATCTAAATTATATCTAATATCCCAACTAGATATAGGTTTTTTATTTTTAGTTTCTCTATCTACATTATTTACTATATTTAAATCTTTATTTAAAGTAATAGTTTCTTTAGCATATTTATTTATTTTAACTTCATTTATTAAAGCAGGTATTTTAAGTAAAGTCCATTCATTAAGGTATTTAGTTAATAAATGATTAGTAAAATCTTTAGTATGTAACCTTTGCATTATAACTATTATAGGTATATTTTCAGTAGCTATCCTACTTTTAAATACATTTTCAAAACGATTATTAATAAATTCTCTTTTAGTATTTGATAATGCGTCATCAGGTTTAAGAGGGTCATCTATAATCATAAAACCACTGAAACCACTTATATTAATATTCCCTGCTCTAAAACCTGTAATACCTGCACCACTTGCACTAGCTTTAAATACTCCACCTTGATTAGTTTTCCATATAGATTTAGAGTTAGTATCATCTATAATTTTAATATTAAATAATTCTCTATATAATACAGAATTTACAATTATATCTCTAATAATAGAACTATTTAATTTCACTAAACTATCATTGTAAGATATATGTAATATCTTACTTCTACTTTCTATAGCATAAGCTCTTAATGAACTAACTATAACACCTCTAAAGGTTTTACCATAACCCATAGGTATATTTATAATTAATCTTTTAATTTCACCTCTAAACACTTTATCCATAGTAGAATTAAATACATCATCAAAAGGAGTTTCAATATAATTACCCTCTAATTCATATGCAATAAATTTAGTAAAAGCATTGTGATTACTAATTAAATAATTTGCTATTTTAAATTTATTATAATCGTATCTCTCTGCAAGTTCTTTTATATATTCATTTTCTTCCACTAATTTTTTATCTAATTTAATATTAGTTTTTATATTATTTAGTGGAGATGAAAATATTATATTTAGATTTTTAAATATAATAGATTGAACTTTAAGATTAGAGCTAGTTTGTTCTAAATCTATTATATTTAAATTATCCAATATTAATCTTGCATTTTCTAAATTTATATTAGCATGTTTTTTAACCTCATCTACATATTTATTTTCTTTAATGTATTTTCGCATAATATCATCAAAATTTATAAGTGTAGATGATAACTGGAATAAATCATAGATAGTTATTTCATCTATATCTATATCAACATAATTCAAATATTGGTTTGTTTGTTTAATCAATTCAAATACTTTCATACTTAGAATTATATCAGAATTATAATTTTTAGTCACTATAATATCACAATTAATTTAGTAACTTAATCAAATCTTAACTATTTACAAGCTCTAAATATACCTTACATTTATCACTATAAAATTGCATTTTATGTAACTCTTTATTGAATGTTACCGTATTTTTAGGTTACATAACTCCGTGTAACCGTTTTTTAAAACCTTTATAAATCCCTATTTTTCGGTGTTTATAAGCATTTGTTACCTTGTATATCATTTTTACCTTATTTAAAGTGAAAAATAAAAAGGGAGAAATTAAAGAACAATATTTAACATGAATTTCCCCTTTTTTAAAACGAGGGTGTATAAATATGCTGAAAAAGGTTACAAAAATATAATCTTTAATAAACACCTATTTGATGGGATTTATAGATGTTTTTATGCAGAGTTACACTATTTTAGTTGTAACTTATCTAAAATGTATAATTTATTAAATTGTAGGTTTAAGAATTTGTTAAGAATTTTAATATTTAAATATATATGATATAATATTCTTAAAAAGGAGTTTTAAAGAATGTTTGATTTTAAACTATTACCTACTACAAATGATATTATTATCAATAATGATATTGAAATTACTAATGAATTATATACGCATATATTAGTATCTCTCTTTGCAAATAAGGATATAGATATTATTCTTGATGAAAATGTAGGTAGTGATTTATATAAATATTATCAATCTAAAATTACTACAAATACATTAACTAATATTAAGAATAGTATTAAAAATGCTCTAAATCAATTAAATTTAGACTATAATTTAGATATATCAATAGTTAAAAATAGTATTCAAATAAATGTATATTTACTAGATGTATCTAATAATAATATTACTAAATATACATTTACTATATAGGAGTTATTAACATGCTGATTACTTATGATGATATTAAAAGAGATTTAAAAAATGAGTTCTTGAAACAGTTTCCTACTGTAAAAGTATTTGATAATAATACTTTTATATCTATATTTTTAAATATAATTGCATTTGGTATATATAATCTCCATAAATCTATTTTATTTTTACTAAAACAAACCTTTGCAAATACAGCAGATTTAGACCATTTAAAATTACAAGCTACTAATAGATTAGAATATTTACAAGCTACTAAATCAAGTGGTAAAGTATGTATAAATGGAGATATTGGAACTACTATAAACAGTGGAGAGATATTTAATTTAAAAAATAGTAATTTGCAATTTAAACTTTTAGATAATGTAACTATAAATGAAATTAGTTATTTAAATGTTGATATAGATAGTATATATAGTTATGAAAAGATATGTAGTATCAAATTTAAAAATTATACCTCTTTTATAGTTGGTATGAGTATTACTATAGAAAATGCTACTATTAATGAATTTAACGGTATATGGACTATAAATAAGATTATAGATAGATATACTATTGAAATTACTATAAATGATAGTTTACTATTGCAAGAGGATTTATCTAGTAGCTCTATTAAAATTAAAGCTAATATAGGTATTGGTAATATAGAAAGTGTAGAAGTTGGTAAAATAAATAATATATCTCCATTTTCTATATTAGAAAGTTCTAATCCAAATATAGATTTTGTAGGTATTAATTATAATGGATTAACAGGTGGTAGAGATAATGAAACAGATGAAGAGTATAGAGTTAGATACTTGCAATTTTTAAGAGAGCCACAGGCATTTTTTAATGCAAATTGGATTAAATATAAAATATTAGATAATTTTCCTAAAGTTACTAGGGTTGATATTTTAGGAAATGAAGATGAGGTTAATATATATGTAATAAATACTAATGCAATAGATTTAATTGTAGATACTAATACTATTGATAGTATTAAAACATATCTATTTGATACATATAAACCTATTAATCTATCTACTGATAAATTTAATGTATTAAATCCTACACAACAAGAAATTAGCTTTAATTTACTTAATATTAAACCCTCTCCAAATAATGCTTTTAAAGATGTAATAAAGCAAGAATTATATAATTATATTATTAGCTTACCAATAGGTGGATATATGCGATTAGACCTATTAAAAGGGTTTATTTATAATATCAGAGACTATGAAAATAACTACTATATAGATAGTTTTGATATATCACTAAATAATGATGTAGATATAGCATTAGGTAGTATTTTAATACCTAAAATAGAAATATTATAAGGAGTGTAATTATGATATGTGAATTAATAAAATCTAAATTATCTTGTAATAATATTGCATTATTTACAAGTAAGATTTATAATAATATTGAATTAAATATAAATAGTGGTGTAGGTGTATTAAATGGATACAATGGAGAAATTGGAGATAGTATTAGAATTTGTGCTAATAATAAGTTTGATTGTGATGATATTAATTTAATTAGCAGTGATTTAATCTTTACAACTCATATTTTAAATACTACTAATAGTTTTAATTTTAAATATGAGTATATTGATTTAAATATGCAGGTAGATATACTTAATAAAATAAATATAGTAACTATTAGTAGTGAAACTATTGCATTTGAGATATTTAAAAATAATCCTACTAATTATATTTTTATTATCCCTACTATTAAAAAATTAAATAACTATGATAGTGCTAATATATCTTTAGAGCAATATTATAATATTTTAATTTATTTATACAATAGAGAAGATATTAATAATTTTATTCACATAAATACTATAGATATTATTGAAAATGAGATAATAAATATTTTATTAAATGCTAATTATAAATTTAATAGTAGTGAATTTGTATTTAATACTCAATATACACTAATTAAAAAAATGCAAATATCTAATAAAATAATTTTAGATAGATATAATAATGAATGCTATAATCTTACTTTAACTAATCCAAATTGTGTATAATTTAACTAAAATTTTTATATAATTTTATTATAAAAATTTTAAAGGATTTATAATGAAAATATCAAAGGGTTATAATAAAAGTATAGCTTTACTAGCATTATGCAGTGGTTTATTAATTAGTAGTAAAGATGTATCAGCATATAAAGATATTAGTGATATATTCTTAAATATTGCAGATGATATAGTAGCATTTACTAAAGGTAAACATAATTATAATATCTCTAATATTAAATCATTTTCAGATAGAAAAGTTAGGGAAAGTATGAAAGAATTAGAAAAAGAAGAAAGTATCAATCCTTTACTTTTAACATGTAAGTTAATTAGAAATATATATGAAAATGATAAAACAAAGAGTGAAATTAAAGAGTTCTTAAATACTATTATTGATAATGTTAAAATACTTGAAAATATCATTAATAGTAGTGTAGGTAATAAGTTTTTAGCTTTAAAACTTAATTTAAGATATAGAGGTTTAGCTAATAGAATAGTAAATATATATTTTTCATAAAGGAAATATTATGAGTGGGATAGATTGGTTAATATTAAAAGATTTTGATAATGGTATCAATATAAGGAATTTAACAAGGAAATATGATGTAAATAGTGCATATATTAAATATGTTATATCTACTAAAGGTAATGTAGAGCTTATTAAAAAAATGAGGAATAGGCGAAGTGATACAATTATTAAAAATGAATTATTGGATAAATTTTTAGATTTGTATAGTAGTAATATAAAATTAAGAGATATTGCAAATCAATTATATCTTACTAAAAATACTATAATATCTACTATCTCAAATAGAAAATTAAAATTGAGAGATATTGATAAACAAGAAATTGATAAATTGTATAATAAATTATTCAATATTAGTAGTATTGCAAATCAGTTGTATTTACCTTATCATCTAGTTAAGGATTATTTAAATATTAAAAAGAATAATCTAAATATTAAAACTATCAATCCTTATTTTTTAAAAAGAGGTAAAATATCAGACGCTTATATAAGTTTTTCATAAGCAATATTTGTTTATAATTTTATTAAAAATTTAAAGGATAGAAACATGAAATTACTTGTAATCAGCAACCATACATTAACAAATGAGCAAATTAGTGACGCTTATAAAAGCCTAAATGTAGATAAAATAGAATATCTACCTTATGAGTTAAGAGAACTTTGGGGTAATATTAATCCCGAATATAGTGAAATAGAGGTAGAAAGTTATATCCAACCTATTGAAGATTTTATTCATGAAAATGTAAATGTTGATGATTATGTATTAGTGCAAGGTGAATTTACAGCAACTTTTTATATTGTAGATAATTTATTGCAATTAGGTGCAACTCCTATAGTAGCTACTACACAAAGAGTAGTTAAAGAGGTTCAAAAAGGTGATAAAGTTGTTAAAACAACCGAATTTAAACATATTAGATACAGACCTTATTTTATTTAATTCTTCTCTCTAAATTCCTTTTTTAAGATATTATTGTTATAATATATCTAAAAAAGGATATATTAATGCCAAGTTTACAAAGACCATCAATAACATTAAATATATCTCCTAGCATTACTAAACCTAGTATAGAACATAGAGTTTTGATTATAGGTGAAATTGGAGATACTAGCACAGTAGAAACAAATAAAGTTATCAAAGATATTCAACTTACAGATATAGATATATTTGGTAAAGATAGTCAGTTATATTATGCAATTCAAAAGTTTAAATCTATAAATAAATTAAATATTTTAGATGTTTTACCTATTGCAAAAGGTTCTAGTAAATCTACAAGCGATATTACTATTACAGGAACAGCAACTAAAAATAATAAATTAACTTTTACATTAAATAATAATTTTGTTGAGGTTGTTGTTAATAATTCAGATAGTGATATAACTATTGCTACTAATTTAGAAAGTGCATTAAATGCAAATAGTTACTTTACTGATGTATTTACAATTAGTAGAACTGATAATAAAGTAACTTTAGAAACTAAACAACCTAGTGCTACATTAAATAATCAAACAGGAGTTATTACATTAGATAATTTAGATAATGGTATTACAAATACTATAAGTTATTTTAGTGGTGGTGCTAGTTCTACACTCCCTGATAATTATTTATTTGATATATTAGATGAAAGATATAATAGTATCATTTATGATTATTCATTGGGATTAAATGCAGTTAGAGTTTATTTAGAAGCTCAATTTAATTTACTCAATAAAATTAATGATGGTGTAGGATTTACTACAATTAAAGATACTTTATTTAATTTTAAATCTATAGTAAATAGTCAAAATTATAAAACACAAGTTATTTTTGGAAATATTTGTCAAATGGATTATAATGTATTTTCATTAGTTGCTACATCTGAAATAGTAGCTATAAGAGCATTAAGATTAACAGATAAAGCAACTATAGCTAATTATGTATCTCAAAATATAGAAACTTTTGGTGGTATTAGTTTAGCAAGTTTACCATACTTTAATACTCCTTTATCATTCCCTAAACCTAATGGTTGTATTAATGAAGAGGATTTAATTAATGTAATTAATGCAGGTGGTTCATTATGGGTAAATAATGGTATTACTGTATTATCAGAAGTAGTTACTACTTATAAAACTAATAATCTTGGTGATGAAGATAAAAGTTTTAAATACCTTAATTATGTTGATACATTATCAGTAATTAGAGAGTATTTAACTATTGGTCTTAGAAAAAGATACGCACAAGTAAGGCTTACAGACGGTAATTTAATACCTAATAAATCTATTACTAATAAAGGAGCTATCAAAGCAAGTATTATTAAATATTTAAATGAACTTGCAGATTTAGCATTAGTTAGAAAAGGTTTAGATAAATTTATTAGTGATAATTTAATTATTACTGAAGATTTAGAAACAGACACAATTACATTTAATTGTAAAGTTCCTATTGTAGTGCAACTTAGAAATATTCAAGGTAATATTATTGAAGTATTAGAGATTGAAAGTAGTATATAATGGTTGTTGAAACTAAAATTAAAGAGATTAGTTACAATAAAATTAAAGATACTATTACATGCACTATAACTACTAAAAATGGTAATAAAGTGGTTGGTGTTGGAGATGAGAAGTTAAAAGCATATAATAGTGCATTAAATAAATTAAAAGGAGTTAATTAATGGCTGAACAAATAATAAGTAATCCACAAATTATTATAAATGATGAGTTAATTGCATATACACCAAGTAGTTTAAAATATGTAAAAAATACAGCTAAAACCAATATTAAATCACTTACTGTTGGTGGAGAAAGTGCTATAACTGTGCATAGTAAAGATATTACAGAGGCTGTTAGTCAAGTAACATTTAGTTTTAAAGCTACTACTAGAAATATAGAACTTTTAGATTTTTGGGTTAATAATACTGCTAAAAATGTTATAGAGTTATCTAGTAGTGATGGTGTTATAGCTCTTGCATTTACAGGTATGAGTATAGAGGAAGTGCCTGAAATGGATTTTGGAGCAGATAAAGATATAGAAGTTACATTCAAAGGCGACCCTATTATATAAAGGAGTAAAAATGCAAGATGAATTAATTATACAATTAAATAAACCTATTAAAATAGCACATAATGGAGACCTTAGAGAAGTGGAGATATTAAATATATATCCACCTAATATTAAAGGTTTTAATTTATATGCAGATATTAAAAGTATTATCACTAAATCAGTATTAGATATGCAAAATAAGGTTAATTCTAATCAAAATATTGAAAGTGATGATAATGAAGATGAAAAATTACCTTTGGAGTTATTTTTAGCTACTAATACACTTAATTCATTAAGTGAAAAAGTTAATAAATATTTATTTAACTTTGCTAAATTTGACGGAGAAATAGCAGTTAATAAAAATAATATTTTAAAATTATCTATTAAAGATTATAATAATATTTTAGAGCGTGTAAGCTATTTTTTATTTCAAATTTAACTAATGCTACTATTGGCATTATAGAAGATATGATATTTAATATATCTCTCTATATGCAAGGTGGTATTAGTTATGAATATTTGGAAAATATAAGCGTATTAAAAGTGCAGAAATTATACAAAAAATGTAAAAAGCATAGTAAAGAGATTAATAAATCTTAAACTATGCTAAAAGGGAGTATATGAAATTATTGGAACATATAGATTTAACTCAATATTGGTTAAGTGGTAGATTTAATAGTTTAATTACTTGTAAGGATAGTAATATATATAAATTTTTACAAGTAATTAACAATACTTTAAATAATGTAATTGATAAAATTAATAATATATATCTATCTATTTACCCATGTTTAGGTGTTAAATTACTTAAAGAACATGAATTAGAATTAGCGATACCCGATAGTATATTTAATGTAGATAGGGATATTTATAGATTTACTTATAAATTCCCGATACCTTTTAGAGACGGTGATACTACAAGTGGATATAATCCTATTAAAATACGCCAAATAGATGTATTTGTTAAAAAATACTTAATGCAAGATAATAGTGAAATAGGATTTAAAAGAATTGCAGGGTGTTACGGTCACAGTCTTAAATTTGAGATAGAAAGTAAAGATAGACATTTAACATTCCCTTATATATTCCCTATATGTTTTCAATGTGCTAAAAGTGGTAATACTGTTAAAATTACTATATATGGTAATCCTAGTATTATTCTAGTGCAAAAATTAAGTTTTATATTTAATTATATAAAAAGGATAGATATGAAACTTATAATAGTTAAAAGTGAAGATGATAATATTTATAATCCTAAAGATTATTGTCCGTGTAAGGAATTTAATGATTAATTTAATATTATTTATACCATTTTTAATTATAATAAGTTTAATGATTATAATTGGTTCAATTATAGTATTTTTGCAAATTTTATATTATTTATTAAAGGAGTTTTTAAAATGATACAATTATCAAATATGGTTACAGGTTCAGAGTTAACAGCTACACAATGGGATAATCACAGTAAAGAATTAGAAAATGTAGTTACATTTGCAGGGTTAAGTCTTAGTGAAAATGAAAATGATTTAGCTAGAGCCATTGATATATTTAGTAAATCTAACATTTATGACACTACAAATAGTGGTAATGATTATACTATTATAAATAGAGGTTTATCAGTAGAAGAGTTAAAAGCTGGTATGATTGTATTTGTAAGATTTAATAAAGCAAATACAGATAGTGTTAGATTAGATTTTGGTAGTGGTTTTATTAATGTAAAAAATGCAGATAATAGTTATTTAACAGGTATGAGATTTAAAGATGGTGCTATTATACCTTTATTTTATAATGGTAGTGATTTTATATCTACTATTTATTTATATAAATATATTAATAATAATATAAACGGTTATTTTAATTTTGTTACAGATAATAATGCAGTTATAAGTCCTTATATTGAGTGGAACACTGATTATTTAGAAAATCAAACATACAAATTATTAATAGTTAGGGGTAATATAGTAAAAGATTTTTTAACTTTAGAAATAATTTTATTCGTTGAGGGTGATTTAAAAGATAATGACGGTAATGCTGATTATATAAAAATTGATATAAATAAATTTTTTAATGATAAATATAATTATGATGTTAAAATATCTAATAATCAAACAGGAACAGGTGTTATAGTTGCAGAAAATACAACTATACCTTATTTATATTCACCATGTCCTATTTTATTTGATGTTTGGGAAGATGGAACATCTTTTAGTAATAAATTAATTACAGATATGGGTCACAGAGGTTGGATATGGGATAATGCAGTTACTACGCAATATAATAAATTAAGATTTTATTTCCAAACAAATGTAAAAATAGAGGTTGTATAATGGCTATTGATACTATTAGAGATATTGCAAAATATACAGAGTTAATTAAAATTAAAGATTTTTATAATGTTAATAATCCTTTTAACTATTTAATTAAATGGGATAAGGAAGATATTGATAAATTTGAGTGGCGTAAAAAAGTATCCTATCTAAAAAATTTCACTAAACCTATTGTAAATGGATTAGTGAATAGATTATTTATTAAACAGCATATTTTTAATATCTCTAATGAAGAGTATTTAAAGGATATAGATTTACAAGGAGATAGTTTAAAAGCATTTATTAAAAAAGCTACTATGTTAGCTATTAGAGATGGATTATGTTTAATTTATGCAGGGACTAATAATAAATTTGTAAATATTAGTAAATTAGATGAAGAAAGATATAATATAAGAGGATATTTAAAATTATATGAATATAACCAAATAGTTAATTATAGATATTCAAATAATATTCTCACTCAAATAGTTTTACAAGAGCAGATATTTATAAATGATGATAAAGATGAATATAATACTATTGAAGTCACTAAATATATTAGATTATTTATAGGTGGTGGAGAGGTATATATTAAAAATGGTAATAAAATTGAACTAATTGATAGTTGGAATAATAATTTAAGTTATATACCTATTACTATATTCTATGGAACTCTTGATTATACTAATTTAAATGCAAATAGTATTATAAAAGATATAGTAGAATTAAATCAATCACATTATAATTTATCTAGTGGATTAATGAATATATCACATATAGTTTCTAATCCTATACCTATTTTATATGGTCAACCTCAAAATTTAGATAGAGACCTTAAATTAGGTGTAAATAGTGTAATTATGTTTCCTACAGCTCAAAACAATGCTTTTAAATTTGAATGGGTTGAAGTATTAGGAAATGGTGTAAAAATTGCAGAAAGGGAAATAGATAAATTAGAAGAGTATATAATATCTATATCTTTTGATATTTTAAGAGTGGATAAAATAAATACAGCAACAGAGGCTATTATTAAAGATAATAATAATAAATCTATATTATCTACTATTGCTGATAATTTAGAAAGTTCTATAAATAAAGCATTATCTATATTAGAAACTTTAACTAATACTAAAATAGGTAATATAGAGATAAATAAAGATATTGATAGCACTAGATTAAATGCTGAAAGTATTAAAAATTTAATTGAACTTCGTAAAAATAATATTATTTCAACTGAAACTATTTTAGATAGTTTAATGAAAGGTGAAATAATAGATAATATAGATATTGATAATGAATTAGCTAAAATTCAAAGAGATATGCAATTAGGTATTTAATACTTATTACATATCTTAATTAACCTTTTATACCTCTCCATAACTTTTTTATTCTTATATTTTTTAGCATAGTTATAATATTTTAATAACCTACTACATTTATTTTTTATAGGGTTGTTAAAATCTTTATGATTTATATCTGCATTTAAAATACTTACTATAATTAATAGTATTCTCACTTTTTTAACTCCTTTTTGAGATATTATATCTTAATAAATATATTTTTAATTTTAGATATAATAGATATGTTTTTTACTTAAGGAGTTCTTAAATGTTTAAAAAAGATATAATAAAGATAGTATATATAATCTTAATAGTAATATCTATATTTATATCCTTATCTAAAAATAAACAAACGATAATTGATATAAATATATCAAAAGAGGGTTGTGAAATAATAATAATAAAATAAAAATATAGGTATAATTTAAATAAAAACACAAAGGATTAATAAATGCTAGATTTAAAAGATATAATACAAGATGAAGAGGTATTAAAACAAGTTAATAGTATAGTAGAGCAAGAGATTAATAAATATAAAGAGGCTCAAAGTAAGCAGATGAATACTATTAATGAATTAAAAAAGACTATTGAAAATAAAGATAGTGAAATTGCAAGTATTAAAAATATAATAGGTATAGATAAAGATACTCCTATTAATGAAGAGTTAATTAAAAGTAAATTTGTAGAAAATAATAAAGATTTAACTAAAATTGAGGCTAAATATAATGAAATTATCAGTGAATTAAATAAAAAATTTGAGGCTAAAGAAAATGAATATAAACAGCAGTTAGAAACTTTAGCTAATGAAAAGCGTAATCTTATTTTAGAGGGTAAAATTAAAAATATACCTAATATAAATCCACAAGAGGGTGCATTAGAGGATATAGTTAGATACCTTAAAGAGAATGCTAACATAGATGATGTAACGGGTAATATTATTTATAAAAATGGAGATGATATTATTAGAAATGATAAAGGTTTACCACTTACTATAGAAGAGAAATTAACTCAACTTAAAAATACTAAAAAGTATTTGTTTAAAACAGATGTTCAGATAGATAAATCTACATCTATACCTAATAATCCTATATATTCAAATAAAAATAGTGATTTCGCTAGTAGAATGAGACAAAGAGCTTTACAATTAGGTATTAGAACATATTAAAAGTGGTATTACTTTACCACTTTATTAATTAAATACTTTAAAATATTAGAAGTATTATTTAATAATAAATCCAATATACTCTTACCAAATAATCCCAGCATAAAACCTACACTAGGTGTTATTTTAGCATTATCTAAACCTTTAGATATTATAAATAAATCTATTATTGGAATTATATATAATGCTACTGTTATACTTATAAATATAATCATTAATATATATTTTATTCTAATTTTATTATTTTTATAAAAATAATATACTAATGCACCTAAACTAACACTAAGAGTAGGTTCTATTATACTTAATATAAAATTTATAGTAATAATAGTTAACTCCAAACTATCAATATCATCTAAATTATCAATATGCATGGTTAAACTCCTTATTTTTATTTTAATTATACCTAATTTATTAAAAAATTACAAAAATAATATAAATTACTTGACTTTAAATGTTCATTATGATATAATAAGGAGTAAAAATAAAATTAAAAGGATTAAAAATGCAAATCACATTTACAACTGAAAGTATTAGAAAAGATATACTAAGTCAAGAGGTTATTAAAACTATTGCTAAAAGTCTTGAAGAAAAAACTGCTACTATTAGTAATAATGAATTAAACAAAGCTTTAATAGCTAAAAATGAAGAGTTAAAAGCTACTATAAATAGTTTATTAAATGAAAAAGAAGAATTAATTAATAGAGTGCAAGAGTTACAAACAGCAAATGAGGAATTAGTTAATTTAAATAAAGAGTTAACTAATAAAACATCTAGTGATAATAATGAAAGAGTATCTAAACTTGAAGAGGAAATTAAACATCTCCAAACTATCATTAGTAACAAAGATAAATTTATTGCTAAAATGAATGAAGAGTTAAAAGCAAGTGAAGATGTTTTAAATAATGATACAGAAAAGGCAATTACACAAACTAAAGTTAGTGAAAATGAAGATACTCCTAAAAAAGATATTGCAATATCTAAAGTTGTTAGTAACGAAGTGCAAGAGGAATTAAATGATAGTTATAAACACAACATATACATTAGATTTAAAGAACCATTGAAAAGATATTTAGGAGTTAAGAGAATTGGAGAAAAGAAAGCAATTATAGAGTTACAAAAAATATCTAAAAATCTTAGTATTGACGGTTTAGAAAATTTCTTCAATACTAAAAATGAAGATACTCCTAAAGAAGATATTGATATTGAAGCAGAGCTATTGCAATTTGATGAAATTAAAGATAAAATTAAAGAGGGTAAGCAACAACCTCTAAATAAAAAATTTGATAATTTTGCAAAAAGGTTTAAAGATGAATACAATAAAAAAGCTACTAAAAAAGCAGTTAGTTTATTCATCAAAGATAATTTAGAAAAACATTATCCAAATAGTTATAAATTAATAGTAGATACTAAAGGATATAATTTTAGTGGTTTTAAATCAGCAAAATATATTTATGAAGCAACAGAAGATATTTATAATACTATTGTAAATGTAATTAATAAGCAAGTTGAATTAAATAATACTAACTCTTTTAAAAATAGAGTATTGGAAGAGTTAGATGATTTATATCATGATGATATTAAGTTTGATGAACTAACTATAGATATTGATGATGTTAAAAAAGTTGAAAGTGAATTAACAAATGAAGATTTTAAAAATGATGATGAGTTACAAAAACAATTCAATTACTACTATAAGCTTTATAATAATAGTAAATTATATCAATATCTTAATGCTAAAATTGCAAGTAAAATAAATGTAAATGAAGATATTGATAATAAAACTCTTATTAAAACTATCTATAAAACATTCATTAATAATGATATTAGAAAAGCAGTAGTAGAGTTTATGCAAGAGGAAAAGTTAGATAGTATCTTAAATCTTAATAAAGAGCAATTTAATAAGTTTCAAGATTTAATTATTGAAAATATGCAAGATGATACATCTACTACCTCAACAGTTCAAAATCTATCTAATGAAGATAGTGAAGTAATTAATCAATTAGATGAGTTCTTAAATAATGATGATATTCAATTTGAGGATTTAGATATTAGTTATGAGCAGGTTGATAAATTATACTATAATATAAAAGAGTATAAAGCAGATGATGATAGTGAATTGGATAAGTTTAGAAACTTTTTCACTTATTATGCTAATTTTGCAGATACATACAATTTTGATAAAGAGTTATCTATAAAAGAAAACTTTAAAAAGTATGTTAATATTGATGAAACTCCTTGCTTATCTGATTTAGATTTATCTAATAGTGATTTAGATATTGAGTTAATTGAAGATTTTAAATCTAATCCTAATAAATATAGTGATAGATTTTATTCAGCAATTATATTAAAATTAGGATTAAAGGATATATATAATAAGGTTATTACTAAAGACTTCAATTTAAAAACAAATACTCCATGTGAAATATTGCAAAAAGTATTATCTATATATTTAGATAATACTAATCAAAATGTAAGAGATGAAATTGAAGTATTAGATGAGAAGTATAGAAAGTTGTATGAATATTTACAAGTCAATAACTTTGATATGGAAAAGATGATAGAGTTAGGTTTGATAACTAGAGATTATGAAATGCCTGATGATAGAAAAAAAGAGTATGATAGGTTAATATCTGATGATAATCCTACATATCAAAAAGTGCTTAAATTAAAGAGAAGTTTGAAAGCAAGAGTATCTAAAGATAGTAAGTTAGAAAATGTAATAAATACATATAATGCAACAAATCTAACTAAAGATGAAAAATTAGCAATATTTAAAATATTTAGATATTTCCATGATGTCCAATTTGATAATTGGGACTATAAGCGTGTAATGGAAATTATGCTAATTTTAGATAAAGAAAAGGAAGATATTATTATAGATGAGGATTTTTAACCTCATCTTCTTTTAATGTGGGACATCTGTATCACTTACACCCCAAACAACTTGTGTCATTTTATGTTTGTGGGTATCCCCTACATTTACACCATTGTGAGTAAAGCTACCACTTGGAGAATTAAATTTAATACCTACACTTGCATTTACTTCAAATACTTTACAATTAAAAGTAAGATTATCAGTATTAAATTTAATATTAGGTGCTGTTAAACTTATAGTATCACTTGCAGTTAAATTAATATTAGTAGCTTGTAAATTATAATCTTTAACAATATTCTCATTTAAATTACTTCCTATACTTATATTTTTATCTTTACCTATATTCTCATTACTATTACTATTTATAAATATGTTACTATCATTTGATATATTTACATTTATATTTTTTACATTTAGATTATAAACTTTATCTACATTTACATTTTTATTATTACCTATATCCTCATTTAAATTACTTCCTATACTTATATTTTTATCATTTTTTATATCCTCATTAAGATTATTTTTAATATTACTATTTA
>Ga0256826_1000070_pt1 | contig 48041 bp, 47 predicted proteins | sample CV79metaG_FD_185975 | JGI IMG/M metagenome (GOLD analysis project Ga0256826, IMG submission 185975) | Hydrothermal vent microbial communities from East Pacific Rise, Pacific Ocean - CV79 | ecosystem: Environmental > Aquatic > Marine > Hydrothermal vents | place: Pacific Ocean: East Pacific Rise...
TTTTTGTAAAATAGTGACGGTTTTTTGAACACTTTGAATAGTGTTCATCCCCGTACTGACAATCATCGGTTTTCCAAAGGCTGCAATATGCTCTATCAAGGGGTAGTTATTACACTCACCCGAACCTATTTTATAAGCGCTGACACCCATACGTTCCAGTCTATCTGCTGCTGCACGTGAAAATGGCGTTGAGATAAAAATCATCCCTTTTGATTCTACATAGTTTTTGAGGGTGGTTTCATCTTCTTCGTTGAGGGCGGCATTAGCCATAATTTCGTAGATGGAGATATCAGCATTTCCAGGAATGACATTCTTAGCGGCTTTGGACATCTCATCTTCTACAACATGGGTTTGATGTTTAATTACTTCAGCACCGACGCTGTGTGCAGCATCAACCATCTCAAAGGCAGTCTTAAGTGAACCATTGTGGTTGATACCAATCTCTACAATTACAAGAGGAGGATGGTTCGCACCGATAGGTCGATCTTGAATAGAGAAGCTCATGCATTGCCTTGAGTGTTTTTTTATTTAAAGCAATGTTTATACCACTATCGTAAGGGCGTTCTTAAGTTAAGATATTTGCAACTATTTTAGGGATATTTAGCTCCATTTTGGCAAAAACATCACTCACATAACCGTCTCTTTTTTGCTGGAGCATCTGTGCTACATTTTTAAAGAGTTCTTCTTTAGTATTGACCCATACCATAAGCCCCATATCTATCTGATACTTATCATAGTGGCTGATAAAACTTCGTGTTGAAATGGTGGGTGTTGTAAAGTAGCAGGCCTCTGTATTTAAGGTCCCACCCCCTCCAATAAAAAGATCAGCATAGGCAAGAAGATGTTGTATGATGATTTTTTCTTCTATGACAACAGCAAAAGGAAACTCTTGACGAAGATAGGCACTTTCATAACGTGGGATGATGATAATATTGGCATCAAACTTCATCTTTAGCTCTTGGAGTACTTCATATAACATAGGATATTTTTTATCCACATAGCTTGATTTATACTCCTCTTCACGAATAACAATCAGAGGCTTAGTGTAGTCCACATCATAGTTTTTTAAAGAAGATTTAACATACTCAAAATCAGGAGTAAAGTCATCAAGCCAAATAAGAGGATCGATAAAATCATAAGAAAATATCTGCTCTTGGTCAAGTGAAAAACGTAAAAATATCTCATCTGGAACGACAAAAGGTTTGATCACTTTTGTAGAGAGGGGAAGGGTAAGACGTGCTTGTGGAAGTGCCCGTTTAAAGTTTGTCTCACAATCGGAAAGGGGTATGTCGTAAAAATTGACAATAGGGATGCCGAGTCCAAAAGCAACACGGTTAGCATCCACACTACACAAGCAGACAAGTCGGTTGATATCATAAAGTGCCACAAACTCCATAAGAGACTTTTGACGCTCTAAAGAGGCGCGAAGTTTATCTTCTAAGTGGGCACCGCCAAACTCTCCACGGTCTACAAACTCCATGTTGTAAAGCTTTAAAAGTTCAATCACTTCAGTGTATCCCTCACTACTTCTAGCGGTAATTAAGACTTTACGTCCTTGGGCTTTAATTGCTTCAATAATAGGACGGAAAAAGAGAACGGACTTTGGTGTTACTAAATCAAACCATATCATTACATATATACCTTTTTAAACCATTTTGCGAAGATAAAGAGCGTCCAAATATGCTGTTTGAACTTTCCCTTACGACCCTCTTGAAACAGGGTTTTGATAAAACTACTGTTCCACAGGTTTAGTTCTTTATTGACATCTAAGATTGTATCTAAAATTTGTGTGTCATACTCTTCATAAAGCCACTCGATAAAAGGAGAACTAAACCCTTTTTTTTGACGATGTACAATATCATGAGGAAGATACTTTAGGGCAACTTCTTTTAAAAGTGCTTTGTTGGTGTTTGCAATACGTAATTCAGGTGGAAGTCGTAGTGAAAATTCTATAAGTTCATGGTCGAGAAAAGGGGCACGAAGCTCAAGAGAATGGACCATGCTCATGCGGTCGATTTTACTCATTAACACCTCACTTACCCAAATTTTATAGTCAATAAAAGAGAGCCATTGATCAGGACGCATTGTATTATGTGGGTAGATATCGAGATGATTGATATCGGTGTAGTTTTTATAAAGTAACTTTTTATGTCGGGACATAAAGGTCTCGCCAAGAGAGCCAAAAATAGGTGCATTATGTTTAAAACGTTCTTGATAGTGTGCAGCATTACTTAAGTCTATACCTTCAATAGTGTGGTGTGAGTTTGTAGCAATAGTCTTTTGATTATAAATATCAAGAATATCAAAATAGGGTTGATAACCGAGAAAACACTCATCACTTCCCTCACCACTAAGCGCCACTTTTATACCATGTTGATGCACCGCTTCAGAGAGCATTAGAGTAGGGATACTAGCACTATCAGCTAGGGGTTCATCAAGCGTTTCTATCATCCGTTCAAGGTTGTTGATAAAGTCTCTTTTACGCATAATAACTTCATGATGATTCGAGCCAATATGTGTCGCAACCCTTTGAGCGAAGGGGAGTTCACTGTAGTGTGTATATTCTTTATAACCAATACAAAAAGTATCGATTTTTTGACCACTTAATTGAGAGTACATTGCAGAGATTAAAGAGGAGTCTAGACCCCCTGATAAAAAACTTGCAACGGGGGTATCACTCACTAAACGGCGTTTTAAAGCAATTTGCAGATGGGTTTCAAGTTGTTCAAGGGCTTGTGTTTTACTAAGAGATAAGGGTTTTGCTATTTTTTGTTCAAGTAGATAATAGCGTGAGTGTTGTAGCCCACTTTTGTCATAGGTTAAAAAACATCCTGATTCAAGTTTATGCAAACCTTTGAAAAACGTGAGATTGGTAATAGGTGCTTGATAAGTAAGATAACTCTCAAGGGCGCTTAGATTAAGTTCAGGTTGGCTTGGAAGCAGTTTTAAAAGTGCTTTCATCTCACTGGCATAGGCAAACTGCTTTTGATTGTAGTAGTAGTAAAAAGGCTTTTTTCCAAAACGATCACGTGCGCAAAAGTAGCGCTCTTTTTGGGTGTCGTAAAGGGTAAAGGCAAACATCCCTTGTAGCAGATGTAAAAAATCGGTCTGATACTTTTGGTACAAGCGTATAATGACCTCGGTATCACTTTGTGTTTGACAGGTGAGGGACTCTTGTTGAATGAGCTCTTTGTAGTTGTATATTTCGCCATTAAAGGTGATGATGATATGGTCAAAAAGCATTGGTTGATTAGCTTCACTATGCAGATCAATAATAGCGAGTCGGGTATGTCCAAAGGTGTGGTTTTGATGTTTTACAATAGCACTATTATCGGGTCCCCGGTGATCAAGTGTCTTGAGTACTTCCTCAAAAGGGTGATGCGATGTGAAATTTAAACCAACTATACCACACATAAACTACTCCAAAAGTCCCGTCTGTTTTCCCCAAGGAAATTCAATTTTATGAGCACATAACATACCGCAGGGTTGACACTCTTTTTGTTGTACTTTTTTGATAACACTGAGTGCTTGTTCGGAGTTTAAAAGTGCATCTAAATCACCTTGAAAGGTTTTAATATTTCCCATGTTAAGTTGGGGTAGTAGATCGTTACAAGGAAAGACATTACCTTGAGGATCGATTACTATGGCTTGTTCTCCCATAAAACACTCAAACTCTGGAATATGCTTTTGATAGATGGACTTTGCCCATAACCAGTTGGGTTGGCGTCTTGGTGTGAGCCATTTAACACTTGTTAAAAGCGCTTCTATCTCTTGGAGTTGTTGCGGTGTGTAGTCAAAATTGTGATCAACATTATTTAAAAGTGAGGCATTACGAGCATAGCCGATAAAGTAGCCTAAGCCATTATCTTTTGCAAAATTGACTAACCAAGGTATGTCTTTATAGTTCTCTTTATACACTATCATGGTGGTACGTAAAATGATAGGGAGGGTTTTTAAAAGAGCAATACTCTGCATTACTTTTGCAAAGCCCTCTTTGACAAGACGTACCTTTTGGTAATTTTCTTCGTTACCATCAAGTGAGACATCAATACGAAACTTTTCAGGTTTAACATACTCTAAACATGCCTGTGTTACCTCAAAATGTTTTTTAGGATACCAACCACTAATATTGGTATGAATCATAGCCTCAGGGAAGTAGTGGGCAATAAGACGGACCACATCAACATACTTTGAAGAGAGTTGGGACTCTCCTGCTGTTAAGTCAACATACTTTAGACCCTTTAGTGCATCTGAACGCAGCATGGTTTCAAAAACTTCTAAATCAACTTCATCTTTGGTAATCTCACCTTTTTCATACTGCCAAATATTACAGTTGACACACTCGCCAGGACAGTAGAGTGAGACCATAAAGTTTATATCATCGATTTTATACACAGGGAGTGCCTTTTGTTATTTTTTTCCAAGGGTGTAGTACATCTACAAAGGGAGGAAGTGTTTGTTTCATTTTCTCTTGGGTTGTGAGGTTTGAAGAGCATAAGATAACAAGATCTCCCTGTTCAAAGTCTGTTAGTTTGTCTAGATTAAAAAGTGTATCATGCTTAACATTGTCATCTTTATAAAAGAGGGCTTTGTTATGAAGTTTCTCTTGCAAGCGTTGATACGTCCACATATAGAAGTTCCCAACACCGTAAAAAACAATACGTTTGTAGTTTTGTAAGGCATTTTCATAGGCGGTAATATTGGATTGGAACTGCTCAAATAGTGTTGTGATATTTGCTTCTTCTTGTAAAAGAAGATGTGCTTTTAAAGGTGAAAAGAGCATATAGAGATAGCCCTCTTCATCGATTTTAGTTATCCCAAAATTACTAAAAGTTTGAGATAAGGTCTGTGGTGTAAAGAAGTTCACATGGTCAGGCGTAAAGTCTTCGATACCATTTTTAAGAGAGTTTGTAAGATGGGGTACTTCAATAAAGATATGCCCTGATGGTGCGAGTGCCTCTTGTAGTCCTAAAACAAACTCTTTTGGATTTTTTATATGTTCAAGAGTATGGCGTAAGATGATAAGGTCAAACTTTGTATTAAAAAGTTTAGGGTGATAAAAACTGTTGAGAGTGGTAATGGGCATTTCATCAAAAGCAGAAGGTTCACAACCTATGATATTGATTTTTGGAAACTTCTCTTTTAACAGATACGAAAAATCACCACGATTGGAGCCAATCTCTAAAACCTTATAATCAATACTATCTTTTACAACATCACTAACAAAGAGAAGTGCCTTATCATGATGAATATTACGATTTGGAAAACCGTAAACATTGTAAATATCATAATTGGCATAAAGCTTTTCACTCATAATATCATAGGCTTTAGTGTAAGCAGACTCTTGAAACACAAAGTTACATTCAGGGCACATTGCAACGCTGAGGTTAATATGCTCTTGCATAAGATGGGTAGAGTAGGCCATATTATGGTGCTGATACAAACAATGTGTTTGCGTATGATTACAAAGAGGGCAGTGCATTACATTCCTGTCCCTTTTCCCCAAGGGAAATCAATTTTATGTGCACATAATAACTTACAAGGTTGACACTTTTTGTCTTGTATATTTTCTAAAACTTTTAAGGCATGTGGTGAATGGAGTAAGGTATCTAAGTTACCTTGAAACTCTTTAATATTTCCAAAGGATAAAAGGTTTTTTAAATGTTCTTCTTGTCCCCCAGCGCAAGGTAGGACATTGCCATGAGGGTCAATAACAAGAGAACGACTCCCCATAAAACAATTTACTAATGGCATACTATCTGTATAGATAGCCTTTGCCCATTCCCAATTGACATTGTGCTTGCTCTTTAAAAACCCTATTTTATCAAGACTTTGTTCAATGGTTTCCATTTCTGTTGTATTAAAATACTCAATATTACCTTGATTACTAAAGGTCGCTCGTTCAACACTGAAACTGATATACCAACGTACCCCTCTCTCTTTGCAAAGTTGTACAAATGATTCAATACCTTTATAGTTTTGCTTATGTACAATCATGACATAGGTGATTTGAATACCGAGTTCTTGAAGTGCTTGTGTTGTCTGTTTGACTTTTTCCCAACCTTTAGAAGTTAGTCGTACTTTTTCATACTCTTCTTGTATCCCATCAACAGATATATCAACACGAAAGTTATCTTTACCTGTAGTCTGTAGGGCATGTTGGGCAACTTTATAGTGGATGTCTGTGTGCCAGCCACTTATATTTGTTTGGATTTGATAGTTATCGGTTTCTTTATGTTTTTGTATCAAGTCTAAAACAGGAATGAATTTAGGACTTAATTGAGCTTCTCCTCCTGTTAAACTAAAATAGAAAGTGTCCTTTAAAACATCGCTTGAAAGGATAGTATCATAAATATTTAGGTCTATTTCATCTTTAAAAAGAGGATCTTGTTGATAAATATTACAGTTTAAACATTGACCTGGACAAAAGTTACTTATTGAGAGTGTGACATCATCTATTTTATACATTTGCAATTTCCTTTAAAACATTAATAAGTTTGGGTATTTGTACTTGAATATTAAGCGCTTTTTCTCTATGTTTTAAAACATTTTTGACTAATGTGGAATAGTTAACGGTTTCAAGCTCTTGAGTTAATGTATCAATAGCATCAATACAGATACCTATATTGTACTTTTTGACCAGTGTTGCAACGGCTGGAGAGTTGTTGGTGACAATGATGGGTAGGCCTGCTTCTAAATAGGTAAATACTTTATTCCCGATGGGATATGCTGTTGTAGCAGAATCTTGTTGGTACTCTTTGGTATCCGTTAAATAACTTCCATACATATAAGAAGAGATACTTTTTTGTAGTAAAGGTTGGCTCAGACTTTGATGAATAGTGAAGTACCCTTTGGCTTGTTTAATTGTATCACAATAGGTTTCTTTAACAGTTTTAAAATCATCACTCCATAAACTTGTGTAAAAATCAAAAGATATCTTTTGTTTTGATAAGGATAAAGCAACCGTATCAAATTGTGAATAGGCATGTGACTTTTTAGGTTTATTGAGTGCAGAAATATACCCTGCATGAATAATGCTGAGAGATGATTTTATAGAATTATGGGTAAAGTTGTCTTCTGTACAGTAGTCGAAAAACTCTAAGACATTTTTCTCCTCAACATAATAACCATGCTTTTCATATGTATGTAAAACATTTCTATCATAACGTGAAATGATTTTAGTAGCATTGTCCATAATAATAATTTGTTCTTTTATAGTACTTGCATTAGTACTGTCATAGAAAAAATCATATGGTTCATAAATATAAGGTATTTTACTTTGAATAACTGCGTTTGCCATGGTAAATTTGTCTGAAATTAAGTAGATGATATCTGGGTTATATAAGGCAATGCTCTCTGTTATCTCTTTATTGGGATCTTTGTCTGTCAAAAGTTTTAGATACTCTATTTCATCATGAAATAAATCTTTTTCAAGACGATAACAAGCTAGTCCAAAAGTAAATTGGGATGTGTTTTTAACAATAGCACGGATGATCTTTTGTGATCGTGATTGAGGGGTAGCTCCAATGACTAAAATTTTAATAGGTTTGATCTAATTACCCTTTGTGAGATTATTGGTATAAGGATTCGCCAAATGACAATATTCAAGACGTTTTTGTTTGCATATAGGATCTAATATCTTAAGTTCATTTTCGAGTTTACTTGTGTAGGTAAGCTGTTTTTGAGTGTTAAATGCCCAATACTTACCTGATGGTATATAGGGTCTAAGCCAATGATTATAGATGTTTTCATAAGGATCTTGCACGAGTAAACGTAAATCCATTGAAAGTCGTGTTTGTTTTTGGGTGGCATCTCTTCGTGTTCTATGTGGTAATAATGAATCAAAGAAAATCAATACACCTTTTTGTTTTGTATAGTCTAAGATGCTAAATAGATCTAACATCTCTGTTGCTTCGAGATAATCATCTAATTGGTTTTGAGGAGAAAATTTGAGGTTTTCTTCCTTTTTAGGATAGAGTATTTCTAAGAAATTATTTTGAATATCTCCTGCTAAATAAAGGAAAACATTAATAATACTAGCGGGTTCCCCTGCCCAAATATCACTATGAACTTTATCTGTTAGATAAGGATTGTTGGCATAAGCTTCAGGAATGTCACTTTGAACATTTTTTAAGTTAGCAGTAAACTCCATGCCTTTAATAATATTTGAATCTATGATATTGAGGTCATAATAGATATCTTTTAGTATATCTTCAATCTTTATAAAAATATCATAGTCTCTATAAACAAAAAACTGAGCGATATTGTAAGTTTTAAGTGTAAACTCTTCTAAGGTTGTTGTTGATTTTAGTAGATCATAATGTGCGGCATTTTTAGGGTCATTAATAGACTTTTTTATAATGGAGAATACTAAATCACTTAATGACTCTAAGAGGTTATTGTTGAGTTGATATATTTTAATATATTTTTTGTTGGTGAGCAGTGTCGCACATTTTGGTGTTAGATTGAGGGTCTTAAAAAAGTTTTGCTTTGACATCGTATCTTTCCTTATTGGGGCATGTTATAAATAGATTGTAACTTAGTGTTAATGGCCTTGTTGGATGTGTAGACATTTAAATCTTTTCCAAAAAATTGCTGGAAGATAGCTATGCCATCAAAGCTACTTCTTTCAAAATTTTTAGGGCTAATACGTTCAAGGTTGAAATAAGATGCTATCGAACTATAAAAAAACTGTTGGCTCTGTAAAGGTAATGTGTTTTCTAAAAGAGTCATATTATTTGTATTATAAATATGCTCAAGAATGGTAGCTCCGATATATCCACATCCATTATAGAGGGTATAAATAATTAAATATATTTGTTCTTCTATAGAAAAATCTAAATATTTTTTATTAATAAAAATACAATCACCATAGATAGGAATGGAGTCCTCTATCGATACAGAATATTGGTTCATATCTGTACTAAAACCAATGTCACCACTCCCGCAAGTTTCAATACGAGCTAAGAGAAAATTATTTTTAAGAAGTTCTGAGACAGCGCCAAAAAGTTTTTGATTTTCATAAAGTTCAACTAGCTCGACTTCACATCGAATAGCTTTGATGTTGGATAAAAGGTTACTACTACCCTCTAGCACTTCGTAGGTTGCCCCTTGAACATCTATAATTAAATAATCAATTATGGTATTACGTTGATCTGTCCCAAAAAGGTTATTAAGGGTATCTGTTTCAATATTAATTGTTTTATTTATGGTGATATCTTGGTATCTTAGTGTTGCTTTGGTATTTAGTTTTAACAAAGAAGATAAGTCTGAATGATTATATATAAAAAATTTTGAGGTGCCTTTTTTATTTGAAACACCTGTATATATAACGGTTTTATCTACAAATTGATTATGGGTTATGGTCTCTATATCTGACATATCTGCACTAGGGTCTGCATCAAATCCAAACCAGTGAACAGGAAGTTGGAAAAGATCAAAGCTTTTATGAAGACCATCTCTTCCACCACACTGTATAATATTTTGTTGTCTCATTTTAAATTCCTTGTTCTTTGTCATATAAGTCAATTTGTGCTGTTGCATAACTCTCTAAGGTACCAATATCACGATGATATTCTTTGTTTAAAAAGGTGTTAATTCTTCCAAGAAAATGGGGAATAACCTCAGTAGAAAAGTCAATCTCTTTTTGGTTTAGTGAGACAAGAAAATCGATAATTTCAGGTTCACAAATATAGATGGCCCCATTAGCTAAATTTGAAGGTGGAGCGATTACTTTTTCATAGAAGTGTTGGACAATACCTTCTTCATCACACTCTACAATACCGCAAGATTCAGGATTTGAAGTATGAAAAAGCATCATTGTTATAAGTGTGTTTTTTGGACGAGATGTATGTGCTTTAATAAAGGCATTAAAATCACAAAGGCAGAGATTATCTGCATGAACAAGCATAAAAGTTTTGTTATTGATAAAGTCTCGGTTTTGTAAAATAGTACCCCCCGTAAGGAGTAGGTTCTCTTCATGAACTAAGGTGACTTTAGAAGCATATTTTGAACGTTGTATATAAGATTGCATTTGATAAGCATGGTGGTGGGTGTTGATGAGAAAATCTGTAATAGATGTTTGCGATAAATTGTCTAACCAATACTCAATAAGAGGCTTCCCTGAGATAGGAACTAGGCACTTTTGAATTCTATGGGTGATAGGTTGCAGTCGTGTTCCGAGTCCTGCGGCGAGTAGAAGTGCTTTCATTGATGTAACTCTTTCAGTAGTTCATTTTTATGAAGTGGAATGTTTCCTACACGGCTTACTTGAATGGCTGCCGCGATAGAACCAAGATAAGCACTTTCCCAAATAGTGGTACCCAAGGCCAGTGCCATAGAGGTACAAGTAAGAAGTGAGTCTCCTGCACCAGCAACATCTTTTGCGGCGCTATTCATAGCAGCAAGACGATCCACTAACATCTCACCATTGGCATTTTTTCCTGCAAAAATTAAGATGCCCTCTTTATCCAGTGTGGTAATGAGATATTTTGCTTGAGAGTGCTTCTGGAGTGCATCAGATAAGATGATAAGACCAGATTCAAAATCATTGAGACTTAGACGTGCTTCGTGCTCTGTTGGTGTAATCAGATTGACCTCTTTAAACTTAGAAATATCTCCTGTTTGCGAAGACGATTGAGAATCGGCAGTCATTGAGACCTTATGTTCTTGAGAAATAGTAGTGATGGAAGATATTAAAGTATCTGTTAAAACACCATAACTAAAGTCAGAAAAGATTAAAAGATCAAAAGCATCTGCTAGTTGGGCATACTCTTCGACTAACCTGTTTTGAAAAGCTTTTGAAATGGAGTGTGATTTAAGATGGTTGACACGAAGAAGTGTTTTATCATGAGCACGGAAACGCTGTTTAAGTGTTGTTGGTCTTGTGTCATCTTTATAGAGATGTGAAGTAACATTATATTCATCAAGTTTGGCTTTGGTAAATGTTGCCATATCATCATCACCAATAACGCTAAAGAAGTCAACTTTTGCACCTAAACCGGCGGCATGTGCTGCAACAATTCCAGCACCACCTAAAAACTTTTTATTTGAGATAGGGCTTACTACGATAGTAGGATCTTCTTGACTCATACCTAAAGGATCACATATAATATACTCATCAATAATAATATCGCCAATAACAGCAACACGTAAGGATGAAAAATCATTAACAATACTGGTTAGCTTTTCATACGAAGAGTGGTGTCTGTTGAGGTAATCTTTGGGCATATGAATGCTATTACTTTCCATACGTTCAAACTCTTTTTTGAGAAGCTCCATAGATGAAAAACCGATACTTCCAGAAGTAAAGAGAAGTTGTCCTCCATAGTTTTGAACGGGTTTCATCTCGATGTTTGGCATCCCCTCGTGCTCTTTACCTTTAACAACAATATCGGGTTGTAAAATATGAATAAACTCAATAAGGTCTTTTACTAGAAAGGCATGGGTGACATAGCTAGAACTCGCAACGCCTTCAAGACGTAACGAGGCTTCAATAAGTTCGGTACTTGTATCAAGCTCATTGATGGCAACTACTAAAACATCACAATTCTCAGAGGCAAACTTAAGGAGACGTTGATGCCCTGTATGTAAAATATTGAAATTTCCTGAAACAAGTGCCACTTTTTGATTTTTTTTAAGGGTCTTTTTTAAGGCTTGAATCGATTTTATCATGTGAGATCTTTATTGATTTCAATGATGGCACGTATAATTTTACGTGACTCTAAATCATCTAAGGCTTGATTGATATCTTCAAGTTGATAGGGCTCAGAGAGCAGTTTTTCAAGAGGAAGCTTTCCCTCAGTGTAAAGTGTGGCGAGTTTTTTAATATCACGATCAGGTTGAGAAGCTCCACCCCAAGAACCTCGTATCTGTTTGCCACAGATAAGCGCAAAAGGATCGAGAGAGATTCTTTCTCCATGTTTGGGATGGGATGCAAAGATAGAGAGTCCACCATTTTTTAAACCCTCAAATGCCATCTCAATAATACGGGCATTACCTGAAGCTTCCACGCTGTAATCAACGCCACCATCGCTAATCTCTCTAAGTCTTTCAAGGACATTTTCGTTAGAAGCGTTAATAGTATGGGTTGCTCCAAAAGAGGTAGCAAGAGTGAGTTTATCTTCTTCAATATCAATAGCAATAAGTTGCCGTGGTGCTGAAATATTAGCTGCCATTAAAGCACTAAGACCAATACCCCCAAGACCAAAAATAGCAATACTAGCGTTCTTTTTAGGTTTGAGTTCATTAAGAACGATACCCGCTCCCGTAGGAAGCGCACAGCCAAAGAGTACTCCGATATCCATAGGAACTCCTTTTGGGAGTGGCACGAGGCGATTTTCTGATACTACCGCATACTCATTAAATGTGGTGACCCCTCCGGCATTGACTTTTCTTTGTGCATCATCAAAATACTTGGGAGCAACTGCTTCGATACCTTCGCCTTTAATCCAACCGAGTATGACCTTCTCACCTGCAGCGACTTTAGTAACACCCTCACCGACTTCGATAACGATACCGGTTCCTTCGTGTCCCAAAAGATGGGGTAAGTATCGGTCTTCTCCGCGATTGCCTCGTGCTTCCATAAGTTGGGAGTGACAGACCCCACTGTAAGCGAGTTTGACCAAAACTTGACCATACTCTAAAGAGGAGTAGGAGATGTTTTTTATAAGAAGTGGTTGGTTAAGTCTTTGAAGTACGGCAGCTTTCATTAGAGTCTCCTATATAAAGTTATCAAGTGTGTCGCTTGATTCGTAAAAGTGCTGAAGGGCTTTGTTAGTATCGGTATGATGGCATGAGGGACAACTCTTCATATAGATATCTTTATAGTGCTCTTGACGCTCTTTTGTATTCCAAAAAGATTGAAAATCTTGGTTGATGATATTACCAAACTTATAACTTTGATCATAACGTGTCATACAGCAAGGATAGATGTCTCCATTTGAAATAATATGTACGGAGTGGTTTGAGTAGTAACAACGCAGTGAGTTATCAGTAATTTTTTGACTATCACTCAGACGTGCATAATTGATAAAAACTTTAAAGTTTTTATCTGATAGCTCTTGGCTGTTTTCTAAGGCTTCGATAGTCTCTGGGCTATATTCATATGATTTTTGGTGACGTAGCATTGGGGTGTCGGGTCGAAAAGAGAGGGAGTCTAAGCCTAAAGATTTGACATAGGTTGCCACTTTAGAAATATCATGTTTATTATAATCACCAATAACATAGCTCGCACCAATATGGATTGTTTCATCCGTTCGTAGCGCAGTTAATCGTCGGAGGTTGTTTTGACTTATAAAATAGGCATCACTTACCTTAGGTCGATTGGTTGCATTATAAGTTGCTTCATCTGCCGCATTAACAGACCATCGTACCCATTTTGCTTGGAGCAGATCTTTTAAAACATCATCAGATAATTTGACGCCAAAGTTAGAAGTAAGGGCAAACTCCATAGAAGAAGCTGCAAGTTTTTTAATAATTTGATCAAAGTTAGGATGAATAAGGTTTTCCCCTGCACCTGTTATGGAGATAGCCTTAGTTCCACAAGCCTCTAGCTCATCAATAAGTTCTAAAAGTCTCTGTGTTGGGAAAAACCGTTTCCCTGTAAAGTCGATGTTTTTAAAGTTTCCTGCTGCATCCCCATGCCAAGGACAAAAAGTACAGGCATAGTTACAACTTTCGGTTAATTCAAACTGTATATGCTTGGGTGTTGGTATGTTTTTAGTGACGATATCGGAGAGAATGTCTTTATGTTTTAAAACTTTTAGTTGACTCCACATTAGGTACTCTCTTTTGGTTTCAGCCAACCGCAACGGTTACAAGCGGCTACGGTACCGTGTGCTTTTATCTGATCTTTGAAGTTATTAAAAGTGTCTGAAAAGATAATGCTTTCAAGCTTAGTAGTTTTAACATTTCCCATAGAAACACTCAGACAAGGAAAGAGGTGTCCATCATAGTTAATATGGACACTTGACCATGGATACTTGCAGGTTTCAAAAAGTTTTGGATCATGTAGGGCTTGGTTGATATAGTTATAATTGGTATCATCTTCTTGGGTAAGGGAGGTCACTTTAGGATGTGTAAACCCAATGGCATCGTTTTTAATATTGTAACTACGAACGGCACTGAACTGCTCTGAGATAAGATCAAAGTGTTGATACTCATGAGCGCGATAGGGTCTGAATATATCATCAAACTCACTCATCACATCAGAGTGTTGCAAAGGAGAACCTTTTAGCAGTTGATAGGAGTGGAAGTCAGCACCTAAGTCTTCTAAACAGTAGCGATGAATGGTAAGTAAGTCAGCACTGTTTTCATCTAGTACCGTTGTTTTGACATCTAATTTACAACTACTCTTAAGTGCATCGCGTTTTGTAACAAAATAGCGCATCATATCTTCAACATGTTCCCATTCATCGGGTTTCACACCACGGTTGGTGTTTTTAACCGTATCAATTGAAATGGAGAGCGTTTGAAATTTTTCATAAGAGAGTAGGGTATCAATAATCTCTTTGGTAAGCAAAAGCCCATTGGTGATGATATTACAGTCAAAGCGACTTGCAACGGCATGAAAGACCTCTTTAAAGCCATTAAAAAGAAGGGGCTCTCCTCCGGTCATTGTGACACGAGCGTACTCAGGAAACTGATCGATTGTTTTTAGCCACTCTTGTGTTGTCATGCTATTAGGATGATGTTTTTTAGCTTGAAAACAGAAGTCACAATGGAGGTTACATAGGTTAGTTAAGATTAGTGCATAACGTGAAGGTAACATATTCCCATCATCATAAATCTCTTGGGTTAAGCGCTCATGTTTAAGATGAAGTTGATTATCTTTCATTACGTATATCCCACCACTGTTTTAGACTTATTTTATAAGGGGAGGGCTGGAAATTATATGCCACTACTGCCTTGTTAATATTGATATTATAATAGCGTTTTTTGGTATTAAGTATTGTGATTTTAGAGGTAGAATGTGATAACTCTTTGAGATATGTTACTACTTCATACAGTGAGGGCTCTTGGGGGCTTGCAAGGTTTAGTATTTCAAACTTTTTTTGAATTTTAACGTGACTCAAAAAGTGTGCAATATCACGAACACTAATAAAGTTATTAAAGACTTTTTGGTGGTTTGTTAGTGTGATCTCTCTGTTGTGTTGGAGGTCATTAAGTAGATTGGCAATATAGGTTTGTGTCTGCTTTGTTAGTACGGCTGGAAGTCTTAAAATTAAGATATTAAAAGGAGATTCTTTTAGATACTGCTCCCCAAAGTATTTTGAAATCCCATATAAATTTGGATGGTTAAGAGGTTGTGCTTCATCAATGTTTTCTTGGTCTTGGTCGCCATAAACACTCATTGATGAGAAAAAAACGATATTTTCAACATGAAGTTTTTTAGCAAGCTCAAGGCTCTCTTTGAGGTAGATAATATTAGACTCAACGATATTTTGTGTCGATGCGGCTAAATGTAAAAGTGTCTGGGTTTGATGGGGAGTAGCATCTTTGTGTAAGGGAATGAGCTTTACATCAGAAAATGATTGTGTTAAAAGCGCTCCTACTCCACCACTTGAGCCTGTGATAAAGGCGGTATTATTAGGGAATAAACCAGTAGTAGTCGCCATGATATCCTGTCTCTTTAAAAAACTGTTTCCACTCATCAGTATGCATCATTGTTAGGGCTGTTAGGTTCCATGCTTCCATTCGTTTTTTCTCTTCATCATCACGATAGGCATCAAGGGTGATAAAGGCATCTTTTTTAGTGACACGCATCACTTCTGCAAGGGCTGTTTTCATATCTTCTTTGTTTAAGTTATGAAGTGTGGTGACGGAGATAACCAGATCAAAACTATTGTCTTTAAAAGGAAGTTTTAGGGCATTACCCACACGCAAAAAAGGTTTTACCTCCTCTTTTGCATTGGCAATAGCATACTCAGAAATATCAATTCCTGTGACACTAATACCTTCAATAGCTTGTTGAAAATCATAAAGCATAAAGCCTTTAGCGCACCCAATATCAAGGATGTGACTTTGAGATGTTAAGTTATAAAACTTTTTAAAGGTAGGAATAACCGGTCCCCAAAAACGAGAGTTATAACCAAATCCACCATAACCATGACTACGATCACCATCAAAAAAAGCTTCACCAAACTCACGGGCTAACGCTCTGTCCTCGGGAGTTTTTTCTTCTAAACGTTTGGAAAGATCCCGCTTACTTTTGGGATAGTTTTCCATTAAATCAATCTCTTGGTTCATTATCTTCCTTATGCTTTGTGTATGTAATAATCAGGGAATGTTTCGAGTACTTTGATATGACTCTCAATCCATTGTATTATCTCTTCAATTCCCTCGTTAAGAGAGACTTTAGGTTGCCATTGAAATTCATGACGTAACTTGTCGGCATTTAAGAGGTAGAGACTGTCTTCTCCTACTCGAGGCTTACCTACGGTGACTACATCGGCAAAATTAACATTTAACTGAGAACAGATGCGTTGTACTAAGTTATAGATAGAGATAGTTTTAGTGTCACTAATATGATAGCACTCTCCAGATGGTGCATTATGGGCTATCTCTAAAGTGGCAGATGCAACGTCTTTGATATGAATAAAACTACGTACCGCTTCTCCCCCACCATGGAGCGTGAGTTTTTCACCTTTTTTTATGGATAAAATTGTTTTAGGAATGATGCGATAGAGTTGTTGATAGGTGCCATACACATTGGATGCTCGTGTGAAGTTTATTGGAAAGTCATGCGTTTTAAAGTAGGCATATAGAGCAAGATCTGCACTCGCTTTAGACGCCGCATAGGGTGATGAAGGTGCATAACAAAAACTCTCTTTCATATCATTGCAAGGTCCATAAACTTCAGGTGTTGAAACTTGTACAAACTTTTTAATAAAGCTGAATGTATGAATTTTATCAACAAGTTTAACTAAACTAAGTGCATTAGTTTGAAACCATTGTTCAGGGTTTTCCCAACTTTGTGAGACCATTCCTTGAGCTGAAAAGTTGACAATATAGTGTGGTTTTTCATCAGCTATAAGTTTTGTAATCGCATCTAAATCATGGTTGATATCAAGTTGGAAAAAATGCACACTCTTTTGATGAGGGGAGTGTTTATAGGCTAAAAGAGTGGGATGATACTCCTTAGACCGACTAACAGCTAAGACCTTTGCATCAGGGTGTTTCTCTAAAAGATACGCAATAAAAGCACCTCCAGAGAAGGAGTTGCTCCCTAAAACAAGGTAGGTCATTAGTTACATCTCAAATAGACAGGCCCATTATAAGCAAACATTTTCTCAATATCTTCTTCGATACTCTCGTTTGTGGGAGATAAGATAAGGAGGTTTTTAAAAATTGCCATCATCTTAATATCGTCACTATCCATACTATGACTGCGCCCAAGTTTAGCAAAGTAGTTGTCTGCACCCACACCAATAAGCTTGATGTTGAGGTGGTGTTCGCAGATGTCATAACGAATCTGTTCGTATGAGCGCATGACTAAAAAAGGCACTTGTGAGTAGATAATAGGACTCAGCCCTGTAAGCGACATTCCCGCAGCCATACTTGCGGTGGCTTGTTCGCAGATACCAACGTTAAAGGCACGTTCAGGATGATTGTTGATAAAGTCATCTAAGACAGCAAATCCCATATCTGCAGCCAGAAGTGTCATTTTTGGATCATGTTTAAACCGCTTATAAATTTCTTTCATTACGAGTTGTTTAGAGACAATATTAGACATCTTTATCTCCTATTACGTAGCCATCTTCAGTGGGACAGCGGTAGTGATGTTTGACAGAGTCCTCTATCATCTCAAGTCCTTTACCTTTTACAGTGTTACAAAACATCACTGTAAAGGTCTCGTTTTTTTGGTTGAAGAACTGCTCATATGCCTTATCTAAAGCAACTTCATCATGCCCATCTAAGTCAAAAAAATGATCGCTATAACTGCTTAAAACTTTAGAGAGTCGTGGATTATCAAGACCCACTTCTTCAACTCGATCCATTGCTTGAATACCGTTAGCATCAATAATGATGAGGAGGTTATCAAGTTTAAAACGATAGGCAAGGGTGAGTGCTTCAAAGTTACTGCCCTCTTGCATCTCGCCATCACCAACAATACAGACAACTTTGTTTGGTTTGTTTTGAATTTTAAAAGATTTAGCCATACCAACGGCTATTGGTAGACCATGCCCAAGTGAACCGGTAGAGGCCTCAATCATATAGCTTGGGTTGAGACAGAGACACCCTTTGATATTGGACGCATCGGTATAAAAGTTTGTGAGCTCTTCATCCGGTAAAAAGCCAAGATCATTAAGAATAACGTAGTAAGCATAGGCACCATGCCCCTTACTAAAAACAAGTCGATCACGAGTTTCATCAAGAGGATTTCCCACGGTATAGGTAAGATGTTTTCGAAAGAGCACACTTAGCATCTCTACTGATGATAGTGAGGGGGCAAGATGACCCGCTCCCGAATCGCAAGAGAGTTTAATAGCACGTTGACGAATCTGTTGGGTTGATATCATAGGCATCCTAAATAAAATTGACGTGAGGTGAGGGATGTTTGAGATCCCATAGATAGCGATTGACTTCATCCATGCGACAGTTTTTACGACATTGTGAAATATCAAGTTCATCTCTCATATAACGAACTGCCTCTTGTCGTTTGGACCCTTCCCAAATTGCTTCAAAAGAGTCATTATTGATGTTTCCGTAGTTGAACTTATCATTTTCAAGATAGGCACCACAACCATAAACATCGCCATTTGCCATAACATAAGCCCAAAAGTTAGGAGTGGAGTAGCACTTATCATAAGGTTGCTTCTCTTCATGAAGTTTATTCATCGTCCGTTCTCTAAAAATGATGTTAAAAGCATCACTTTTAATGGCATCAAGTTCTTCTTGCAAGTACATCATATCATCATACTTTAGGTTTTCATATTGACGAGAAATACCGTATAAACTCTGGGTATAAGGTTTAATAACAAGGTAGTCAACACCAATAGCTTTAAGTTTTTTTGCTAAAGGAATAATTGTCTCTCTGTTTTCTGGAAGAAGCAGAAGTTGTGCCCCAAATGTACAACTACTCTTACGCTTTTGACGCATAATAATTGCTTTTTCAAGATTTTGGAGGGCTTGGTCAAAATGGCGTGATGTGGTTTGGTGAATCTGGGCATAACTCTCAGCAGTTCCGCCATTGATACTTACCTTTACCCAGCTACAAGCATCTACAATACTCTCAATAGTTTCATCATCAAGCTGTACAAAGTTGGTAGTTAAAGAGCTATCAATACCAACTTCTTTACAGTGATTCAAAACATTTTTAAGTGGCTTATAGAGTGTTGGTTCTCCCTCTCCTGCAAACATAATACTTTTGACACCCTTTTCTGCCATCTGGGTAATAGTGCGTTTGAGTACGGCCTCATCTTGAGAGATAGTTTTGTAACCAATGTAGTCAACCGAACAGAAAGTACAACGATGATTACATGATCCAATAGGGGTGATTTCTACATAGATAGGGTAGGTGGTTTTAAGCCCACTCCACTGATTATCAGCAGCTAACCATTGTGATACTCTTTGGGGATGATAGATTAATTTATGGCTATCTATATTGTAACGATCAGACATCAAGACTCTTTTTATTTATGTAGTAGGAGTATATCATATGGTCTAAAATCATATGCATATCTTCTACTAATCCATACTCACTCGCTGGGGTTTGTATGTGAAAACTATGGGTTGCTAAACGTTTCAGTTCACCCCCATCAAAACCTGTTAGTCCAATGATAGTTGCTCCTTGATCACAAGCATATTGAGCCGCTTTAGTAATGTTTTGTGAGTTTCCACTGCATGAGATAGCGATAAGAACATCCTCTGATTTTATCTGATCTTTTAGTTGTGCGTAAAAGATGTTTTCATAACCCAAATCATTGGCAATAGCGGTGGTAACAGGTGTATTGTCTGCAAGACTAATAATGTCAAAGTTGATAATATCACGGCGTCTGAGTCCTACCCCTAAGTCATTTACCATATGTGAAGCGGTTGCTGCGCTCCCGCCATTACCTATGATATAGATCTTACCTTGAAGTTTTAGAGTTGTTTCTAAGGCCTCTATAATGGCTTCGATAGTACTAATATCAACAGCGTCAAGAAGCTGTTGTAAGCGGTTAATATACCCTTGTAAAAATGTTTTCATGAGGAAACTCCAGAAATAGTCTGCATTAAATTAGTAAATCTTTGAGCAGTAGCTTGTGTATTAAGCCAGCGATTGTATGTGAACACTTCTGAAAAAGCGTTGATATCATCTTTAAGTTGGAGGTGGTGCGTCATAAGGTATTGTAGTTTCGCTTGATAGGACTCTTTTGATAAAGTTGGTGCATATAAAAGTGCCGGAACTCGTAACTTCTCTATCTTTATATCTTCTGGCGTGAAAAAGTTTGATTCAAGATATTGTGTGACTAAAGCACTGTTTTGAGATGACTTTTCCCAATCTTCAACACTACAGTTGTGTTTTTGAAAGTTTGTTTCAAAAGGAGTTTCTACCATATCAATAGTAGAAAAGTGCGTTGTAATCATCTGTATAACGATATTTCCTTTTGCCATGTACTCCAAGGTGGAGAGTCCTTGAGAATGGGGAAAGGTATTGGGCCAAATATCAATAATATGTCCATAAAGATGGGTGTCTACATGCCCAGGAAAAAACCAACGATCGTCTAAACCTGCTTCGTGAACGCGTTTTTGAATATCCGAAGCATCTCCAGAACCACAAGCTAAATAGATAGTTTTTGGATTCTTTTGCATAAGGGTAATAATAAGGTCTAAGTAAGCACTACTATTAATTTTATTGAGTCGACCGATAGTTCCTAAGATAGTGCAATCGTCACTAAAAGTACTTCGCAGAGCATCAATAGACTCTTGAGAAACATCGGGATTTAAATGTTTAACATTTAGGAGGTCCGGAAATTGCAAAAAAGTTTGGTCTAAATGCACTTCACTAAGACCTCTTCTATCCCCATGCTTGATGTTGGCATCAATGTTTTCTAAATTGTAAGCATAGTTTCCATGAGACCAGTAGAGTTGTTTTGGGCTTACTCTTGAGGTAAATAGAAAGTTATACTCAGGGCGTGAGTGCATGCCTATAATGATATCGATCTCATCGCTAATGAGCCGTTGACGAATTTTAAGTGCTTTAGCAACAATTGGATAGAAGATGTTTTCATCACCAACATACTCTTGATGCAGGTCTATATAGTTAAAGCCAATTGCTTTTAATCTATCTTCAGTAGGTTGATTTGACCCTCCAAACTCCATAAAGTTGAGGTTGTAGATACTAAATTCAAAACGTGCATTAGGGTACTCTTTTAGTGCTTGAAGTAAAGAGGTAAAGACTTTGTTGATAGAGTAGTTAATAATGCGTTCTTGTAAAAAGGCAACTTTGATAATTTTTTGATCAGCTGTTATGGATCGGGTGTTTGGTGTGAGTTGATATTTTGAGACTATTGTGTTGGCGATAAAATTTTCTAAGGGTCTTTCAATTTCGTTGTTAAAAACAAGCATCTCTTCTTGGGTCTGTGCCGTTCCATTCCATGACATTTGAAGTGGGGTGTAGAGAAAAAATGCAAGTTCATCTAACCCTTTTTCTAAGGCGGTTAAAAAGAGGGGTTTGAGTAGGTTGTACATCCCTCGATAACTCTCTCCTCGACCGTAATTTAGATTGGTTAAAAAGTAGTATTTATAAATAGCAATTTTTTGAAGTAAAATATCTTGAGTAAAAAAGTTATCTTTAAATAGCAACGTTTGCATACGTTGAAGGTAGTCACTTAACTCGGTATCACGAAACACATGTGTTACAAGTTTGTAGTCAGTGACAATGCTTGGAAGATCATTGAGTAGTAGTGTGAGTTTTTCAAAATAGCTATCAAGGTCTAGTCTCTGTTGTATTAGTGTTTCAAGAGAAAAATGTAAGTGCATGACTTTGATGTTAGTAACTATGAGATCGGAATATTTCATCATAATATTGTTGTAGATAAGGGTGAGTTTATTGTGTTGATCGGATGAAATTTCAAGGCTATTTTGAGTGATGTAAAGGCTAATGACTAAGAGTTTTTCTAAAACTTCAATTTCCATAGTTTGCGGTGTAGCATCAATAAATTCAAGATAATCAAACAAAATAAAAAGATAACCTATGGCATTGTTTGGTTCAACAGAGGCTTGCAGAACCTTCACAACAATCTGAACACGTGCATTTTTAGCCTGAGTAAGCGTGTTAATGATACTCGTCGTAATCTCTTGTTTTGTAGCATCATCAAATGAAGTACCATCAAAGTTTATCTGCTCTGGAATAGTATGTGTTGTTGTCAAAAAAAAGTTGTAAAAGTCATTAATAGGAACGGCGATGCAGTTAAATGGCATATCATTAAAGGATTCGCCATTATAAAAACAGACCTGTTGTGGGTATGTCTGGAGTTGGGTAGGATTGGGGTTGCTGTATTGGGCTGATTCTAAAGCGACTCTAGGGTCAAAAAAATAGATATTAGACATAATCTCACATTAACTGTTTATTTATAGTTTAAAAGCAAATATTATACCACTATGTGATAAAAATTATATTATTGTTTGATATCAAGTTTTGCTTTGGGCTCTTCTTCGGTGGATGCTACATAATCGATATGTTTTTTAAGTTGTTGCATTGAGACTTTAGTCTCTTCTTGGAGCGTATCAATGAGCTCATAAGCTTGAATAAGTAGATGGGATGCTTCATTAGCTTCTTCAAGGGTTTCAAATTGAGGCATAGACTCTAAAAGAGTGGCGAGTTTCTCAGACTCTTCTTGAATCAGGGCTATTTTAAACTGGTTGAGCCACACGTGTTTTTTCTCTCCATGCTTCGAGTAAACCTTTGATAACACCGTTTACTTCATCAAGTTTACTAGCATCACTCTCGATGTTAGCTGCCGCTAGGGTTTGGAGTTGGTACGTATATAAACCATTTAGATACTCAGAAACTTGACCTTGTGACATGTCAATTGAGTGAATCAGCTCAAAAAACACAGCATTCGCACGATTGATCCAATAGGTTTTTTTTTCAATATCACCTAACTTAATGGCATGTTTGGCTTGGGTGTTAAAACGTAAGATACCTTCATAAAGCATCTCGATAAGTTTTGCAGGTGATTCAATCCCAACATTGTTTTGAGTATAAACATTATAAGCATTATTTGGTGACATGAAAAATCCTTTTAGTTATTTTTTGACAGTGCATCAATTTGTGTTTGAAGCACGTTACCTTGATTATTTAATCGGTTGATGATTTGATCATACGCGATAAAACGTTTTGACATAATCTCATAACGGTTATTAAGTGCATCTAGCAGATTAGTATGGCGATCGCTTAAGTTATCAAGCTCTTTTTTCATACCTGCTTGAATATTGTCAAGTTGACCATTAAATTTTGTGTAGTTATTAACAGTGTCATAGATATCGGCAAAAATACCTTGTTGATAAGTTCCGCCAACAGTTTTCCCACTAAAGATATCTTCAAGGCTTCCCGAATCAGCTGCAAACTTAGTGTTAAAGGTTGTCTCATCTAAGCTCATAACACCATGACGATCCACATCAATACCAAATTCAACAAGGGAATTACCCTCACCAGTTATTTCAAGAACTGATTTAGCAAGATCACGTGAGATAGAGTTAATGCTACTATCACCATTAAAAAGGCCCTGCGTTCCCGCAGTAGTTCGTGTAGCTGTCATCTCGTGAAGTTGTGACACCAAGGTGTTATAACTATCAACAAAAAGTTTTAATTCATCTGCGATAGGTGCTGAGTCTTGTTCGATTTTTATATTGGCTGAAGCTCCATTTTGAAGGAGGTTAATGCTAACACCAAAGGTAATATCCGTAATTTCATTGGTACTACGTGTTAAAGCAATGCCGTTATAGTCAAAAACAGCATCTTGTGCGCCTTGTGCCTGTGTTAAGGTTCCAGAACTTAGAAGTTTTGCATCAAGAGCACCTGTGGTTGCTGTAGTTATTGCTTGTGTTGCGCCTGTGTCTTTAGATGCTAAGATAAGAGAAAAAGCACCCGTACCTGTTTGTAAGATGCTGCTTGTAAGTTTTGACCCTGCTTTTTCGTTAATCGCATCACTTAAATCTTGAAGGGTCGTTGTAGCATCATAATCAACACTAAAAGTATTACCATTAATAGTAATGTCCATTGTTTCAGTGCCAACAGCACCTGCCGCGACTAAGTCTGATTTATTGGCAAAGCTTCCTGATTGTTGAATGTCTTTTTGTGCAAGTTGTGTCACACTTAATGTGAAATCTTGAACGGCAACACCCGCTTCTGTTATTACTTCAATGCCGCTGTTGTTACCACTTACATTACGCTCGAGGTAGAGACCATCGTTTTTAAGAGCAGAAACACTTGCTTTAAAAGTAGTAAAAAGACTTTCTAACAAATCAAGTGAATCTGTTTTAGCATTGGCAGTAATGATTTTGTTTTCAACAGGGGTTACGGTAACTGCACGTTCACCCTCTTTTAACTGATCGATAACGTCAGCAGTTAAAACACCCGAACCAATTCCTAAAGAGCTAATAGCTGGCATGGTGTCTCCTTTTTCTTAAATAGTTGTTCATTTTATTGTAAAGGTAGTATCGACACCTTGGAAAAAAACTTTAGTGTTTTTGGCGCGGGTTTATGATTTTTTCTGTTTTTTTGTAATCCCAAAACGTTGCGCACGGATAGTCATTTCCGTAACAGTCGCACCATTGCGCATGGAGAGGATGTTTTCAACAGCATCCGAGATGTCATCTGCTAAAAGATGGGTATCAGCATCAATACCAACACCAAAGTGTAAGTTGTCGAAAAATGGAGTATCGGTCATATCGGGGTTTATTGTGACAACCATAACACCTGATTTACGCACCTCTTCAAAGAGACTCTCACCAAAAGCACGTAACCCTGCTTTTGTAGCAGAATAGAGTGCGGCGAACTTATTAGAACGAATGGCCTCGATGGAGGTGATGTTAATAATGGCACCTTGGTTCTGTTTGAGAGTACGAAGAAGAATGTTTGAGAGTTGAATGGGGGCATTAAGATTGACATTTATCATATCATTAATAAGGGTGTTACTAAGCTCTTCATGAGGTTCAAAGCGCCCAAAACCAGCTGCATTAATAAGCAATGAAATACTGTTATCGGCACTTAAATTACCTAAAACTATCGAAAGTGCCTTTGTGTCACTTAAGTCACAAGATAGGGGTGTGACACGCTCTGACTTAAAGTGTTCGGGCGTAATCGAACGAGAAATAGCAATAACTTCATAGCCCATCTCCAAAAGTCGAAGGGTAATTGCCTCTCCAATACCAGAACTAGCTCCAGTTACGACGGCTGTTGACATGGGTGATCCTTGATAAATGTTTCGATATTTTTAAGTTGGTGGGCAATAAGCGTTTGTGCAAGATTTTTGGTGAGTGTCTCAGGCTCAAAATGATCTGAAACAACTTTTAAGACAGCAATATTTTCGTGTTTTATATAGAGTGAAGCCGCTTTGTAAACAGCATAAGCTTCCATGTCCACAGCACTTCCCTTGGTTTCAGAGCAAGCAACATCGAGGGTTCTTAATGTTGTATGAGGCAGTTTTGAATGCTTAGCAAGGGTATAAGGATAAAGCGTTTCATAGTGTAAACGAGTTATCTCCAAAAGTGTACCTATAGCAAACTCTTGAGGTGCGCCACAAAGACCAAGATTAATAAAAAAATCCTCCTTATTGGCATTAAAGTGTGCTAGAAGTGAACTTGTTGCCATGAGGGCATTGTCATAACCTGGTAAAGAGACGACAAGTGTGTAGTTGGCACTTTTATAAACACTAAAAGGGAGTTCTTTATAAGGTTTAAGGTCATAATGCACAATCAGTGGTTGTGCTTCAGCTTTTAAAGCAAGGTGAAAATAGATCATAGCTATATTATAGCAGTATGTAAGAGGTACCTGATCGTTTAATCACGCTACAGTGATAATATTAAGAGTTATTATAGATTAGAAAGATAAAATACCTCTATGAATACATTAAATATAGAACATTTAAACAGTGAAAAAATAACTATTTTGGCACAACATATAGAAGCAATATATGAATCTCGCGAGGCTATTATCACGTTGTGGTTGGATGATGGTGATGTTCGCGATATTTTAGTCGCACATAATATTGAGGTTGCTGCTTTTGCACACGATTATGCGTATGCAATTTTATTTTATTATGTTGAGGTGGTTCGTGGTGATAAGATGATAGGGGATTGTCCTGTTGTGGCAAAACTTTTAGAGTTTTTAAAGTCACATGAGATTACTTCAGGAGAACTTTTTACTATCTGTACCCATTTTCGTAAGGCGATGGTAAGTGAGATGTTTCTACAAGAGCGTATGTCCTTAGAGTTGTATGATGCCTTATCCTATGTGTTTGACGCCAATTTTCGAGGTGTGTTAGATGCTTACAACACTTCTATTTTTAAAGCGCAACGCAGAGAAACGGAACAGATACTACTGTTTGAACAGTTCAATTCTGCAATTGATGAATCTGCTTTAGTCTCTAAAACCGATGCAAATGGTCGTATCACCTATGTAAATGAGAAGTTTGTTGAAGCTAGTGGTTACAGTGCTGAAGAGCTTATTGGTAAAAACCATAATATTATTCGACACCCTGATATGGAAGATAATATATTCCATGAGATGTGGCATACTATTCAAAGTGGTGAAATTTATCATGGGATTCTTAAAAACCGACGTAAAAATGGTACTTCTTACTATGTTGAAGCAACCATTTTACCTTTACTTAATATAGAGGGAAAGATAAAAGAGTATTTAGCCATAAGATATGAGGTTAGTGAGTTAATTCAAGCTCGTGATGTTGCTATCGAAGCTGAAAAATCTAAAGATATGTTTTTAGCCAATATGTCACATGAGATTCGTACGCCTCTTAACGCTATTTTGGGCTTCGTAGAGGTTCTTCGAGAGCGTGTTAAGGATGATAAGAACCGTCATTACTTAGAGATTATTCATAACAGTGGTAAAACTTTGCTGACTATTATTGGTGATATTTTAGACTTTGCAAAAATTAAAAGTGGTAAGTTAGATATTGAAAAACATCCTTTTGATCTTGCTTCAGAGTTTGAAACTGTTATTGAACTTTTTGCAGCAACAGCGTATGAAAAGAAGATTAGTTTTTTAACCTATATTGATCCTCATTTACCACGGGAAATTGTCGCTGACTCAGTACGTATTAAGCAGGTTCTTGGAAATTTTTTGAGTAATGCTTTTAAGTTTACTCAAAACGAGGGAACGGTTCGTGTCGATATTAAGATGCGAGGTAATAACCTTATTATCGCGGTCAAAGACAGTGGAATAGGAATCAGTACAGAACAAAAAGCACGTATTTTTAAAGCCTTTGAACAAGCCGAAGGTTCTACAACTCGTAAGTTCGGAGGTACCGGTCTTGGACTCTCTATCTGTGGTAAGTTGGCAGAGTTGATGGGTGGTGATATTGAACTTGAAAGTGTTGAACATGAGGGAAGTACTTTTAAGTTGATTGTACCTGTTGAGATACGAAGTGCAAGTCACTTTGAACGACCACAGCAGAGTGTTTCAATAGCTCAAGAGACCTTGCAAACCCAAGAAGGGACGCTGTTTAAAAACTATACAGAAGGAATGTATGCAGGCTTTTTACAGACAGTACGAATACTCTCAAATGCAACTTCAGAAATTGTTATTGTTGATGAAAGCTCTTTTGAACTACATGAAATCACCACATTAAGTATCAAGAGTAGTGTTATTGTTCTATGTAAAACGCATAGTGGTGAAAAGTATGCAGATTTACAAAATGTATGGAGCTTAGCTCTACCTCTTAATGCCCACAAAATTGATAAGTTGTTAGGCGAAGCAGAGGATTCTATCTCTTTACAAGCCAAAGAAACGCTTTTAGTCGGAAAGGTTTTGGTAGCGGAAGACAATCGTGCAAATCAACAACTTATTTCAATTTTACTGGATGACTTAGGCTTGGAGTTTGTAATTGCAAATAATGGTCAAGAAGCTGTAGACGCTTTTAAAAAAGATAGTTTTGATCTTGTTTTAATGGATCAGCAGATGCCTATTTTAAGTGGTATTGAATCGGCTAAAGCTATTTTGGCATATGAAGCTGAACATGAATTAGTACATACTCCTATTGTTGCCCTGACTGCAAATGCATTAAAAGGTGACAAAGAATATTATTTAGCAAATGGAATGGATGAATATCTTCAAAAACCGATAGATGTTAGTAAATTTGAAGCTTTAATGCGTAAAATAATAGTAACGAACAAAGGAAAACATATGGATGTACCTAATTATAGTAACTTAAATGCCGTAGAAATGGCGGCAAATATAGGACTTAAAGAGAAACATATCCCTATTTTAGTGATGAGCTTTACTGAAGAAAGTACGCAAATAGTGGCAGATTTAAAAACGGCGATTAGTACAATGAACTTTAGTGAAATTCAACATCATGCCCATTCTATCAAAGGGAGTGCAGGCAATTTAAAATTTGATGCACTTTATGAGATGGCAAAAGAGATGGAATTTGCTGCTCGTGATGAAGATAGTAACTACAATTATGCGGAAGTTTGTGATGTTATTGGACAAGGTATTAGTTCGATTTCTTTAGCATAGCTTTTTCTTAAAAAGAGTAAAATGAACCATTAGCTAGAGATAGCCTTAGATTATAAAAGGAGTATTGATGCAAGTATCTGGAACAACTCCCTATATCAATAACCATGAAAACCCTATTGAAAAGTATCAAAGCTTTTCGACTGAAAACCAACAGAGCGCACGTGTAGCAGTCACTGATGTTGCCTCTTCACGTTCAACACAAGCCCAAATAGATGCTTATGTTGCAGGCTCAGAAGATGAAACAACATCTTCTAGTAGTGAAGCATCACAAACTCAAGATTATGTAAATTTTGCTTCAGATGTACGACGTGCAAACAGTTATGAAACCTTTATAGATGCACGGGAAACATCTTCTGACGTGAGCACTAGACCTACCTTGCCTGTTGAACCAACACCTTTGGAACGCTTTCAAGAACTCTCTGTTGAAGCTAAAAGAAGTGAAGCGGTAAGTGCTTACGAAAACAATGCCTTAGGGTTTATTCAAGCATCTTAAGATAAATTTGTAAGAGATAGGCTATTACTATTGACTATTCTCTTATGAGTTGTGTATAATGTCACTCTTATTTATCATAGTATTCAAGCGCTGAGAACAGTTACACTGTTTTGAACGCTCTCTCTTTAGACCTGTGCAATGGTTTTAGAAGACATCGGGTCAGGATGGGAACATAGCAGCCCACCTTCTAAAATTATGTGCCGCAGCCACCTGAAGGAGAGTACTTCCCCTTTTTGCAACCACTTTTTCATTCTAGTCTTCGTTGCTACATTCGTCACGTACTTTAGTACGCTTCCTCATTATGCGCCTTGATAGAATAAAAAATTGATTGCAAAAACGAGTTTTTTTGTTGGTGTGTTGCATTTTAAACTTGAATTGGTGTTTCATTTGTCACGTACTTTAGTACGCTTCCTCATTATGCGCCTTGATAGAATAAAAAATTGATTGCAAAAACGAGTTTTTTGTTGGTGCGTTGCATTTTAAACTTGAATTGGTGTTTCATTTGTCACGTACTTTAGTACGCTTCCTCATTATGCGCCTTGATAGAATAAAAAATTGATTGCAAAAACGAGTTTTTTTGTTGGTACTTTGCACCCATACTACACTTCGTTGCTACTCTTCCTCTTGATGATGACTTTAAACTTTAGACTTATAGTTAATAATAATCAGACTAAATGTGATTAAGCCTAGGGCGATGGCGATGTTGTAGGTGAAGGGTTCATTGAGAATGAAAACACCTAGTAGTGTTCCTGTTGCAGGGACGATATAGTTACTTAGTGAAGTGAAAGTAGGACCAGCTAAACGTACAAGTTTGATATAAATAACATAGATAAACCCTGAAGAAAAAACTCCCAAAAGAAGTAAGTATAACCATACTGTTGTATCCGTTGTAATGGCAGTTTCTTTGGTGCTATACCAAAAGATAAGATAGGGAATGGAGTAGACCATTAAGACAAATCGTGAGACATGAAGTGCCGAGAGATGATGAGGAATTTTATCCATTAGTATCATTGAAATTGCAAAAGAGAGCGCCGCAATAAAGAGTGCAATATAACCTAAGTAACTTCCTCCAAAACTGTCCGTACTAGGGTTAATTAAAATTACTAAACCAATAAATGCGATACTCATTCCTATCACTTCAAGTAGAGTGATTTTATGAGTTTTAGAGATAAAAGTATGTAAAAGTAACGTGAGCATAGGAATAATACCAAGTATGATCGCTGCCATAGATGAGCTTATCTGGGTTTGCCCATAAGCAATAAAAGAGAAAGGTATAGTAGATTCTGCCACGCCTAAGATGAGTAAAAGTTTTAATAATTGAGGGTTAAGGTTTAGCTTTTGTTTACGTTCACTAGGAATAATCCAAATTAAGAGTGTTAAGGTAATAAAGCCTATAAACATACGTAAAGCTGTAAGACCAATGGGTGAAAAAAATTCTAAGATAATGTCATTGAGTACATACTGCGAACCCCAAATAAGTCCAACGGTGAGTAGTAAAATATAGCGCAAAAAAGTCCTTTAAATGCTCAAATGTTCAGAGTAATCATAACATGAAAGTGTGTGGAAAAAGTGTCTGTAATCTAAATGTAACGTGTTACAAATATACTTTCACCACAGAATTTTACGCTCCGCATGTGATGCACAGACGTGATAACAATGTGACTTTAAACATGGCACGCTATAATAAGACGATTTACAACGAAAAAGGTTTTTTTATGAGAAATAGAAATATTAGAGGCAAAAGCGTATTATCTAGCGCATTTACACTAATGGAATTGATGATTGTAATTATTATTTTAGGGCTTTTGGCTTCTATGGTAGTGCCAAATATCTTAGGTAAGGCAGACGAAGCAAAAATTGGTTTAGTGTGTCCTGCTATGAACACTATTGCCAATCAGCTTGATACTTTTAAATTACATAATGGTACCTATCCTACAACTGAAGAGGGGCTAGAAGCATTGGTTTCAAATCCAAGTGAAGAGAAATACCCTTCGTATCCATTAACTTCTTATATCAAGAGTAAAGGGCAGTTAAAAGATACTTGGAAAACCCCTATGATCTATGTTGAAACGGAAGATGGTTTTGACTTAATCTCTTTGGGTAGTGATCGCAAAGAGGGTGGAAAAGACGCGGGGAAAGATATTCGTTTTTCCGAATGCCCAGGTCAAAAATAAGAAGCTTTTAGCTTTTTTATCTGTTAATGAGAACACGTCGAAACGCCTTTACCTTAATAGAGTTGATGTTAGTGGTCCTTATTATCGGTTTAGTCTATTCCTTAGCTTTAGGCTCCATTAAAAGAGCGGGTACATCTGAGGTGACGTTGCGCTTAGAAAACTTAGAGGCACAAATGTTGAAGTACTCTAATAACAATCATGTAGAATATATCTGTATCGATCGTTGTGAAAAGTGTTATGTTTATGTTGATGGCAAAGAGGTGAAAAGTGTTGATAGTGTGGTGACTTCGAATGTTAGATTGCATCGTTTTGATGTGATTTATGGAAGTCGCGAGATAGAGTTACGGGCATTTTTTAATGCAGATGATCAAGAAGAACGTGCATGTTTTCGTTATGAAATATTTGCAGATGGTTCAAGGACAGAGATGATGGTAGAGACCCCTAAAAAGGTAGTTGATTTTGCAGGTACATTTCATACAACCACCTCTTATGTCAACCTTTCTGAAGCTATTAGTGCCAAAAGAGAAGCCCTTCAAAGTGTTCACAAATGATTTTTGCATATAAAGGTATCGATACTAATGGTAAAAAAATCCGGGATAAAGTTGAAGCAGCATCTTTAGCTGAGGCAAAGAGTAAACTCAAAACATCTAACATCCTTTATGAAACACTTACTGAGGAGTCTCCCTCTCTTTTTGACTCGCTTTCATTGACACGTAAGTATCATATCTCTCCTAAAGAACTTTCTATTTTAAGTCGTGAACTTGCAATGTATATTCGCTCCGGTATCTCTATTGTTTCTGCGGTTAAAATTGTTCAAAACCACTATGTCAAAAAGAAAAAGTTGCATCTTTTCCTAACGACGATTAGTACCTACCTTGAAGAGGGACAGAACTTTTATGCAGCGTTAGAAGCACAGAGTATTGTTGTATTACCCGAATTTTTCAAGCAGTCTATTAAGGTGAGTGAGTCGAGTGGTATCTTAGATGATGTACTTCTTGAACTTTCACGTTTTTTAAAAGAACAAGACCGTATTACAAAAGAGATTAGTTCGGCTTTTGCCTATCCCATATTTATGATTGTGATATCACTTTTAATGGTTGGCTTTATGTTGGCTTTTGTGGTTCCAGAGATTACCGGAATATTTGAAGACATGGACCAAGAACTGCCGGGAATTACTCAGTTTGTAATTGGTCTTGGTGATTTCTTTAATGATAATTTTGTACGTATTTTAGTGCTTGGTACTGTTTTTAGCGTTGGTTTTTCCCTATCGATGAAGCTTAATGATGGTTTTAGATATGTAGTCCATGCCACTATGTTGAGAGTACCTCTCTTTGGTGAAATTGCATTAAAAAGTGAGTTGGCACGTTTTGCCTATATTGGTTCACTTTTAGTACGTTCAGGTGTTCCCTTTGTTCAAACAATCAACCTCTCTGCCAACATTTTAAATAATTCTGTTTTACGTAAAATTTTTGCTGAGGCTTCTGTTAAAGTGGTTGAGGGAAAACGACTTTCTCAAGCTCTTTTTGAGTCCGATAGAGAGTTAGACCATGCTTTTATTCAGGCACTTGCACTCGGAGAAGAAACCTCTCAAGTAGAAAATGTTTTAGTCAATGTTTCAGAACTCTACTTTGAAGAAAATCGCGATAAAATCGGCTTACTTCTGAGTTTACTAGAACCCGCTCTGATGCTTTTTGTTGGTGGAATGATTGGTTTCATTGTCGCGGCAATGTTACTTCCTATCTTTTCAATGAGTATCAGCTAATGTTGTTTTTGCTGAAAAATTCAAAATTTGCTGCAACAAAGCGCAAGGGTATCGCACTAATGTTAACACTTTTTTTCATTATCGCTATTACTCTTGCTGTTAGTGTGAGTCTTAAGCAGGTTCGAAAAGGGAGTGCTAGTGTTCAAAAAGGGCACTTCTTAGTTCAAAGTGCTGCTATTGTTGATGATGTGCTCAATCTGCTTAAAAAATCTCCTGAGATTGCCAATATAAGTGATGCAGATAGTTTAAATGTTTTTCTAAGTAGCGCCGCACTCATTCCTTTTAATGTTGATGCTTTAGCGGTAAAAATTGAAATTGCTTCAGTAGGTTCAAAAATTAACATTAATGCCTTAGACAATGAAGTGCTACGAGAAGCCTTTATTAACTATCTTGTGCGTTTTAATGTGAGTAATCCTGAGTATTTGATGCAACTTTTAAGTGACTGTTCTCATGGTATTAAAGAGACAGGCTATTTGACAGACATCTTTGATGTAAACCCCTCTTTATATCATGAAAAGATCGTATCTCAAGCCCATTTACAAGAGGTACTAAACTATTATGTTTTAACCCAACATGAAAACTCGGTAACGAAGCTTCCCTGGAAAAATCTTGTACGTTTTGATGATTCGAACAACACAACCCTTGATGCTAACTATCTTAGTGCTGATGTGTGGCAACTTTTGGTTCCTCAGATGGATGATGAGGAAGCACTTGAACGTTCAGAAGGTTTTACTATTGTGAATTCGGTTGAGGAGTTAGGTCTTAGTAGTGTAGATGCTACCCGTCTTACAAAAATTGATGTAGGGTTTTATATGCCACGTATTGTAGTCGATATTGATATATTAGAAAACAACCAGAGTGCCTCTATCGCATTTGAATATAATTTAGAAAGTAAAAAAGGAAACCATTTTGAATATGGGATTTAAATCGCGTGCGCGTCTTGTCTTTGTTGACACACAGATGCTAGAGGTTCATGCTGATGAGAAACTGGACATCGTCCTCTCTCCTCGACACTACTGGGTCAAACGTCAGACCCTACCTGTTAAGTATCTACGTGATGTTAAAAAGCTCTTACCATCACTTTTTGAAGATACTCTTGAAGCGGGAAAATACAGTTATACTGCTTATAAGGAAGGTGATGAATATCTTCTGTTCGCTTATCAAGATAAAGAAATTTTAGAACGTTTAAGTCGTTGTGGTATTGAAGCGCAACAGATAAATAAGGTCTATTTTGCTCAGAGTGAGTTTAGTCATTTAGAGGGCTGTGTACGTTTTGAAAAGAATGCTCTTGGTGTTCAAAATGGTGTGGTTATTCAGCTTCCTTCGCAGTTTGCTTGTGAGGGTAGTGATATTGACCTTGAAACACATGAGCTTTCTAATGAGAGTATTGTCTTAGCCCGTTATTCGCATATTGCAGATGACACTTCGATGAAGAAGTTTATGATATTTATGGGTGTGTTAATAGCTCTTTTTGTGAGTGAGTGGGCTATTGTGGAATCAAAAATTAGCAGTATTGAACTCAATAAGGAACAGGTGTTTGAAAAAGAGGGTTTAAAAGTATCAAATATTCAAAACCAGGCTATTTTAACGCGTCTTAATAAACGCTACCAAAGACAGACCTCAATCCGACAACTAAGTGGCATGGTTATGGATATTAAACTACTAGAAGGAGAGCGCCTGGTGCGTTTAGAGTTGGTCAAAAACACGATAATAGCAGAGTTTTCACTCACACAAAAAAAACGTATTAATGCGCTTAATATGATGCTTAAAAAAAGTCATCACAATATTAAAAAAAGCTTTTCTAAGGGAATTGCACGTTTTGAGGTGGCATTATGAAACAGATAAATCCACTCTACGTTATGGCACTTTTAGTCTTAGCCCTGATCTTTGTCATGGTAAAGTTAAATGATGCCACGGCTACTAAAAACGAAGTTTTAACAGAGTTGGGTACTACTCAAAAAATGGCAAAACGTATTACATCGTTAAAACGTACTTGGGACCGACCTAAGGCAAGTAAAAAGTCTTTAGTACAACTTTTAAAGTCACCCCCTTTAAAAAATGCAAATATTACTAAAAAAACAGCGCGTGGTAGTATTACTATCAAAGCAACTGCCTTAAACACTCATGAAATGGGTTACTTGATGAGTAAACTACTTAATGGAAGTTACACTATCAAGTCGTATCATCTTAAGCGTCTTAGTGAAGAAAAAGCGAGTCTGAAAATGGAGTTAAGTTTATGAGAAAAATACGTAACTTCTTTTTATACCTTATGCTTTTTGTGGGCGCATTGATGTTCTTTACCCCAAAGGTACAACTCTATTATGCTTTGGAAAAAGAGCTTAAAGAGTATGGTGTTATTGTAAGTAGTGAAAAGGTTGATGATACAGGACTTCGTTTAAGTATCTTTGGTGCAGATCTTTATGTCCAAGGAATACTCAGTGCGCATATTCAAGAGGTCAATGTAGGGCTTTTTGGACTTTATAATAGTGTCTCTATAAAAAGTATTGAACTTGCTAAAACATTTAGAGCGATGGTGCCTACTAAAATTGAACATGCGGAGCTTACATATAGCATTATATCTCCTCTAAAAGTTCAAGTAGCTGCTGAAGGTGACTTTGGAGAGATTAGAGGATATGTAGATGTTGTAGAACGTCTAGTTCATATAGAATTAACTGCTTCAAAACTTATGAAACGGCGTTATTCACGTTCACTAAAACAGTTTAAAAAATTAGAGACGGGAGGACTAGAGTATGAATCTCGTTTCTAAACAAGGCTTACTAAATGTTTTAAGTAAGGTTTTTATTTTAGTTATTATCGCAAAAGTTTTAACACTTCTTCTTTTTTGGTTACTGCCGAGTGAGGGTATTAGCTATCGCACAAGTGCTAGTGTTACACCTGAGTATCATCGTTATCAGCTTCAAGGGATGTTGACGCCAGCTCCGAAACTTTATACTCCTGAGAGTAGAACTACAAGTGGTGCTGTTGGTATTAGTATCTCAAATATGTTGTTAAAAGGACTCTACAAACGTAAGCAGGGTGGTTTTATCATCGTAGCAAAAAAATCAACACCAAATAATACTGAAGTGTTAGGTATCGATGAAGTGTTTGGTGGTTATACCCTTGTTGAAATTCTCAATGATGGTGCAATCTTTGAGCGAAAAGGGACACGTTATACTCTGAACTTACCGCTTTCTAAAAGCAGACCTGTTGTGCTAAACCCTGTTCATGTTGATGAGGGTCGTGCGCATCATGTGTCACGTAATGATATTTCAAACTATGCACAAAATTTTGACCAAATTTGGAAAGATATTTCCATTGTCCCTGTCAAAAGAGGCAAGAAAATTACAGGCTTTAAAGTTACCCGTATCCGTGCAAACACACCCTTTGCCCAGTTAGGCCTAAAACGTAACGACGTTATCATCAAGGCGAACAACAAACCAATGCGTTCGTACGCGGATGCTTTAGGTATCTACCAAGGCCTTGCTAAACTAGATGCCTTAGAAATCGTAGTTCTACGTAATAACCAAGAGAAGGAATTGATTTATGAAATATATTAAACTAACATTTTTAGCACTGCTACTGAGCAGTTCACTGATAGCACGTGAGCAAGTTAACATTAACTTCTCAAACCTAGCCATTAACGATTTTATTAAGCTCATTGCTAAAATAACTAACAAAAATATCTTAGTGAACCAAAAGATTAATGGTACTGTTGATTTAGTGACATCTGCACCGGTATATGATGATGAAGTGATTGGGATTCTAATTTCGGTCTTAGAGTCAAAAGGCTTTACTCTTGTACGTAAAGGTTCTATCTATGAGGTCGTTCGTTCAACAGAAGCGGCTAAACATAGCCTGCGTGTGGCCCAGTCTGGAAAAACGGTTTATGGCTCGATGATGACAACGCAAGCGATTGTCGTCGAGGGTGAAAATGTTGATATTGTTGCGGCGAAAGTACGTTATCTTATCTCTAAAACTGCCAAACTGATGACAATGAAAGAGTCAAATACACTCTTAATTACAGACTACCCACGTAACATTGAAACGATTAAACGTGTAATTTCTAAAATTGATACTCAAAATGCTTCAGAAATGAAAATAATTGAGGTTAAAAATGCCGAGATAAAGGCACTTAATACCCGTTTAATTGAGATTACTAAAAGTATGTTTAATGATAAAGTTGCTACTTCAAAAGTCAAGGTTTTAATGGATGCGGGTTCTAATTCACTTATTTTAGTAGGTAACAAAAAAAATATTGCTAAATTAGAAGCAGTGATCAAACGTCTTGATAAAGAGCGTGATTTGAATGAAGTTGTTCAAATTATTGAGTTGAAAAACTCTGATGCTAAAGGAGTTCTTGCAACCTTAACTGAAATTATTTCTAAACAGACTTTTACGGATCCGAGTTTAAAACCAAATGTTTCAGCAAGTGAAGAGATTAATGCCATTATCTTGGTTGGAAATCCTTTTATTTTAAAAGGACTGACTAAAATCATTGATACACTTGATAAAGAGAAGTACCAGGTGTACGTTCAAGCACGTATTGTTGAAATCAATAAAAAAGATGCTGAAGATATTGGTTTGAAATATAACCTAGGAGCATTGAGTACCTCTTCAGCAGGGCTTCTTGCCTTTTCAGGTAACTTTGGTGGCGCATCAGCCCTAGATTTAATCCCTGCGGGGATTACCCCTGCTGCTATTACAGAAGGCTTGGCTCTTGGTGCTTCATTGGACTTTTTACAAACGAATGGTGCTTCAAAAACGGTTTCAAATCCTTCGATCCTTTGTGTGAATAATCAAGAGTCATCTATTTATGTTGGTAAAACAATTTCGATTGTATCAGGGACAACTAACCAAGGAACGGTAGGACAAACCAATAGCTTTAAACGTGAAGATGTTGGTTTAACCCTTAAAATTAAACCACGTGTCTCTTCAAGTGATAAAGTGACCTTAGATATTGAAACAATTTTAGAAAATATCATTGACCTTGATACAATTGCAGGACAACCAACAACAACGAAACAGACGGTAACAACCCAAGCAATTTTACGTCATGGTGAAAGTATTATCATTGGTGGATTGGTTAAAACTTATGTAACTGACACCGAAACTAAGGTCCCTATCTTAGGAGATATTCCACTTCTAGGGTGGTTTTTTACAAGTAATAGCACCAAAGATGAACAAGATAATTTAATTGTTATTTTAACACCATATATTATTGATAAAAGTGATAAGTTGTCCCAGTTACAAAAAGAGTTAGGCGAATTATCACGACTACAAAAAGAGTATAACGAAGAGGTGTTTCAAAGAATTGAAGATGAGTCTAAAGATAAATTAACTGAAGATGAGGAGCCAAAGTAATGTTAAGTAGCACACCTCTACATAACTTAGATCTACAAAGTTTTGAACCAGAGGGCATTAACGTTGATTTGAGTGTTCGTAACTATCTGCTCTATACTAAAATAGAGGATGAAGTTACTGCTATTATGAGTGAAGAGTATCTTGTTGAAGCAAGTAATTTTTACTCCAAACTAGAAGTACAACTTCCTCTTGTACTCTTAGATGAAGCATCGTTTGAACGTCTTTACAACCACTTCTTAGAGTTACGAACGGATAAACAGATAGAAACAATGCAAGAAGAAGGTGAGTCTGAAGGAGAAGACGATGAGCTCTCTTTAACCGAGTTTTTACGTACCTCTTCGGATATTTTAACCTCAGAAGAGTCGGCACCAATTATTAAGTTTGTGAATGCACTTTTTTATCAGGCTGTTAAAAAACGGGCATCTGATATTCATATTGAAGTACAAGAAAAACGGGGACAAGTTCGGTTCCGTGTTGATGGAATAATGAGTAAAAATGTGGACTTAGAGAAGAAGGTTATTAACCTTATTGTGAGTCGTATTAAAGTTATCTCAAATCTTGATATTTCTGAAAAACGTATCCCTCAAGATGGACGAACACAGATTAAAATTGCAGGCGATACCTTAGATATACGTGTTTCTGTGCTACCTACGTTTTATGGTGAACGTGTTGTTATGCGACTTCTGATGCAGAGTGATCAAATTCCTACTATTGATGAGCTTGGGTTTGATGATAGCATGATAAATGATGTGAAAAAACTACTTCGTCTTTCTCACGGTATTATCTTAGTAACCGGACCTACGGGTTCGGGTAAATCAACCTCATTGCACTCCTTTTTACAAGAGGTTGAGTCGCCTGATAAAAACCTATTGACGGTTGAAGACCCTGTTGAGTACAAGTCGGACAACATCTCCCAAATTCAAGTGAATGAGAAAGTAGGGCTTACCTTTGCGGCTGCACTACGCTCTATTTTACGTCAAGATCCGGACATTATTATGATTGGGGAGATTCGTGATGAAGAGACTGCAAACATCGCAACACGTGCAGCCTTAACGGGACACTTGGTCTTCTCAACACTTCACACCAATTCGGCAGCCGCTACCATCTCTCGTTTAGCAGATATGGGGATTGAACCCTTTTTAATTTCGTCATCACTTTTGGGTATTTTAGCCCAAAGACTAGTTCGTCAACTGTGTGAACATTGTAAAGAAGAAGATAGTATCGCTGAAGAGTTTGCAGAAGATTATGACCTAGAGTCACAAGCTCGGATTTACAAGGCCAAAGGATGCGCTAAGTGTAACTATATGGGTTACAAAGGACGTCGATCTATTGGTGAGTTAATGATTATGGATGACACTATTAAAGAGCTTTTAAAAACGACGACAGATGAACACTCCGTTTCCTTAGTTTTGGAAGAAAATGGTTTGATTACCATTTCACAACAACTGCGTAAAATGCTTTTAAAAGGTGAGACCTCTTTAGAAGAAGCGATTCGTGTTGGTCTTTAACCCTAACGCGTTACGACACACTAAAGTACCTCAAAGAGAGGGCTTTACTCTGATAGAAATTATGGTGAGCGTGTTAATTATCTCAACCGTTATAATGGCACTTTTGCAGCTTTTTTCCAATAATTCACGATTTTTTTTGAGTATGGATTCAAAGGCATCATTAAGTATGCAGTCAACCCTTTTAATTGGTGCTACTAATTACGGTTTTGAGAAGAAGAATGTAACACTTTATGATCTAATTGATGGTTTTGAAGTGGATAATGAAGTACGTCAGGCACTAAAATCTCAGAAGATTGAACTCAACTACATTGAAGTGATGCGTTTGGATGGTGATGATATGGCAGACAATGCAGAAGAACTTGTCACAGATGATACTATTGTTACTGAAAAATCAAGTGGTGGTGCTTCTTTAGAAATTGGCCGAAGTATTTTAAGTACAACAGATCAGCGAAACTCATTTTTACGGATTAAACTTCAATGATACCATCACGAAAAACCCCAACTCGTACTGCTTTTACCTTAATGGAGATGATGATCTCTATCGCAATCCTCTCTGTTATGATGGTGTTTTTGTACGGATCGCTTTCCTCTTTACAAAAATCAAATATATTTTATGGTGAAAAGCTTCACAGTATCGAAGACAATTTAGAGATAAGTAAAACACTTTTTTTAGACTTCTCACTGTTAATAACGAGTACGTATGAAATTATAGATGTGTCTAAACAGTTTGATAGTGTTATCTTTCAAAGCACGCATTCCAATCATCACCGTTTTATGCCTTACATCGCTTATATTGAGCGAGAAGGGCATCTATATCGACTGGAATCTTTTGAAAAAATTATACTTCCATTAGCGTCTGATAAAGATATGAATGTTGATGACCTTGGTGCTATTAGTAGTTTTAAGGTATATAAAAATAGTTCACATACTCTGATATATCTCAAAGATAAAAAAGACGCATTAACATTACTCAAAGTCAGAATACTTAACGAATTTTAGTGTTGTATATTGTTCGTTACTTTTTGTATCAATAGTGTGTTATTTCTTCATTATAGTAGTTTCATTTACATTCATTTATAATTGAAAGTTATACTAGGTGTGTTAGCAAGATATTTCCAAAACTTATTATTAGATATTGAGTCGTAGTTAGTTTTGGGGATATCGATAGGTGTGTAACAATGGTTACAGATATTTGTAATAGGGTTGGGCTATACTGACACTATAAAACGACAGGAGAATACAATGAGTAAAATGAAATTATTAGGTTTATTAGCAGCAGCTGCTATGTTTACAGGTTTAGGTGCTACGTCATCATTTGCAGCAGAAGGTAAATGTGGTGCAGGTAAATGTGGTTCAAGCAAACCAGCAAAATGTGGTGCCGATAAAAAAGCAGCAGCTAAATGTGGTGGTGCTAAGAAATGTGGCGACAAAAAGAAAGATGAGAAAAAAGGTAAATGTGGCGCTGGGAAGTGTGGTTAAGCTTTAACCGCTAAACAGTAGTGTGTTGTTAGGGCTTTTAGCCCTCGCTTCACATCACGTCTGTACTAAGTTATCGATGACTAATTACTAGGGTGCACCTTTCTAATTAGTGATTTGTGATTTAATAAAAAGGATTTATTATGGAATGTCAAATTACTAAATATTGTAAAATGGTAGAACCAATGTTAGATAAGGGACGTGATATCGCACTTTTAGGCTTACGCCTTGTGTTAGCATACACGTTTTATGCACCTGCAATGATGAAATGGAGCGATATTAGCTCAACAGCAATGTGGTTTGAAAGTATGGGAATTCCCTTACCAACGCTTAATGCGTATATGGCAGCTTCAACTGAGCTTGCAGGAGCAGTACTCTTGACACTTGGTTTTGCAACACGCTTTATCTCAATACCATTAATAGTACTTCTTTTTGTTGCTATTGCAACCGTTCATGGTGTTAATGGTTTTAATGTTATGGACGATACTAAAACGTGGACAGATGCCTATGTTAATGGTGAAATGGTTAAGGGAACATTAGTCTATCTTCAAAATGGTTATGAACTTGTTTTATACTACATATTGATGCTATTTACACTGCTTACAACGGGTGCTGGTAAACTCTCAGTAGATCATTTTATAGGCTCTCGTAAAAGCTAGTCTTTACGATGTTTTGCCATTCCACAGCCACCCTCTTGAACAGGAGGATTGGCAATCAAATACTCTAAATCTTCTTTTGTCTGTGCAAGTACTTTTTTATAACGGACTATTGGTAGCATTAAAGCATCTTTGTCATTGAGAGAGAGTTTAATGTTCATCAAAATCATCTGAACTTCATCATCAATCTCTTGTAGTGCGGCATCAATATGGTGTAGTGGGTTCATAGTACTTCTTTTTTATGCGATTATAACTAAAAACTGAGGGCATCAAAAGCATTAATAAGATCAACTTCAATCTCTTGATAGGATTTTGAACAGTTGATTTCAAAAAGTGTTGTTCTTACAGTGAGGTTGAAATCTACATCAGAACGTCGTTTTTCATTGGCTTCTGCATTATGTGTAAATTGTGCATTTTCAAGATGGTACTTAACTTCATCATACTTTTTAGAATCAATTAGTGCAATAAATTGATTTTGTCCAAAGTAGCCAATAAGTTCATGACACACATACCTGTCGCAGATAGCACGTAGAAGATCCGCGGTCTCTTTCTCAATTTCAAATGCATCTATTTTCCCATACCATTTAAGAACATTGTCAAAGTTATTTACGTTTACTAAAAGTGCATTAAGTGTTGAGACACTCTGTTTTTGAGCCTCTATAGTTTGAAGTATTGCTTTTTTAGAAGGGAGTTGGGTGTGGGCATCGGTATTAATGTCTTCATAAATAGCACTAATATCGGTGAAAACTAGGATGTATGCCTTAGAATCTGGAATCTGTTTAATAGTGACTTGGTACTCTTTAATGGTACCATTATCATCTAAAAACAACTTGTGTTCTGCTTCTTTTGAGTGCAATAGTTGTTCAATTAACTCTTCGTTACTTGAGGCAGAAATACCTGTTTCAGTACTTTGAAATAGTATCGCAATATCAGGCATTTCGAGTTGTAGTGTTTCATAACTATCAAAACCACCTATTTTTAAAAAGGCATTATTGGCAAGAGTGATTTCACTTTTATCAATGACTACAACCCCATTTGGCATCATATCTACGATGGTTTGAGATTGATGTGCTTGAATTAACATTCGCTCTTTTAAAAGTGTTTTTTTGTTTTTGTTATGAAGTTCTTCAACAATAGCATAGAGCATAATGATAAATTGCTTATTATTAAAAGGCTTTAGTACAAAACGCATCACATTGAGGTTTATAAGTTTGAGGAGATTTTCAGAATCATTATGAGCTGAGGTAACAAGTATAATTTGATTGGTATTGAGTGCATTGATGGCAGTTATCATCTCTATACCATCCATTTTAGGCATATTAATATCGGTAATAACGATGTCAACAGGGGTTGCTTGATATTGTTGTAAACCCTCTTCACCGTTGTTTGCAGTAGTGATATTTGGGAAAAACCGACTTAAAAAGTCCAGTGTTTGTGTTCGAATGATTTCATCATCTTCGACATATAACACACTGAATTCTGCTGCATATTGTTTAAGTTTTACAACATTAATTTCCATGATGTTTCTCCATTTTTAAAGTTTTTGGTAGGGTGATTTTAAAGTGTGTTGCACGTGCTTTAGAGTGTACTTCAAGTTGTCCATTAAGATGGTCTTCTACAATCATTTTAGACATGTAAAGCCCTAACCCTGTCCCATTTTTCTCATCTTTAGTTGAGAAGTAGGGGTCAAAGATGCGTTCCATAATATCATCACTGATGCCTCCCGCCTCATCTTCAACAATAATAGTACAATATTTTGAGTTTGCCGAGGTTATAATCCTAAGTGGTCTATTGTCAATACTATTTTCTACATAGGCATCTTTAGCATTTTTAATGATATTTAAAAAGACCTGCATTAAATCATTTCTAAAACTGACAATAATGGCCTGGTCATTATAGTTTTTAATAATTGTAATGTTATTGGAAACAAGTGTGGAGTTAATAATTTGTAAACTTTCATCCATTAACTTAGAAACATCGACTTCAACAGGTTCTTGGTTGGGCTTAAAAAAGTTTCTAAAGTCATCAATAGTATGCGAAAGGTAATGAATTTGAGTGGTTACTTGTTCTAAGTTTTGCATCCACTTCTCTTCATCAATAGTTTGAAGTTCAATATCAAGTTTCAAGTTGTCTACAGTCATTCCCATGCCTGTCAGTGGTTGTCGCCATTGATGGGCAATCATCCCTATCATCTCTCCCATCGCAGCAAACTTGGACTGTTTGGTAATAAGCTTATCTTTTTGTTTAATAGCCCGAGAATAGTAGTAGATAATGCTATAGATAATTAAAAAACTAATTAACATTAAAAATTCAACACTTAAAAAGAAAAACCACATATTTTGGTTATCTTCATCCACAGGAGTATAGAGTGAGATAATAGCACGTATTTCACCTATTTTTTCATTGAATCCATTACTGCTTCCATAGAGGGTAACCATCTGTCGCGGTGCAATATTTGGATCACTATGACAGCGCATGCATTTGTTGGTATTAGCTTCAACAGGAAGTGCATAAAACAGATGGTCTTTACCGTTAAGCGATATGTGTTGGGTAAAAGAGGTGATATTTGTCTCATTAAACTGACGTAGAACTTTGCTCTCAAAAGGAGTCGCTTTATTGGTAATGTTGGTAGGGTTATCACTAGCAAATTTAAAATCAACATGTAAGGCAGCATTTGAACGTTGGAGTTTTTGTAAATAGACTTCATTAATATGTTGAACAATAAAAGTTGAAGAGAGGAGTGTTGGGTCAAAAAAGTCATTAGGCAGTGTTCCCTCTTTCATCAACGCATAGATAGTTGGTTTTTGATAGTTCGACACATACTCTTGAATAGCTTTGTTATAATCAAGTGCAAGACGAATACGTTTAAAAGCCTCTTTTTCGTAATAGCTTGATAAAATTATGTAAAATATAAAACTAGAAACAGTAAATAAAAAAGCAAGGGCTAAGGCAATTTTAGAGAGTGAACTTCGAAACATGTGAAGAGCCTTTGTTGTTAAATTTTATTTATTTATATCTTTATAGTACTAAAATATAATAATAATACAACTTAAAACCGCGCTCATAAAAAGAAGTACTTTTGAGCTTATAGGTGTTCTCATTAAGTATCAAATAAGGTTTTTTCTAAGGCTTTAATACGATAGGTTTTACGATGTATTGGAGTGTATCCAAACATTCTAATAGCCTCTATGTGCGCCTTTGAGCCATATCCCTTGTGCTTTTCAAAACCATACTTTGGGTAAGTCTCAGCAGAAACAACCATCGCTCTATCTCGGGTGACTTTGGCTAAAATAGAAGCTGCACTAACCTCTGGTATTTTGGCATCGGCCTTAACCATAGTACGTAGACCCGAAACACCAAAAGTACTGTTGCCATCAAAAAGAAAATCATCACTTTGAAGATGCTTCATAATGGATTTTAGGCCTTCTCCTAAACACCAAGAAATCCCATGTTGATCGATATCTTCAGCTGAAAAAGAGACAATATGGTACTCGGAATTTTCAATAATTTTTGGGTAAAGTGCTTCACGTTTTTTTTCACTTAAAACCTTAGAATCATTAAGTCCTTCAATAGGAGTTTTTAATATCACTCCTGCCATTACTAAATCCCCTGCTAAAGGGCCTCTTCCAGCCTCATCAATTCCACAAAGTGCCATAATATTTTCCTTGAATTATAAATCTAAACTGCCTAAAAAAAGGAATGCAAATTGCTACTAATAAAAGTAAATAATTATCCCTGTTTTGGGTCATGTGTGATGAAAATTTGATACTGATTTTACCCAATAAAACATATATTTTGTTATAATGAAGAGTTATTGATTCTACCTAATGGAGTGCCACCATGAACAAAGCTAGTAACGTACAGTACGAGAACAACAAGGTTTTAATAAAAAAACTTCCAGCTAAGGGTGAAAACATTAATGTTTTTGTCCAGCCTGAAGATAAGATAATATTTCCTGAAGATGTTAAAGATGCCGCCTACCAACTGGTTGGTGGTGATATCGTAGTACGTCTGGCAAATGGTGGTCTCATAACGTTTGTATCAATGGGTATTGTTGCTTTTGAAGAGAATGTAGTGGCACTACAATTTCCTTCAGGTGATATTACAATTGACCAAATTTTAGATCAAATTGATGAGGTAAAAGAGGCTCCTGTTGAGAGTGTTATTACCGATGACTTCGTTGCATTAAACACAGAATTCTCTGATGTTGCACAACAAGATATTCCTCCTGAAAACGTAAACTTTTCACAAATAATGAACGAAGGGGTCCCTCCTCAAGAGATTCCAAAGTATGCCAATGAGTTTGAAGACGAGGTGCTACCTCCTCCTGATGAGATAGAAGAAACAGATTATAACGCAGTGTATCGTCCTACTGATGATAATCCTGTCAATGTTAATATCTCTGCTGTTAGTGATGCTGTTGAAGCCGGTTTGAAGTTTTCACTCTCTCTTTATCAAACCCAAAAAATTGAATCAGGAACAACTATCAAAGGTGGTGGTGGTAGCGAATACGGTGGTATAGAGTCAACCCCTGAAGCACAGTTCCAACCAGAGATTTTAGATTACTCCTCTCAGAGTGGGCCTCTTCTTATTCAAGCTGATAACCCTGATCTATTTGATGCCTCGGGAACACTTTCACGTACCATTCGTATTAAACCTGAACAACCAACAGGTTTTGCGATAAGTTCGATTACGATTGCTAATTTGCCTAATGGCTATGAAATTGTAGGGGCTACGACAACAGATGGTAGTACTTGGGTTATCCCAATATCTACAGATGGCACGGTACAAACGGGTTTTGTGGTAAACAAGTTTACGGGTGCAGCAGACTTTGTCCTTAAGTATGAACCCTTACCTGATGGAACGCGTATTGACGCTGTTTTCTCTTTTAAAACCACTTTTGATAGAGCTAACTTACTCCCCGGACAAGAAGATGTACAAACACCTGATGTAAAAGAACTCTCCGGAACGGATGCCATCCAATTTGTAATGCATGAGATTCGTTATGACTATCTACCAAGCGGTAATGATCCTGGAGGGGCTATTGATTATGTTGATTTAGGTGGGGACGCTTTTGTTTTAGCGACCAATGCCAATTACAACGTGATTACAACATCCCAAGGTGATACAACGGTAATAGGGGCTGTTGGTAAAGATACGATTTTAGGATTGCAAGGTGATGATACCTTAAGTGGTTCGGGTGGTAATGATACCATTGCCGGGGGTTTGGGTACCAATATTCTTGATGGTGAAGATGATATTGATACGGTAGATTATTCTTATGTTGCGAGTAGTGGAGCTGTTGTTGACTTGGCAGCAGGTACGGGAACCGCACCAGGTGAGAGTGATACTTTAAGTAATTTTGAAAACATTAAGGGCTCTAACTTTATAGATACATTAAGTGGTGATGTTGGTGTCAATGTTATCTCAGGTGGCGCAGGAAATGATACCTTAGATGGTCGTGATGGTGATGATACTATCCTCGGTGAGAGTGGGAATGATACATTAATTGGAGGTTTTGGAGATGACCTTATTGATGGGGGTATTGGAAAAGATGTTATTGACTTTTCGACGGAGACTTCTTCGGTTAATGTTGTCTTAAAAACAGACGATGATGGTACGGCGATCTCAAACCAAGGTACCGATACCATTCGTAATGTTGAAGATATTATTGGTAGTGATTTTGATGACATTATTACAGGTAGCGAAAGTAAAAACTCACTTTTTGGTGGTGATGGTGCTGATACTATTAACGGTGGTGATGGTGATGATATTATTGATGGGGGTTTACTAGGAGATACGCTTCTTGGTGGTGGCCAAAATGATGTTATTCATGGTAATGAAGGTGCTGATCAAATCTCAGGTGGTACCGGTAACGATCAACTTTTTGGAGACATTGATGATGACGTTATTGATGGCGGCTC
>Ga0256826_1000071_pt1 | contig 47740 bp, 40 predicted proteins | sample CV79metaG_FD_185975 | JGI IMG/M metagenome (GOLD analysis project Ga0256826, IMG submission 185975) | Hydrothermal vent microbial communities from East Pacific Rise, Pacific Ocean - CV79 | ecosystem: Environmental > Aquatic > Marine > Hydrothermal vents | place: Pacific Ocean: East Pacific Rise...
TATGACTCATCTCACCGACAAATATACCACCAGCTAAGGCAACTTGTGGACTAATATGAACAAAGTCTTGAAGGGTAACATCATGTTCGACAACACAAGCAGAGTTGAGTATACTACCTTGACCTATGGTGGCATTAGCATTAACAACAGCTAAAGGCATGATGACACTGCCCTCACCAATAACTGCTGATGGACTAACGATGGCTGAGGGGTGAATGAGTGTTGCTAGTGTTACATCTGCCTCTTTAAGGCGGTTAGATATCTTTTGACGTAGTTGATTGTTACCAATGCCCAAGGCAACAGGAACATTAGGATGTTGTTTACAAAAAGTTGTAAAGTCCAGAGCACTGTTTTTGGGTTTGTCATCAATCCAAAGGATGTTTTTGTAGCCTAAAGCAAGGGCAATATCTGCTACAACACTTCCATGTCCACTCTCTCCATAAATTGCGATGGTATTAATTTGAGCCATTAAACTTCTCTACTGTTACGTGGTTTTGTGCTGATACGCCATCACGACGAAGCACTTTCAAAATAGTTAAACCAATGATTTTCATATCTAACCAAAATGATATATTATTTACATAGTATACATCAAGTTCGAATTTTTCACCCCATGAGATAGTATTACGACCATTGATCTGAGCCCAACCGGTGATACCCGGTAGCACATTATGTCGTTTTTGTTGAGAGGGGGAGTAGAGGCGAAGATATTCAGGTAGAAGTGGACGAGGACCAATAAAGCTCATCTCCCCTTTTAAGATGTTAATGAGTTGAGGCAGTTCGTCAAGACTAAGAGAACGCAAGAGTCTTCCGTAACTATCTAAACGCTTCTCGTCGGATAGAAGGTTCCCAAGCGTATCTTTTTCTTGTGTCATAGTTTGAAGTTTATAGATAGTGAAGTGTTTACCATGAAGTCCAGGACGTCGTTGGGTGAAGATAAAAGAACGCCCTGTAAAAATAGCTATAAGTGCCAGAAACAAAAGTAAAGGTGCTACTAAAAGCAAGAGAACTAGTGCCATTACTCTGTCAAATATAGTTTTTATAAAGGACTGATACATTTACAACTTAACCTTAAAGACCTTTGTTGAAGGTGTTAGCTCTACGACTTCAAATAGATTTTTGTCATAGTTTTCTAAAACAAACATCTGAACATAGAGTGATTGCAACATCTCATTGTCAAGAATCAACATCGTGCGATAATCTTGCATATAAATTATGTTGAATTCGGCAGCAAAGTTCAACTGTCTTACGCTCTTTTGTAAGAGATCACTGTTTTGATACTTGGTAGTAATAAACTGTCTAATTGGAAGTTCTTGTTGCCCAATTAAGAGGGTTCCCTTCTGTTGATTCAGTTTAATACCACGACCTAAATCAAGTATAGAACCTTGTTGTTGGATGTAATCAGACTTGTAAAAGAAAGGACGTGACTTCGCTTTTCCTGTTTCTAAGTCGATATTTGAAAAGACTTTAACGGTAGGAAGAATATCAAGCATACGCAGTGGAAGGTAGAGATAGATATCACGTGTTTTCTCAGGTAGCGCAATATCTCCATACTGAAGTTGTTCCATGTAGTCGTCTACATTAAGCTGATTTTCTTGTTTGTTATTAAACAAGGTATCTGAAATAATAGCGTAGTTAGAATCCACATAAGTCTCAACAGCAATACGACTTAACCTTGCCGCTTCAAGAGGTGATGTTGAGGTGAGAATCTTTGAAACAAGATAGTTGTCATGGTTATGTTTCCCTCCATCAATCAGAGTATTCTTTTGGGTATAAAACCATAGAGGATAACCATAATCCCACCACGCAATAATATAGTCTTTGTTTGAGCCTATATGACCTAAGTTGTCAAGGACTTGTACTTCACTTTTACTTAAAACGGTAGGTACTTTATACCCAATAATATGGGTGATATTTGGATATATGATGAGGGCAGTAAGTCCAATAATAAAAGTATATTGAGCCACTTTTGAACGAAGATATTGTGATAAATATACAAAAAGGTAAATAGCACTAATAGCAGCAACAGGAACGGCATAAACGGTAAAACGAAGTCCACCCCAAAGTGAAAAAATACCGATACCTATAAGGGGCAATGCTAAGATAAATGTACGATGTTTAATAACAAGCAGTATATATCCAGCAAGTGCTGCTAAAACACCTAAAGTTGAGCCACTAATACGGTTGGCCATGACTTCAAAAGGTATTTTACCTGCCTCTCTAACGGTTTGAGCTACTTGATAAAACTTGAGACCTTCATCCTCAAATCCTCGAAATGCATAGACAGCAAACTTAGCCCATACTAGGGCAATTACATTTCCAAAAAATAGAAATGCTATAAAAGAGAGAAGGGCTATAATTTGCAGTTTTGTAATTGTTAGTAATTCTCGTTTGAAAACAACATAGATACTAAAAACCATAGCAGTTTTGATAAACCAAACAAAGGGAATCAATGCGATTGATAAAATAATAATTGATTGATAGGTGATGGCTTCTTTACGATGAAAAACCAACATGTAAAGTATTGCTATGATACCCATAGCATAGACTATGGATAAACCAGAGTCATATAAAAAAGGAAAAAGGATAATTGCTAAACTTGCGTAGAGTAGGTTATTAAGGTTTTCATGTTCAATAGAACGTAATAAAAAGTATAAAATAAACATGGGTGCCATAGCAGAAAACATATCAGTGTCATAGTAACCTGCCATGGTGCGGTTGTAGTAACTCCAGGCAATAGAACCAAGAAGTGCGGCTAAAAATCCCATAAGTGTTTGGTTATAGAGACGTCCAATTAAAATAATGGGAACAACAACAAGGCTCGCAATAACACTTGGCATATATAAGATAATGGTTTCAATTGAGAAAGGTAGTATTTTTGCAGCTATAAAGGTGACAAATACTGTTCCGTAACTGTACATACTCATAATTCTAGGATTGTTTTGAAATTGTTGATTCATTTCGTTAAGTGCACTACTTGCCCAAAGATATCCATCATTGGTATTTATCATTAATTGGTCATTCCAATAAAATTCATCTTGTGAACTAAACTGCATTATCCAAATCATTCGAATAGCAAAGCTAAAAGCATATGCAAAAAGCATAAAGAATAGCGTTGTTTTAAGTGTAGCAGTGAATTCTATACGGTTTTTTTGTGTCATATAAGACCTTTTAGCAAAGTTTCTAACTTAGTTGTTAATGTTTGAATACTATAGTTTTTTTCAACAAATTGAAAAACATGTTTGTGGTTTTTTTGAAGTTGATTTTTTGGTAACGCATTATATTTTAAAATAGCTTCAACTAATGATTGTGTATTTTCTGGTGAAATTGTGATACCGGCCTTAGCTTCTTCTATTGGATTGTTATAGGCGTTAGATGCAAAAATAATAGGTGTGGTAGATGCTAAATAATCAAAAATTTTATTGAGACTAATTCCATAGCGATATAAAGGTGAGTCTAATAGTCCAACATATAAAAGGTCACTCTGCATTAAAATATTTGGAATTTCATCTTTTGGCACACTTGGATAAAGTGTAATGTTAGTTAAATGATGTTGCTGTATATAGTTTGCAAAATATGGCTTTAAATCACCATCACCAAATACTTGAAATACTATTTTAGGGTTTTTGTCTTGAAGTGCTTTAGCCGCTTCAAAAAAAGTGTGCATGACGTTGGCTTTACCCAATGATCCTGTATAGGTTACGGTAAATAGACCTTTACTTGAGGGAGTTATCTCTTGTGAATAGTCTTGAAGTGCAACACCATTAGAAATCCACGTAATTTTTTCTTTAGCAATGCCAAGTTTTGTAATATACTGGCTTGCATTAGGTAAAAGGGTAATGATTTTGTCTGCTCTATTGTAAAGAAAAACTTCAAGTTTACTCAATAGTAGTATAAAAGGGTGCCATTTAGAAATACCCATATCAATAAGTGTTTGAGGCCAAAGATCGCGAACTTCCATAACAAAAGGAACTTGAAGCTTTTTGGCTACTTTGTACGCAGCATAAACCGCAAAAAGATGAACAGATGAACCGATAATAACATCAGGCTTATTTGAAATAGTATGAGCTACTTTTTGAACCTTAAACATATAGTCAAGCATATTTAAAACACGTCCAAGGCCATTTCCTTTATAAGGACGTGTTTGTAACCAAATAAAAGTAACCCCTTCAATTACTTCTTTTAGATAGTAAGAACTTGAGTATGTTTTTAGCTCTTTATGTTGTGCATAGTGAAAGCTTGCTGCAAATATTGTAACACTATGACCACGTGAAACCAACTCTTGCGCAAAATCAAAATGACGTGTACCTCCTGCCATTTGAGGTGTTAAAGCATGATGATTGAAAATCCAAATATTCATTAGCTAAGGTCTTTATAGATATTAAAGAGTTTTTGTTCTTCGATAGCCCAATTGTACTTTTCTACTACGGCTTTCTTACCATTTTTTCCCATTTTCTCAGCTTCTTTAGGATGTGTAACTATATAGTTGATTGCGGTAGATATATCTTTATAGTTCAAGGGATTAACACAAATACCACATTTTGCATCATCTATTATTTTTTTCCACAGTGTAATATTTGATGATATTACTGGAATTCCAGCGGCCATATATTCAAACATTTTTACAGGTAATGCATCTATATAATTTGGAGTTGGATAAAGTGTTACTAATCCCGCTTTAGAATGTCTCAACACAATTGCTATATCATCACGATTTAAAAAACCAAGTTCATTAACATTTTCCCAACCAAGAAAATTTTTAACTTCTTTTTCTATTTCGGTTTCACTAAACTTTCCTGCGAGGTTTAATCTAATATTAGGGGTATGTTCCATTGCTTTGACAACTTCTTTAATGCCACGGATTTTTGCAATCCCACCAATGTAACACACTTCATCTTTTTTTTCAGTCCAAGGCGTAGTATTAGCAAGCTCTTCTAAAATAGGAAAATTATTGATGTCATGACTATTGGGGTTGATGTCTAAAAATTTCTCTCTTATATAAGGAGTAGCAGTTATAATGGCATCAAATTTTTTACAAGCATATCTTTCATAAATTGCTATAGTCTTAGATAGGATTTGCAATAAAAATGGATTAAGATAAGGTTTTGACAATAACTGCTTTGGTAAATCTTCATGTGCATCAAAAATAACTTTGTAACCTAGCTTTTTTAATTTTAATCCAATAGGAATGAGCTCAGGGTCATGAAGATGATAAATATCAGAGTTCAGTTTTTTTGCTTGATGATAAACTTTTTTCACGGTGGTTGTCATTCGTGAAAGACGACCACTATTTTTCGCCCCAACATCAATGATTGAAACATTGTTTTTAAGTTCATTGCCTTTTCCATCGGCAACAACTAATTGTATTTGGTATGCAGCATTTGCAGCTAAACTACTACACATTTTTATAAATATTCGTGTATCGTAGCGTTGATGGGCTGAGGTTAGGTGGGTAATGTTAATTTTCATTAATATCTCTATAAACTTCTAGTAAAATTTTCTCTTGTTCATTCCAATTATAAACTTTTTTTACAATTTGTATATTTTCAAGTAAAGTTTTTGTATCAAGTTTAGTTGCTTGTAAGATGGCATCTTTTAAACCTTGAATATTATTTTCTTTTGTTACTACTCCAATCTTATATTGCATAACAATTTTTTTCATTTCAGGTAAGTTAGAGACAAGGACAGGTACATTGGCCATTGCATATTCAAATATTTTATTAGGTAAACAGTAATGATAACTAAGACAACTGTCTTCTATAGTTGCAATACCAAAGTCTGCACTACTTGTAAATTCCAACAATACATCAGGAGAAACGGCATGATGAAAATAGATATTAGAAGATTGTTTAGATATTGTCATAATTGTTTCTTCTAAAACTCCATAACCCATAAAAATAATGATATTTTTGTTATCTAGCTGTTCAAAGGTCTTTAGAAGAATTTCAATTCCTCTGCCCTGAGCTAGACTTCCTTGATATAAAAAAATTGTTTTATCAATACCAATATTAAAAGTTTTTCTAAATATATTTTGTTTTTCTATTTCTATATAAGGAGGAGTATTTAATACAAGTGCAGGTTTTTTAATATTATATAGATTAACATATTCATTTGAAATAGAATTACTGACGGTTATAACAGCATCTACGTATTGGATGCAGATTTTTTCAATATAATATTTAATTTTAATACTTATGTTACTTTCATTTGGTGTATCATTTATTTCATATTCATGTGCATCATATACAATTTTTATATTTTTACGTAACACCTTTTTAATGATAACACCTATAGGTAAAGTGTTAAGATCATTACAATGGATAATATCCGAGTCTCGATATTTATATATTACACGAGATATAAATTCAAAGTATTTTAGAAGTTGAATGATTTTATTTTTGGACCAGTATTTACTTTTTAATTTTATTCTATGGACAGGCACCCCGTGTATGTCTTCACACTCTTTGAGTGATTTTTCATGAAGTGCTACGACTTGAACCTGATAACCTGCATGTTTTAATGAAAGATTCTCTTTTAAAACACGACTATCATTTTTGAAATTATTAAGAACAACAGAAATAACACTTATTTTTTTCAATATGTTACCTTATAAACTTTTTCCCAAATTGCTACATTATATAATTTCCATAATAAAGTGTTGTTTTGGAAGTTTTTTGGCTTTATCTCAATAATATAATTTAATAGTTTAGAGTTTTGGATTTCTTTTATCATTGTATCTTTATGACTATTAATCCATATATCGGTAGGTGCTTCAAAACCAAATTTATTTTTTCGCCATACAATACTTTGTGGTAAAAGATCATTTATGACTTTTCTAAGAAGGTATTTTAAGTAGCCTTTTTTAAATTTTAAGTCATCTTGCATAGAAATAGCACTTTCAACAAATTTATAATCAATAAAAGGTAAACGGGTTTCTACTGAATGACGCATAGAATTTTTATCTTCATATCTTAGGAGATGAGGAAGATTTCGTTGAGATAGCTCTCTAATTTGGAATGATTTGAATTGAATAAATTTGAACAAATGATTAAGCTTTTTTCTATCGTGTGGAATTCTAATTGTAACTCTTCTATTTCGTAGCATGCTTTCAAAAAGAGAGAGTTTATTCCTAAAAATAAGTATAAAAGAGTCTCTTATAATTCGTTTTTTAGAAATTTTAAAAGTATGTAAATTTTTAATTTCTTTAAAATATTTAAGGATGTTAAATCTACTTAAAAGTGAGGCAAAATAAAAGGAGAAGTATCCTTCATATCCAAATAGTGTTTCATCTCCACCTTGCCCATCCAACATAACAGTGCAACCCTCTTCTTTTGCTTTTTGCATGACAAAGTATTGCATAAATATTGAAGGTCCTCCAAAAGGTTCTTCTTGGGTATATACAACTTCTTCTATCATTGAAGTAATATCTTCTAGTTGTGGTTCGATTTCAAGTAGTTCAAGGTTACAATGTGCTGCAACTTGTCGCGAAAACACACTCTCATCAGTTTTCTTTTCTATGGATTTTGCGTGTATTGCTACAAACTTTTTACCAGTAGTGTCAAAATATTTTTTTGAAGCAATCGCTGCTATTGAAGAACTGTCTAAACCGCCACTTAAACATGTACCGACTTTAACATCTGATCTAAGTCGCAAAGTAATTGCTGTGTCAAGAGTTGATGCTATATGTTGGATGCTATCTTGTTCATTGAGTGTATTTAAAGTATCATTAATATTAATATTATAGTATTTTTTTATAGTAAAAGTATTTGATTTTAAGCTATAGATTAAATTATGTGCTTGTTCAAGTTTATAGATATTTCTAAAAAAAGTTTCTTGTGTATGTTCTTCTAGCCCATATAGAAGATAATCGATGAGTATTGTTTCATTTACTATATTTTCTTTGTGAAATTCAAGAAGTTGTTTTATTTCAGATCCAAATATAAATTGGTTATTTACTTTGGTGTAATAAAAAGGTTTAATCCCAAATCTATCACGACTGCAAAAAATTATTTCTTTCTCACTATCATAGAGAGCAAAGGCCCACATGCCATTAAATTTATTTACACAGTCTTCTCCCCATTGATCATAGCTAGCTAGAATCACCTCGGTATCAGTGTTTGATTGAAATATGTAGCCATCATTTAAGAGTTCTTCTTTTAATTCTAAATAATTATAAATTTCTCCATTGTAAGTAATTGTATATTTATCAAGATAATGCATTGGTTGATGACCATCTGAACTTAAATCTAAAATAGAAAGTCGTCGATGTCCAAAAGCAAAATTATCTTTTAAAAAAAAACCTTCATCATCCGGTCCGCGATGCTTTATCAAATTATTAATATTTTGAAGTTCTTTTTTTGATGGTTTTTGATTGTTCTGACAAATAATACCACTAATTCCACACATGTAATACCTTTTGATACTCTTTAATGTAATATGGATCTCTTTTAAAAATATCATTATGGAAGAGAATTGTTATAGATGAATGGGGATTTTGAAGATATTCAAACAGGTGATGATCAAATTGGCTTCTACTATAATGTCCATTGCAATTAAAGTCTCGACTATCCATAAAAACTAAAGGTCTTTCTTTTAATTTTAATTGTTGTCTTGTTAATATATTGAATACACTAAATTCATTACCTGTGCCACAACGATAACCTTCTCTATCTGCGTATCCACAAGTGCTATCGATTGTCATGTTATTATCTTCCCATATTTGCCATGTTGTAGGTACTTCAAACCTTAAATAATGTTCACGTCCTTCCGTTACTTCTTTTCCAATAACTGCTTCTAATAGTTTTTTTTCCTTACTAAACTGTATTATATTTGCATATGCGTCATAACTAGGGTGAATACCTATTATATGTCCTCGGTGTTTTATCTTTTGAATGAGCTCTAATATTTTTGGATTATTAATATTATAAGTATTATCAAACTTAGTAATACCCCCACTCATAAAATAAAATCGACTTTTTATTCCAATACATTCACTTTGATCCATTAGCCAATCAAATGTATCAAAAGGATCTTTGATTTTATTTTTTTTAACTAAATAGTATTCTTTTATTCTGTTTATAGCAAGATTAAAACTATGCCTTTTTAATAAATCACCTGCAACAATTTTAATAAGCTGTTTAGAGTTATTCCAAAAATATGGATTATCTATATCATGTGTCAAGATTAAATTGTCTTTTTTTGACTTGAATTTTAAGGTTGGATCTAGAGTTAAGAACTTGTTTTTAAGCACTTCTAGTTTTTCATCTACAATAGGTTTATCTAAAAATTTTTGTTTATAAGCTAAACTTTCTGTCGCAGGGAATCTATTATGAGTGTCTCTGTTTTTATTTACATATTCTTCCCATCTAGTTAACATAAAGAATATTTGAGCGAATATATCTAAGTTTTCTATATTCATAGGAATGTTTTTTAGGTGTAAATACTCTAAATTTTTGGGGTATTTATTGAAAAAAGTATCTTCTATGATAAGTTTTTTTTGATTTTTAAATACAATTTCATAATGTTTTGCATCATATAAAAGTGTATAATCAAGTTCAAAAAACTCTTTAAAAATAATTTTAATAATATATTTTCTTTCTTCAATATTATTGTTTGGAATTTTTATTTTTATCATTTATAGTATGTATCCATAATTATTACTTTGTGCTTCACAAATATTTTTTAATTTATTTTTGTCAGTACTATCCCATTGAGTATAAGTATCAAAAAAACCTTTCTTTTGTATATTAATAGGCGTATCTATAGCATTCTGTATATCATTTTCTAAAATATCATCAATATTTAAAAAATTTAAAAGTCGATTTATATTTTCTATTGTTAAGTTATTAAAGTTAAAATGAATATAATCATCGTCATCTAAAGTATTCAAAAAAGTATCGATAAAAGTATTCGTTTCATTCCAAAGCCAGGATATTTTTTGAATGCTATCCATATCTTTCCAAGTATTATATAGACTGTCAGTTTGAATGGGTGTAATCATGCCAAGTTGATGTATGTCATCGCCTATATAATACTTTCTTCTAATGCCTGAACGTACAAATTCTCCTGGATGTCTATATATATGTACAAATCTCGCATTAGGAAAAAGTTGTTTTATTGCTGGAACTAAAAAGGTAATTCTATTATTGGTCTCAATATATACTTTATTATGTAAATAGGTTTTATATAATAAATCTTCTCTAGCAGATAATATAATCTGTGACATTAATAGATTGGTCTTTGTGTCATTGAAGCCAAACTCTTTATATGATTCATAAGCAACTTTACTTTGTTCAATTAATTCTGACTGTGCATTACAAAATAGTGAAGAGGGTGAGTGAAATACTTGAACTTTTTTTGATTTTTGTAAGAGCTCTGTGAATAGTTGTGTACCTGTTCTCCCTGTTGAAAGAAAAAAAACAGGTCTATACTCAGTTGTTTTTATGATTTTTTGTCTGAACTTAAGTTCTGATACTGTTTTTTGCCGTAAATTTCTAAACAAAAAGTATTCGAGTATTAATTTGCATTTAATTTTTATATAGTTGAAAAGTTTCATTGATTCTCTTCTTTAGAGCATTTATGATGTAGATGATTTCCATTAGGTCCACCATATTTCTTCGAATTATTTAATAAATTATAGTGCTTTTTATCTCTATATTTTATTACTTTTCCTTGAGCTGCTCCATATATGGCAAGTTTTTCAACTATGCCAACTATAACAGTGCCCGCTCCAATGATTGCACCCTCTTTTATGTGACTTCCTGGTAAAATTGTGACATTAGTACCAATCCAAACATTCTTTTCAATAATAACATTTTTGAGTATATTGCTATTGTCGTAGGGTAATAAATTACCATTATAGTTATGACTATCAGTATATAGGACAAGATTTCTTGATATATGTGTATTATCACCTATATAAAGGCCTCCTTCTCCTGATATATAGGCATTGTCTCCTATATGTACATTATTACCAATTTCGATATTTTCGACATGAGCTATGATACAAACTCCATTGAATTTGACACACTTTCCTATTTTTTTTGCTTTGCGAGTATATTTACTTTGTAGATGTAATGTGATTAATTTACTCTTTGTGCTTTCAAGAAAAAATAATATTTTTCCTAAAATTAATAGTATTAGTTTCATACGTTACCTTTAGAAAGTACATTATAGTAGATAATAAATAGAAAGTAATTAATCATCATAGCATAGGATAGATAGAATAGAGTATTTATAAAAGTAAAACCGTATATATGAGATAGATATATTATTGATGTACTAGTAGATATGAGTATGCTATTTATTAGTAATGACACCTTTTGTTTTTGAAAAACACTGGTGATAATTGCAAGAGGTGAACTAATAAAGTTAGCAAAATATAAAGGGATTAAAATTTGTGCATAGGTACCTGCAATTCGCCATTCTGATCCAAATACAAGTTCAAATATATCTTCAATAATATAATAAAATATTGTAAAAGAAGGAATGGCTATGAGGATAAGTTTTTTAATAGTAGCCTGGAATGTTTTTATGCATCCTCCTGTGTGTAGCTTTTCATTTACTGCTTCTTGAAAAAACACTTGCCCCATGGCGTGACCTATAAGGGAAGTGGGTAATCCAAGTACTCTTTGCACTAAAGAATATAAACCTAATGTACTCAGGCTGTAAAACAAGGAAATTAATATATTTGTAAGATGAACAGATGACGTATTGATAAGGTTGGACCACATGGAAAATTTTGGAAAATCTTTATATTTTTTTGCTAAAACTAAAATTTTTATTTTTGATACGATAATTTTATCTTTGATAATAGTCTTTAAAAGTTTTCCATTTGCAAAAACTTGAGATAGCAGTTGACCACTTATTAAACCGACAACTCCTTCATATAAAAAGCCAATGATTAGTTGAATGACTGCGGTTGCAATTGATTTAATAATAGTTGCATTTGCTAAAATTTTATATTGTTTTAGGCGATTATTATAATAATTTAAAAGGTTATATAGTCCAGTGAAAAATACGGTAAAAGGTATAAAATATAACCATAGCCCAATATTTGAATTTCCCAATAGTATTATTAAATAACTATGGAAAATAAGGATTAAAATAAGTAAAGTAAGGGAAATAGTTGATGTGATAATAAGACCTAAAGCAAAAATATTTACTGCCTGGTCATTCTTTTTTGGAAGCATAATGGCATATTCATAACGTCCTGTTGCAATTGAAGAAAATATTGCTGATATGGCTATAAATAAAGCGAAAACTCCGAAATCTTGTGGTGAATAGAGACGTGTTAGTATTGGGCTAATCGCAATAGGAATTGTCTGTGCAATAGTAGTCCCTGTCATAAGAGTTAAGACATTACGAGTAAAATCAGTCTTTGGTTTTAAGTTCATAATGATATAAGCATATTACTTTGTTGGTTTATTGGTTTGAGTACCATCTTCACTAATAATCCCGATTTGTATAGCCGGAACCCCCACCATCAAAGCAAAGTCAGGTACATCTTTAGTCACAACTGCCCCGGCACCTATCATGGCATACTCGCCAATGGTGACACCGCAGATGATGGTGACGTTGGCTCCGATGGTGCAGCCTTTTTTTAGTAAGGTTTTTTTGAACTCATTTTTTCTGATGATGAATGCTCGGGGATTGATGACGTTTGTGAAGACCATTGAGGGGCCTAAGAAGACGTCATCTTCTATCTCGACACCTTCATATATTGAGACGTTATTTTGAACCTTGACACCACTTCCTATGGTGACATTGGGACCGACTACGGAGTTCTGTCCAAAGGAACATTGTTCTCCTATGGTAGTCCCTGAGAGGATGTGGCAGAAGTGCCATATCTTGGTGTTATCTCCGATGGAAACATCCTTGTCGATGTAAGAGGACTCATGTACGCTATAGTTTGACATGGTTAGAGTACCTTTTCACAAAAAGGGTGGAAGTTGTTTTTTAGACCGATAGGGATGGCTTTTCTGATTGTGGATACAATTTCAATAGAAGGGTAGGCTTCATCAAGACGAAATCCATTGCCTTTTAGTATCTCTTCGTAAGAACGTGTATGTAAGTCGGTAAATCCTCCACTAAATTCAATCTCTTCTCCGTCAACAGTTATAGAGCGGTAGGTGCGTTGTCCATTGGCTTTAACCTCTTCAGGAATGTACTCATATTTTACCGAGAGAAACCAGCGTACATTAGCATTTTTAAGTTTGAATGTCCCTGCATTAGCGTAGGGTGTTTTTAGATTAACAACATTCTCTTCAACTTCGCCAAAAATCCACGTTAACATATCAAAGAAGTGAACCCCAATGTTAGAAGCGATTCCACCTGATTTGTTCTCATCACCTTTCCAACTTGTAAAGTACCATTTTCCTCGTGAGGTAAGATAGGTTAGATCAATGTCATATATTTTATTGGGATTGAGCAGTAGCTCTTTTTGGACCTTCTCTTTTAAGGTGATGATAGAAGGGTGTAGACGAAGTTGTAGAATGTTATAAACATGTTTACCCGTCTCTTTTTCAATAACTTTGAGTTGGTCAATGTTGTGTGGGTTTAGTACAAGAGGCTTTTCACAGATTGCGTGAGCACCATTTTTTAGTGCAAAACGGATATGAGCATCATGAAGATAGTTTGGTGAACAGATACTCATGTAGTCAATTTTTTCACTATGAGAGCGGTGCCACTTATCTACAAAACGATCAAAACGTTCAATCTCTGTAAAAAATGAAGCTTCAGGAAAATAGCTATCAATAACACCCACACTATCGTTCTTATCCATAGCTGCGATGAGGTTGTTGTTAGTCTCTTTGATTGCTTGCATATGTCGTGGTGCAATATAACCTGCCGCACCAATAAGAGCAAAGTTTTTCATTTATAGTCTCCATGAGGGATTTGGAATAATACCCTTGACATCTATCAACACCGGTAGATCTTGTGAAATACTTTCATAGTTTTCTTGAGTTAAGGTTTTAAAAGCATCATGGGCTACAGCGGTGACGATAGCATCATACTTGATACTGTTTTCAAATGGATTGGCAATAATTCCATGTTTGTAAAACTTCTTCTCTTCATGAGGGTCTACCCATGGATCATAGACATCAACGTGACAGCCATACTCTTTAAGCTCTTCAATAATATCCACAACTTTAGTATTGCGCATATCAGGGCAGTTCTCTTTAAAGGTGACACCCAAAACAAGTACTTTCGCTTTATTGACTTTTTTATCATGCTTAATCATCTGTTTGATGGTCTGTTCAGCAATAAATTTCCCCATACCATTGTTGATCTGTCGAGCACTTAAAATGAGGTTTGGTTTGTAGCCAAGTTCTTCTGCTTTAAACGTAAGATAATAGGGATCAACACCGATGCAGTGACCCCCAACAAGACCTGGGTAGAGTTTTGTAAAGTTCCATTTAGTAGCCGCTGCGTCAATGACCTCTTTGGTATCAATACCCATCGTGTCAAAAATAAGTGAAAGTTCATTAATGAGTGCAATGTTAACATCACGTTGGGTGTTTTCAATAACTTTAGAAGCTTCAGCAACTTTGATAGATGAAGCAAGATAGGTACCCGCTTCAATAATACTTGCATAAAGTGCATCAACCGTTTTTGCTATCTCTGGGGTAGATCCTGAAGTAACTTTTCTAATTTTAGTAACGGTATGCTCTTTATCACCAGGATTAATACGTTCTGGAGAGTATCCCGCAAAAAAGTCTTGATTGAAGATAAGGTTAGAACCTTTTTCGAGGACGGGGACACACACCTCTTCGGTGACACCGGGGTAAACAGTCGATTCATAGATGACAATATCTTGAGGTTTTAGGATTGTTGCTATGGACTCACTTGACTTGATAAGTGGGGTTAAGTCGGGTTGATTACTGGAGTCAATGGGTGTTGGTACGGTAACGATAAAGACAGTACAGGTTTTAAGTGCTGTAATATCACAGGTAAATTGGAGTGCATGACTAGCAGCTTGAAGTTGTTTGGTTGAGAGTTCTAATGTTCTGTCGATACCATCGTTAAGTTCTTGGATACGTTCACGATTAATATCAAAGCCAATAACATTATATTTTGAGGCAAAGGCAGCAGCTAAAGGAAGCCCTACATAACCTAAGCCAATAATACCAATAGTCAGTTTTTGCATCTTAAATCTTTGTTACAATTTTGTATGATTATACGCTTAAAGAGGTTGTAAATAGCTAAAAAAGCCTAGTTGCTAGACTCAATTGGTAGTGAAATTTTAAAACAGGCACCGTTTGATGCATTTTTTACTTCTAGTTTTCCCTTACAGTGCTCTTCTACGATAGTTTTTGACATATAGAGTCCGAGGCCGGTTCCATTTTTTTCACTTTTGGTAGAGAAGTAAGGGTCAAAGATGTTGGGGAGGACTTTTGGATCGATACCTCCTCCATTGTCTGAGATGGTGATGACTTGCATTTTATCTTCGATGTATCCGTGCAGCCAGATCTCTCGTGGGCTGTCTTGAGCCTTTAGGGCATCTATAGCATTATTGACGATGTTGATAGCGACTTGGATGAGCTCATTTTCAAAACTTTTAAAGGTGCCACTGACTTCACAGTTTTGATGCAAGATAATGGAGTTGTTAATGATGTTGGGTTGGAGGATTTCGAGTACTTTTGTCATTATGGCAACAAGTGATGTTGGTTTTGGCTCTTGGTTGGTTCTAAAAAAATTTCTAAAGTCATCAATAGTTGAGGATAAAAAAGCAACATGTGAGTTGATTTTACTTAGGGCTAGGTCAAGCTCTTTTGGGTCGGTTGTCTCATCAAGTGCCAGTCCTAGTTTGATGTTTGAAGAGACTGCTGTGATGGAAGAGAGGGGTTGTCGCCACTGATGTGCTATCATCGATAACATTTCACCCATCTGTGCCATACGTGCTTGTTGAAGGAGCATGGCATCACGTTGTCTGATATCATTAACACCCTCTTTGATACGTGTTTCAAGAGAGCTATTAAGCTCTTCGAGTTGGGTCTGTGTCTCTTTGAGGGCTGTGATATCTTTAGCCGTTCCATCAATTCCTACAACAACGCCATCATTGTCATAGATATATTGTGCATTAACAAGGGTCCAGAGTACTTTATGATGTTTATGACGAAAACGTAATTGAAAGTTGGTAATTGTGCCGTTGTTTTGGTTTAGTGTTTCTAAGAACTTGACACGCACATCGGGTTCGAGATAGTACTCAAGCATATTGGTTCCAAGGACCTCTTCTGGGGTATAACCTGAGAGTTGTTTTACTGAAGGGGAGATAATGATAATGCTACTATCAAGAGCCGTTCGGAAGTAGGTATCTTGCATGTTGTCTAAGATAGCTGTCATATTGGCTTCAGTTTTGAACATCTGATCTTGAGATGCACTTTTAATGCGGTTATGATAATAACTTAAGAGTGAGACCACGATCAAAACGATAAAAGTTTGCCGTAATACGGGTTTGGTATAAGCTTGGGGGACGACTTCCATTAACATAGCAATATCTATAACTATCAAAATAATGATAAATCCACCCACCCAATAGAGACTAGTATCTTCACGTTTGAGATAGAAGGCCAGTAGTGGAAATACCATAATCCAAAGGTTCCCTGTCCCTGAGATTCCCCCTTGAAAATAGATAGAGAGTGTGACAAAACCTAAAACAATGAGCACGACACTACTAGCGACTTGGAGGTTTTTTTTGCGGTGTAAAATAATAAGGTTTAGACTTAAGAGAAAGGCGGTGGCAAGCTCTATATTTGCAATAATAGGATGTATCTCTTGCGTGATATTTAGACCAAAGAGCAGTGTTAAAGTAATGGCAATATAGGAAAAGACATAAACAAATGTTAGCTTCATCTCTTCACTAATCTGTGCAAAATTCTTAGGTCGGTTATCTTTCATAAGATTATTGTAACACGTTAGGTACTAGTGGCACGTAAAAATATATTAAAAAGTGTACTTCATGATAATTCGAAGGTAGTCAGTGTCGGTTAGGGCCTCTTCATAATCAATATATTCATAACGAATATATAATGAAGTATCTACATTAAGAAAGTGTCGTAAATGCGTGTAGTAAGAGGTGAAATCGTTGCCTAAAGTGTTGTGGTGTTGGGTATTTAAAAGCCATATGGCAATATCAGAAGTACCATATTCATTAATAGTAAATTGGTAGTCTGCTTTTAACATCCATGATTCTGGTTTGAAGTTTTTACGACCATTAGCTACCATAGAAGTGGTATAGAGCTTGGTAAGCCCTCCATACCCTTTATTAATACCACTCTGTCCAAAGTTTTGGGAGTAGGCGAGGGATGTCTCTAAGTCGTGGTAGTCAAAACTAACTCTAGTGGCAATAACATCAGCGTCTTGTCCGCCATTAATACCATTGATATTAGCATTACGACTGTCTCCACTTGCAAAAGTTTTTAGATACTGTATTCCAAAACCGAGATAGATATCATCCGTTATAGGATGGTTGTTTTGGTACTGTGTATAAAAAGAGTTATATAAGTCAGGTGCAATATAGAGATAGGTTTCAAGGGAGTGATAATCATCAGGTTGATAGGTTGCCGCAACAATATAAAGTCCTGAATCAATGGCACCACTTGCACTCTCCTTTTTATAAACTTCTGAGGTGTTGGAACGAATACGATTGATGATGGAAAGGTAGGTTCGAACTCTATTTTCATGAATATGTGAGAGCGTAAAAGATTCGGTTCCCCATGGTACGATACGTGTTTTATCCTCATTGAAAAGAGGTGTGTCTAAGGTTTGATAGCCAATGCGAGCAACGCTAGTTTTGTTAGCGTAAAATATATTGGCACGGGCAAGGGTATTGAGGTGAATCGAATGTGTATCATTATTAAAAAGGTGAAGTCGCGCCGCATTGATACTAGGACCTAAGGCATTTGAACCAGCATAGTCAAGATTGACTCCGAAGTTGTTTTTCCAACGGTAGCGATATCCTAAAATACCTCCAATAGAAGTAGCATAAGCCCCCTCAGAAGCAGGATCCTCATCGCCAATAGCGTAGGTAAACAGTTGTAAGTTACCAGCGATATGTTTTGCATCTAATAAGGACTCAGCAGCAGCATTATGAAAAAATATTAGCAAGAGTAACAGTAAAAGTTTTTTAGATAATGCCATAAAGCGTTGCCCTTTTTAAAATGGTTTGTGCCCAAGGTGTCATTGTACTTTTCTCACCCATGGTCCCTTCTAGGTTAAAGACACTTAGTGTTGTCCCCATAATTTTTTCAGCCTCTGATACATCTTCTTGTGTGACTCTATACGCCTGATTTAAAGTAGTAATCTGATTGGGGTGAATGATAGTTTTAGTACAAAACCCCTCTTTGATATCACGGGCTATATCCTCTTTAAAACCTTTTTCATCTTGAAAACAGTGATAAACGGCGCCCGAAATCTCAAACCCTTCAGGTTTAAAACAAGAGATAAGGTTTCCAAGTACATTACAAGAGGCACTCATATCAAAAAGAGAGGTGTCACATCTTCTACGTAGGCCTAGTTGTTGCATCATATCCTCGGCCCCAAAACGGATTAGAATAATGTCTTTTTTGTAAGGAAGTAAGAGTGCTTTTAGTTTTTGAAGTTTTGTAATGTCAAAAAGCTCTTCACCTTCTATTGAAGGCATAAATGTATAGGGCCCTTCTGGTTTCTGTCTTTGAATAATATTGAGGTAGGTGTTGGCATTTTTAAGTCCAAATTTCGGAAGTATGAAACCATCGATATTTTTTATGTTGTCTAGTTTGTAGAGTTTTTCGAGTATTTTTGGGTTTTTTGGTCGAATAAATCGTAGTAATTTTTTGGGTTTTGGTGCTAAAAGAAGTTTTTTAAGCTGAGTAAACCCTTTATCGATTTTATCCTCATCCAAACCATCCTCAAAGTCAATGACCATAGAGCGCAAGGCTTCAAACTTAGTACCTGCAGCTGTGTTCAAGAGGTTTTTATGTGAGGCGGGTACAAAGAGAGTGCCGCCAAGATCAAGAGGATGGATGAGGTTTGCAATTTTCATAAGTAAAGCTTACTTTCATTTATGTAAATAAGTGCTTATAATGTCACTATGAGTCGCATGGATAATACGAAATTTTATAAAGCAGCATTAACACAGCATGGACATACGTCTAAAGGGGTGCATTGGAATTCAGACAGTTCTCAACAGGTGCGTTTTGATGTTTTGTTGGGATTACTACCTGATATTACAGAGATGACTCTTGTTGATGTGGGGTGTGGTTTTGGTGATTTGTATTGTTATATGGAGCGTAAACCTAAGTGTTATACGGGTATTGATATTATGGATGAAATGGTTAAAGAAGCTCAAAAACGTACCTCATGTAAGATTATAAAGGCAGATGTTTTACAAGACAATCTACCCTCAGCAGATTACTACATATGTAGTGGTGCGATGAATATCTTAAGCCGTTTTGAGACCTACCTCTTTATACGACGCTGTTATGAAGCCAGTACTAAAGGTTTTGTATTTAATCTTCTTGAAGGTGAAGATGAATCGCTGCTGTACAATTACTTTCAACCTAAAGAGATTAAAAAAATGGCAAAAGAGTTGGGTGCAAAGTTTTATATGAAAAAAGGGTATTTACCGAGGGACTTTTCGGTGTTTTTGGAGAAAGAGGATAGGTTAGATGGTTAGTTACGGGTTAGTTATGGGTTCGCTTCGCTCTTTTGGGTGGATGCGTTTTAGACTGTTTGTGAAGTACGCTCTTCCCTCTTTCCTCTTCCCCGTTCCCACTTCCCCAGATGCAAAGCATCCCGCTCTCCCCCATTTACCATTTACCATTCACCATTCACCTGATGCGGAGCATCAATAATGTGTGCTATCTTCGGTGTCATCGGCGAGTATAATCCTTCCACAGTACGCACTTCTTTAAAACTAATGCAGCATCGTGGTCCTGACTTTTGTGGTCTCATTGAAGAGAAGCACTTCTGTTTTGCACATAATCGTCTTAGTATTATGGATTTGGATGCTCGTGCCCATCAACCTCTAAAACATCAAAATATTTTACTCTCTTTTAACGGGGAGATTTATAACTTTAGAGCTTTGAAAAAAGAGCTTGACTTTCCTTTTGAGACACAGAGTGATAGTGAAGTGTTGATTGCTGCATATTTGAAGTGGGGTATTGCTTTTGTAGAGCATCTTCGTGGAATGTTCGCTATTGCTTTAAAAGATGGTGAGAAGCTTTTTCTTATTAGAGATCGTTTGGGTAAAAAACCACTTTTTTATCTTCATAACAGGGAGCAGTTTGTTTTTGCGTCAGAGATTAAGGGATTAAAACCTTTTTTACATCAGACAAAGATGAACTCGGATGCACTGCTTTCATATCTCAGTTTTTTAGCACCCACACCACCTCATACTTTTTATGAAGGGATTGAAAAACTTGAATCGGGTGAATATCTCTGTTTTGAGAATAATACAATTACTAAAAAATCCTATTTTTCACTCTTAGATACAACTCCTAATCAAGTGAGTTCTGAAGCAGAAGCAGTGAGGGGAATTCATGAACATCTTGAAGAAGCACTTACTCTACGGCTAGAATCTGATGTACCAATGGCCTCCTTGCTTTCAGGCGGAATTGATTCGGCTTTGATGGTAGCAATGGCAAAAAAACAGGGTAAAAGTCTCAATACTTTCACTCTAGGTTATGAGGGTTTTTCAAATTATGACGAGTCCGCTAATGCTTTAAGTACTGCCCAAGAACTTGGGGTTTCAAACCAAAATATTATCATTAATGAACAGATGTTCATAGGTGCAAGTGAGGCTGTTTTTGAGAGTATGGATGAGCCTCTTAATGATCCTGCGGCAGTGCCACTGTACTTACTGTTTGAGGGTATTAAAAAAGAGGGGTATAAGGTTGTTCTGAGTGGGGAAGGAAGTGATGAACTTTTTTTAGGTTACCGCCAATACTTTGAGTATCTTGATATTGAAAAGGCGATGCAACTAGGACATAAAAACTGGCTCAAAAAGTACTTTCGTGCAAACTTTTCAATGAACCGGGAGTGGGAGTGGTATAAACGTGTTTTTAGTGATGAAGTGCTTTTTAGAAGCTCAGGCGATAAGTTCACAGATCTACAAAAAAATAGACTCATGCGACGTAATATTAGAGATGGTGAAGGGATGAAGTACTTACAAAAGTATCGCAATATGTTTGAAAACTCCTTGTTTAAAGATGAGAGCTTTTGGTACTCTTATGTTGATTTAAAACAGTTTCAAGCAGAGCACTTTTTAACCAAACTTGATCGGGTTTCTATGGCACACTCTATTGAGTCGAGAACCCCATACTTAGATCATAAACTAAGCCAATATGTCTTCACATTAAATCCTGAACTTCGATACCAAAGTGGGGTAACAAAGGCATTATTGAAAGAAGTAGCTGCACCCTACTTGAGTGACACTATTTTAAAACGTAAGAAAAAAGGTTTCTCAAACCCTTATATGGAATATCTTATCAGTTCAGAGAAAATAGCATTAATTGAAGCTGTTAATAATGAGACTAATATGTTTCACAAAAGTGAACTCAAAACCTATCTAGATACGGCTAGAAAAGGGAGTTTTAAACAGCATACCTGGGGTCTTTATGTCCTCTCTTTTTGGATAAAGAAGAATCTTTTATAAAAAGTTGGCCTATACTTAGGGTATGAACTCTTTTATTTTTAAGTTTTTTGTTTTACTGTTATTGGGTGTATCATATAGTAATGCCCTCGTCTTAAGAGATGACCCCTCTCAAAATTTACTAGAGCAAAGTAAGGTCTATTTTGATCAAGAATTTCGTAGCTTTGAAGCCATTAAACAAGAACTTTTTGTCCCTTACCATCAACAGCACATTAACCGCTCGTTTGATGCTAAAACAGTGATTTGGATTTATCTTGAACTTGAAAACAAATTGGATGAAGATGTTAATAAAATTATTGAAGTTGATAACCCTCTTTTAGAGTCTGTACGTCTTTATGAAGGTAAAACAAAGAAGGTGAGGGGGATGTTGCATGTCAGAAAAGAACAACATAGTATTAACCCTGCCTTTATACTACATTTTCATGCTTTAGAAAAAAAAGTATTGTGGATAGCTGTTGAAAATAGAACTACGGCTTTACAGTTTAGTCTTGTTCTCAAGAGTGTTGACATTTTTGAACATGATGACCATTTAAAGCAATATACGATTACAATGTTTTTAGGTATTATTTTTGCCTTTTTTACGTATGCATTTATACTTTTTATATATACCAAAGATATTAGTTATCTATTTTACACTTTTTATCTGGTGACATTAATTTTTCAGCAGATGACCTATGTCGGGTTTTTACCACTGCATGCACCCTTATGGTTTAGTACTCTCGACAGTATGTTGGTAGTCCCAAAAGTAGGGATAATGATTATCGCAGCGATTTGGTTTGCACAGTCGTTTCTTAAAACGATAGCTTTTAAAAAGCTTCACCGTTTTTATAATGTATTGGTATGGTTTTTAGTGATACAAATGCCTTTAGTCGGAACACCATGGTTTTATTATCCTGAAGTGACGGTGTTGACAGGGCTGGTGTTTATTGTCTTTAATACCTATGTAGGTATCTATGTTTATCTTAATGGAAACAAGCAAGCACGTTTTTTTATAGCAGGTTGGTTGATTCTTATTTTGGCATATTTGATTATGATTTTTGATGCCCTTGGTGTGATAAGTGTGATGTATCAGTTTCCAAACCTGTTGATGTGGGCTACGGCTTTAGAAGCACTTTTTTTACTATTAGCCTTTGTGGATAAACTCAATATCTTACAACAAGAAAAAAATCAACTTGATGCGCAATTACTTTGTGAACTTCATAGTAGAAATGCCATTGTCCAAGAACAAGTTGAGACACAAACACATGATTTAAATGTAGTACTCCAAGAGAAAAAAGCCCTTTTGAAAGAGCTCCATCATCGGGTAAAAAACAACCTTCAACTTATACTCTCTCTTATTCGTCTTCAGAGTAATTCGCTACCTTGTGAAGAGAAAGAACGCTACTTTTTAGACTTAGAAAACCGTATTAAAGCTATCTCTAAAACACATGAAAACCTCTACTTAAATGATAATGTTGATACGATAGATATGCAAGAGTATATAGAAACTTTAGTACATGAAATTCATATGGGATATGCTTTGCAAAATGTGACAATGCAAGTTGATGCAGTGGCCTTAATGCCGATTCGTGAGGCAGTTTATGTAGGTTTGGTAGTAAATGAACTGGTTACAAACTCAATGAAATATGCCTTTGAAAAAGGTGCTGGAAGTATCAAAATTAGTTTTAATCAGCAAGAAAAAAACTATCTGTTAGTCTATGAAGATAGTGGGAAAGGGTATGAAGGTGATGCTAAAGTGCAAAACTCTGTAGGACTTGACTTGGTAGCTTCCTTGGTTCAAGTACAGCTTAGTGGTACATATGAGGTAGTGCATAAAGGTCATCTAAAATATACAATAGGATTTAGCTTATGAGTATTAAGGTTTTAATCGTTGAGGATGAAGTTATTGTTGCGATGGATATTTCTCACTTTATAAATGGCTTAGGCTATGAAGTTGTAGGGATGGCTTCAGAGGGAACTCAAGCTCAAAAAATGGCGCAAGAGCTTGTACCTGATGTGATTTTAATGGATATTAATATTAAAGGTACTTTAGATGGGATAGAGGTAGCCTCTAAAATTCGTGAAGCATCTGCAATACCTATTATCTATGTGACAGCTTATCTTGATGACATTACCATAGAACGTGCAGTAGAAACAAATCCAGCCGCCTATTTAGTAAAACCTTTTAATAAACAAGAGTTGCAAGCAACCCTTAAAATTGCTACTAAAAGGAATCGTAGACATTTAGATGATGCGAGGATATTACGAGGTGATATGTTTATTGATGATGAGTTTAGTTTTGATAGCGTGAGTCGTCAACTTATCTGTTGTGGAACTTATGTGCATTTGACACAACGAGAATTACAACTGTTAGAACTTCTTATTGATACAAAACAAAATGTGCTTAGCTTTTATGAACTTGAAAATAGCATATGGCCAGATAAATCTGTTAATGAGAGTACGCGACGTGCTCTAGTGAGTCGACTTCGTGCTAAATTGAAACACCAGTTTATCACTACTCTCCCTTCTCAAGGCTACCGTTTCAACAGCTAATTCAAAGGATTGCAACGTTTTTGCAACGCTGATTTAATACACTAGTTCTATGGAGTCAATTGTATTGACCGTAGGAGTGTATGATGAATTTTAGACAAATAGTACTTTTATTATTAAGTTTTTTTACCGTGTTAGTGTTGAGTTCGTGTTCTGGTGGAGGCGATGGTGGGCGTGGTGAAGCGGATGGAGGTGACATCGGTTTGACTACAGAGCAGATGCTCAATAGTGATTTTGAATCGTTACCCAATAGTACACAATTTAGTGCAATGTTACCTGCTTTAAAATCTCAAGGTATTACAACACCACAAGAGTTTGCAGATACATTTTCACAACAAAATACATTAGAATTTTTATTAAAATTGCAAGAGACAAATAGTTCATTGCAACCTGAAAATATTTTTCGAATGATGAAAACTTTAGAGCGTGATATTATTATCAGACCCTATTTAGATGATAATAGAATAACGGTAGAAGCTTTTGAAAGCTTGAAATTAATTGATAAATCATTGTTTCATTTAAAAAGTGGCGTGTTACGACAGTTTGATTTAGAAGAAACAAGCCCCGTAGCTACAAGTGCTTTTATCCAACAACAATATCTAGCATATAATAAAATACTTGTTGCTTATGGAAAACAACCATTAAGTTTTGACGCTTTTAGGTCATTGCGTAATGTTATTGAAGAAGTTGACTTTTTCTATGCTGAGTTTGGCCAACAACTTCAAAATGTAGAAAATAATAATAGTGCACCCTCTTCACGATACTATTCAAGTGCTTTCAAAAAAAATCCTGCGCTAGGTGAAACCGTATTAAATCCTATTGCGGAGAATATAAACGTTCCACAAATATTTCCTACAGACTATTTAGATTATTTGCCTCATAATTATTTAGGATGCCGTGATGTTGATAAAGATCTGTCATATCAAATTATGGGACAACATTATGTGAGTACTGATGGAACATTAAGTATTGAAGAGTTAGGAACATCTTTACCTGAACCACTTTTAGGGGATGAAGATGGCAAACGATATTTTCAGCTTAACAAAGTGGGTTTGGCACAATTATTAGTACGAAATATGAGTAATTCATCTCAAACTGTAGTAGTAGAACATGCCAATAAAACTATCGCAACCTTCACTCTTGATGCCTTAAGTGTTAAAAAAATATATATACCGGTCTTAGAAAATGATTTGTGTGTCCCTTATTACATCACAAAAGATGATACAAATTTAAATGTTAGAATCGATGTATTTAGTGAACCGCAAGAGATACCAACCGTCATTAACAATACGGAAGGTCGCAATGATAAAGTTATTGAATTTACAGCTAATGAGTCAGGGTCTGTATTTCCAGATGCGATAGTGACATCATTTAGTTTATTTGATATAGACAATGGAAGTAGTAAAGAAATTTACATAGAAAAGATGTTTGATACCGGTGATGAAAGTAATATCCAATACCTTATAGTTACCCCTTCAAATAAAATATATCAGTTTATTGTTAGAGGTGAGGGCAAGTTACAGATTGATGTAGAAAATGGAAAATGGTTGTTATTTGCCTTACCTGTTCAAGATAGTGGTGTTCTGTTTGATGAAGATAATAAGGTAGAACAGTTAAGTGTTGTAAGTCTTGTTGCCGCTAGGCCTGCTGATGAAGTATATAAATTACAAATGGCATATTCTAATATTCAATTGAAAAAATTCATTGTTGCTGAGATTAAAAAAGCGGAGTTCTCCCATGATGGGGATTCTGCTGGATCTAATGGTGAAGTTCAGCTCAAATTACATACTAATATGGCACCTAAAATTCGTTTAGAAGAAAACTTGCAGAACCGCTTTAGTGCTAAAGGTTATCCGGCTTTAAAATGTTGGCAAGAAAATGAACGGGATATTGAAGCTTTTGATCGAGGTAAGGTTTGTTATGAGTTTCTTTCTAGTTACTCTTCAATAATGAGTACCCCGATGGATGGGCATATTGGACATAGTCCTAGTCGTGTACAAAAAAGTACTTATGTTGATCTTTACCCTCATGAAGAACAGATGAAAATGCAACGCTATGAAGAATCTTTTAAACAATCAATTAGTGATGCTCGTTTTGAACTGATGTACGATACTTATGCGAGTATTTATAATGAATGGAAAGAAGGTGTTGTTCAAATAAATAGTATGACTTTCCCTTCTGCTTTTAGATATTCTATTCAAGATAGTAAATCAATTATAAGAACAAACCCAAATTATGATCCTAACGACTCAAGTGAGCCAAGATTTTTTTATGAAGTAGAAGATTTTTATAATCCGGCAATACCTGTGAATATGCCTATTTTTGCTGTTACTAAAGAACGGTTAGCTACTACATCTCTGCCACTATCTTTTGAATATAGTGCAACGGATGAAGATGAAGTAGATGACTTAGCGCAAATGTGGGCAGTTGCAAAATATATGGCCAATCAAGCATTAGCTGCTACAACTGGAAATTATACAGCGTTAGTGTGTAACACAATTGATACATTGAAAGAGTTACGTCAAAATGAGATTGATGGTAACGATGACCCTTTAGGAGAAGCAAATTTTTTCTTAAATCGATTTTCAACAAATGATAGATTTTATGGACTTGAACATGGTGATTTGAACTTTGGTATTTCTGGTTTTGCAGAGATTCCAAACTATTATAACTCCTATGATCAAGCACTTGATTATGCATCAATCGCTTGTTCTGTTGCGGGGACTGTTAGTGCTGGATATTCTTTATATGGTTCGGTTGGTGGCCTTGTATCTGGTGATTACTATAGTAGTTTAGGTCTTGATGATATGAAGTTGGACGCATTATCTCAATTAACTGAGGGTACGGAAGAATACACTGCCATGGAAGAGGCTTTTAACGCTATAAAAAATGGTACTGCGGGTCCTAATATTATGGCTATTTTAAAAAAATCAATAGAAACAAGTGCCTTTACTAGTGGTATTGATATCTTCAATTCACTTTCAGAAGTAAATGCCAACTTAGGTGGGTTAGGTGGTAGTGGTCATAATATTGTGCGTTCTGAAGCAAGCTATTATTTTTCTGATTTTGAACAACGTAAAACACATGCAAATATTTCATTGAAAGAAGTGACAGCACTTCCCGTCACTGATGTTGAAGTTGTACTAGAGCGTGTGCGGATTATTACTAATATCGAATCAAGTGGTAGTGATGATGCAGCAGCTGAAGTTCGGCTTAGAACTCGTATCGGTGTTGTGAGTGACCAGCAACCTACATCGTTTAATCCTTTAGAATATGATAATGGTGCGCAAGGGTACAAAACTGCAAATAACACGCCTTTTTCTGATGAAGCAATAACCTACCGAAACTATAATGGTATTTATGATGGTGATTATTTGGATTTAGATGATGGCTTACTATTATACGGACGTTCATTTCCTTCGCATAATAATATGGCAGCACTTTTTATTGAAATAGGCTTATATGAAGATGATGAAGGTGGTGTTGTAAATGACGATATGATTGGGGTTTTGTCACAAACGTTTTATCTTCAAGACGTTTATAATACACATGATGATGTGAGTGTTGAAAAGTTAGATAATCATATTATACGACTGCATTTTAATTCAGTACCGGTATATGAAGCTACACATTTAGAAACATCGGTAGAGCTTATTGATCAAGAAAGAGCAGCTAAACAACGTGCTCATAACCGTGATCGTTTAGTACATCCTAGTGCTTTAATTTCATTTCATGTTGATATAAAAATGGGCAGTTATGTAAACTATAGCCCCGTTGATATTGAAGCAACAGCACTTGATGGTGATCCTACCCATGGTAAAGAGTCAATGGATATGGATCTGTATAATCCCTATGACATAAGTCATATTGGAGGAAGTGAGGGTGCATCTGACTTAAATATACATTTACATGAGGTATTTAACAATCAAGTTATTGTGTCCAATGCTAATGTTGGATTAAAAATAGCAACCATTAATGCAGAAAATCAACTTACTTGGAGAAGTGAGATAAATGCTACTGTTTTACCAATAGAATATGCTCATTTCTTTGATGTAGATGAAAGGGTTTTTAATAAAAAAATAGGAGAACCTATAGCAGGTTCTTATTTTGTAGATAGTAATCATATCTTAGTGTTTAAAAGAACAATAGATACTGATGATACATCAGGTGAATTAGTGGTTTTTGGTATTGGTGAAGATAATACATCGATATCGATAGATGCTACATTCGCTTTTAATACCGATCATGCAACGAATATACAGGTGATTCATAATGAAAACAATACAACGCTTGATGCTTTTGTTACTATTGTTAATCCAACCACAGGTAGTGGAAAAATAGTAAAATATTTGGTGACTTCATCATCTATAGCTAAAGTTTATGAGAAAGAGACTGTGGCAACGCCTATGGACCTGTTGCGAATTGATAATGACACCTTACTCTTAAAAACGGCTCAATTGAAAATCATTTATGAAGATGGACACTATAAATACTGGAGACAAAAAGAGAATTTACAGTTAATGAATATTCAAGACAATCATTTACTAACGTCTGATTTTAGAACGTACGATCATTATAATAAAAGTTATGATTGGGGTAGTCGATATTTTAGTATTTTTATAAGTGATAAAAAAAATATGTACAATGTAAATGATACACGTTCTAATCACATTGTTTCTGTTCAAGTTGGTGATGGTTATTCAGATGCTGAGATTGATAAAACGTATGTACGCTATCTTAATTTGGGTTATAGTCATGATGCAAGTACCTATTATTTTATGAATAAACGTAAGTCACAATTAGGACGTAGTGTTTATTATGAAAATCCTCAATGGCTTTATTATATGGATGGTTTAACAGGCTATTCATCTGATTTAAATAGACACACCAAAGTTAAGAGAGCTACGGAAGATGTGTTTAAAGATGATAGTATTAGAGCAACCGTGCGAGATGAAGTATTCTTAGATGGTCGTTATGTACTAGGCTTAGTTAATATTACTCGAAAAAATAGATCAGGAGGTGATTATATCTCTTGTACAGGGCTTATTACTCATACGGGTGGAGGCATCGTTAATGATTGTCAAACTGTAGAAGTTCCTTTAGGACCTGAAATTATTCCATCGCAGAGAGGTCTTGGCCATCAACTGGTTATCTTTGATACGCAACATATTTATAATACGCCACCGAGTGTTACAAGTGTCGGATTTGATACTGAACATATACTAGAGTATGGTAATAGTTATCATCAAGTGATTAACTTTCATATAGATGATAATGAGAGTAGTGTTGATGATATGGATATAAGTTTTAAAATTATTGAACCTGATACCAATACCACTATTTTTGAAGGAACCAATGCGGAACAAAATGTTTTAGATGATCCTGATAACTTCTGGTTTGCCTCTCGTGTAGAGTGTGATAGTAGTGGTGAGTGTTTTGTTAATGTAACCTATCTTGATAAGGGTTGTATCGGTAAAAAACATAATTATGAACTCATTGTCAAAGATAGAGAGATTACAGTAGTTAAAAAATTCTCTATTTGGCAAGCCCCAACACTTCCAAATATTGAAAGTGCTTCAGCAACCTCCTACCGTTACGATGATAGGTTTAGTACAGTGTCTGGTGTATTTGTCTCTAGTACGGCAGGTGTTAATGGTTCGAATGGGTGTGTTGATACCTTTAGTTTTGATAATTTACCAACATGGTTAGACTGGACTGAGTATTACAGTTTGACAGGTGAGCGAAAAAGTATTCAGTTTGAAGGAGCACCTCCTCTTGGTACTACACCGGGAGAATACGATGTTACCGTTCATGCTATTAATCAAAGAGGTGAAGATGTAGAACATTTTATGATTACAGTACTTCCCCCAGATTTAGTACCAGATAGTTTTGAACTGCATTCTCACTATGATCAAAATCTCAGTCAAGCATTGAGTGAAACAGTTGACGTTAGAGGAATTCAAGCAGATACAAATATAAGTATTGTGGGAGGAGAATACTCACTTGATTCAGTGAACTGGGTTAGTAGTAATGGTTTGGTAGGTAATGATACTACTGTCTATATTCGTCATACAACAGCAGCTGGTTATGCTAGTGATATGAGTACAACACTTACTATTGGTGGTGTTAGTGCCACAATGATGAGTCGTACAAAACCTGATCCTGCGATTGATGATACCACTCCAGATAGTTTTAGTTTTGTGGATAATTTCAGCGCACCATTGGCAGATGAGATGAGAGCTCAAGTAGGGATTAGTGGGATTAATCGTACCACACCTATTAGTATTATTGGTGGAGAATACTCTCTTGATGATGCCAAAACATGGACAAGTGATGCGGGTAGTGTTGAGGGTGGCGAAACTTTAATTATTCGTCATACAAGTGCTGATACCTATCTAACTACAATTGAGACTATGGTTGATGTAGGTGGTGTCACCGATACTTTTACTACAACAACTAAAGAAGATAATGATCCTGATATCTTTACTTTTGCAACACAAGATCGTGTAGAGCCAAATGTAATGCACTCTGCATCAGTGGTGATTAGTGGCTTAGGAAGTGGGGTTAATGCTGAGGTTGTTTTAACATCATTTGCAAGAGGGCAAGGTTTTAGTGTTAATGGTGAACAACAAACGACGATTAGTAATGGTGATACCTTGACACTTTATCATGTTTCTTCATCTGAATGGGAAACTGATATGGTGGAAACAGTTGTGATTGGCGATGTAGCAGTTTCTTTTACGACAAGAACTCGTACCGAGATGGCACAAGTACCTAATATTGTGGGTGCACCGCAAACATGGGCAGATAGAAATAGCTTTTATGACTTTACACCACAACTGGCAGCGGATTCTCCTAGTGTTGATAGTTGGAGTATTGATAACAAACCTGATTGGGCTGATTTTAATACAACTACGGGTCGTTTGAGTGGTACTCCTACGGTTTCTCAAGTTTATACAGGTATTGTCATTTATGCGACTAATGCTGACGGAAGTGATTCTCTTAGTTTTGATATTAGAGTTGAAAGTAATCCTCCTTGGATTGAGGGCGGTATGCATACGCTTGATGAAGAGGAGATGTTATTTACCTTTACAGACAGTGCTACGTGGCGCGATGCGGTTACAAGTGTGACGTTGGGTGGGGTTACCCTGACTTCTGGAAGTGACTATCTTCTTAGTGAAGGTAGTTTTATTCTCTACGTTAATGGTACAAATAATGTGCCTACAACGGCAGATATGTGGAGTATCTCTATTGTGGCTACAAACTATAATGATGCTGATATCTCACCCTATATTATGCCAGGAGACCTTGACTTAGAAGAAGCCCGTAATAGCTTAGTATTAGAAAATGCACCTTTTTATGTGGGACATCGTTCAAAAATTAAACTCCATACGGTGGATCGATTTGGAAATGATTTAGCGTGGGCAAATGTACTCTTTAGTACCGTGATAACGGATAATAATACAACGTTTAAAGAACCTTATAAAGTTAAAGATATTAATGCTGAATATTATCAACTGCTTGAAACAAATCAAACGCTACAAAGTAGTGATACAGGATGGATGGAAGCTTATATTCAAGTACCAGGATGTGTGGATGTTAATGATGGTTTTGAACTCTCTTTAAAACGTCAAGATGGTGAAGTGATAGATACTTATACTTATGTAAATACATCTCACAGTTGCAATGATGTAGGTTGGAATGTTCGGTACCCTCTTTATGAGTTTTATGATATAAAACTTGTAGATGATACGCTCGGAAATATCTATGTTTCAGGAACTACATACTCAGATATTACAGGTCAAACAAATAGTGGTTCATCAGATATTTATGTAGCAAAATTCGATCGAAATGGTGTAAAACGTTGGGAAAAACTTCTAGGCGGATCAGGATATGAAAGCTTAGAAGGTGTGATAATGGGTAGCGATAATAAGCTTTATCTAAGTGTCACAACTTCAGGGGATATAGAAGTAGGAAGTGGTGCCAATTCCGGTGGTAATGATTGGGCCCTTGTTAAAATCAACCCTATGGATGGTGATGTGATTTATACGCTTCAAGGTGGAACAAGTACCAATGATGAAGCACGAGGTTTAGTACAAAATGACAATTATATTAACCTGATAGAAGATACCTATAATGAAGTAGATGATAATGATGAAACATTTATGAAACGGTTTAATTATGATGGTAGTTTTGTAGATAGTGTTAGACTTGATGGTAGATATGGTATCTCAAGTGTTAATAGTGACTCCAACCATAGTGTGATAGTGGGTACAGGAAGCATACTAAACATATATGATGAAAATGGAACCTATCAAAAAGAGGTACGCCATCAATCTCGTAATTTGTATGTGAATGAAGAGGATAGCTTTTTCATTACCAATACAATGCGACATTATGGACCGTATCCTGATAACTATTATGGAGAGAGTGTCTCTGATGATAATATGATGACAATGATTGAAAAACGTTCCTCTCAAGGGCACTATTTATGGAGTCGTATTGTTAGTGATGGGGATACTAAATCATCATCATTTTCAACAAGTATGAATGGAGCAGTTTATGTGGCACATTCAGATGAACATGATGTTATTCAAGGGGCCAATATTGTTACTATTACATCCTTTTATATTGATATATTAAACCAATATGATGGTAGTCTCCAAGGACGACATGTTTGGGAGTCAGACCATGCAAATGATAGTATTATGGTACGTGATCTCATTTCAAATGAGAACATGCATAGCCTCTATACAATTACACAGGTCAATCCAAATGGATACTTCCCTCAGACCAATCAATATGCGGGTAATGTGGTCTTAAGTAAAGTTATTGTTTTCAATCCTTTTACAGATAGTCGTAGTGGGGAAAGTCGTGTTGAGAGCTATGGTATTGTGAATGATTATGATACCAACTTGCAATGGATTGATAGTGCTACAGATATACAAGACGGTACTTGGGAATTCTCAAGTTATAACTGTACTAATATAGGTGTGGATGGTTATGGAACATGGCGCTATCCAACAGAGTCAGAACTTCTAAGTATGGTGGATACAAGTAATGATCCTGCTATGAAGTCAGTGTTTACACAACGCGGTAATGATTATGCATACTTTACAAGCGAAGAGACAGGTACAGGTGACAAGATTGGTGTGTTCTTTTGGAGTGGAGGAGGTAGTGATAATTTCTCTAAAACAGAAGATAGACTCTACTCACGTTGTGTTAGAACAATGGAGTAAGTGGCCGCTTATGTCTCTTGCATAAGCGCTAACTCTAATGTCCCACTAACATAGTTGGCAAAAAAAGCAAGATTACTTTCATCTTCGATGCTAAAGTCATCTTCACGACGGTTTAGAATCTGAATAATACCAATAACATCACGTTTGGAATCAAAGATAGGCACGCAGATCATGTTACGTGTGACAAAGCCACTTTTGGCATCAATCTTACTCATAAAACGGGCATCTTGATAAGGGTGATTGACAATTTGGCTCTCTTGACGTTTGTAGGTGTCCCCTACAATCCCAGAGTCAAGACCAATGGCGATACGACCCATTCCATCACTATGTTTACTCCAGAGCATGTTAGTTTCCGCATCCACCATAAAGATAGAGCAACGCTCGGCATGTACAAGTTCACGAGCTTCTGCACTAATAAGTTCTAAAGAGTCTTCAATACTATCGTTTGCCATAAGTTTTTTCCCGAACTCGGCTATTTGAGCAAAGGCTTGTGTCGGACTCATGAGTTGTTTGCCTCATGCATTAGTACTTTTACGATGTCTGTCATGGTAATAAGACCGGCTAAGTCTCCTTCCCATGTTACTGAGAGACGTGTAATCTTTTGTTTATTCATCAGTTGTGCGGCATACTTGATATCTAAGTCAGGAACTACTTGTATCAGAGGTTTGGTACAAATATCATAGACATTGAGAAGGTCCATGTCCCCATCTTCGGTAAAAATAGCGTTTAAGATGTTAGAGTAGGTCACAATCCCAAAGGCATCATGCTTATTGGCGCGATCGACAATAACGGTCTTAACATTTCTATCTTCCATAAGTTTTAACAGGTCACGTAGACTTGCGAATGATGAGATACGAACAACTTGATCGGATGCGGTCATCACATCTTTGACTAAATACTGTTTCATTATACTTCCTCGTCTTTAATTTGGTTTTGGAATCGTTCTACTTGTTGCACATCAATACCTGCAAGGTGTTCGATAGGCATGGTCATGACAATACCTTTACCCGTGCTATCTAGGTCAAGCTCTTTTTTGAGTGCTTTCATAACTTTGATAGAAGCTTGTTTTTCTAAAACAAAAATTAGGACTGCTTCGGCACGTTCATAGGTGAGACCAAAAAAAGTTTTTTTCTCATTAAGTCCTATTCCTGCACCTTTAAGTGAGGTGACACCACCTGCCCCATGTGTTTTTGCAATGTCGATTGCCTTGTCTTCAATGGTATCATCAACAATAGCGATTAAAAGTGAAAATTTCATTTAGGTTCCTTAGTTTTTGTTTTTTTCCCAGTATGTTCAGAGATAATGCCATATGCCATAACTGTAATCATCGGAAAAAGGGAGGCAAAGGCGATAAGCCCAAACCCATCAATTAAAGGACTTCGTCCATCAATATTAGTAGCAAGTCCCAGTCCTAAAGCGGCTACAAGAGGAACAGTAACCGTAGATGTTGTTACCCCTCCCGAATCATATGCAATTGGAATGATATATTTTGGTGCAAAAAATGTTAGCATAATCACTATGGCATAACCCACAATGATATAGTAGTGAATGGGATCGCCCGCTACAATTCTATACGCACCTAAACCAATGCCAATAGCAACACCAAGGGCAACGGCAAGACGTAGCACCATCTGTTTGATGCGACCTGCTGAGATATCCTCAACCTTCATTGCTATGGCTAAAAGAGCAGGCTCAGCCATAGTAGTAGCAAATCCAATGGTAAAACCAAAGAGATAGATATAGAGATGGTTGTCTTGTTGGGTGAGTTGGTGTGCCATAGATTCACCAATAGGAAAAAGTCCCATTTCAAGACCAACAATAAAAGCATACAACCCTAAAATAACCAAAACAATTCCAAAAATAATACGCCCTAAATTAGGAATAGCTTTTTTGATAATGGCATATTGAAAAAAGAAGATGACGGCTAAAATAGGAAGCACATCTTTAATAACACTCATTAGGTCTAAAAAAAGTTCCCATATTTGAGCCCCAAGGGATTGCACAACCTGTTCTTGTTCTAATGCAAGAAGTGTGATAGTATGTTCACTACCAAAAGTATAAACAATGACACCATACACTTGAACAAAGATCATGGGTGTAAGTGAGGCAAAAGCAATAAGACCAAAGCCATCTATCACAGGGTTACGCCCTCGAATACTTGAGGCAAGACCCACCCCTAGTGCTGCTACAAGAGGAACGGTAACGGTTGAAGTAGTGACTCCACCCGAATCATAAGCAAGACCTACAATCTCAGGGGGTACAAAGAAGGTTAAAACAACCACAATAACATAACCACTAATGATATAAAAATGGATAGGATGTCCGGTTAAGATACGAAAAACCCCAAGTCCAATTGCAAAACCAACAGAGAGGGCAACGGTGAGTCTTAAGGTGAGGGCATCAATACGTCCATCACTAATCACGGCTGCTTTGTTTGCAATAGCAATTAGAGCAGGTTCTGCGATAGTGGTTGAAAAACCGATTAAAAAGGCAAAGGCTAAAAGCCAAAAAACACTACCTTTTTTAGCAAATTCATGGGCGAGGTTCTCTCCAACAGGGAAAATTCCAACTTCTAAACCCTGAATAAAAACTGCTAAACCTACCGCCACAATAAAAAGACCAATCGCAATGGATGTTAAATCTTCAGGCACACGTTGCAGTATAAAGGCTTGAAAAAAAGCGATAACAACGATGATAGGAAGAAGGTCCATAAAGGAGCCCTTCAACAGTTTAAAAAGGAGTTTGAGCTGTTCCAAAAAATATCTTTCAGTTTCGAGTGTCTATATTCTATTTAAAATTTCTTCATCTTCTCTAAAAAATGAGGCGAGTTCTAAATATCCGCTAATAAAGTGTGCAAAAAATATCATAAAATTAGTATCATCTCGATCAAAATCAAAATCTTTTTTATTAAGTAGTTGAAAAACACCAATAATTTGACGTGTTGAATTGAAGATAGGGACGCAGGCAACATTACGTGTGAGGTAGCCTGTTTTATGATCGATCTCTTGATTGAAACGTGCATCATTGTAAGGAGCATTAACAATAACAGGCTTTTTCTCTTTAATACAAGCCCCTACAATCCCTTTATCGGCATCAATAATGAGTTTTTCGACACCATCTGCAAGGGTTGTCCAGAGTAAATTATGGACGGAGCGATAGATATAGATAGAGCAGCGATCTGCACCAATCAAATCTTTAGCATACTCCGCAATTATGGGTAAACCCTGCTCAAGAGAGGTGCGTCCCAAAAGTTCACGACCAAAATTAGCAAGCTTGGTATAAGAGTCAACATATTTCATCTATTATTCACTTCATAAGTTAGTGACTTATTATGACTTGTTTTTACTATAAAGTGCTTAAGTGCTAGGGTGTTTTCGGATAAATTTTTTTGTATATACAAAACATATATAAGTCATAATACTAAGTTATGTATATCTATGTAACATTTGGTTGGGTTGTTTTTTTTTAGAGGGTGAGATAGAGAGATTTTGCGTGACTCATGTTAGTATCTCATAACGATAAATAAAGTAAGAGGATTTAGAATGAAGTTTGATATTACAGCAACCGTTAAAGGGGAATCCGTTCCTTTTGAAAATCCTGCTAAAGAGTTTTACGATGCCCTTGGTTTTGAAGGTATGAAAGCGATGATGTATCGTTTTTATGACTGTATTTATGAAAGTGATATTGCTAATTTTTTTCCTCAAGATGAAGAAGAATTTGCTAAGATTAAAGAGAAAAATACACTTTTTTTTATTGAAATATGTGGTGGTCCTAAGGTCTATACAGAAGCCGGTGGAATGGAGCTCAATGAGTTTATGATTCGTGTACATGATGACTTTAGTATCTATGAAAAATCACGGTTAGAGTGGTTAGGTTGTATGCGTGAGACTTTAGAAACTACAGACATAGAAGATGATTTAAAACAGAATTTTTGGAAGTATGTTGAAGCTTTTTCGAAACTGACTGTAAACTCTTTTGTCAAAAAACGTAAATTTGAGAGTTTACACTAAAAATAGTGTAAACTTCCACAAAAATAAGGATGAGAGATGGAAACAATAACAATTTGGCATAATCCACGCTGTTCAAAATCACGCGAAGCAAATAACTATTTAGAAGAAAACAATTATAAAGCAGATGTCTATAAATATCTTGATGCAGAGATTAGTGTTGATGAAGTTCAAGATATTCTTAAAAAACTTGGGATGAATGCACGTGAGTTGATGCGTACGAAAGAGGATGTTTACCGCGACTTGAAACTCAAAGATGAGATGGATGAAGCGAAATTAATTCAAGCAATGGCAGAGAATCCTAAGCTTATTGAACGTCCAATTGTTGTTAAAGGTGACAAAGCCGTTATTGGTCGTCCTCCTGAACGCGTAGTTGCATTTTTAAAAGCGTAAAGAGTTACTAAATATGTGATTGTATTTGGTTATATGTGGCATCAACAGTGAAGGTACTATTGATGAAACGATTACTCTAAGATGCGAGGGAGGGTGATTCCTTCTTGTCCTTGGTATTTACCACGCTTATCTTTATAGGTTGTTTCACACTGTGCATCCCCTTGTAAAAAGAGTACTTGCGCTATCCCTTCATTGGCATAAATTTTTGCAGGTAGGGGTGTTGTGTTTGAAATTTCGATGGTGATATGCCCTTCAAACTCAGGTTCAAACGGTGTTACATTAACAATAATTCCACAACGTGCATAGGTAGACTTTCCTAAACAGATAGCTAAAACATCTTTAGGAATTTTAAAATATTCTACCGTACGTGCAAGTGCAAATGAGTTAGGGGGAACGATACAAATATCTCCCGTAAAATCAACAACATTGGCATCATCAAAATGTTTAGGATCCACAACAGTTGAGTTAAGATTTGTAAAAATTTTAAATTCATTACTAACACGGATATCGTAACCGTATGAGCTTAAACCATAACTGACCACACCTTGACCTACTTGGTCTTCACAAAACGGGCTAATCATGCCATTTTTTAATGCTTCTTCTCTAATCCAGCCATCACTTTTAAGACCCATAGTTTTCCTTGTAAATGCGCTAAGAATCTTGTTCTTAATCGCCTATAATTAATATTGTTATGGTATTATATCGCAATTAAATTAAGAGCACTTACGCAAGTTTACAAGCTAGCAAGAGTGTTTTAAAGCTATTTAGGAGCCTTTAACTATGGAAAACAAGCAAATTAACGCACTTATCACAAAATTTGACGAAAGTGGACTTTCGAAAATTAAAATCAGCAGAGATGGTTTTGAAATCGAGATGGAAAAAGCAACAGGTCTTGTAGCAGCACCCGTAGCGGTAGCAGCAGCACCTCTTGCAGCACCCGTAGCAGTGGCTCCAGTAGCAACAGAAGCAGCTTCCACTGCAGAATATACAGGTGACGCAATCCTTTCACCAATGGTAGGGACATTCTATGCATCTCCGTCACCAGACTCTCCTGCTTTTGCTAAAGTTGGCGATACCATTAAAAAAGGTCAAGTAGTTGCTATTTTAGAAGCAATGAAAATCATGAATGAACTTGAAGCAGAGTTTGATTGTAAAATCACGGAAGTACTTGTTAAAGATGGTCAAGCAGTTGAGTACGATATGCCAATTTATGCTGTTGAGAAAATCTAATTATGGCTGAAATTAAACGTATTTTAGTCGCAAACCGCGGCGAGATTGCGCTTCGTGCTATTCGTACCATTAAAGAGATGGGCAAAGAAGCTGTAGCGGTTTACTCTAAAGGTGATAAAGGTTCTGCTTATTTAGACCTTGCAGATGCAAAAATCTGTATCGGTGAAGCACCAAGTTCTGAGAGCTATTTAGATATTCCTTCTATTATAGCAGCGGCAGAAGTAAGCCACTGTGATGCAATTTTCCCAGGTTATGGTTTTCTCTCAGAAAACCAACACTTTGTTGAGATTTGTACACACCATAAAATTAAATTCATCGGGCCAACACCTGAAGTTATGAATTTAATGAGTGATAAATCAAAAGCAAAAGACGTAATGATTGCAGCGGGTGTTCCTGTTGTTCCTGGTTCTGATGGTGCCATTAATGATATGGATGATGCTAAAAAACGTGCTAAAGATGTTGGATATCCAGTGATTTTAAAAGCTGCTCAAGGTGGTGGTGGACGTGGTATGCGTGTTGTTGAAGAGGAATCTTACCTTGAAAATGCATTTTTAGCGGCAGAGTCTGAAGCGATTACTGCTTTTGGTGATGGTACAATCTATATGGAGAAATTCATTAAAGATCCACGTCATATTGAAGTGCAAATTGTTGCTGATGCTCATGGTAATGTTATCCATGTTGGTGAACGTGACTGTTCAATGCAACGTCGTCATCAAAAACTTATTGAAGAGTCTCCTGCAATGGTTTTAACGCAAGAAGTTCGTGAACGTCTTCACGCTTCAGCAGTTCAAGCAACAAAGTTTATTAAGTATGAGGGTGCAGGTACTTTCGAGTTTTTACTTGATGCTAACCTTGACTTCTACTTTATGGAAATGAATACACGTCTTCAAGTGGAACATACTGTTTCTGAAGAGGTAAGTGGTCTTGACTTAATTGAGCTTATGATTCGTGTCGCCGAAGGTGAAAAACTTCCTTCACAAGACAGCATTGTGCTTCGTGGTCACTCTATTGAGTGTCGTATTACTGCAGAAGATCCTATTAAGTTTTTACCATGTCCCGGTAAAATTACAAAATGGATTGCACCAGGTGGTCGTGGTATTCGTATTGATACTCATGCACATGCGGGATACATTGTTCCAACAACATATGACTCTATGATTGGTAAGCTAATTGTTTATGGTAAAGATCGTCACGACGCTATTAAAAAAATGGAACGTGCCCTTGATGAATTTCAAGTGTCAGGAATTAAAACAACAATTCCATTCCACCTTAAAATGATGCGTAACCCTGATTTTATTAACAATAAATTCACTACGAAATACTTAGAAAACTACAACGGATAAGCGTGTCAGGCTTTGCCTGATACCTTCTCTCTTTCACTAAATACTTCCCTTATAAACATTTCAATTTTCATAATACTTTCAAGAGATATCTCACTTATAAATATAATCTTTTAGACTGTATGTGCCTCACACTTAAAACTCTTCTCTGATGAGAGCAGGGTACAAAGAATGACAGATTAATAGTATCGTCTTGGATAAACATGATGTGGATAAATTCCTCGTGGGTAGTAACTTCTTGGATAGTAGGGAGTGGTTCTGACCCGTGTTGTATTGTTCTTTGAGCTACCCATTGTTAGTTTAGGATTGAGACCTAGGACATCTTTGGTATTGATGCGTGCTGTTTGTGCTCCAAATCCCTTGTCATTATCTGCACTGAGGGTAATGAATTCAGGTGCATAGGCGCACTCGAGTATCTCATAGTCCCCATTAAGAGGGACTTCTCCCAATCCTTCGATGGTTACTTTTGTAGTATATTTTGTTTCCCATGTTAAGAGACATGACGTGTTTTTATCAGTGTCAGTGGTTGGTAGTATAACGGCTGAAAACGAGATAATTTGAGGGGGATTTGCTCTGGTTGTATTAATGGTAGGGAGTTCCATTGCTTGCATAAGAGTACCGCACAGTAAAAAAAGAAAAAATATTTTTGGCATCACTACTACTTACTCTTCTGGAAGTCGTAAAATATGAATATCAGCATTAAGACGCGCCCGAGCAAAATAGTCATTGAGTACTTGGTTACGTTTCTCACCCATAATAGCATTAGAAATCTGCTGACGTACACTATCTAACGCTTGAGTAGAAACATTGAGTTTCTCTTCAATATAAAAACTCATATGGTTATTGTTTTGTCCTGGTATGATAGGTGTAAATGAATATAAGGGCGTTTTGTTGAGGAGTTCTGCTAAACGAGGGTTGATTTTAGCGAAAGGAATGGTCTGTTCTTCTGAGGTGACTTTTGGTGAGTAGTACATTGGATTACTCACTTTTTCTTGCAGGAGCTCTTTTGAATCTGATTGATACACCAGCACTTTAAAACTCTCAGGATGGGTAAACTGATCTGAGTGAAGTTGATAATACTCCTCTTCTTCAAGAGGGGTTGGTTGTGCCATATGCTCAAAAGCTATGGCATTAAAAAGTTTATCTTTGAGTTTTTTCTCTTTGAGTTTTGTTTTAAACTCTTGTTCACTGAGTTTACGTACCTCTTGCATTGCATCATAAAGTTGCATGACACTCATATTATTTTGTTCCGCCATTTTTTCAACTTCGGCAAATACTTCACTATCATTTACCGAGATATGACGTTGTTCAGCTTCAACCTCTTCGAGTTTTTTACGAATCAGTTCATCTACTGTTTTATCAAGTCCAACATTAGATTTTTTGAGTGCCTGCTTCACTTCATAGAGGGTAATAGGTTGATCTTTTACTAAGATAGCAACGCCGTTTATTAGCTCCGCATGGAGAGAAAAAGAGATAAGAAAAAGAAAAAGTAGTTTGTACATAAAAGTCTCGTTATTAAAGTGCAGTATTTTAGCGGTTTTTAGTTAAAATTCCGTTATTAATTTTGAGAGCATCTCTTCTCTTACAAAGGTTTTTTTATGGTAGTAACACGTTTCGCACCCAGTCCAACAGGATATCTTCATATTGGAGGTCTACGTACAGCACTTTTAAGCTATTTATGGGCACGTAGAAATGGTGGTAAATTCGTACTTCGTATTGAAGATACAGATCAATCTCGTAACAATGAAGAAGCAGCACTTGCTATTGTAGAAGCATTCAAATGGGTAGGGCTTGAACATGATGGTGAGATTACCTACCAATCTTCACGTGGTGATATCTACAAAAAGTATATTGACCAACTTTTAGCAGAAGGCAAGGCTTATAAATGTTATATGTCTCGCGAAGAACTTGATGCCTTACGTGCTGGACAAGAAGCGAACAATGAACGTCGTCGTTATAACGGAAAGTATCGTAACTTTGAGGGTACACCTCCTGAAGGTGTAGAACCTGTTATTCGTATTAAATCGCCTGAGAGTGGTAGTATTACAGTGCATGATGGTATTAAGGGTGATGTTGTTTTTAATGTGTTAGATATCTTAGATGACTTTATTATTGCACGTAGTGATGGGTCTCCTACTTATAACTTTGTTGTTGCAGTAGATGATGCGCTAATGGGTGTGAATGAAGTGATTCGTGGAGATGACCATCTCTCAAATACACCAAAACAAATTATCGTTTATGATGCCCTTGGTTTTGACTTACCAAAGTTTTATCATGTTCCGATGATTCATAATGCAAATGGTAAAAAACTCTCTAAACGTGATGGTGCAACGGATGTTATGGCCTACAAAGAGATGGGGTATACTCCTGAAGCACTGCTGAACTTTTTAGTACGTTTAGGGTGGTCTCATGGGGATCAAGAGATCTTCTCATTTGATGAGATGAAAGCACTTTTTGACCCTAAAGATATTAATAAATCAGCTTCTATCTACAATGTTGAAAAACTTGACTGGCTCAATGCTCACTACATTAAAAACATGTCAAATGATGTGTTAGCAACACTCTTAGAAGAGTATGGTGTAGTGTTAAGCTCTCATGATAAAAAAGAGATTATCTTAGATGTTTTAAAAGAGCGGGCTAAAACGGTAAAAGATTTAGTGCCTTTAATTAAAGAGATTGTTGAAGCACCTAGTGAATATGATGCGAAGTCTGTAAAAAAAGCCTTCAAAGGTGAGCCAAAAGTAGTGCTTTCAGCCTTTGTTGCAAAACTTAATATGTCAAATGAGTTACACCTTCCATCCGATTATCATAATGCGATGGAAGCGGTAGTTACTGAACTAGAAGTTGGTTTTGGTAAAATTGGTCAGCCTCTTCGTGTAGCTCTCCTTGGACGTATGAGTGGACCAGGTCTTGACGCAGTTATGGCAATCATTGGTAAAGATGAAACTATTTCTCGTATTGAAAAAGCAGTGTCAGAAATCTCTTTAGACGCATAACGTACCTCTTAAATTACCCACATTTTCAAGTGGGTACTCCAAAACTACCTTCAATTTATCAGAGTAAATAAACTTATAGTAAGATATTATTAATTATTATAAAACAAAAGGTATGGATATGTTACATATAAAACTATTTTTAGCAGCACTTTTAGTGAGTACATTAGCTTTTGCAGATGCGCAAGAGGGTGCAGAGATGTTTAATGAGGCTAAATGTATGGAGTGTCATAATGTTGAAGACTTTGGCGGTGAAGACTCCAAGGCAAAAGATTATAAACATATGAGAGATAGTGTTGATGCCTGTCAAAGAAACAATGATGCAGAGTGGTTTGAAGAAGATGTTGATAGTGTTGCTGATCATCTTAACAAAGAACATTATAAATTTAAAAAATAGTATGACTTGCACATTTTTTAAAAAATGTGCCGTGAAATTTATTGGTTAACAGCAGAGACTGCATTGCTTATTAAGTCGTTTATCTATCAGTATTGCTACTCTTCATAGATAGATAAAAATATAAAGCGTTTATGCTTCTTCATCTATATTTTCGACTCAACCTTATTGTGTAGCGATACTATTGATACGTTTTTTTTGCATTTAACTCCTTATTCCTTTAAAATCAATTGGCTAACACGGTTTTCCTGTAAAACGTTTTACGGATTGTTTATTACTACATTCAAACACTACGACCCTCCAAAAATTTATTAAAATCCATACTAACACTTGCCACGCCACGACGTGAGCAGATGAGTGGTATGTTCTGTTTTTTAGCAGACTTCTTAAAGTAACTCATAGTGTTGTGTTTTAAAAAGTCTGTCAACATAATGACAGCATCTGTATCCATAGGAATACTTTTATGTGAGGTAGAGTTTTTACGTGAGTCCCAATGAGTTGTTTTGGTGACACCTAAAGATTTCAACAGTGAAGTGATATTTGATACCTTATCACCACCTATAAGTAAAACTGACATCTTTTAGTCCTTATTGATAATTATTATTAGAATTATAGGTGAAGAAAGCTTAAACATTTATTATATTGATAATTAGTATCAATAATAAATGTTTCAACTCAGTATAAATTTAAATATAAAAAGTACTATTTATTGAATATATAAGGATTAACACTATTTTCACATCTAAAAAAGGGTAAAATTTCAGTATTAAATAGAGTTACAAAAAATCACTCTTTATTATTGACAAGGAAAATCTTTATGAGCCAATCAAAAGTTAGCAATCAAGAAGCACTAGACTATCACGAATATCCAACACCAGGTAAGATTTCAGTTGAATCAACAAAAGGGATGGAAACGCAAGATGACCTCTCTATGGCCTACACTCCAGGTGTGGCTGTACCGTGTTTAGAAATTGAAAAAAATCCTGAAGATGCCTATCGTTATACCTCTAAGGGCAACTTAGTAGCAGTTATTACTAATGGAACAGCGGTTCTTGGGTTAGGTGATATTGGTCCTTTAGCTTCGAAACCTGTTATGGAAGGTAAGGGTGTGTTATTTAAGAAGTTTGCGGGACTTGACTCTTTTGATATTGAAGTAGATACCAAAGATGTTACGCGGTTTTGTAATGTAGTGGAAGCTATTGGTGAAACTTTTGGAGGGATTAATCTTGAAGATATTAAAGCTCCAGAGTGCTTTGAGATTGAAAAACGTCTTGTAGAGACTCTAAACATACCGGTTATGCACGATGATCAACATGGTACAGCGGTTATCTCTGCCGCAGGAATAACAAATGTTGCTTTAATTAATGATATCAAAATAGAAGATATGCGTATTGTTGTTGTTGGTGCGGGTGCGGCAGCTATCTCTTGTGCCCGACTTTATCGCAAGATGGGGGTGAAGACAATTTATATGTTAGACTCAAAAGGGGTGGTTCATAATGGTCGTGATGATCTTAATGAATATAAAAAAGAGTTTTCATGTGATTGTCATCTGACGCAAATAAATGTTTTTGATGGGGCTCATGTTGTAGTGGGACTATCACGTCCAGGAAGCTTTAGTATCGAAGATATTAAGCGTATGGCACCCAATCCAGCAGTTTTCACTTTGGCAAATCCAACTCCCGAAATTTTTCCAGAAGATGTACGTGCAGCGCGTCCTGATGCTATTATTGCAACAGGGCGTTCAGACTTTGCAAACCAAGTTAATAATGTTTTAGGGTTTCCATTTATCTTCCGTGGGGCAATGGATACTCATGCTAGTAAAATTAATGATGAGATGAAACTAGCGGCTTCAAACGCCTTAGCCGCACTAACGCGTCAAGAAGTTCCAAGTTACTTAAATGATATTTATAAAACTGAAATCACTTTTGGACCAGAGTACATCATTCCAAAACCCTTTGACAAACGTCTTATTATTGAGATATCATCAGCAGTAGCACAAGCGGCCATTGATACCGGTGTTGCACGCGTTGAAAACTTTGATATGAAAGCATATAAAGTATCTTTAGCAGCAAGATAGTTGTTAATTGTTAAAGCGATGTTGTCATATGAGACAACACTGTTTTAACAACTACCGCGTTAATCTCCAAAACAATCGGACACTCTTCTTCGCTTTAGCATCCATCTCATAAGAGATATATTGTAAATAATTTAAAATATCTTTTGTATCAATATTGGTTCGTTTTGCTGCTTTTTGCAGTAAGTATTGTGGAATATAAATTTTGTGGCGTAGAAAATCTTTGGAGAGTTTATTCATTTTTTTAGTATGTCCATGATGACATAGTAAGGCAAAAACAAAAGGAAGTTGGTAGGTATCATGCCATTTCTTTGCAAGATCAATACCCTTACCACCCTCAAGATAATAACGTAAGGCCTTATCACCAATAATCACCTCTCCTTGAACATCTAAAAGCTTGGCTAAAACATTGGAGGTAGCAGACTCTTTATCATTAATATTATGTACTTGAGGAATGACTAAAACACTTAAAACCTCTTTTTTTGCAATAATTCCTAAAGGTACATGTGACTCTTTTTTAGCGGTAATACTTGAGATAAAAGCGGCATCTACTTGACGTGTATGGTATAACTTATTGATTTTTGCGGGAACACTTTTTTTATAATGCATGGCTTGTGCAGCAGATGATGAGCGTAAATAGCGTTTCATAAAGATATGAAAAGGGAGAAGGTTCAGATACTCTATTTTTCCAAAAATCATTTCAAACCCTCCCTCGTTAAATTTGTTTTGCAATTATACGGATATTGACTAAAATAAGGGATTAAAATTTTAAGATATCCTATGTATGAAGATAATTCAAAGTGATTGAATACTCCTTTGAAGTTGCGTATACCAATGCGTCTAACAATGATAAGACCTTAATGTCAAAAGTTCTTAACAACTCATTGGCTATAATTGTGTTAATTATAAATAAGGATTTTTGATGGTACGTGTAGAATTTTTAGGACCCATTCAAAAAGAGGCTTTAGAGATAGAAGCCTCATCACTTCAAGATGTAGCCAAAGCGCTAAAATCTGATGCAGAGGTAGCTGACTGGTTAGACTCGTGTGCCGTAGCTGTTAATGACACGATGGTAGCAGACTTAAACACGCCTTTAAAATCAGGTGACAAAGTCTCTCTTTTACCTCCTGTTTGTGGCGGTTGAAACGTGGTAGAACTCTATGATGGTGGGTTAGATATCCCAGAAATTACAGCACGTTGGTATCAAGAGGAGGCAAAAAGTAATTATGGTGCGTATATTCCTTTTATTGGAACGATACGTGAAGAAGATGGTATATCGGGACTGAGTTTTGATATCTATGAGCCTATTTTAAACTCATGGTTTGAGGCTTGGGTTAAAAAAGCTGAAGCAAAAGGTGCTGTGGTGAAAATGGCACACTCTCGCGGAGATGTTTTTTTACATGAGTCCTCTTATGTCGCAGCTATTTTTTCGCGTAAACGTCGCGTGGCTTTAGAGATGATTGATGAGTTTGTAGAGGACTTTAAAGCTTCTGCCCCTATTTGGAAATACGATTTGAAAGAGGGTCAACGTCTCTATGCAGCAGACCGCTCAACCGCTATTAATGGCGCAGGAATTTTAGGAGACAAGAAATGAGTTTTATCTCTTATGAGACCTCTCAAAATATGCTTGAACTATTACAAGTAGGAAGCCTACGTAGTGAAAAAGTTTTTTTATCAGATGCTTTAGGTCGTATTTTGGCCAAAGATATCATTGCTCATGCTAATGATCCAATGTTTCCGACCTCTGCTATGGATGGTTTTGCCGTAGTTCATACGGATTTAGCCGATAAAAAGATTACCATTTTGAGTGAAGACAACCCTGCTGGGTCTGATAGTAGTGGTGAAGTGTATGAGGGTGTTTGTATTAAGACCTTTACAGGATCTATGATGCCAGAGGGTGCTGATAC